>ERZ808044.49-NODE-49-length-161092-cov-7.163811_pt1 | contig 161092 bp, 149 predicted proteins | sample MGYA00380195_ERZ808044 | MGnify/ENA primary metagenome ERZ808044 (study PRJEB31490, sample SAMN06133423) | mouse gut metagenome | isolation source: Z7_2 | host: mice | place: China: Chengdu | collected 2015-05 ...
TATCCGTCTCTTGCACAGAAAAGAATCTGCCCATATCCCTGATCTTTTGCCTTCTGCTTCATCCAGAGGACAAAATCGGTGATCATTGGCGCACAGAAAAGATACCCAACCTGAGCAGAATCATTGATCGAAAGCCTTCTCGCATCTTCCTCAAACCAAAACGGGCTGTTAAATACATTTGAAATAAACATCCCTGCTTTGATCCTGTCAGAAAGTGTCCTTATCTCATTCTCCAGTCCTAATCCTCCAAGAGAATCATACAGATCTGCTCCACTGTATATCCGATATGTATCAAATCCATACTCTGAAGCCTTTTCAATATCTGCGATCTCATCATCGCCTACATGAAGAATCCGCTTACCATAATATCTGTCCCTTAATATGCCAAATAAGGTCTGCATCTTTGACGTTTTGTATTCACAGGATACAAAAACCTCATCCGGCTTATCAAGTCCTAGCCTGTCAAATATGGTTTTTATCTGTGAAAGGGTATAGTAGCTGTCTGTAGTAATGGCAATTTTTTTTTCATCCGTAATTGTTTTTTTGAATATTTCACAAACATCCTCTCTTGCCACCATGGTGCTAAGATCTAATTCCCACTCCATAGATGCCAATTCGTCCGCTGATATGAAATTCCCACCGGATTGCTTCAAAACACCTCTGTAAATATCCGTAAGCTTTGGTGCAGACATCTGTAAAAGCTTCTTCTCGCTATATAAACGAAGCCTCGGAAAATCAGGAATGATAATACCTATATCCCTGAGTCTTATATCCATCAATTCAAAGACATCCGTATAGGAAATCACTTTTCTTGTAACAAGAGTATCGAAGAGATCAAAGCTTACAACCTGCGCAGCCTCAATCATCTCATAAAGTTTCTGCCTGCTTTCCCCTTTTACATTTTCAAAATCAAATGCAACATTGCTCATTGCGAGAAGATCTTTCCCTCGTACATCAAAAAGAGCAATACCGTTCTCCCGGCAGAAAGCCCCTATCCTCTTTGCTATAACCTTGCATGAGCCTGGGCGGGCAACAACAATGATTAGTCTTACTCCTTTTGATATAGTTTCCGTTATTGGAATAATAGGATATCCGTATATTTCTCCATCTTCCTTGAATCCATCCAGTAGACCGACAATGGATATTCCCTTACCAAGCTCAGAAAGCAAACGTTCTGTTTCTGTTCCGAGGCCATATAATGCTATTGGTTTATTATCATTTTTATCAAGTATTTTTAATATATCCAACAATTTTTCATCTGATTCAATACATTTCCAACTCATATTTTTAACAACTCACATCCAAAATTTGTGCCTTCCCGTGAAATTTTAGCTGATCACTTCCTGCCGGTACAAATATACAGTCCCCCTTAAAAAAATTCATCGAAAACTCCTCAGACGTAATAGAACCACATCCGTCAACACACAGCAACGCATGAAACGAATTGTCGTTTGTCTGATAATCCACAAGATGTCGTTGAACCTCTGTGTTCAATAATATCCTCTCAACTTGAAAATACTTACATCTACATAGAAGCTCACTTGCAAATCCCTGTTTGTATTTCAACACCCTCATAGGCTGCCGAGGAGCAATTGATGATTTCAAATTAGCAACCTCCAAAGCCTTCTCAACATGAAGCGGCCTCTTTTTTCCATTTTTATCTATCCTGTTATAATCAAAAAGACGATAAGTAATATTGCTGCTTTTCTGGATTTCTGCAATAAGGCAGCCTGCGCCAATGGCGTGCACCGTCCCTGGCTCTATGAAAAATAGATCACCCTTTTCAACAGGTACATGATTAAGATAACTTCCAATTCTCCCTGTTTCAATAGATTTATTAACACTATCAACCGTCATATCCTCTCGAAAACCATAGATCAACTCAGCGCCTTTTCTAGCCGCAACCACATACCACATCTCTGTTTTTCCAAGAGAACCATTCTCATGCTTTCTTGCATATTCGTCATCAGGATGTACCTGAACCGACAAATCCTCTTTTGCATCTATAAGTTTAATTAGAATTGGAAGTATGGACATACCAGATGTAGTCTGTAATGAGTGGCTTCCAAGCCACTTAGGATGGTTCTTTAACACCTCTCCAAGTTTTGCACTTCCAGCAAAACACTGTCCATCAGGATGTGTTGAACATTCCCATGTCTCTGCTAAAGGTGACATTTCAATTCCTTTGTTAAATTCTTCATTCAATCTGTTTCCGCCCCAAAGATAATCCTTTGCGGCAGGATGCAGTATAAAAGGTAATCGTCTCATATCTCTAATTCATATTTACGTTTATCTGTAACTGAAATATCTTTACCTAATTGAACTTCAATCATCTGAAGTTCTGTTTCTGCAATAACAGTATGTTTACAGCCTGCTGCCATAGTAATAACATCCCCAACCTTGACTGGCTGTTCCATTCCGTCTACAATAGTCCTTCCTTTTCCGCTGATGACTGTCCATACCTCATCACGTCTTTCATGGCTATGGTAAAACATATGCTCACCAGACTTTAGAGTGACTTTTATTGTCATGCTCTCCTTTCCAATATCAAGAACTTTATATGTCCCCCATGATTTATCAGCAAACATCACTAATTGGTTCAATGAATCAACTATTGGCTTGATATATGAACTCTTCACTTTGTCCGAAACCAATATTCCTTCGGGTGAAGCCGAAATAATAACATCCTTCAACCCCATTGCAATTACAGGCACATCCAGTTCATTTATTACATGAACATTTTCACTTGCTCCATCTATTATTGCTTCCCCTACTGAATCATTTTCCATTGCCTCAGTAAGCGTATTCCATGTGCCCAAATCTTTCCATGTACCGTTATATCTTAGAACTTCAATACTTGTTTCATGTTCAACGACTGCATAATCAAATGATATCTTCTCCAAATTATCATAATTTGAAAAAAGTTCATTATAATCAGATGTTCCTAGCATATCTCTTGATTTATTAAGAACATATTTTAGTTTATAAGCGAATACTCCTCCATTCCAAAGAGCGCCGCCAGAAATATATTCTTTTGCCTTTTCGGTTGTAGGTTTCTCTATAAAAGTAAAGCTACAACTGCCATGCTGATCATACGTTGGTTTAATATATCCATATTTTTCAGACGGGTATGTCGGTTCTATTCCCATCAGAACCAAGTTTTTGTCTCCCTGACATGCCTTATCATAAATGTCATTCACGCATCGAAAATACGAATCCTCGACATAAGGATCAACCGGACAAACTACTACCGCCTCATTTTCATCTACATCTTTTACATCGTGAAGATAGGCAGTAGCCAAGGCTATCGCTGCAAAAGTATCTCGGCGGCAAGGTTCAACAGAAATACCGATTTTTTCTCCAAGTTGGTTATGAACTGTGCTTACTTGCGATTTTGACGTTGCTATCGTCACTGCAGCATTTGGATCAACTGTTATTATTTGTCGATATACTCTCTGTACCATGGACTCAAAACCATTATCAGTTTGGAAAATTTTTATAAATTGCTTAGATCTGATATCATTAGAGAGAGGCCATAACCGTTTCCCTGAACCACCTGATAATAAAATAATATTCATCTGTATCACCTATTGCATATAATTATTATTTCTCAAAATCCTGTAAATAGCTCCTTACAGTTCTTGTGAATCCTTCCTGATTTGTAACTTCTGGATTCCATCCTAATTTCTTTATCTTTTCATTTGATAATTTTACGAAATTAACCCCTTTACCTTTCGCAAAGTTATAGCTGTTATCAATTTCTTTTTCGATAAGTTTTGACTTTATTGATTCATCAGCGTTTAACATCCAATTTATCACATCGTCCATCTTAACAATTTCATCTCCACCAGAGTTATACGCTTCCCCAAAAGCGCCCTTGACAAGTACTATAAGTATTGCTGCCACCATGTCAGCTATATATGTATATTGGATTACGGAATTAGGATCCTTAAAAATCTCTATGTCTTCCCCTCTTAATATTTTCTTGATTGTTCTGGGGATAATACGTGTATCTTTTTCTATGTCAAATGTAGGGCCATATGTATGACAAATTCTTATCATAGATGCAGGAACCCTATACTGTTTCCAAAATGCCCTACACATTTGTTCTGACATCCTCTTCGATTCGATATAACTTGATCTCTCATTCAGCGGGTCAACTATCCCGTAATCATTTTCTTCAAGGATGTCTTTATTTACTCCTCCTTCTCCATATATAGAATTTGAACTAAAGAACAAAAATTTTTCTACATTAATCTCTTTAGCCCAATTCAATAAATTCCACGTTCCAATTATATTTGGACTCATAACATCAACAGGAGTTTCGATAAAAAACTTCGTGCTTGCAGCACTTGCAGCATGAATAATATAATCGGGTCTTATTGCAGACATATGCCCCTTCTCAAAATTATCATTCACAAGATTTAAATAGTCTTTTCCTAAAAACTCTGAAAATATCTTTTTTGCTTTCTCTACATTTCTGCATTGCAAAAAAAGATTTAAATGATAATTTTCAGCAAGTGTTAGTAAGAAAAAACTAAGATACGTTGTAATCATTCCACAAGCGCCTGTAATGTATATTGTTTTTCCACCTAATTCTGATAGTACTTCGCTATACTGGTCCTCTAATTTCTTAAAATCTTCTTGAATTATATGATTCATACGATTCCCATCATCCTCAACATTCTTTCCTTAATGCCTTGCTTATCATATCTAAATTGCCGATAAAGATAATCTGGTCGGGCCATTGGAACAAATCTATCTTCGACACCTGCTATTTCAAATTTAGTGTTAAGATTTTCAGCCGCAATAACAGCGGCAACCTGATAACCAAGTCCGCCAATTACGTTATGATCTTGCACAACAAGAACTCTGCCTGTATTTGAAGCATCACGGATAGCCTTCTTGTCGATTGGTTTTATTGTGTGCATGTCCACAACACGGACCTTTTTCCCGACTTCCTTTAAGATTTCCTCAGCAGCTTCAATTGCATACTGAACTACAATTCCGGAACATATAATTGTTCCATCATGACCTTGCACCGGTACAGATGCCTTGCCAATCTCAAACTGATAACTATTTTCATCATAAATATCATACGAAGGAATCACACTTATCCGCATGTAAACCGGCCCATTCCACTCCAATGTGGCATCCATCATCCGTTGAACTTGTAATCCATCTGATGGCTCAAGAACAAGCATGTTCGGGATAGATGTCATAATTGCACAATCTTCAAATGACCAATGTGTAGCGCCTGAAAGTCCGCCTGAAAGTCCAGAATAAACCCCCATAAGTCTGACATTGAGATTTCCATATGCTACATCCGTTCTGCATTGCTCACATGCTCTCATAGTCAAAAAAGAAGCCATAGAAAATGCGTAGGGCATTAAACCCTCATGAGCCAAGCCCGCTGAAAAACCGATCATATTTTGTTCTGCAATTCCCACATTATATGTTCGGTCTGGATACTTTTCCATGAATTTTTCCATTCGGCATGCTCGAAAGAGATCTGCGGAAACAGCAATAACCTTGTCATTCTTATCTGCCAAAGTGACCATATGTTTTCCCATCACTTCCCTGACCCATCTTTTATTTGTTTTATTCATTATCTGCCACCACCTTATACGAAACATCTTTTATGGCTTGTTCTAATTGCTCCGCACTTATCTTTCCTGCATGCCAATCCACATTATTCTCCATGAAACTAACTCCGTTACCTTTAACAGTTTTTCCTATAATTGCAGTCGGCGTATCAGAGGATGGTAGAGGCAGCTGATCAAATGCTTCCACGATTTCCTTAACTTTATGACCATTAATTTGAATAACATTCCAGCCAAATGACTTATACTTCTTTGATATGTCGGCAAGTCCTGTAAGAGCATCCGTCGTCCCGTCCGCTTCTAATCCGTTTCTGTCTATTATAGCCACAAGATTTCCCAAACGATAATGCGAGGCATGCATTGCCGCTTCCCACACAGAACCCTCGCATTGTTCACCGTCACCCATTATAACATAAACTCTGCTCGCCATATTATCTTTCCGCCGTAACCCTTCAGCTATGCCGGCTCCAATAGATAGCCCATGTCCCAAGCTTCCTGTTGAAGCTTCAACGAATGGGTTTACAAGTTTGCAGGAATGCATTGAAAATCTGCCGCCATCTGTGGCATACTCGTCAAAAAATGCTTCTTTACTGAAGCAGCCTATATCAGCCTGATTTAGACTGGTAACAGCTGCTGCATGTCCTTTTGAAAGTATAAACCTGTCCCTGTTCTCATCCAGGATATTCTTTGGATCATACTTAATTTGATACTGCCATAGTACTGTCATCATATCTGCTACAGATAAATCTCCACCGATATGTATACTCTTTTCTGAACACAATCTAAGTAAATCCTGCTTAATTTGTTTAGATTTGGCAATCAATCGATTAACACACGAATAATCCTTCTCCATTTTATTTAATTCCTTTTATAAACTTATGTATTGTTTCAATAAAGTAATCAATTTGAATGCTGTTATTCCGACTATGATTTCCTATAAATAAGCCTTGATCATGAACATCATCTGCATTTACAAGTTCTTCCGGGATTCTGTAATCCATATATTTAACAATTGTATTCCTGGTAAAATTTCCTGCTACAATCGGACGGCACTCAATATGAGCCTCTGTCAACGCTTTTACCAGTTCAGACCTTTTCCCTGTCAGGCCGCCTGTAAGAACCATCGAGAACCCGAACCATGATGATTGCTCTACTTCTTTTTGCAATCTGATTTCAGGAAATTCTTTCATTCTTTCTCTGAAATATGCTGCATTTTTCCTTCGATTTTCGAGCATTCCGTCAATCTTCTGAAGTTGTTTCAGTCCAATTGCACCTTCCATTTCAAGCGGCCGCAAATTAAACCCCGGAACAATAAAGTTAAAGCTTTCGTAGAACGGATCATCTTTCTTTTGATAAATTGTACTGTCTGCTGGAAGATTTCTGGTCCATCCGTGTGCACGGATGGCAAGCATATATTCGTAGAATGTTTTATCATCGGTGACGATCACACCACCTTCCATGGTGCATATATGGTGAGAATAAAAGGTTGAATATGTTCCGAAAAATCCGATTGTACCGAGTGCCTTCCCTTTATACATTGCTCCCAACGACTCGCAATTGTCTTCTGCCAGAATCAGATTATGCTCCTCACAGATTTTTTTCAATTCGTCAAAATAATTCGGATTTCCCAAAAGATTCACAGCAAAAATCATCTTAGTATCTGTAGAAATTGCATCCTTGATTTTATCAATACTAATATTTAACGTATCCCGATCTATATCTACAAAAACCAGCTTCATCCCAAATTGTTCAAGTGGAGAAAACGTTGTGCTCCATGATACCGCAGGAACGATCACTTCAGATCCTCTCGGAAGAATTCCAGCGTATACCAGCGCCGCAATGCCCAATAAATTCGCTGCCGAGCCTGAACTGACCATAACTGCATACTTCGAGCCGACATATTCAGCAAATTTTTTTTCATACTCTATCACATTTTTTGACATCGAATACATTCCGGATACAATCACGTCATTAATTGCCTGTATTTCTTCGTCATTCCACGGGTTATCACAAAGTAAATATTCCATATTAAGCCCATCCCTTTATTTTTTTGTTATTCAAATACCACTCATATAATTCTGTAAGACCTGCTTGCAGATCTTTTTGGGGATTCCATCCAAGAGCGTGAATTCTCGTGCTGTCGCAGAGACGTCTGAGCATTCCATCCGGTTTCGATGGATCTGTGAGGATATCTCCCGTAAAGCCCGTAATCCTCTTGATTACTTTTGCGAGCTCCAACATCGAAATTTCTTCACCAGTTCCGATATTAATCGGTTGATTACTCGAATAGTGGTTTAGTAGAAAAATACCGGCATCTGCCATATCATCTGTATTGATGAATTCACGCAATGCCATTCCTGTGCCCCAGATCGTAACGGAATCCGCACCTTTCTCCTTCGCCTCGTGAAACCGCCGGAGCAATGCCGGAATAACGTGGCTGTGATTCAGATCAAAACTATCTCCAATTCCATATGCATTTGCCGGAATCGCGCTGATAAATTCCACGCCATACTGACGATGAAGATAACCACACAACCTTGATCCCCCGATCTTTGCAAGAGCATATCCTTCATTCGTAAGCTCCGGAAGGCCGGTAAGTATTTCTTCTTCTCTCATCGGTTGTTCGCAGCTTGTAGGATACATGCAAGCGGAACCGAGAAACAAAAATTTCTTTGTACCGTTTTCAAACGCGGACCATATCAAATTCTGCTGTATCTGCATATTAACGTAATAGAATTCTGCCATGTGCTCAGAATTTGCTTTGATTCCTCCGACTTTTGCCGCCGCATCAATCACGACATCAGGCTTTTCTTTCTTAAAAAATTCTTTTACACTCGCTTGATCTGTCAGCTCCAGTTCGCAATGATTCCTTACAACTAAATTCTGATATCCATTTTTTTTTAATTGCCGGACAAAAGCACTGCCCACAAGCCCAGTATGCCCGGCAACATATATCTTTGCATCTTTCTTCATTCTTCTACGCTCTCTTTTGCAACTTTGTTCATATCCGACTCAACCATGATTCTTACGAGTTCTTCAAACGTCGTCTTGGTAGGATTCCATCCGAGTACCTTTTTGGCTTTGGACGGATCTCCCCAAAGATTAACCACATCAGTCGGACGATAGAATAACGGCGACACTTCAATAATCATTTTTCCATTCTTTTTATCATAAGCTTTTTCGTCTTCTCCTTCGCCTTTGAATTCGAGATCGATTCCAACATATTTAAATGCCAATGTACAAAATTCACGAACAGAATGCTGCTCTCCTGTTGCCACTACAAAGTCATCTGGCTTTTCCTGTTGGAGCATTAGCCACATACATTCCACATAATCCTTCGCATAACCCCAGTCGCGCAGCGCGGAAAGATTTCCAAGCACCAGCTTTTCCTGTTTCCCTTGCGCAATTCTTGCGGCAGCAAGCGTAATCTTTCTCGTGACAAACGTTTCGCCTCGTCTCTCTGACTCATGATTAAACAGGATTCCACTGCTGCAAAACATGTTGTATGCTTCACGATATTCTTTTACAATCCAAAATCCATATTGCTTTGCAACTGCATACGGGCTAAACGGATGAAATGGGGTGTTTTCGTTCTGCGGAACTTCTTCGACTTTCCCGAACAATTCCGATGTAGACGCCTGATAGATTCGACATGTTTCAGCCAAACCACATACCCTAACCGCTTCAAGAACTCTAAGTACACCTGTCGCATCTACATCTGCAGTCGCCTCCGGCACATCAAAGCTCACCTGAACATGACTCTGCGCAGCCAGGTTATAGATTTCATATGGTCTCACTACTGCTATTATCTTAACCAGGCTCATGCTGTCAGCAAGGTCTCCATAATGAAGATGGAATTGCGGATGTTCTTCCAAATGGGCTATACGATCACGAAAATCTACTGATGAGCGTCGTATCATTCCATGCACGTCATATCCCTTATCGATTAGGAATTCTGCTAAATACGAGCCATCCTGACCTGTTACTCCTGTAATCAATGCTTTTTTCATAGTTCTTCTCCTAAATTAATATAATATCTTCACACCATTATTTTCATCACCTTTTAGCCTTGACAGTTTTGAAGCACATCGTAACAAATATCTGTATAGCAAATTATTTTTATTGTTTCCGATAAATTCATATCAAAAAGCTGTTTTTCCATCTCATCTTCATATCCCACCGATGCCAGTATCACCGTCAGATTTCTTTCATCTCTTAATACCTCCGGTGAGCAAATCATAATCTCCTTATAATAACCACTGTTCGTTGTTGCGTAATTGTCCACAAAATATTTCGGTGAAATATTAATTATAGATAGAACCTTATATGCTTCCTGCCCCATATGCCCGGCTCCAAAAATGACATATTCTTCCGAACCATGAATATACTTTTTTAAGGCTCTTTGAAAAATCTCTATTCCAATCTTTTCAATGTAGTATGTCAGCATCCTTGTCGCACAATATAAATCGCATATTTTTGCGCGCCTCGGATATGATACATCATCCTTTGGCAATACATAGTCGAGCACATTGCGATTTTGCTCACATAATTTCTTGATATTCATATTGGAGCGCCCGGACATAGAGAAATTCACTATCGGATTTCGTGAGGGAATATATGAAAATTTATAATGATTATGATATAAAACAAGCCATAAATAATGATCCGAAGCCATATCGAGTTCATCTTTATGGTTGATCCAATAGTTTGTATAATAAAGATTTAGTAAATCATGTTTCACAAATGCAGCATTTGTATTAAAAGGACATTGATAATAAACCATGTCCAAATCAACTTTTGCCGCAGATTTTTTTACCATCTGTCCATCCTGCAAATGCTCATTAAAATCACCGTAAAACACATCTGCCTGATCCGTATGATATGCCTCCGCCATTGCTTCCAGTGCGCCTTCTTCATACCAATCATCCGCACCTAAAACCGCAACATAATCCCCCGATATATGTTTTATATTATTCGCAATCGCTGCAGATGAACCTCCATCTTTTTGAGAAACAAAAAAATTGATAAACTCTTTATATTTTTCTATTTCTTTTAAGGTATTGTCTGTTGAGCCGCCATCCAGTACAATGAGTTCTTTGTTTTCATACCTCTGCATTATGAAACTTTTTATTGCTCTGGCAATTGTCTTCTCCATGTTATACACGGGAATTACCACACTTATTTTACAACTATACATATAATACAGTTCCTCCTACTCAAATGATCTATTTAATCGTACCAGCATCATATGCTTCTTCTAACGGACGATCTCCAAACTTTTTATAGAGATAATACGGAATATCAATATAGGAGATAATTTCCACGCTCTTGTCTAACGGCATTGTTTCCAACTGACCGCGGATTTCATCATTATACTCATAAGATGAAATAACAACCGTACAATTTTTTTCAGTTAATAGAGCATCCGGTGAACATATCTTCTTGGTATAAAATCTCTCTTTTTGTTTTTCTTTACTATTATCTACATAATATTTTATATTGCAATCACACTCCACCAAAGCAAGTGTTGTGACTTTACCGAACATACCCGTTCCGAAAAGTATGTAGGTCTTATCGCTCGGTAAAATATCCCTCATGATTGCGTCAATCTTCTCCGTTGGTAAAATTTTTTCCCAGAGTTTATAGATTCTTCTGGAAAAAGTTTTCTCAATTTCTTCGGAATACTGACTCATTAGTTCCGTAGAATCCTCTAGCGCTTTATAAGAAGCTTTTTTATCTTCTACGGCCCAACGATATCTGTGTTCATATTCGATTCCTCCGTATGAGAGTGTCTGAAGCCACGATTTGCTGTCAATACATGTAAATTTTTTTCCACTTCTGAATTGTTTTGAAAAGAAAAACGTGTCATCGCCAAGTGTTCCTTGGAAGTTTTTCCAAACCTCAATCAAATCATTCGGTCTCATGAACGTTCCCATATATCCGAACGGAGCCGCATACATAAGTCGATCTAATCTTTCCCGCGGTGACTTAACATATAACAAACTACCATCGTCCTGCTCCATCAGGAAATCACCGTATAAAACGTCTCCCCCATTTTTTTCGTACGCATCCGCTGCAGCCTGAAGAGCATCAAACGCGTAATAATCTGTTCCTCCGCAAAATCCAACAAAATCACCAGTCGCCTTACGAATTCCCTTATTAAACGCCTCAAATACCGAACCATCCGGTTCACTGATCCAATAAGAAATATGGTCTTTATATTTCTTTAAAACATCAATCGTGCCGTCTGTCGATCCACCGTCAATAATAATCAATTCCTTATCTTCATAATCCTGATTGATAAAGCTTTTTATCATTCTGGTTATTCCGTGTACCCCAGGATTTAAAATCGGAACAATAATAGATATCCTCATAGTCTTTTCCCTTTTCCAATAATAATTGATTTTATATACACATCTATTGAGTTCAATACATCTTCATAAATAATATCGCTCGCATTTCTCATTGCATTTGCAACTACTTCATCATCATCTTCAAAATACATTGTCCCCGTATATACAGAATTTTCTGATACATCATACTCACAATACCCTGCATTGCCTTCATTGCCTCTATAAAAGAACAACAAATGATTCTCTTCTCTACATATATCCGTTGTATATAGCTTCTCATCCGATGATTTTAAAAGTTTTTCATTCAGCAAATGAAAAGATACCTCATAGCTTTTTCTGTCAATCTGAAAAATTTTACCGGCAACCGACGGAAAAAGCAGTACAAAGTCATCGAAAATAACCGGCGGCCAGTATTTCTTTACTTTTTGCTCAGCTAGAGAATATGATTTTGGAATATTTATTCTTGTAACATTCCACTCCCCATCCACGCATAAAATGGAGCCGTCCATCGTCTCTATCCACAATTCATCCTCATCCCCTGACAAAACTCGAAATCCTATATATTGTTCTGGAAACAAGTGAAGCTCATACTGGAGGGTTTTTAAATCCAATTCAAGTACAGCTGCGAAAGCATCTAATGGCAATAAGACTCGATCTCCACGGAATGCCTGTCCGGTTCCAAAATATAATTCACCCTTATGTGATTTGATTAGGGCGTCAACCACATGTCTCCACTTATCTGAATACGTAACCTTCCCATCCTCATGATTGAACTTTATAATTCCTGGATACGCAGAGCCAATTTTCCAATACGCATTTCGATAGATAAAATCCGTCATGAACCATATATCTATTCTTTCAATCTCTATATCCGGTTCGTTTACGCATATGTTTTTCCATTTATGTGTTTTCAAGTTATAAATATATATATCGCGCTTAACCGAAAAGTTGATATATAACAAATCATCCTTCTTACGCAAATACCAGTTTCCGTAACTATTATTTACTGGATTCAAAGAAAAAAAATCTAAAATATGGCATTTTCCAGTTTCCAAATCGCCTTCCACTATAATATTTTGATTTACCAAAATCGTCCAGATTTTATTTTTTTCCTTTACAATATTCACGTAAGGAAATAGCATACTTTTATTACTATCATACATTTTATCCAACCTTTTCAACTCAATCAAAGCTATCCAATCTCACAAACATTTCTATGAGAGAGACAGCCTGAACGCAGGCGACTTTCAACGCCGCCTGGTAATAAAATTGCTGTATTCATCATCCACACCTCTTAAAATTTCAATTCTCGAATATTTGCAAGCGTTTCCTTATAGGACTTATCCTTGCCAAACAGTAATGTCGTCCCTAGCACAAAACCTCTAACGCCTCTTGGCGCATACTCAAGAATACGCTGTGCGCTACATGCCCCATCCCAATAAATTTCAAAATCCATATATTCTTTTATTTCAAGAAGTCTTATAATCTTTTTTCCCACATAGGGAAGATACATCTGTCCTGCATTCCCCGGATTTACAGACATAACGAGAACCTTCTTCACAATACATAGCATTTCCATCACCGTTTCCACGCTTGTCCCCGGATTAATCGCTATGCCCGGTATCATCCCAGCATTAATAATCTTCTGCAAGGTTGTGGATGGATGGTACTCCGCTTCCGGATGGATGTAGATGGTATCACCCTTGCGAAGATTTTCCAAAAATAACGCGATTGTATTGTTGGGATGCTCTATCATAAGGTGAACATCCAGAGGCTTTTGTGCTGCTTTCGCTATGTAACGCATATCGTTTAGAGACATGGCGTAGTTCGGAACGTAGCGACCATCCATAATGTCGATGTGAAAGGAATCGATGCCGCCTGTCTCTAAATTCTTTACTTCGTTTTCCAAATGGGCATAGTTAGCACACATCATGGAGGCTGTAAGTTCAAAATCCATAACCATCCTTTCTCTCATCTTTCCTATATCAATTCTCTGTATAAAATCAATTTTTTTAACTTTTTAATAAGGCACATTGGTCATTTTTTGCAAAAAAATGATGTAGATTTATTCTACTTCGCTTCCAGGTACGTCACATACACAATATCATTGAGACAATACTTTGTGTTCCCCGGATCCTGGCATACCCAATACGCAACCCTTGGCTACCTTCTAATGCCGTTATTTGTTTTTTATATCATGAACCTGCTCTCCAGTCCTTAAATAAAAATACACTCTGTATTTTCTCGGTGAAATCTTAGCTTATCGCCAAAACTTATCTGAATCGCTGTTCTTATGACCTTTTTATGATTTGTTCAAAACCTTTCCATCTTTCCCTCGCTTCAATACATTCTGGGATGTATTGGTCTTTTCCTCTATGGTATAGCCGCAATTGGAGCAGCCGAACATTCCGTTTTTCCTCGTCCCGATGGCTCCACATTTGCTACATTCAGTGCTGATTCCTTTACCAAGAACTTCCACAAATTCCACGCACTGTTCTTTGCATTTTAATTTAAGCCGTTCTCGAATATATCCCCTCTGCCATAGCGTAACACAGTTGTTGATTTTCTTGTTTACGCCGCCTGCACATGGCTTAGGCAACTTCACGATATAAACAGTCTTTGGTTTTTCCGTCTGTAAAAAACGGTTCAGTTCATGATTAATATAGTTGTGAAGCTGCTCCACATACCGTTTTTTTTTGCATAATACTTTTTTCTTCCGGGGCTATCAGCACGACGGCGGTTATAACTGATAGTCTGTTTCCTCATCCATTCCGCATATTCCATCTGGTATTCTCCCAAACGTTCACCATATACATGTCCTTTATCCGTAGTTAGCATTATGTACATTCCCATAGACAAGCCAACCTCGTTCGTATAATCCGGATGGAAACGTATCTGCACATTGACCGGCGCCTTGATTTCGATATTCCCTGTTTCAAGATACAGCTTGACATACAGTTGGCTTTTGTATTGATTATTGTCGGTTAATGGCACAAAAATACGCTTTCTGCTCTGCTTCGTAGAAATGTAGATTCCATGGTCTGCATAACGATATGCCCTTTCTGCCATAGAGAATCCCGAAACAACCTCTGTATAATGCTGACCCGTATGGTACTTTCTCACCTGTCTGCGAAGGTAACGGTGCATTTTTTCTTCGTCTACCAGAGCTGCAAGTTCATTATATTTCCTTTCCATCTCTTTTATCAGTTGAATAGGCTTTTGGTTTAATACTGCTTCAAAAGTATTCGGAGATTTCATTAAAAACCGCAGATAATGTTTTTCCTCATGAGAAAGATTTTCATTTTTCCCCAGTAATTCCAAAACCTTTGACTTGGTCCGTGTCCACTGGCTTTTGATATCCCCAAGGGCATCAAAAACAGCAAGATAGAAATAGACCGAAGGTAATCCAATCTCTGAGCGCAGGCCGCTTTTTGTCATCTCATTCTGAATGGTGTACCCAGGATAGAGCTTTGCAAGACTGCCCTTTCCACTGTAACGTGCATATACATAATTTTTTACCTTACAGTAATCTTCTGCAATTTCCTGAAGCTTTTTCATATCGTCTGAAGCAATTGCTTCCTTATTGTATTGGCAGACTGTCTTACATATTGTCTCTGCCTGCTGTACGTTTTGTTCCAATCTGTTTCCTGTCATTGCGCGCTATCCGCCAGTCTATTCCTGCTCGTGAAAAACAACATAACTACAACCCCTCTTTATTCTGCCTACGATAGCTGTTCTAATTTCGCAGATTATCTTCATCTGCGAAAACGCGTACTTGTCCCTCTAAAAAGCGGTATTTATAGAAGTTTTTGACCCAGATATTGACCATAAATAGCTGATAATGAGTTCATATGTTGCCGCTTAGTTTCAAGTGTAGGGTGCACGTAACGGTTCAGGGTAATCTTTACATCTGAGTGCCCCAATATTTCGCTTAAGCTTTTGATATCCGCCCCGCTGTTAATGCAGTTTGTAGCAAAGGTATGCCGCAGGCTATGGAAATTTTTATGCCTTATATCGGCAGCCTGCAGATATTTCTGAAATTTATTTTGATAGGTTCTTGGTTCCATAGGCTTGTTGTTATGAAGCACATATTTTCCTGTACATTTATAATAAGGAAAAATCAGTTTTACCAGTTCATCCGCCAAGGGGATTTCACGCTTCGAATATGCACTTTTAGGTTCTCCTTCTAAAAGAACCGTTCGGGTATCTTTCCCGTCTACAGTAATCCTCTGCACCGTGGAATTCACATGCAGCAGCTTCCTTTCCAAATCGATATCCTGCCACTTTAATGCACAAATCTCACCAAGGCGCAGGCCGGTGGAAAGACAAATCACAATCCCCAACTTAAAGACATCCATTTTCTCATAGAGATAGTGCAATAATCTGGCTTGTTCTGTCTGGCTCAATATAATGACTGGTCTATTTCCTGCTTTCTGTGTCTGGCTAGAGCATTTAATTATTTCCATATGGTAATTCGATGCCGCATAGGATAGGATTTGGTTCATGACACAAGAAATACTTTTTTGCAGACTGTCCGACATCACCACATTGTTTTCATTCTGAAACACCTGCGACAGTATATTCCTGTCTATTCTTGCCAGCACCAGGCTTTCCAATTTTTTCTTAATATATTTCTGATAGATAAAACGGTATTTGATAAAAGTAGCGTGCTTTTTCGTATTTTGAACCATAGCAAGCCATTCGTCTGCCACCAGATAAAACTGGATATCTCCCGCGCATTTTTGCCTTTTTGATATATATTGTGCATCCATTTTTGCCGCAGATAACTTTTCTTTCACCTCGCTATAGCTTTTGGCATATATAGAGCGAACCACATTCTTTTGGGAGCATGGCTCAAATGTAGAATATCTGCCCTCCCAACGTCCATCCTTTCTTTTCCTGATATTTTCTCCGCGCCTTGGCATATTCACGTACCTCCTGACCATTTTTTTGACCCATAATAAAATAAATTCAGGAAAAAAGGATGTTTATTGTAAAATTTTATTGTCCTATATGTACATAAAGCAGGGTGATATAAAGTTGTCAGAAGGGAAACCATGGCTAATAAACAGAAAACAGAATATCTAATTGACAAATTTACATAACTCCATTATAATGTTTTATGTAAATTAGAGTGGATACTAATTTTATTCTCGTAAATTGATGTTTTTATTGATGGAAAAATTTCGCAGATGAAGATACTCTGCGAAATTTTTACTAAAAATAGATATGCATTAGATAAACTTAATGTATACAAAATTAAACCACCACCGGCTGAAGCCGGTGGGTTTGGACTGGCTGCTAAAGTGGCCTTATGGCACTTGATATCATATGTACCTTACCCTTCATAAGTCTCACATCCCCTACCTTTGAACCCCCATCACTCATGCCTCATCCCCCTCCTCTCAAGCGACAGATACACCTTCGTCCCCTCCCCCGCCACAGACTCAATCCAAATCTGATGCTTAAGCTTATCAATCACCGACTTGCACAGATAAAGCCCAATCCCCGTAGACTTCTTATCCTTGCGCCCATTATAGCCCGTAAATCCCTTCTCAAATACCCTGGGTAAATCCTCCGGCCATATTCCGATTCCGGTATCCTCAATCACAAGACAGTTTTTCATCCCCTGTCCGGACTTCCCCTCCTCCTTTTGCGCTTCACACGAATACCTCTCCATATAAACCGATATCCTCCCACTGGAAGTATATTTCAATGCATTGGACAATATCTGCTCAAGCACAAAGACCAGCCACTTCTCATCGGTCAGAACCTTCGTCTCAATCGGCGTATATACAAGCCGAATCCTCTTAAGAATAAACATCTGGGAATACTTGCGGACAGCCTGCTTAATAATGGAATCCAGAGAACAGATTTCAAAAGACAAGTCAGCGGCCATCTCCCCCATCCTCAGGTAAGTGAGAACCATGTCCACATACTGCTCAATCTTGAACAATTCCATCTTCATCTCTTTTAAATACCCAAAGGGCACACCGCAATTCATTCCCCCCTGGGACGAACGAACTTCGTCCGGTAAGGTATATCCAATCGGCTCCCCCTCGTCTCCAAGCCGGCACTCCTCTGCTGCCTGAAGCAGAACATACATCGCCGCGATGGGCGTCTTAATCTGGTGCACCCACATTCCATAGTAGTCCACCATCTCCTGCCTGGCGATTCTTCCTTCTGATTCCGCCTCAATCCCCGCCTCATACAATCTGGTTATAATCCTCTGATAGTCCTCCTCCATCAGCGTTCGGGCATCCGGTATTCCGTCAATTCCCGACTCCAAACCCTTCTCTGCCTCAAGCAACTCCTTGTGCCTTCTCACAAACCGCATATAATCCGGTATGCCTAAAAGCAGCACCCAGACTGTGGATAACACCAAGGCATACTCCACCGCATCCATACGGATATCATACAGATAAGAGACTCCCGCAAAAGTTCCAAGCAATATGGCGCACAAGCCCACCTCTCTCTTTCGTTCTCTAAAAAATGCAGCCGTTGTCCTCATTACTCCACCATATACCCAATCCCTTTTTTCGTCCGTATCATCTGCGTAAGTCCAATCTGCTCTAATTTCTTCCGAAGCCTTGCGACATTTACCGTCAGCGTATTATCGTCAATAAACTCGTCGCTCTCCCACAGCCTCGTGATAATACTGTCTCTGGATACAATCCTTCCCACATTCTCCAAAAGCATCTGAAGGATACGGAATTCATTCTTCGTAAGCTCTGTCTTCTGTTCCCTGTTTACCAGCGTCGCATCATTTAAGTTCAGGATTGCCCCATGGTATTCCATCACATTGACCGTACCCTGAAAAGAGTAAGACCGCCTTAAGATTGCCTGCACCTTTGCCGTCACCACATTCAAATCAAAAGGCTTCTCGATGAACTCATCCCCGCCCATATTCATAGCCATGACGATATTCATGTTGTCATTTGCAGAAGACAGGAAGATAATTGGCACCTCCGACACTTTCCGAATCTCCTGGCACCAGTGGAACCCGTTGAAAAACGGAAGCATGATATCAAGGAGAACCAACTGGGGGTCATACCTTCGGAACTCATCTGCTATATTCTTAAAATCCTCCGCACATTTTGTCTCATAATTCCATTTGCCCAGATGGGACGCAAGAGCCTGGGCGATTACCCTGTCATCCTCTACAATCAATATCTTATACATCGCAAGCAGCCCTCCCTTTATCAAAATAAATCACTTCCAACAAGATACAGCGGAATATTTACCATCCACTCCTGTTCTCTATAATCGGACATAGATGTCCGCACCGCCAGATTTGGATGATATAATTCTTGAAATGTCAAACGCGTCTCTGAATACCTCCTCCATAACTTCATTTTCATCCATAGAAATATACACGCACTTTTTATAACAGGTGCGGCCAAATTCCTTCATAAGCCATGTCTTTCCCACTTGTCTGGCGCCTCGCATAATCATAGGCTTACGATTTTGGCTGTCTTTCCATTTTTTTAATTGTTCAATCAATCTGCGATACATACCTGTCTCCCAAGAATATTTTTTTCATAATTATAGATTATTATCTGCATTTTTTCTATATCTCGCACATTTCCCACACGAAAAATGGCGCAGGCAACCCTTTCCTGCCGCCTGCGCCACAATTTCTATATCTGATTCACAGCCGCCTTAAGATACTCGTTGCTGATCTCATGGAACTTCTCATTCTCCACCGCCTCAGCAAGCCTGGCATCTATCGGCATCTTCCCCAACACCGGAATTTTAAGTTCTTCTGCCGCCTGGTCTACATGACTCTTTCCGAACACGGAAATCTGCTTCCCGCAGTCCGGACACACCAGATAGCTATAATTCTCCACAATCCCAAGTACCGGAATATTCATAGCCTTCGCCATATTGTAAGCCTTCCTAACGATCATCTGAACCAAATCCTGAGGAGACGTCACGATTACCACGCCGTCCACCGGAAGGGACTGGAACACCGTCAGCGGCACGTCTCCGGTTCCCGGCGGCATGTCCACGAACAGATAGTCAAGCTCGCCCCACATAACGTCCGTCCAGAACTGGGTCACAACGCCTGCAATCACCGGCCCTCTCCATATAACAGGATCCGACTCATTCTCAAGAAGCAGGTTCACCGACATAATCCTTGTGCCGTCCTTGGCCTCGCATGGAAAGATTCCCGCCTCGTCTCCTTTTGCCTTCTCATGAAGCCCGTACATCTTCGGAATGGAAGGCCCTGTCACGTCAGCATCCAGGATACCGACTTGAAATCCCTGCTCGCGCATCATCCTCGCCAGGCTTGCAGTCACTAAGGACTTGCCTACGCCGCCCTTACCGCTGACAACGGCGATTACCTTTTTAATCTTGGAAAACGGATTCGCCGGCTCTCTCAAGTCCTGGGGCTTGCTGCTGCATGACCCTGCATGGGCGCATCCGGCGCAGTCAGACGACGTGCAGCCATTCTGCTGTTCTTCTGCCATAATTCATTACCTCTTTTCTTATTCACTCACAACCGCAGTCAGTTTCTCTGCTTATTCTCCCACAACCGCAATCAGCTCGACCTCACATTTCACATTCTTCGGCAGAGTCTTAACCGCCACGCAGCTTCTCGCCGGCTTGGAGGTGAAATACTTTGCGTATACCTGGTTAAATGCCGCAAAATCCCCCATATCCGCCAGGAAACAGGTGGTCTTAAGCACCTTGTCAAAGGATGTCCCTGCCTCCTCCAAGACCGCCCCTAAATTCTTGCATACCTGTTGTGTCTGTCCCTCAATGGTATCTGCCTCTACTTCGCCTGTTTCTGGATTAATCGGAACCTGGCCTGCGGAATAGAAGATTCCATTATGCACATACCCCTGTGAATACGGTCCCAATGCTTCCGGCGCTTTCTTTGTTGCTACTACTTTCATGATCATCTCTCCTTTACTTTTCCCTATATTGTTCTGTGTCATACACATATCATTTTGATATTACCGTCAACTAGCATTGTACTACTATTCCGGCTATATTATCAACAGTTTTTTTGAATCCGGAAAATTAATTCTTTCAAATCCGCCTTACGGTACGACCTGTCGCTTATGTCAGACAAGCCCATACGTACTCTGACCACCCCCTCCTCCAATACCTTTTCACTGATATTTTCCTTTATCCATTTCTCAATCTCCTGATATCCATCCCGAAGGCTTCTATCCAATGACTCCACAGGAATGTCCGGCAGGTAGAGAATCGGCAGCCAAAGATACATATCCCACGCTTCGGCAAGCCTCCTTCCAAAGCCAAGCTCTAACGCCGGATTTCCAAAGCCCTGGCACAGCGCTCTTAGGCTCTCCGTAAAATGGGCCTCCTCCCAACTGCCCAGTTCAACTCTTTGTTCCCGCAGGATAAAGGGCTTTAACGCCGACGGAAACTCTGCCGGCTTCGTCGTAAGCACAAACTCAGGCGCAATATTGGGAATGGCCTGATTCCTCGACACCCAGACCTTTGTATTCGCCTGCCGTACCGGTGCAAGGGGAAGCCCCTGTAAAGTAAAACGGTACAGATAAGGCTCTCTTTTGGCGTCTTTTGGAATCTCATATCGATTCCCCTCTCTCTTAAGCGCCGTCCATTCTCCGCTGGCCAACTGAAGCTCAACTTTTACGCCTGTGCCCTCCAAAAGCAGCTCATCCCTCTCTGGGTCGATTGACAGAACCAGCCGCAACCCCTCCTCATCACGGCAGGCCGCCCTCTTTTCCTCGTCCACTCCCCAGGAATTCAGTATCTTTCGGCTTACGCGAAGCATTCCCTTGACCGCGCCCTCCCTGGCATTTAGGATATCCTCCCGCAAAAACATGTATTGCCCCAATGCCTCAGGAAGCGTATAACCCATCCGGTTCTTTTGCGCATTGTCAAACCGAACCTCAATATTCACCACGTCCTGAGCAGCCGTCCTATGCGAAAAACAGAACCGGTAGTCCCACTCAAGAAGCTTCTCTGACGAAAGGGCTTCATGCCACATAAGAGCAGGAATGGGAGGAAAGTAACGGTTCGGAACAGGCACATTTACCCGAAGCTGCTTTGTCTGAGGGAACAGATAGGAATAATACTTGGGAAGCCCTCCCAATCCGTCCTGCCATTCCAAATCCGTAATCTGAAGCCCCACCTCTCCCGTCACCCTCCTGTGACGCTCTCTTTCGCCGCACCGGAGGGCAAGAGCCAGAAGCCCGTCCTCCCCAAGTTTTCCAAGAGACAGGCTTACACCGCTTTTTTCCTCCTGCCTGCCCGCCGCCTTGTTCTCCATTGCCACAGGCTCGTTTAAGTCTCTAAGCTCTCCTAACACGCCCAGATACGCCTGCTTCTCATTAAGAGACGCCGTAGTCCTGTATACCGCCACTACATCCGTCTGCCTCGCCAGATATAGATTCTGCTTCAACTGCTCAGTGAAAAAATGTACTGCCGCCTCTCTCCTTTGTTCAGCCTGTACGCCTCTCTCCACAGCAGTCATCTGGGAGCCAATCCTTTCGGCAAACTCCTCCTTCATCTCAAGCAGTTCTTCTAATTCCTCCTGCTTAAGCCCAAGCATAGAAGCAGGCCCAATGACCCTCTCAAAATCCTGAAAAAATATGTCCGCCCATTCCTCCAAATCTACCTCCGAATAGCTGACAGACGCTTCCTCCCCCGACAGGGTGTACACCCGAAGCTCTGACAAAACTTCCAGCCTCCTGCTCAGAGGCGCTAAGGCATAGGCAACAGCCCCCTCCTCAATGTCCCATTCAGGCAAATGCAGGTGATACAGCTCGCCCGTACTTCCTAGCCTTGCAATCTGCCCATCCAAAATCCCATCCTCCTTCGGAGGAATTGCCCCTCTCGCCACGGATACCATTTCCCGAACGCTCTTTGACGAAAGCAGGGGGGATAGAAAAGAGGCGTCCCTCTCAATCACAAGGCCCACGTCAAGGCAGACCGCCTCCTTAGAAGGACGGGGAACAGACATAAGAAACGTAACATGGCACTTTGGCAGACGTCCCTTTCGCAGCTCGTCCAGATAATCTAACAAACCCTTCTTTTCCTGCTTCTGACGGTTCCCCATCACCTCCAGCCAAAGACTGGTATCCCTTTGCAGCAGTTGGTAATACGCCTGCCTGGCAAGCCGGATTTCCTCATCATCCAGGCCGTTTTCCGGATTCTTACAGGAGACCGTCACCTCAACCTTTAGTTCCCCGCCGCTGCCCTGTATTCCGTAGCCAAGCCTGGTTTCCGGATAAGCTGACGGCGGCTCTAAAGGGTCTGAATAGCCTAACTCCACGTCCATAGAAAGGCCCTCTCCGGTTTCATTTCCCGTTACATCCAGCAATGCAAACCGGATTTTCAAGCTCTCATAATCCACAAGCCCTCCATAGGGGTCCTCATCCTTGGTAAAACACCGATACAAGGGAAGAATCTGAGTAAACTGCGCCCTCTCCCCCTGGGTTAGAGGCGTCACCGGAAGGCTTATTGCACTTGGCAAAAAGCCTCTCTCATTCTTCACAGGCGGATGCTGCCCTTCCCTTTCTTTCGCCGACACAATCCTGCTGCGAAGCATCTGGAAGGGTTGGGACAAAAACGTCTCCGGCTCGCCAATCTCAAGGGAAATCCCCGTATGCCCCGAACGATACACCGGCGTCTCATAGGTTTCCTCTGTCATTACCACCGGACGTAAGGAAAGCCTCCTTGCGTCCTCATAATCCACCACTAGACAGTCCGCCTCCTCTGCGGTATACAGCAAAAACAAAAGCTCTAAAAAGCCTTCCCTTACCGCCTCCTCCGGCACGGTACACGTCAGAAAATAGCCTCTGGAATTCACCCTGGACGCATCCTTAAGAAGCTCAAAGAACCTCTCCCGCTGCCCTGGCAGATAAGCGCTGTTTCTGCCGCCATCCATATACCGCCTCTCAAGCGGCTTTTCGGCCTCTTTGCTTAGATTCTGCCGAAATAGAAACATTTCCCCGTCAACCACCGCAAGGCCGCTGCCCTCCTCGCCTGGGGCATTGGCAACGCGGTAGCACTCTGCGTTTTCCACCCGTCCAAGCTCCAGGGTATCAAGCATACGGGCAGCCTCCTGCCCCAGACACCCCACGCTAAACTTATCCTTCAAAGCCCTGGTTAAGGGAACGCGCAGCATACGGCAGGGCCGCACCCTGGCCTCAACGTCATGCATTTTTTCACCCTCACGGACTGCCACGCGGTATTCCCTGGGTAATGTCCCGTTTACGGTGTAAATGCGGCGCAAGGGTACTCCTTTTACCTCTGTCATACCCTTTAATTCCAGAATCCGGCGTTTCGTCTGATAATAGGGCAAAACCTGGCAGTCCATGGACACCTCCATGGACGCCGGCGGGAATTCCACGTCCTTTGACGTAAAACGCAGCTCTGTCTCATTAAGCTCAAACCATTCTCCGCCGCCGGACTTTCTTATACGGTAAAGCATATCCTCTGCCGGGCCTCCATACTGCTGCTTTGCAAAGGTAAAAAGGCTCTCCGTCGCCATCCCTCCTTCATCCTCATAGGCAAAACGCATCCCTCCAAGCACACCCCTTGATACAAGGCCGCTGACAGAAGCAAACACCTCCTCTTTTAAAATCTCCTCTGTCAGCGCCGAGATAGACGCCGCCGCTTCCCCTTTTGGATAATGCTGCAACGCCTGGGACACTAAAGCCTTGGAAAACAGATAAAAATAGTCACGGAACATCCACTTAGCCATTGGGAAGCCATTTCCCCGATTCCTGGCCAAATTCTCAATAAGCCCCGTCCCCTCCGGACGCAGCATGGAATAGTATTCCTCCATCTGGCCAAGCATTTCAGGGGTAATCAGCGGTTCTAAAGATAAGTCATACTGCTCGGAAATATCTCCGCTTTGCCAGTAAACCGTTGCCAGGGGAGGCATGGGAAAGGGAACCCTGTGTTCTTCCTCCCCGTTATCCTTACACTCCCAGGGCAAAAACCTCACATGAAGATTATCCGTCAGAAATTCCTCCAATATCTCCCACCCAAAGCCCGCCTCAAATACCTCCGGCTTTGCAATCTCCTGCGCTAACCATTCCAGAGCTTCATAAGGAATCTCCTCCCCCATTCCAAGGGCAAGGCAGCAGCGCCGAAGCAGCGCAATAGCCAGCACTCCCACAGGCGACTCGCCTCCGCTTTTCATCTGACAGCCCGACGAGGCGTCCTGATACCCATACAGTAAAGGCAGGACGGCAACCCGACGCGTTACCTCCCCGTCTGAAATCCCGTTTAAGGAAGCCTTATCCACACCGCCGTAGGGAGTCAGCATAGCCTCAATCATTCTCGGCTTTTCAAACACCCTGATTCCCTGAAAGTCCAGAGCATACTCCTGATTCCTCCCTTCAACCGCCCGCCCCGGCATCTCCCAGGGCGCCAGGGAATCCTCCCCCAGTGTAAAGACAGGGCTCCATTCAAAGTCAAAACTAAAATTAATCTTGATAAACAATATCTTAATAAAAGCCCGCACCGTTGCCCGTACCTGAAGCCTAAGAAGGGTCTGCCGGTAACTTTCGATGGTAAGATCCGCGGTCACTGACAGATTGACAGAGAAGCTAATCTTGAGCACCACAAAATCCACTTCCCCGTATACAGAGGCCGTCACCCCTGCCATGGCCCTTACCTTAAAATACGTGGCGTCCTTTTGATTACCCTCCTTTGGTACATACTGAGCAATCACACCCTGAAAGAGCGCAACCATCTGGATACTGGCGCCAAAACGCACCGGCCCTAAGGAAAATTCCCGTCCAAGACCTGCGCTGATACCCACTCCAAGCTCTAGCACCGTGTCAAAATGCCCCTTTGTAACCTCCGGCACCTGCGCGGACGTCTCGCCGTGGAGGACGCCCAGATAGAAGCCTCCTTTTCCGCTGAAAATAAGATAAGTAAGCCCAAAGGAACGGGAAAAGTCGCCGCCGTAGGGGAACCCAAGGTCAATCTTAAAATCGCCGTTCGTGTAAATGGCAGCCGCAACCTCCCCAAGCTGAAGCTTAACCGCCCCAAGCTCGATTTTACGGAAGGCTTCCGGCAGGGACAGCCTGGCATAGAACATACCGATACTCTCTGTGACCCTACTGTACAGGATGACAAGCTTAAGCCCCGCCAAATCCTTTGTCATGTCACAGCCTTTGCCAATCTCAAGCTGAAGCCCGTAAATGCGGGGATCACACAGAAGAATCGTCACATCAATGCTGTCCATCAGCGTAAGCTCAAGCGCCGCCACCCAGTTATTTTCCACGTCCAGGACAGGGGCGCCGTCCTCTCGAAGCTGTCTGCGAAGCTGCGAAAGGACATCCTTAATCCCTGCCTCGTCAAATGTCCTCGGCACCTCCACCTTAACCCTCTGGCCGATGGCAAGATAGCGAAGGCTGAACTTAGAATTTCCAAGATTAGGTATTGGCGGATATAAGCCTTTTAAAAAGTCCATGGCATAAGGGCTGTTATTTTCCTCCAATACCGCCCTCTCTCCCGCTACCAGCCCCAAATCCAGAGTCAGGGTAAAATACTCCTCCTGCCCGTTTCGTCCGTCCCCATATTCCAACACGATACTCTTTAAATGAAATACCAGTATCTTCAGGTCGATTCCATATTCCACCCTCACAATCCCTGCGGTATTGTCAAGCATCACCGACAAATCCTTAAGGGTCACCTGCTTTAATATCCCAAAAGGCCAAGGGAGATACCAGCTTGTCTCCGGAATGATGATATCCAGCAGATTTTCTAAAAGGATTCCCAGATTGATCTCGCGAATCTCAAAGCGCAAAACCTGATGGCCGCACTCCTCCTGCTGCCTTGCCATCAGGTCAAGCCCCGCCATACGGATTTCAAAGCGCACCCTGTCCATTTCCAGTACGCCGCCCCTTGACGTCACATCACAGAGAGCCCTCGCCAGAAAACCGAAGAATTCCACCTGGGCGGACAGGCTCATCCGGAAATCCTCCTTCCGGCTCCAATTTAACGCAAACGTTGTGTCTGCCTTTAAATCTACCGCACTCCAATGAAAGGCAATCTCGGCCAGAAATTCAAAATTCCTGACGTTTCCCTCCGAAAGACCGGCTGCCCTCTCCCCTAATTCCGTCACATAGTTAAGCCGAAGCCGTGTGAGCTTTAAATCAAATTCGCCTCCGCCTAAAGGATTTCCCAGAAGATAACCCACAAGCTCTAACAAAGACAGAGGGGCAAGAAGCTCTCCCGATAGGGTCAGCACCTGGCTTTCGCCCTCCTTCACATAGCTGCCTGAAATTCCAAAAACCGCCCCAAGCAAAACCACCTGAAGGTCAAGCCCCAGACCAAGCCCCTCCGGCGTATAGAAGCCCCATCCGCCGATTCGGATAATATCCAGCATCCTCCCCGCCAGAGGAAGCTTCTCCTCTTTGGGCTGCGCAAATGTGACCTGGACCGCATAATAGGCTTCCGGAAGGGAGCCTGCCACACGAAGGTCAGTAAGAGCCAGATGAAAAAAGCCTGGAAAGATTTCGTTAGAATCTGCTTCCCGAAAAAGGCGTCCAATAAAGGAAAACTCTGACAAATCCAGATTCAGGTTCACTCCATACCCCTTCCAGTGACTCCGAAACGCCAGTGTAGCCAAAGGCAGGGGAGAACTCTGCAAAAGATCCCATTGCAGCATCAAAGCCACCACGGCGGGCTTATCCTCATCGGCAAAAAAGGGAAGGGGAACCGTCGGCAGAGACAACTCAATTACCAGGGCTACGCCCTGAAATTCTTCTTTACCGTTGGCCGGCCATACCGCCTCCAGCGCCACCTCCTTCTGCATCCGAAACGCGATATCCGTCAACTTTACGGCGTCCAGAGAAAGCCAGTCCGAAGGCAGATGCATATCTGTCCGTCCGGACAAGGCAGAAAAAAGCTCAGGCACATGGCTGACGGCAAGCCCCTCCTCAAAGGCGGCGCATAAGTTAAACTGCTGTCCATGCATGTACAGCTTTTCTTTCAGCCAGATTTCGGGTAAGCCAAAATCCCCAAGTTTTAAATCAAACGCGCCCTCCCAATACGCCTGGCTCATATATTCCTCCCAAACAGGCTCGCCGCCGGCTTCCCTTGGCAGCGTATAGATATCCTCTGCGTGGCTTTGAAGGGTAAGCCTGCATCTGGTGACGCTTTGACTCCCCTGCCAGAAAGGGAACCGCACAAGACGCTGGTATTCCCCTGTGACCTCATAGGAGACCGGACGGGAATCCGGATAAATCCTTCCCTCAAAGGAAATTTTCGCGTCCGCGTCCGGCATCAGTACCGCGAACCGCCTCCACATCGGACACTCTTGCGTAAAGCGAATACAAAGCCGGAAGGCAACTCCTTGGCTCTCCTCCTCCTCCCCGCACAAAAATCCAAGCTCAGAGGAGAGCACATAGATTCCCCCATAGAAATCCTCACGCTTGACTGAAAAGAAATCCTCCGCCAGGCGGACTCCCGCCAGAGGATAACATTCCTCCAGAGGCAGATTTTCTTCTTTTAGCCGCATGGAGACCGAAAGCTGTTCTCTTGCATTACGTTCTCCTCCCGTTAGCTTAAGCTCATAATCCCTCCCGTTCCAGACCACATCTCCCCCGACAGTAAAGCCGTCCCTTCTCTCCCAAAACACAGGGGCTGAAACCTCCAGAGCCTCCACCCCAAGCCTGGCCGGAAGCCGGTTCAACAGCCTTCCCATCTCGGACTGGCTGTCTCGGACTTCATTCCTAATCAGAACCTTTGGCTGGCCGAGAGCAAAAAACTCCCTGACCCATTCGTATCTTTGCTTCATCCTCCTGATCCTCTCTTAGAATTCATTCCAGGTAATCGTATAAATTCCCTGATTGACACTGTTAAAATCAATATGCACATTTCTCCTCGCAAAAGGAGCACCCCACGCGGTAGACGTATTATACAGATTCACCATTTCCTCGACAGGATAAAAATTAGAATTCTGGATTCTTATATACCCGTTCCCTCCATTTATCCGTATTCTCGCACGGCTTCCCGTTCCCTGATAAATGGAATTCACATGAGTAGGCACCGCCGGAGGGGGAACCGAATCCGGCAGCACAGCGGGCGCCGGAACCGGAAGGAAGCCTCCCGGATTCCCAACGGCCTCCCGAAAATAGTACATGGAGTATTTCCCCGGATGCTTGTACCCCCGATGATATCCGGCGCTTACCACAGCAGCCTCCGGCGGATAATGGGTCAGCAGATTCACAAGGTCTGTGTAATTCCCTCCCCTAGAGCGAACCGAGCTGTCCGAGCCGTGGTGGGGAACCGACATCCCCTTCGGCTCGCCAAGGAAGTTGTTCGCAAAAGGCAGACCGTTAAACAGCATCAGTGTTTTTGTGGTGGCATCCCCTGTAAATAGAAAAGAGCTCTCTATCATCCGTACATTTCCATTTAACTGGAAGGAATATAAAAGAAGCATGATAGAGCCTGTGTTGATAAAATCCGCAGCCCTTGAAGGAGGCGGATTGTAGAGATTCTGGGCATTTGCCAGCAATATCTTAAAGCACACATTCTCCTGATTCCCTAATACCCATCCATTATCCTCGTTCAGATAAGGGTCAGGGCCATTCTCGGCATACCCGTTAAATTGATGGAAAATATTGTTGAAGGTGATTCCTCCTGACGCAAGCTGCCCTAACAGTATCCCTATATTATTTCGGTTTGCATCCTCCCCGCCTATAAACAAATCCTGAATCACGGTTCCTGCCCCCAGATGGCGAAGCAGGGAATAATGGTCGTCGTCCAGATGGCTTATGGATACCGCGTCGATTACGTTCATTCCCCGCAGGGCCATCAACTGCTGAACGTACTGTACAGAGAAATCGTTCGCCATTCCCGCAGAGCCCTGACATCCAAAATCAACCAGCATAATCCCCACAAGGGACGCGCCCACAGGCAGCGCAGGCACCAATGCGCCTCCGGCAGCGGGAATCGGCGGCACAGGCATAGTTCCGATCAGCCCGTCATAGATTTCAACCACTCCCGCCATCCCCTGATTGACATTGAGGAAGCTGATTCGTACTGTATAAGCCACTTTCTTCACTCTCCTTCCCCAAAAGACCCATACCACCCCAAAGTCTGATTCTCGTCTGAAATCAAATACATATCACTATTGGTATGGGGAAACCGAAGCCCCAGAAACCTTAGGGCAAAATTGCGGAACCGGAAATAATAATCCAGCCTGCCTGTCTCCCCCCTTTTTCGCGACTTAAGCTCAATGCCCTCAAAGCCCAGGGTCAGCACCCCTTCTAAGGGAATCTCCCACCCCACGGCATTTCCGTTTGCCAAAAGCCGTATTCCGGTGAAATACTTAAGCTCTCCCTCGGAAATACTCCCGTCCGCCCCCCTAACCTCCTCGTTGGGACAGGGCTTCCAGGCTGTCAGAAGCTCTAAGGCAAGGGCTGACTCATCCGCCAGGCTTCCCATGTTCCCAAGGGCAAGCCGCCAGAAGATTCCATACCACTCCTCCTCTATCCCGCTTGCCTCCCTTGATACCTTAAGGGGCGCAAATCCTGCCTGCACCGGCGTTCTTCCTATGACATAAGCGATTCTTACAGGCTTTATCGGAAAACACTGTGCAAAGGAATTTTCCCGCACTGACGCCTCCGACAAATCGAATTGGAGGCTGTCCATATTTACCGTAAAATAATTTTCTCCATCCCTCATATCCATATCAACCGCCAAACCCTGATACCCTATCCTGTCATAAGAGTAGAGATCCATTTTACCCATTCCGCCAAACGCCATGTCGCCGGAGAGTACAAAACTTCCCTTCTGTCCATTTGCCTGCAAAGCGCCTTCATTGACCAAAAGCCGGCATAAGGCGCAGCCGGAAACCCAATAGTCCTGCCCGCGGCGCAGCTTAAACACGTAATGCCCGCCGCCCTCCTGCCTCTGGTAATATCCGTCGAACACCACGTTATTCCCTGTCTGGCTGTTCTCCCCCGCCTCCGCCCTGCCGCCAAAGATTCGGTTTATAAGAAGCTCTGTGCTGGCAGAGAAATTTTTTGTCCTCCCGTTTTCAAGCGTTACCCCCAATGCAAGGACTTTGAACCCAAATTCCCTCGCATCCTGATAATACTGATGGTCTGTATCCTGATAATCGATCAACGCCTGCCATGTGCCTGACACAGAGCAGGCCGCGTACAGGCTGCGCATACGCCCCTCCTTCAAGCCGCCCGCCAGAAATGCAAGCTCAGGCGGAAGATTACTTACGTCCACCGGCCCATGGAGACACAAAAAGCCCTGCCATTTGGAATCTGTCAGTATGCCAAGAAGCTCGGCGTCTTTTAATTCCTCGGCTCTCTCCTTTGCCCTTAGGACAGCCCTTCGTGCCAGGGCAGTCTGGCTTGCGTCCAGTGTAAGGCTAAAGCATAAGGGCTTCTCCATCAGCTCAAGGATGGAGGCGGATGAGCTCATCTTTAACAGGGAAATACAATCCTTCTCTCCCCAACTGCGCTCTCCCATCCGAAACGTCCAGCCGTCCAACTCCACCGTAAAATGATCGCAGGCATCAAGCAAAATCTCCGAAACCTCCTGCTCCTTCGTCCGTTCTCTTACTGCACAGCACAATTCCTCAGAAGTAAGGTAGGTCGTCCCCTCCAACTCCTCAAGCTGCTTCACATAAGGATAGCCGCTTTTTTCCGCCCTTTTCAGGCTCTCCCCTGTGACAGAATAGGGGGTGCCGGCAAGCCCTGCAATCTGCCTGGCGCCAGTAAGAACCAGAAAGAGGCCGTCTGACAAAACCGCAGCCATCATCCGCCTTCGTGGATAAGTGAACGCCAAATCCGGCAACGGGCGTCCGACGCTTGCAAGGGATATCCACTTAACTCTCTCTGATTCCAGCCAGATTGCCATGCCGCTGCGGCTGACGAGTAACCGTCCCTCTCCTTCGTCCTCCTTCGCCCCTTTCCTGCTATCCAGACCTTCCTCCGTTCTCTCGTGGTTTGATGCGAAATCTCCCCCGCCCTCCTGTATGGCTTCGCGCCGGATGCTGGCAAGACAATTCTGCTCAATGAATCTGGCTGCCCCTATGAAAGACCGGCATCCTGAAAACGGAAATACCGAAAGAGAGCTTTCCTCTGAAAGTGTAAATGCCGGAAGCTCGCAATACCTGTAACCTCCCCCTTCTTTCTCGCTGAAAAAGGGGGCTTCACTGCTCTGGGAATAATATTCTCCTTCCGGCAGGGCAAGGTAAGCCGCCTGCCCCCGTCCATCCATCTGCCCCGCGCCATACCATGCAGGCTCTCCGGGCACAAAGCAAAGGGCAGCCCCCTCAGAAAGCCCCGCATACTCTGTCCCTGACAAGCCTAACTTAAGCTTCTTCACGCCGTGTCCATAAGCCCTTCCCCCAGGCGCCAGATAACACCCTCCGTCCGATTCCAAAGCCCTCTGAAGGACTAAGGAAAACCCCTCCGGAAGCTTTAGCATAAGCGCATCTCCGTAGACAGACATAAAATGGCTTTTCACCTCCAAAGCCTCCTTCATCTGAAAAAGAGTTTCCTCCTGGCGAAGCGGAGAAAAACATACCTTAAGCGCCGCGCCAAAAGGAAGCCTGAACACCTCCCCTCTAACCTCAAGCTCTGCCCACCGTCTAAGAAAAATATCCCACCCTCTGGTAAAATACCGGATTTCCGCCAAAAGCCCGGCCTCCCTTGGCATTGTAATCTCAAACAGAAACCTCCCTCTTTCATCAAGCAAAAGACTGGTTCCCGAAAAGGAATTCTCCTCCCTCCGGAAAGAAAATCCTCCTTTAAGCATCCTGCCGTTTTCCTGCTTCTGCATCCTGCTGCCCTTATACACCACCAGCGTCCATCCGCCATAGGTAAACGCCGTATCCCTCTCCAGCCTCTCGCCTGTAAGATATAACTTCTGTATCCTCCAGCTTCTGTACTGAGAAGAAGCGTTGTCCACCCACAGATAATCCGGCGTCCGCCCGTACAAAATCTCTTGAAGACGTTCCAGAAACTTCTCCTTGTCCTGAACCGGAGATGAAGTAAAGATTCTATCCCATCCAAGCCTCACCCTGACTCACCTCCAATATATCGCCGGAAACCAGGCGCATACTCCCAAGCTCGTCTGCGAACACCGGACAAGGCCCAAAAGAGGTCTGGCGCCAAAGTGCGAGCCTTGCCTGTGGAATTCCCAGTGCATCCGCCATATCTCCTACGGTGGTTCCCATGGAAACCCACTGTAAAACCTTGTTTACCGTTACCATCAGCCTCACACGGATGGTAGCGCGCCCCCGCAAATCAGCCAGTGAAACCTCCTCAAGCCGTTCTGGAAGCTCCTGGCGGCGCATTGCCTGGGACGCCTGGGCTAATGCAGGAAGGCTCTGGCCTGCCGCCAGACAGATATTGTGGAAATACCGCATTTCCCCCTTACTGTTTCTCCCAGTGCGCTCGATTGGATAGAGCAGCCGCACAAAGGGCGCCGCCATCCCGTCGGCCAGAAAATCCGCCACTCCTGCCCCGCCGTCTAGCTGCGCCTGGCTGTCGAGAGGCCCTGACGCCGGAATTACATAAGAGGCGGCCTGGGTAAATCCCTGTATAAACGGCTCTAATACCACCCGCCCGTTCCTTAAAACCACCTGGCAGTCGCAGGTTCCGGTTCCCACATATCCGTTCCTGCGGGATATATCTTGTGTTCTCTCAGACATACCAGGTATCCCGACAGACAGGTAATTTCCCCTCGCCCCGTCATACGCCTCCGGAAAGCCTGAACTGTCGGCTGTCCCCACAGGCTCTCCGTCCTCCAATAACATCCGCTGACTCTCCGGTATATTCTGGTAAACGGCATACTCAATGGATAAAGCAAACCCGGAAAGCAAGTCTACTCGCGCCTCGCTCACCCGATACCTGTACCGAAACGCCAGAATATCCTCCGCCCGCAAAGGCGCATGCTCAAGGACAGCCCTGGCAAGCATTTCCATCGTCTCATAATCCTTTGCACAGCACGCCAGCATTTCCTCGAATTCGTCGTAAACGCTGTCGCTGCCAGAGACAAGCCGTTCTGCCAGAATCGGCTCTATCTCAAGCGCGCTTTCCTGTTCCCCCGACGTTATGCGAAAAACCTCCCCCTTGTCGTAGCCGTCAAGCCGCCTCCCAAGAGGTACGGTGACCGTCTCTGTGGGAAGCGCTGCCAAACCATGGCACAGGCTGTAAAAGGTTTCATTTCCCTGCTTTATGCTTAAAAACCGCGGCAGGTCTGTTTTCACATGAAGGGAAGGCCCGTAAGAAATTCCCTGGCACATGCGGACATCTATCTCTGTGATTTCGCCAGAAAGGCGTATCTCACTCCCCGACACCAGCCTTTCTTGGCCCGTTCTCCCGATATCTGCCGCTTTCGTTTGCGCTGTTACCTCCGTAACCTCATACTGCGCCTCCCTTCCAAGGCAGACCACCGTTTCCTCCCCCGAAGCCCTCACGCTCTGAACCTTCGGCAGCCCAAGCAAAAGGGGATACTCTGGGCCAGGCGCCGACAGGCTTTCTCCCTGTTCTCCTGTGAGATAACACAAACGAAGGGTATAAGCCTTAGACGGGTCAAGTCCCTCTTTGGACAAATCCCACCGGAAGGCCAACGTATTGTCCTGCTCCTCTGCCGTAAGCCTTGCAGACGCAGCCACCGCCATCCCTTGTCGGATTTCCGCCCATATAGCCGCCTCTTTTTCAAAATCTCCCTGCCCCATAAGGACATTTTCTGAAACCTCAAGTCTTATAACCTCCGGTCCCCGAAGCCGCACGGAAGCGCCCAAAAGCTCTGGCCCGCAGATATCCACACCGTCGATACGGCTCTGATAAGCCAGTGACAGACAGGCGCAGTCTGCATTTCCCCAGATTCCAAGCTCAGGCAGGCGCACCCCGCAGGCGGGCAAATCCAGAGATATCTTGGCGCCAGCATTTTTCACCGTCAACTGCTGCGCCAGGCTGTAATCGCTGGTATTGGTATCCAGCGCCAGATAAACCAGGCCCTTCTCCCCCAGTTGATAGCCGCAAAGACAGGGAGTATGGATAAATACCCTCACCACGTTGCTGGCAATCTTCTGGGCATCCACCAGATACAGGTACAGATACGTTACGCCTGCCAAAAATTTTTCTTCGCATCGGACCACGCCGTCTTGCCCATGCCATTCCTTCGACACCGCAAGCCGCGCCTTCTCATCCTTCGTATCCCTGGTATTGCTCAGCACAACCAGTATCTCGCCGCCCATAAATGCTTCCTCCGTAAACGCCTCACAGACATAGAAAGCCCCATCATAGGAAATCTGTACCCGCGAGATATCCTGCACACTTCGTCCCATTATGCCTCCCCCTTATAAATCTCCATAAAGCTGTCAAAGTCCTGCCGCCATTCCTCTGCAATCTTTTCCCTTACATTTTCACCTTTATAAGAATTCTGGTGTTTCATGTCTCCGCTGGCGATTCCATTTGCGTAGAAGATACCCTCCTCCTCCACCTCAAGGTTGTAAACCGAAAGCCCGCCCAGGAAGTCCGCGTAAACCTCCGCAACAGGAACGAAGCCGCCCTTCCTTGTCTTCACAAGAGTTCCCTTCTTAATCTCGTTGGCAGCCATCATTCCCTCTTTTGTAAGGAATGGATGGTTGGAGGTGGCAGTAACCTGCCGTCCGTCCTCAAGCCGGATGATAATCACAGGATTTTTTTCCGTTCCCTTCCATGTATTTAAAACACGCAGTAACCCGCCGTCCGCCTCTACCATGTCGCCTGTACGTATTTCCTCAATCGCCTTGTCGCCTTCTGCCGTTGAAACCATGGTCCCCGCCCCAAGGCATCCCCAACAGAAGCGAAGCATAGGAAGAATCGAGTCGTCCTCCTTATTGGTAATCAGAAACGTATGCCATTTTTCCCCCATATCCTCCAACAGACATATGACAGACAGGGTGTAGGACACAAAGCCTGTATTTGATTTTAAAAGCTCAGAGATTTGCCGCCTCCAGTCCTCGACGCCTCCCCACTTAATCCCCTGTTCGTGGAAATCCACCTTGCTGATAAAATCCGGATACTCCACCAAATCATTTTCATTTTCCAGAATCAGGCTTGCGCTCAAAATCTGGCGCACCCCATGCCCTGTTGCCGACGCCGTACCTTCTGATTTGCACATGAGGTTGTGGCCGCTTGGATACTTATAATCCACATATTCCCCATGCTCAGGACTGCGAAAGAAATAATAATTGATATAAGGGTCCTCCTTGGGGTGTCCCTCCTTCCTGCAGGGATGGGCAATATGATATTCGTTTCGGATGACGTCATACTCTGCAAGATCGTACTCCTTGGTCTGGGTGGTCACGCCGTTATCCTCCACAATCCCCCACTCAAGGCACACCTTACAGTCTCCCTGGGCCTCCTGGTTAATCTTAAGCCCCATGAGCAAGCCGTTCTTCTCTCCTCCTGTGGTAAAAAATACTACCTGGCGGTTCTGGTCTAAAACTTCTCCTGTGCTTTTTCTCACAGCCTTGGCCTCTATGTGAAGATAACCGGAGGTGTGGCGCTTTTGGGTCACTCCTTCAAACAACAGAAATTCCTTTTCCTCCTCCCTAAGCCCCAGAAAAGTTGTCCGGACTGCCTCCTCTGCGGCCATGGTTCTTCTCATCTTCCTTTTTCCGGTATTTTGCAGCGCCTCATATGTCCTTGGGAACCTGAGCTTTAAACTTTCATTATTCTGGAATACGTCCATTTTTTTCTCCTTTCGTGCTTTTGCGGATGTCTATTTGTCTTATAGAGATTGCCTCGTCTTTCGTCCTCACATATATTTTTTATTGTATCATATATTTTAGGGGAAATTTCAGACAAAATCCTTATTATCAAAATAATATCGTTGTAAATTGGCACTTTTCATCATATAAAAAAGAGAAGATTTCCAGATAATTGGATTTCTCCTCTTTTAGTGACTCAATCAAAATTTGTAATAAGGAACCGCAGAAAAATAACCTGCACAGCCGCTAAAACTTTAATTCCCGTATATTCTGCAGAATCTCCTCATATGGCCTGTCCTTTCCAAACAACAGCGTCGTTCCAAGGACAAAGCCCTTAACTCCCCTAGGCGCAAACTCCAGAATCTTATCAGAGCTGCAGGCTCCATCCCAATAGATTTCAAAATCCATATCTTTTTTCATGGAAAGCAGCTTTGTAATCTTCTCCCCTACATATGAAAGATACATCTGTCCGGCATTTCCCGGATTCACGGACATCACCAGCACTTTTTTCACAATACGCAGCATCTCCATAACCGTCTCAACAGAAGTTCCCGGATTGATGGCAATCCCTGGTATCATCCCAGAGTTGATGATAACCTGCAATGTAGTAGATGGATGGTATTCTGCTTCGGGATGGATATAGACGGTATCTCCTTTCCGTAGGTTACTCAGAAATAATTTAATATTATTGATAGGATGTTCGATCATCAGATGCACATCCAACGGCTTATCCGTAGCGCTGGCTATATAGCGAAGATCATTTAACGACATTGCAAAGTTGGAGACATACCGACCGTCCATAATGTCTATATGGAAGGAATCGATCCCTCCCTCGTCCAGATTTTTTACTTCCCTCTCCAGGTTCCCGTAATCAGCGCACATCATAGAGGCTGTCAGTTCAAAATACCTTTTCTGTAAATTCCCCTTGTACATGTTCCTACCGTTCCTTCATTTTTAAATATCTATATAATACAATTGCTCCTGCACTCATCAAAAAGAGCAAGATAACACCTCGCTGCTTCTTCGTTCGCTTTCTTCATCTTCTCGTCAATCCACCCTTCATGAAACCAATGGACAGAATATGTATGCTCTGTGTTGTTCAGAATTCCGGACATATAATCATAAGGCTGAAAATAATCGTAGGCATAAATATTCATCCCACAGACATTCTGCGTTGTACCGTCAACAATATACCCTGCATCCAACGCAACCCGCGTGTCATAAAATCCACAGGTATTTCTATTCATCAGACCGCTTTCATCAATAAAATTTAACGAATCTCTCCCACCAAGGAACCGCCTGATCATTTCGTTCCCTTTTACTGCCCCGCTTAAGCCCCCGAAGTTCACCGTCTGCCACTTTTCAACTCCGCAAAATGCCTCCTGATATCTGAGTTCCTCAATGCTTCTTTTGATTTCCACATCCGTGTCCAGATAGAATCCTCCATGATGATATAAAATATCAAGTCTTGCATAATCCGGCACAAAACCATACGCCCCGGCTTCATATGCCTGCTTCATATAAGAATTTTTAGTAATATCGTAGTTATCTTCATTCCATTCTATTATCTCATAGTCAGGACAGAACCGTCTCCAACTGTCAAGGCATTTTTGCAATTCTCCTGGAACAGGCTTTCTTCCAAGCCACATATAATGAAGCTTTTTCGGAATAACAGGATCTTCTAAAAGTTTTGGTTCTCCCTTTGACGGGCCTGAGCAAAAATTATAGATACACAGCATTGGTGTGATATAACACTCCATTTCCTCGGTACACGCCATTTTCTGAAGCTGTTCGATTACGTCCGGGAACCTGCTGATATTTAAAAGAATGACTGTATTTTTCTTGCATTTTTCTAAAAAAGATGGGGGATTTACAGGAACTGCTTTGCCAAACAATTCAATCCTGCTCCCCCATTTGTTTTTATCATTGTCCAAATAGCATCTGATGAATGGCAGAAGGTCATATTTTGATAAAATCTGCGGCATTGTCACTTGTCCAAGCACGCCCGCCCCAAACATGACAATTTCATGATCGCTTTCTCTGATTTTTTTATTTAATTCATCAAATGAACAGCACTGTAATTTCATTTATCCACTTCCCTACCGTTTTACAACCAGCGTCAGACAATCTATCTCCGGTTCAACCCAATCGACAATTCTCTGATCTTCTATTTCAAATCCGGCGCGATACGCCAGATAAGCAAAAATGTTTTTACTCATAAAACTTCTTGATTCAGTTCCATTGTCATAAGAAGCCTTATAATCTGAATCGTTATTGGAATGATGAAAGAGAGCTTTTCCTCCCGGCCTGAGTATTCGATATGTTTCTTTCAGGTAATTCGATATATCTAATAGTTCAAAATGTACCATAGAATCATAGGTGAATAAGGATGTATAGCGATCATTGGGAAGCACCGACAAATCATATCCGTTGTTTACAACATATGAAATCTTATCTGTGTCTGAGAATCTCATCCTACATAGGTCTATATTTTTTTCAAGGATATCAACTAATGTAATATGGCCTGCATCATTTATGTAACGCGGCACATGTCTTCCTCTTCCACACGCTAGCTCAACTGTATTTTGCAAGTCCAATCTGTCAAAAAGTTCATGGCAAATACCTCCGTCAGCCCAAAAGAAATCAAGGGCGCCCTCGCTTTCTGCAATCTCAAAGTATTGATCCATCGTGTCTATATGTGATATGGCGCAAATTTCCCGTTCATAATCAATCCTCGACATCAGATGCAGCTTGTCCACAAGTAATTTGTCTAACCCTGTGTAAAATTCCTTTCCGTCGATCTTCAACTGACTCACCAACTCGTTCGCCTTCTCACTACGGACAGCAACGACGAACGGAAGCCCCATAGATACCGCCTCTTTATAGGAAACCACCGGTATGGTGCCTATATTTCCTATGAAAATAGCGTCTCTGTCGCAAAAACACCGTATTCTATTGTCCAGATTATATTTCCGCAAAAGCTGAAGATATGCCCTTCCCTTATTTCCTGCTCCATATATGATAATTTCCATCACACTTTTCCTTTACCCAGATATTCTTGTATCTGACCTTCGGTAAAGCCGGTCATATCTCCATTATCAGAAAATGCTTTATACCATTCCACAGTTTCTTTAATAGCCCGCTTTACGTCCCATACAGGTCTCCAACCAAGCCTTGACTTTGCCTTTGATGTATCCAGCCTCAAAAGATTTGCCTCATGCGGTCCTTTGGTTTCGATTGCCTCCCACCTTGCCGGCTCTCCCCAGAAGCTACAAAAAAGATCACATACCTTAGAGGTCTTGATGCAGTCTGAATATTCCGGACCCACATTGTAATCTCCGGCAAGCGAGCTGTCCTCCATTTGCAGCTTCGCAGCTAAAAGATAGAAGCTTACCGCTTCCAAAACATGCTGGTACGGCCTTACGGAATCTGGGTTCCTCACTGTAATCCCTTTTCCAGACGCCGTTTCCCTGTAACAATCAGGAATGATACGAAAACTGCTGAAATCTCCGCCCCCTATAACATTACCTGCCCTGCAGGCCGATACTGCCATATCCCTTCCCCGAAAGAAGGATCTGACGTAAGAGGCTGTCACAAGCTCACTGCATGATTTACTGTTTGAATAGGGATCAAAGCCATCCAGGCGGTCAGTCTCTCTGTAAGGAAACTCCCACTCATTGTTCTGATATACCTTATCCGTAGTAACATTCACAAAGGACCTTACAGAAGCTGTCTTTCTGATACATTCGCAAATATTAACCGTTCCCATAACATTAACATCGTATGTATACCTTGGCTCCTTGTATGAATCAATAACTATGGGCTGTGCCGCAAGATGAAACACAATCTCCGGCTTTTCCTTATGAAAAATATTTAACACCTGTTCAAAATCACGGATATCAACGATGTACTCATTAATACTCCTTCCCTGTTGTAAAATCTCATAAAGACTGGGAGCTGTCCCAGGGCGAAGCGAAATACCTGTTACATCCGCGCCAAAAAGCAGGAGCATCTGTGTCAACCAACTCCCCTTAAATCCAGTATTCCCCGTAATTAAAACTTTTTTATTTCTATAAAAATCTTTCATAGAACTTACACTCTTATCCATAAATCATTGTTGATTAACGGCTTCCTTGATTATTTTTGACATATATTCCAGCTTTTCGTCCGTCATTCCGGGATATACACCTACCCAAAAAGAATCTCTCATAATACGATCCGTGTTTATCAAATCTCCGACAACGCGATAGCCAATTCCCGTTTCCCTCATCCTATCAAAACAGGGATGCTTGATTAAATTCCCCGCAAAGAGCATTCTGGTCTGTACTCCATGCCCCTCTATATAGGAAATAACTTTCCTCCTGTCCATACCCTCGCGGCATGTCATCAGAAATCCAAACCAGCTAGGCTCAGAGCCAGGACATTTTTCCGGAAGAATGAGCTTGTCTCCTATGTCCGAAAGTCGTATATAAAGCTTTTTGAAATTTTCCATTCTCTTCTCTGTAAATTTCGGAAGTTTCTTAATCTGAGCCACACCGATTGCCGCCTGCATATCGGTAGCTTTCAGATTGTACCCAAAATGCGAATAAACGTATTTATGATCATACCCTTCCGGGAGCTCTCCATATTGACCGTCAAAGCGATGCCCGCATCGGTTATCTTCACCGGAAACACATACGCAGTCTCTCCCCCAGTCCCGCATAGACCGGATAATCTTATGAAGAAGCGGGTTATTTGTATAGACGGCCCCACCTTCTCCCATGGTCATATGATGAGGCGGATAAAAGGAGGACGTACCGATATCTCCAATTGTTCCGGTCAGCCTCTTTTCTCCATTCATCTCATAAACAGAGCCAAGCGCATCGCAATTATCCTCGATAAGCCACAAATTATGTTTGTCGCAAAACTCCTTTACCGTTTTCAGGTCGAACGGATTCCCCAAAGTATGCGCCGCCATCACAACCTTTGTTTTTTTCGACAAAGCTTCCTCAAGTACGGACGCATCAAGGTTGTACTGCGGAATTGTAACATCTATAAACACGGGTATGACTCCATATTGAATGGCAGGAGATACCGTTGTCGGAAATCCCGCCGCAACCGTAATCATCTCATCTCCCGGCTTTAACCTCCTTTCTTTTAAAAGAGGTGATGTGAGAGCCATTAGAGCAAGCAGATTTGCAGATGAGCCTGAATTCACTAATGAGCAGTATCTCACTCCAAGATACTCTCCAAAATTATTTTCAAACTCTTTCGTATATCGTCCCGACGTCAGCCAGAATTCCAGCGCCGAATCCACCAGATTACATAATTCTTCTTCATCATAGACACGAGCTGCATAGGGAATACGGTCTCCTGGAGTATATGAAGCTTTTTTTTGATGGTATAATCTGGCGTATTCTTTTACTTGAGATAGTATTTTTAACCGTAATTCATTGTCATTCATTTTAATTTCCCTCTGTTGTGCTGTCGGAATCAATTCACATCCCTCGAACTGTCCTCTGTTATAAATTCCTTTAATGAATAAAATTCGTTTTCATAAAATTCACCGTCAATCCCCTTGCTTGCCAGAGTATTACGAATCTGTGTTTCAATACCGCTTACATGCCATTTTCTTTTATTTCGCAGTATTTTTTTGTCAAAATCAATCTCTGCAAGCGAAAAGTCATAGGGCAATGTTGCGGTAAAAGTATTTTCAAACCCGTTATAGTGAAGCATTGGAAATGCCATACCATCTCCCCATCTTCTATAAAGATCATTTTTCCGGTCTAACAGATTGTAATCTGTCACTATTTCTACTCTCTCTGCCTGATTGGTATGCACATCTATCCTCACAAAACAATCTCCCTGCTGCGGAATGGCATATAAATCCCCGTTATAACAAAAACCAGAGAAAAAATACTTTGCGTTTTCTATACATGGATTTACTGGCAGATTCTTTATTGCATATAACTCTCCCGTTTTAATATTCCATTTATATATTGTTTTCCAATCTCCTGCATCTTCCAAATCTGGATTTTCAATAATAAATATCCAGTCTGTTTTTGGAACTGTAAATGCTGACTTTACACCTTTTATCATTGCCCCTATTCTGTATGTCTTTTTTATCGCCATACATTCGACATTGACTTCATAAACAATATCGCTTGTACTTGAGAAAAACAGCATAGAATCCTTATAGGCTGACATCGAAGAAATATATATCTGACTATTTTCTGCTTGAAGATCTTTTACCAAACAGTCATGATATGATACAGCGCCGGTTATATAATCCAATTTTACGATTATTCCAGTCTCTCCCGGCATATATACCAATGAATCTTTTAGTGATAACCATGAATACACAAATATCCCATCGTTCTCAGGCAATAACTTTGCAGGAATAGCATCATATGTCCACACATTTGTATCTAAATCGTAATATAACCATTTATGCGCTCTGCACGGCGCAAATATCAATCTATTTCTAATTTTAATCGGAGGGTAATAAATTCCACCCTCATTTCTGTCATCGTCAAACCGACATATAAAATCAGCCGTTGCTTTCTTGAAATTAGTAGAATAAAAAGCATTTATTATTGCTGAGACGCCATAATCATAGTCAGTGATTAAAATATACTGATCTGCCGTATCCTCTCTGCTATATTTATTCCACAACTCGTACCAATCCGGAAATTCATTCTCAAATTCGCTTATTGATACCACTTTTCCGCCAATATAGATAATATCTGATTGCAAAATCTCATTTTGAATCATTAGTTGTCCTCATGTTCTGATATATACTGATTGAAATTCTCTGATATGCTGTACTGCATCGCTTGGCTTCTGTTTGCTACCATAGATTTAAAAAACCTCATATATTTCGGAATATCAATTTTTTGCGGACATATATTCATACATTTTCCGCATTGAATACATGTTTCCTCCTTGGGGCCTGTCGCCAGAACAACATCATGTCTTGCAAAAAATATTCCAGTTCCAAATGTTTTTGCCTCGTTAAATGCCTGAAAGAGTCCAGGAATTTGGATATTCATTGGACAATTCTTAAGGCAGTATCCGCAAGTTGAGCATGGAACTAAATTTTTATCGCTGATCAGCTTAACTACTTTTTCAAGTACATTAAAATCCTCATCGCTTAAATTGGGATTATTAAAGAGAGTTCCAACATTATCAGTTATCTGGTCAGAAGCATTCATTCCCGACAAAACTACCGCCACATTAGGCAGTCTGCCCACAAATCGCATTCCCCATGATGCTACAGACCAATCTGGATGTTTCTCATACATTATCGTCTTACAGTCATCAGATAGTCTTGCAAGTCCCCCTCCGGTTAGAGGCTCCATTACTACAATCGGTAACCCTTTATCTGTAGCTACACTGTATAAATACTTTGCCTTCCTAATCTCCCAATCCAAGAAATTGATTTGCAGTTGACAAAACTCCCATTCATAATCATCTATAATCTCCGAAAGAACCTCTGGCGTGTCATGAAAAGAAAATCCAATATGTTTTATTTTCCCTTCTTTTCTTTTTCTGTCAAAAAAACCCTTAATATCAAATCTTTGCATTGCCTCCCAACTGAATTTTGTCACCAAATGAGCAAGGTAATAATCGATATAATCCACCCCTAGCCTAGTCAACTGATCTTGAAATATTCTTTCCAAATCACCTTCACTTTTCACTTCCCAAAGCGGCATTTTGGTTGCGATATAAAAATCACTTCTTTTATACTTCTTTACCAACGCTTGGCCAATAAACTCCTCTGCATATCCGTTTTGATATGTATATCCCATATCAAAATAGTTGACTCCCATACTAACTGCTTCTTCTACTAACTTAAATGCCGATTCTACAATTGTATTACCGTTCATAGGCAATCTCATTATTCCAAATCCCAAAGGCGAGACATTTTTAAATATACCAGGTTGCATACTTTGTCCTTTCTTATATTCATCGTACTCTGCGAAGGTTTTCTATTCTTTCATAATCATGCGCAGATATAAATTCTATTTGGAAGTCCCACGGAAACCCCTCTTCTTCTATCCTTGCAACCATATATGCAAAGTCTGCAAAAACATCTTCAGGCATATCCGGATCCAAATTATGACTTACTCCATCATAGAAGCCCGACAGATTTTGAGACAACGTAATCCTGTCCGCACCTATATCTTTTGCAATTCTGATAAAGCCGTTCATCTCGTCCACAGAATCATTATATCCAGGGATAAGGATATATTTCAAAAACACCCTGTTCCCTTTTTCTTTATATTTTCGAATATTGTCTATTACCCGTTCAAACGTATCAACATGCTTTATTTTTTTGTAGGTTTCAGGGGATGAGGCATCTAACGCCACGGCCACAAACGTATTTGGATTCTTTGCCATCGTCTCCGCAATCTTATCAGAATAGATAATTGCATTCGTGTTAAACCAAACACTCCATCCTTTCTCATCAATCAAATCGCAGAGTTCTTCTATATGCGGCAAAATGGAGGGTTCACCATCAGCTAAACATATTTCTTGCAAATCGGGATATATGGAAGACGCAATTTTATGTACATCATAATTACTTAAATGCTGCTCGCTTCCCTTATTAATAATATTTTTCTGATTACAGTAGAAACAGTCACAGTTACATCTTGTCCCTCCCGCAAAATTAGGTCCAACACCTAAAAAGGTAATTCTAGGCTCATCCTCATAAAATCCAGGCTGTAATGCCGAACATCCCTCACAAGATGTTTTCTCCCCTTTTTTCAATGCATGTATAGTATCAATGCGCCAGTTTTCCATTCTGTGAATTGCTTCCTTTATATCATCCTCAGATATTACTTGGTGGTTAAATTCAAAGGTCTTGGTATAGGGAAAATGCGCACAGGTTTTTACATCATCTGATGAAATATAACTAAAATTATTCATCATCCTACAGCCATATCTGTAACTTTTCTTGCCCAAAAAATGAATCCTATCCTTTTGAATCCCTATATCCAAAAGAGATTGATAACATTCTGCTAAATTGTGATCCGCCAACGTCAGCCATAATTCATAATCAGGATATTCTTCTTTGACATGATTCAGCGAAACAACATCACGTTCTACCCCCCCCCCCTGCGAATGTATATTGGGTTCCCTGTTTTTGTTTTGATGCGTCACAAATACAGACCGGATACCCTGTCTCGGCCACAAATTCCTTCTCATGATCCCGTAAATTTTTCCCTGCTCCATACCAGATTATTTGACTCATATTTTTCCTCCTCATAATTTCTGCTATACTTATTCTACATCTTGTACCAATTTATTTGCATCTTGACAAAATGCATAAAGTACTGTCTCCGTATGATCTAAGTGATAATTTCTCAGATACAGCTTATATTCTGGTACCAGTGATTTTATAAATTGAGGTAACTCAACAATATCCTCCGGCTTGTGATACATTGATACCGCCAAAGTCGGACGATATTTCTTAATTGTTTCTGCCGCCCCTTTAAGCGCTTCTAATTCAGCCCCTTCGATATCCATTTTTATAAATGTAACCGGCTCGCCTTCCATAATATCATCAATAGATGCCGTCGGAATAACCTGTTCGTTCCCATCTCCTTTTCTGATAATAAAAGAAGATGATCCATAGTTGTCAACTTCATTAAATACCAATTCTGTCTCACCACTCCAAAGCCCGCTGGGAACTAATTGTGTAACTTTCTTAAGCTTAGGCATCTTTTCAAGAACATCTTCACATATCTTCACGCATCTTCTGTCAGGTTCAAATGCGACCACCTTATCGCACTCATAATTACACCATCTCATAAATTGTGCCGAGGAGGACAAGTTCAAACTGCCTCCATCTACAAATACTTCCTTCTTTCCTTTGGTGTGTCTTGGAACGATGTCCTCGTCAAAATATTGCAGTTCATCCAAATTGCAAAACTGTATAATCTTTTCTTTCGGCACCCCTGCCTCCAGAGCCTTCTTTCTTCTTCGGCCATCGAACACGACCACATACACATCTTTCATAGATGCCACATAACTTAAGTCTTCGATAGGCTTTCCCCATAATTCTGCAATAGAAAAATCAAAATGGCGATTCGCCCCTCTCATTAGGTCTCGAAACAGCACACTGGTCCAGTCTGTACCGTAAATAATGTAGTGATTGTCCCGATTTTTGATAATCTCTTTTATATCCTTTTTTTCATCAAACTCATATTCAAAAAGAATTGCAAACGGTATCACAACATATTGATTAGAATTCCAACCATAAGCCTCCAAATTTCCAATCATTTCCAGAGAATACACCCCTTCCGGAACAAGCACCATATGATATTCCTTTTCATCGCAAAAATCTGCTATTGATTTTGCCCCCCCCCCCTGAATTTTCGGCATTGCTAACGCAGTAACCTGCGAATTTATTATCTAATCCTACTTTTTTAAGAAAATCCATTGTCAAACCGGCATGCACACCTGCTCCATAAATAATAAGTTTTCCGTCAAATTCTTTCAGCCTTTCATAGAGTTTTTTCTTTAAGTCTCCTATCCGTCTCGCAAAATTGCTATACTCCTCTATCACCATATCCAAGATATGCTCCATATTTCCTGTCGAATAATAATTAAATCTATGTTCAAATATCCTTCTTGATTTTTCGTCCATAAAATCTTCTCTTCTGATTGTTTCCATCTTACTATCTCCTCTTTATTTATTTTTACCATGTTTTCCAAGAAGCCCCCTTACTCCAAAGCTTCTCCAGATACTCTCTGTCATGTATATTATCCATGGGCGACCAGAATCCAGGGTGTTTATATGCCGTCATCTGCCCGTCAGCCACAAGCCTCTCAAACGGTTCCCTTTCAAGCATTTCGCTGCCATCCCCCAGATAATCAAACAGCCTTCTATTTGCCGCCATAAATCCTATATTGACATAGGACTGGCTCCTTCTTGCCTTTTCTTTGAAACTTTCTACATTACCCTCTTTATCAATGCTGATCGCTCCAAACCTTCCTTCCGGACGGGTTGTGGATATCGTAAGGATTTTGCCATGCTCCCGATGAAATCTGAGCAGCTCTGCTATATTGATATCCGCTAGGCCGTCGCCGTATGTAATCATAAATTCTTCATCTTCACCGATATATTTTTTTATTTTCAGGATACGTCCGGCAGTCAGCGTCTCAAGCCCCGTATTTGCACATATCACCTTCCAGTTCTCAGTACCCTCTTTATCCGTAATACCCTTAGTCCGTCCATTCTCATCAAGCTGTAATAATCCAAATTTCACAGCGGCCTGCTGTAATCCATATCTGACAAAATATCTTTTAATGTATTCGCCCTTATACCCGCAGCACACAATGAAGTCGCGAAATCCATAGCTATTGTAGATTTTCATGATGTGCCAGAGGATTGGATGTCCTCCTATCGTTACCATAGGCTTGGGGCGCAGGGAAGATTCTTCGCTTATCCTTGTCCCTTTTCCACCTGCTAAAATCACAACTTTCATACAATCCCCATCCATGGCGCCGTCCCTTTATCCCACATTTCCTCTGCTGCCGTTTTATCCCTTAATGTCTCTATCGTGTTAAAAAAACCTTCATGCCTATACACTGCCGTGGATGACTGAGACAGCATGTCCTCTATATCTCCCCCAAAGCCTTCGCATGCAAAAGCCTCTTTTCCCGCCATAAATACACCTGCACTTGTCCACGCCTTATCGCTGCTCATCCATTCCGCTTCTTCCCTCATAAAATGTAAGGGCATCTTACGTCCCGACGGCCTTGCAACAGCTACCGTGATAGCTTTTGCTTCTGCCTTGTGTACATTCTTAAGCTTTTCAAGGGAAATATCCGACAGACAGTCTCCGTAAGATATCAGGAACTCCTTCCCTGCAATATCTAACACTTTTTTTATACGCTCCACAGGCATGGTCTTTATACCTGTATCCACAACGGTAACCGTCCAATCCTCCGTATTTTTATCAAGAATCTTTACCGTGTTGCTTCCTGTATCCACCTGAATATCGGACTGGTATATGTAAAAATCCAAAAAATAATCCTTGATCGAATCTATCTTATAACCGCCGCATACGATGAATTCTTTTATCCCACATAATGAAGCGTGCTTCATGATATGCCACAGAAGCGGCCGCCCTCCTATAGAAAGCATGGGCTTAGGCATGCCTTCGGGTTCCCCGCTGATTGTGCTTTTCTGTCCACCCGCCAATATAATCATCTTCATATCATTTCACCTGACCTGAGCCACTCAACCACATTTAGCACCGCCCTGTCAAATCCCACCTGGGCGGAATATCCCGTATCCTTTTCAATCGCCGATATGTCATACCAATCAAAGGAAAAACGTAAACCGTCGTCAGGGCGACAGCCGATTTTAAGCTCTGTATCCACACCTAAGACTTCTTTTGTCCTTTGCAGGTATTCTTTCATAAGCATAGGACTGCCGCTGCCGATATAATATTCCTTCTTAGTTAAAGGTTTTTCTCCGAGCAGCCTCAAACCATACGCAATATCTTCAACTGCCGTAATATCATACGGCTCCATTGCGGGTCCAAATTCCGGCGGCTCGCCCTTTAAAAGCCTGTCTATGGTATATGCCATCACCTGTTCTTTTTTGATATATCTTCCTATTGGCTGGAAAATTGCTGCCCAGACGAATTCTATATCAAGCTTCCTTGCAAGCTTCAGGCACATATAATGAGAACTTTGCTTTGACAATAGATAAAAGTCAGCCTTTCTGTGCTCTGAATCTGAAAGTACCTGGGGGACAAGATTCTCATACACCGTCCCCAGCGCTACGAATCTCCTGCACCCCACGCGTTTTGCCGCTTTTAATGCAGCGACTGTCCTCGCGATATTCATTGTCTGTAATTCCTCATTATCCCGACCTGCTCCAGTAGCCCCATCCCAGGCCAGATGGTAGAAGGTATCTGCGGCCGGACCCAAATATGAACCGTAACCATCCATGCCGCACCACACGATATCTATATCCTCTTTAAGTCTACCGGCATTTGGGCTGTCGCGCCTTAAAAGTCCCGTTACCCTGATATTGTTTCTTTTCAGTTCCTTGCTAAGATGGGTTCCGATAAAACCGGTTACGCCGGTTACTATGGCTGATTTCATATGTCTGTTACCTCTATTTCAGTGCGGCAATCTTATTAGTTAGCCCCATTTCCCGAATCTGCCTTTCGATAGAGTCATGGTACGGTATTGAAAGTATCAGTATCGTTCCGTCTCCAACGCTTTTTGGATCTTTAATCACATATGGTTTGCCATTTATATGAAATACCAACCCCTGACGGTCTGGATTTTTATCTATAAGATCCATCACATTGCACCCTTTAAAGGATTCAATCAGTATCGCAGTAGACGCTCCTATCCCCCAAAGGATAAGCTTCTCTCCGGATTGTCTCAACGGGTAAAGGAAGTGTTCAAGCGTCTTCTGGCTTTTTTCCAAATATCTGAACATTGCCTTTTCCGGAGCGTCAGAATAGACCGGCGCCTGTTTTGCTCCTTTTTTCAACATAGCATATATAGACGGATAATTACTCACCTTTTTGTAATAGCGGCCCTTTTCCAGAATCTCATATCCATACCCGCCCGCAAGATTTTCCATGTCATTCATGGACATATGTAAAACATGCTCATATGTAAGAAAATTAAAAGGAGCCGCCGCTTCATGGGCATAGCCCTCTACATCAGGAACCTCAATAAACAGATATCCCTCGTCCTTTAGGACTCTGGAAATATTCTTCATGGCGCTGTCTACGTCCAGTATGTGTTCCAATGAATGATTCAGAATCACCATGTCAAAGCTTCTGTCCGCAATATCTTCCATGTCCGTACTGTCTGTCTGCAGCGTTTTTACTCCGAGTTTCTTTGCATTAGAGATGCACTTTTCATTGGGATCCAAAACAGTAACATCCCGATATCCCAAAGCGCCCATATACCCTGCAAATTCTCCCCACGCTCCTGCGATGTCAAGAATTCTGCTGTCCGTGTTTATATACGGCTTCATCAATTCACGCAAATGACGATAGTACGCATCAGTGTCTTCCTGTCCGAACATATCATAATATTTCGGGGCAACGGCGCCATACATGTAGTAAGATAAGAAATCTTTCTGGGATGCTTTCGTATCCATATATATAAGACCGCATTTGTTACATTTTGCAATAGAGCTAGGCGCTTCTGGAAAACCTGCGCCCATAATCTTCATATTGTCACAGAGTCTGTACAGAATCTTTTTTTCATTACTTTTACAAATAGGACAGCTCAATGCACTTTACCTCCATTCCAGTATCTGCTGTATATGTTCTCAAGCCTTCTGTCAAACTCTGGATTGACCCGCTGCCTTACCTTGTCGGCAAGCAGCCAGGAAACCGTTTCTTTCATACCTTCCGAAAAGCTTATCTTCTGTTTCCATCCCGGTACGGCAGACTTGATTTTTCTATTGTCAAAAATATAGTGCCACATATGCTGCCGGTTTACGATGACACTGTAAAAATCCGTTATCCCGACCGCCTCGTCATGGGGTATATGAATGATATTCCCTGGGTCAAGCCCCAATGCTGTAAGGATTGTCCCCGCCATCTCGTTCCAAGTGATAAGCTGCCTTGCGGCTATGTGATAATCCTGTCCTATCGCTTCTCTATTCCCGATCAGCCCCACAAAGGCTTTGGCAAAATCTTTTGAATGCATCGGCGCAACAAGGTTTTCCCCGTCCCCAGGCATCAAAAACGGATAACCGTCAATGAACTTCTGGGGCGCCGTAAAACAGTTCTGCCCTACCGGTACCTGAATGATCGTATCGTAGGTGTATCCAGGTCTTACAATCGTTACAGGGAATCCCTCCGTCCTATATGCCCGGTCAAAAATCCTCTCTGCCTGAATCTTCCCGGCTATATAAGAATCCTCTACATCCTCCTCATATTGCGGCGTATCTTCACGAAACGGCAGATACCTGCTCTCTCTTTTGTAAACAGCCTCCGATGATATAACGATATACTGGTCTGTTTTCCCTTTAAAAACCTCTATCGCCTGCCTTGCCTGAACATCATTAAAGCAGATAAAATCGCATACCACATCGAAGTACATACCAGAAAGTGCTTTAACGATTTCTTCCTTATTATGGATGTCTGCAATTATTTCGTGCACCTCTGTCTGGACCTTTCTCCTGGTAGCCCTCGTCATTTTGCGGTTAAGCTCATAGACTTCATCTCCACGTCTTATGGCTTCCTCTACGCACCACCAGCTGATATTTCCGTTTCCGCCTATAAATAAAACTTTCATTGCTTACCGGTCATCCTTTCAAGGAGCATTTCCCTGTACTCATCTATATTGTCAACCGCTGCGGACTCAATCTCCATACAGTCTTTACACAGCGTAATTTCCCGACGCCTGCAGTTCAAATGCGCAAGTCTGATATCCTGATATTCCTTGCTGTTCCATATATCCACAATACTCTGTTTTCTGGCATCCCCTATAATCCCTTTATAATTCCAATCTACAATGCAGTGTGACACAGTACCGTTGGCATTGACTGTAATGATATAAAAGATTCTGGGACAGACCACATACTCCTTATAGCCTTCGCCATGGTATACGTTTACCTGCTCCGTAGTATTTTCAAATCCGGGCCAGCAGTTGGCGATATGCTCTATCGCGATCTCATCACAGATATCGCCGAACAGGCCATAAAATCTTTCTTCTATGTCCCTGTCAATATTATCCGCCATCGTCTTTATAAAAATACGGCAGTTTCCCCTGTGTTCATACAGATCTCTTATGTTGTCGATAAATCTGTCATAGTCAAGCTTCACCCCGCTTATTTCCTTGTATCCCTTGGCGTCAAGAGCCTCCACGGAAATATTGATCCTGGATAATCCCGCATCCACAAGCTTTCTGTTTAATTCCGGATGAAGCAGCGTTCCATTGGTGGTGAAATCTATTGTTTCAAATTTCCCGGATTTACGCGCATATTCTATCATCTCCGGCAGCCGCTTATTTACAAGAGGCTCTCCCTCCTTATATAGGCGCAAAACTTTGATTTTTTCCGGAAATTCCTGGCAGTCATCAATGATTTTTTTATACAGGTCAAAATCCATAATGCCTATGCTGCCGCGTTTTTCCTCTGTCCATAACTCCTTGTGGGCGCCTCCGCACGGACAGAATTTACAGCTCAGATTGCACGCGCTTGACGGATCCAGATAAAGTATGAATGGCGTGCTTAAAGGAATTACCTTTTGAAGTTCTGTCCTGTTCTTATGGTATCTGGTTCCTATTTCTGCTTTCATATAGACATCTCCTCTGATTTTTTCATAATCCTTGCCAGATTCTTAAGCCTCGTATCTTCTGGGTAATATCTGCTGAACTGTGTTGCGGAGCCTTTTGACTGACCCTTATATATCCCCTCAAATCCGCCGGCGCTTAATACAGCTTCCTTCCAATTTGAGTTTTCCTCTCTGTATTCAGATAGTTCTTTCAATCTCTTGGCATCCTCTTTCCCACATCCTGACAGAAACCAACTGAACCCATCCTCTCCAAAAATCGACTTAAAATCATGAAGCTTTTTAGGACTTTTCATGACTTTATTCATCACGGCGTTGAATCGGAACCGGTTTCTTTCAGCGTCATATTTTTCAATCATATCCTCTCTTGCTTTCCGTCCCAAAGCCTTTCTAAGCTCCTTGTTTCCTGACAGTTCTTTTATCTTTTCTGCAAACATATTTTTATCTGAAGCAAAGAGACCGTTTTCTTTGTCCTTAATAATCGTTTTTTCAACAGTCCCGTCGCTCGCCACAACAGGAAGTCCGCTTGCCATAGCCTCAAGCAAGGCGTTTTCTGTGGTAGCAAAATTGAAAGGGTTCAAGGGATATATGAAAATATCCCATAGAGGCAGCAACTTTTGTATGTCTGTCCGAAATCCGAGAAACTGCACATATTCTGAAATCCCCATCTTCTCCACATCATCTGACAGCGCCTGCAATAAATCTCCTGCAATCTCAAATCTGATATTTTTATTGCAGTCGATAGCTGCCTTAAGCCATCCAACAAAATCAGGATGCAGCTTAGCATAATCCAGTGACCCCACATATCCAATCCTTATATTATGCCCTATATCATAGCGTTTCTTTGCCGGAAAGCCCTGAGGCTTGAAATCTCCCATTCCATACACTAGAGTAGCTCGTTCCTCTATGCCTGCCCTATCTTCATGATTCCAATCAGAATTTTGGAAAGACGCTTTTGACGTGAACATGCAGGCATCAAAGCCTGCTGCAAATTTAGACCCAAGCCTGGGATAATTGAGTCCGTTTACATGGCTCCACAAAACGATTCTCACAGGAACTTCTGAAATTTCCGCCAAAGCTTTGTATGTGAGAGGATGATGCCACCAATTTACCACCACCACGTCCGCTTCTGACACTTCCTTTTTTATCCGTTCTTTTTGGGGACAAATAAGCACATCTATTCCTCTCTGCCCGCACCTCATGATATGATCCGATTTCTCCGGCTTATCCAAAAGAAGGATTCTATGTTTATTTTCCCTGTCTGATATAGCCATCCCGGAAATCGCTTTTCCTGCGCCTGCGCCCATATGCGCAGCTATATGAAGTATTCTCATCAGCTCTCTCTGTCTCCTATCAACGGCCATGCGTTGTCCTTTTCGGAAATAATCGCTGGGTGCACCGGCCACTCTATGGAGAACGCTGGGTCATTCCATCTGTATCCTCTCTCGGACTTTGGGTCATATGCGGAAGTCATAAAGTAGATAAGCTGAGAGTTATCTTTCAGTGACACAAACCCATGGGCACATCCTTTCGGTATATATAAAGCTTGGCCGTTTTCCTCGGAAAGAACAGCCGAACAATACTTCAAATATGTAGGAGAGTCCTTCCTTAAATCCACACATACATCGTAAACCTCGCCCTCAACACAGCATACGAGTTTTTCTTCTGCTGAAGGTTCCGCCTGCATATGCATTCCCCGCAGCGTTCCTTTTCTGTAATTCTTTGAGGCGGAAATCTGTACAAATTCTCCATTCAATCCATTTGCTTTAAATTCTCCAACATCAGCAAGCCTTGAAAAATATCCTCTGTTATCCAAGGGTATATTACGCTTAATAAGACGACAGCCATCTATGGCCATTTTCTCAAACGTCATACCTCTCCTTCCAGATAAAGCATATACTCTTTCATAGAATTCCTGGCAATCCGCTTTCATATACTGACGTTTGTTTATCAGGATCGATTTAAAAATCTTATCCGATATCATCTCTCTGAAATTATCTAAAATAGAATCCCGATATTTACTAGAATCTACAACATCAAGCATCCCTTTCCTCCCTACCATCCAAAGAAGATGCACTTCCAAAAATCCTTTTGAATACGCTTTCGCTTTTTTCTTTCCATAATACGAACAGATTTCGTCTTTCAGCCCTTTGTATGAATACCATAACGACATAAGCCACTCTATCGGAGCCAACGTAAATGTTGAATTCTTTTTGGAGTACTGGGAAAAATGCAGAACTTTATCACTATAAAAAACTCTTTCCGCCATACTCAGAATTCTATATGTCATCGCAATATCCAATCTGTAATAAAGCTCACGATCCGCAGCCGACAAATGAGTGAGATAATCTAAATACCGCTTCATTAGCGTGTTTGTATACATCTTTCCCCAAAATGTTGAACATATCTTTGCTCTGGCATAAGCAATCATTATGTTTTTGTGCCCGATTATATGGCACTGGGGATGCACCACATTAAAATAGAACTTATCGTGCCAATCATAGTCCAATCCGGCATTCATTGGATTATACTCACTATCTGCACAAAAAAGGCATGTGCGCACACATACGATATCCGCTTGATTCCGATCTCCAATTTCTACAGTCTCCTCAAGAAATCTTTCATCATAATAGTCGTCAGAATCCAGTTGGCAGCAATAATCACCCTCAATATTATCCCTGATCGCACTCAGCAGTTTTATATCTGTCCAGGGCAGATTGCTCCCCATATCTATGACACATATACGGGCATCCAACTTTGCATATTCTTTTACTATGCGAGCCGTATCATCTGTGGGTCCATTCAGAATAAAAAGATACTTTAGCTCTCTTAATGTCTGCCTAAGCACGCTTTCAATCGCCCTTCTTAACAAATTTTCCGGCGTATTATATGCAATGGTGACAAAAGTAGCTTTCACTCTTTTTGTTCTCACCCCACAGTATTCAATATCCGCAGATGGTTTGACATCATAATGATTTCCATAATCTATGCTTATGCTCTCCGTCTTGTAAAAAGACAGTATCAGTTTTTCATCCGGAATATTCTGTTTCCTCATCCAATCGTAAATACTGTCGTGTATACTTGGCGATATCACAATGTATTCGCCTTTATACATCTCAGGCAGCACGTCGGGATCAACAACTTTGATTCCTTTAAAAGTATGAACCTTATTCCTTGCCTTTACATCCAAATAATATTTTATTTTGACGCCTATGTTCTTAAATAGTCTGTATATTTCAGCTCCGTTATTTCCAATGCCATAGACGATAACCTCGTCTACATTTAACTCTCCAACCTTCTGTTTCAAATCATATAAATCTAACTCATAAACATCATATGAAATGATATCTTTATGCTTATCCATGTTGATTCCCTCTATATTTATCACAAACGGGTCTGTCTAAAAAATCTGCGACCCTCTTATTTTCTATATCAACTTTCTTAAAATCCGATAAACTGTATTCCTCTCTCGGCAGGCTGAATAACCACATCAGCGCCGCTTCCTCAAATACCTGAGCCGCCTCATATTCCACATTCTTTTTTCGTAAATGGTCAAATGACCAGACAATAGACGAAAGCCACTTTGAACTGTGATTGTCGGAATGCTCGCTGCTTCCCGGCCTCCAGGTGCGGATATGCAATAAGTCATCACACAGAGAAACACGGTTACAGGCAAGAGCCATATATGTCGTCCAGGATATATCGAGACAGAAATTGCAATCTCTTTCGTACTCTGTTCCATAGGCCAGCATCATATCTATAAGTTCCTTAAACAGGTGTGATTTATACAGCTTTCCCCACACAGGAACAGAAAGGATACGAAGCATAAAATAATGTTTCTTCTCATCGCCCTCAATGCAGATATCCCTTCCGAAATAATGCGTAAAATAATTGTATCTAAAACCCTCATGCCCATATGTCAGCGTATTGACCTGTACCATGTCTGAACCGTCAGCACGGGAAATATTTATAGTCTTCTCTAAAAACTCCGGCTCATAATAATCATCCGAATCAACCATAGCCACATAGGCTGTCCTTATGTTTTCTTTCAGTTTGGTAAGCAATCCCTTTTCCGTCCACGGAACATTCTTATCAAGACGGATATATGTAATTCTTGGATCTGTTTCTGCATATTGCCTTATTGTATCTGCCGAATCATCTGTTGAACCGTTATCAATTATAAGGTAAGTAAAGTTCTCAAAGCTCTGATTCAAAATACTTTCTATGGTTCTGCAAATCATTCCCTTCGGCGTGTTATACAGAATCGTAAAAATGGTTGCCTCCGGAGTATGGTTCGCCTGCTCTTTTCGGTTTCTATTACTGTATTCCAGAAAACACTTCGGCTCATAAACATCCCCAAGAATTCTTATCTCTTTATCTACTTTTCTGAACGGACATATGATATTATTTTCATCGATACCATTCTCGGTCAGATACTGTTTGACTAAAGCCTGATTATCGGGAGAAACAACGACCCAAATACCATCCGCATGGTTAAAAAATGTATCCGGCGAAACAACCTTTTTATCAAGGACAGTAAATTCCCTGCTCTCTGCCTGCCGATCCACAAAATATTCAATATCCTTGCCAAAACCTTTTAGATATCGGCAGATTATCTCTCCATTCACTCCACAGCCATAGATGCATAGCTTAGCACTGTCATCATATGCTAAGTTTTGAAGATATGAAAAGTCTTTTCCATATGCAGTTATTTTTGTGCTGCACATATCCTTATATTTCTCCTCCTTACTCCTGCTGCCTGTTCAGTTTTTCACTGTTATATTTAATAAGGCACATTTTGTCACCCTTACGGGTGATGCAGACAAATTCTTTCCAACCTGCCTGCTTCGCTCCCGGTACTTCTCATACGCGAAAATTTTTGCGTCTTGAGTTCCCATAGGTCCTGGCATACCCAATACCCGGCTCCCGCAGGAACCGGCTTCTAATGCCGTCTTTGTTTTTTCTATCAATAGAATTCTCCCGCGTTCCTATTCCCGTCTCCGGTTTTGGTCAAACGCATCCTCACGGTGCGTTCATCCACGGAATTCTTCTTAATGAACTTCTTTTTAAAGGAATTCTCCATGAACCCCTCCCTCACACATCGCATGTCCTCTTTTCAGAACATTCTTTGCGGTATTCTGTCTTTCCGGCATCTCGGCCCCACAAGACGGGCAGCGAAACAAACCATTTTCTTTCACCCCGTCCTCCCCGCAATAGCTGCATTGGACGCTGATCCCTTTACCGAATACTTCCACCAGTTCGACGGACCGTTCCCGGCATTTTTGAAGCAGCCTGCTCTTTATAAAGCCTCTCTGCCACATATTGACGGTAGCGTTCACTTTTCGGTTGAAGCCAGCCTTTGACTTCGGCGGCAGCTTCGGGAGATAGACTGTTCCCGGTTTCTCTGTATCCAACATCCGGTTAATCTCACCGTTCACATAATTGTGCATCGCCTCTTCCAGCCTTGCCTTGCCCGCGTTGTATTTTTTCATACCGGGATTATTTTTTGCGTTCCTCTGATGTCGGGGCAGTCTTTTTTGTACATAGTCTGTAAGCGCAGACTGGTATTCCAAATATCTCTCCCCATAAGTCCTGCCCTGGTCTGTCGCAAACATACATTTAAGCCCCATCGCAAGCCCTATCTCTCCGCCGTATCCCGCAGGATGCTTCTGCTTTACCTCTATGGGTACATTCAACGTAAGCCCTTTTTTCTCAGGATAAAGGCGAACGTATATCTGACAGTTATACCGATTGTTGTCTGTCAGCGGGATAAAGAGCCTCCTGCGGCTTTCTTTCATGGATAGGTATATCCCATGGTCTGCATACCGATATCCTTTGGGAGAAGCCGGGAAACCGTCTGCCGCATCGGTATGGGGTTTATTCAGACAGCGTCTTACCTGCCTGCGCAGGTACTGATCCAGCCGATGGGTATCCACGTCTTTTTTGACGTCTGCGTATCTTTCTTTCCAGGCATCCGCAAGTTCCGGCTCCCCTCCCGCCAACACCGACTCAAAACATTGGCTCTGCTTCATAACAAACCTAAGATAATGCCTGTCCTCTGCCGACAGGTTTGGATTGTTCCGGATATTGCGTCCCACCCGGCTTTTCGTACGCGCCCACTGGCTCTTGATATCCCCCAGTGCGTCAAAAATAGACAAGTAGAAATACACGGACGGAAGACCCAACTTTTCCCGCAGCCCGCTTTTCGTCATCTCATTCTGAACGGTATAACCCGGATGAATCTTCGGGAGACTGCGAATCCCGCTATAGCGGTCATAAACATAATTTTTAACCTCCCGGCAGTCTCTGGCGATCTCCTGCAGCCGTTTTATGTCAGCATCAGAAATCGGAATCTGGTTGTATTGATAAACGGTCTTATATATCGTATCTTTATGCCCCTTCATACTAATCGACCCTTCCATAGCCAGATAGCGCCGGCCAGACATTGGCTGGTTCTGTGCTCCGCTTTTCGCAGATTACCTTAATCTGCGAAAAACCGCGCCTTTCTCCCTAAAATACAGTACTTACGGAAGATCCTGACCCAGATATTGACCATAAATAGCTGCTAATGAATTCATATGCTGCCGTTTGGTTTCAATAGTAGGGTGCACGTAACGGTTCAGGGTAATCTTTACATCAGAGTGTCCCAATATCTCACTTAAGCTTTTGACATCCGCTCCGCTGTTGATGTAGTTTGTGGCAAAAGTGTGCCGCAAGCTGTGGAAATTTTTATGCCCTATCTTTGAAGCCTGCAGATATTTCTGGAATTTATTTTGATATGTTCTTGGATCCAGAGGCTTATTGTTATATAGCACATATTTTCCCGCACTTTTGTAATATGGAAAAATCAGCTTTACCAATTCGTCCGATAAGGGGATTTCACGTTTTGAATATACACTTTTGGGTTCCCCTTCCAAAAGAACTGTCCGTGTTTCCTTTCCGTCCATGGTAATCCTCTGCACCGTAGAATTCACATACAGCAGTTTTCTATCCAGATCAATATCCCGCCATTTCAAAGCGCAGATCTCACCCAGACGCAGACCGGTGGAAATGCAGAGCACAATCCCCATCTTAAAGACGTCCATTCCGCTATATAGATGTTGCAGTAACCTGCTCTGCTCTGTCTGGCTCAATATCTCGACAGGCTTATTTCCTGTTTTCTGCCGCTGATTGGAGTATCTGATTTTTTCTGTGTGATAATTTGAGGCCGCATAGGACAGGATCTGGTTCATGACACAGGAAATACTTTTCTGCAGGCTGTCCGACAGTGCCTCATTGTTTTCATTCTGAAATATCTGTGACAAAATGTCTTCATTCAGTCTTTCCAGTACTAGGTCTCCCATTTTTTCCTTAATATGCTTTTGGTAGATAAAACGGTATTTGATAAAAGTAGCATGCTTTTTCGTGTTTTCAACTGTTGCAAGCCATTTGTCTGCCACCAGATAAAAAGGGATGTCTCCTGCACATTTTTGTATTTTTGACATATATTGTGTATTCATTTTTGCTGCAGATAATTTTTCTTTTACCTCGCTGTAGCTTTTGGCGTATATGGAACGGACTACGTTCTTTTGGGACTGCGGCTCAAATGCAGAATACCTCCCCTCCCATCGTCCATCCTTCCTCTTCCTGATATTTTCTCCGCGCCTTGACATATTAATGTTCCTCCTGACCACTTTTTTGACCCATAATAAAATAGATTCCAAAAAAAGGAACGTTTCTCGTAAAATTTTGTTTTTAATATCTGGTTTCTGTCATGCATGAAGCCGGGGATGTCGGAAGGAAAACCACAGAAATAGTATCGACACAGGAATATCTGGTTGACAAATTAAAATGACTCCATTATAATTACATACGTAAATCAGGGTGACGATTGGTGTTTTTGTTTGGAGAAAATTTTCGCAGATTAAGGTAATCTGTGAAAATAATGATAGCAAATGATACGAAAAGGTAGGACTACCGAAAAATACATAGTCCCAAATCGGGGCAGGTCTGGCTCATGTGAACCAGACCTGCCCCCAAAATTTTATTAATTTGTTTATTTGAACGGTAACTCTCTATTTTACCGAATCACCTTCAAATAATACACCGCCAACTGCGTGCGGTCCCGAAGCCCCATTTTCTCCAGAATATTGCTGATATAGTTGCGCACCGTCCCCTCGCTTAAAAACAGCTCGCCTGCAATCTCCCTGTTACTGAGCCCCTCCGCCACCAGGGATATCACCTTCAACTCCTTTGCACTAATCTCATAAGCCCCCCAGTCAAAGGTTTTCTTCTCCTGCAAAAGCTGCGGAAGCTTAGACACAATCTCTGTCCCAAACACGGTCTGGCCTGTACACACCGCCCGAATGGCCGGAAGGATGCTCTGGTAATCCTGCTTCAAAAGATACCCCTTAACCCCGTATTTTAACGCCTTCACAATGTACTCGTCATCGGCAAACGTTGTCAGAAGCAGAATCTTCGCCTCCGGATATTCCTCCATAATCTGTTTTGCCGCCTCAAGGCCGCTGACCTTCTGCATCCGTATATCCATAAGCAGTACGTCCGGCAAATGCTCTCGATATAACGCAAGCGCCTCGCTGCCGTCCCCCCCTGTGCCCGCAACCGTAACATCCTCGCCCGCCTCCAGTATGGTCTTAAGCGCCCCTGCCACCAGCATATCATCATCCACAATTACAATCTTCATAAAGCCATCCTCTTTCCGTTGTTCAAAATCCGTCCTCCTTCTTCGGCACAGTAATATAGATTCGCCACCCGCCTTGCCTCTGAAGCTTAAAATTACCGCCGAATGCATCGACCCTCTCCTTCATATTGCGGATTCCAATCCCGCTGTCTGCCTCTTGCCTCCTGTCCGGATACACCGTTCCGTTATCCTCTATAACCAACTGATATAAACCTGGATGCTCACGCGCCACCACCTTCACCACTGTGGCATTGCTGTGCCTCATCACATTATTCAGCGCCTCCCTTACGATTGCAATAAAGCCATACCGAAGCTCTCTTGGAACATCATACCCCATGTCATACTCAAGAACCGCCTGGCAGAAGGTAAATTCTCCAACCAGTCCCTCCAGCGCTTCCTTTAGGTTAATCGCCTCGTCGTGAAGATCATGGACACTCTCGCGCACACTGGTCATTGCCAAATTCAGAGTATCCTCCAACTGGCAAAGCGCATCCTTAAGCAGTCCTTCCCCGTGAACCGCCTTCATAGCGCCCACCATCAGAATCGAACGGGACAGCATATGCCCCACATTGTCATGAATCTCCCGCGCAATCCGGTTCCTCTCTTTGAGAGTCGCTGTATAGACCTCATAATCCTGCTTCGTAAGAAGGCTCTGGTTCTTCTCGCGAAGGAGAAGGTTCTTCTCCACGCTGTCATCCCTGATTCTGCAAAACTTCTCCTTCAACAGTTCATACCGCCTTGTCTGATACTGGACTAGCCCCGCAATCACACACCCAACGGCGGCAAAGCATACCAGGGCCTGCTCGGAGGCCATATAAAAAGAGACTCCAAAACAACAGACGGCCACTCCCAGTACATAACTGCGCAAATCCAATATATCATCCCTTGTTGGGCAGAGCCCACCCGTATCGCAAAGGCTGTGATCACAAAATACCCTTTGGCCTGCCGCATAAACTTTATCAGCCGAAGAACTTACGTCCAACAAGGTATACATGAAAAGAGGCGCAAACATCAGAAAATGCGGACATACGAAAGACACCACAAGAAATACTGCCGTCATCCAAAGCCTTACCCGTCCCGAACGTATAAGGCAGCTCGCACACCCATAGACAACCGCGAAAAGAGCCGATACCACGAATGGAATATCCACCGGCATGAAAACCGCCGCCACCAGACAATAAATCCACAAGACTGCCAAATCTAACGCGCGCTTCATTCCATTTCCCCCTAAATCCTATAATTACATTTGTCACATCTCCTTCTGACACCTGACACTACCATTATAAACGCCTAAACTTTATACTACAAGTATCAAATAAGGAGGCGATTCTATGCAGTCAACCAATATGATAAAGATTGAAAACCTGGTAAAAAGATACCAAAACCTGGTGGCCTTAGACCATTTGTCATTAGACATACAGGAGGGCGAAATCTTCGGACTTTTAGGCCCCAACGGCTCAGGCAAAACCACCGCCATCAACTGCCTGCTTGCCCTTCTAAAGTACGACAAAGGCACCATCACCATTTTCGGTAAAAATATGCAGCCAAACAGCTATGACATCAAGCAGCAGATCGGCGTCGTCATGCAGAATGTGGCGGTCTTTGAGCAAATGTCCGTCCGAGAGAATATCGACTACTTCTGCGGCCTGTACATCCGCGATAAGGCAAAGCGGCGTCAGCTTGTAGACGAAGCCATTGCCTTTACCGGACTTGAGGACTTTACGAAAATGCGCCCGAAAAAGCTTTCAGGCGGACTCTTAAGGCGGCTTAACATTGCCTGCGGCATCGTCCACAAGCCAAGGCTGATTATCATGGATGAGCCTACGGTTGCCGTGGATCCCCAGAGCCGCAACAAGATTCTGGAGGGAATCGTAGAGCTGAACCGTCAAGGCTCTACCATCATCTACACCTCCCACTACATGGAGGAGGTAGAGCAGATCTGCACCCGCATCGCCATTATCGACCACGGGCATGTGCTGGCAACGGGTACCACGGAAGAATTGAAAAAAATGATTAAGACAGGCGAAACCATCACCATAGAGGCCATAGCATTGGACGAGGCCCTGCTTGCGGGAATACGTAAACTTCCCCATGTCTTTGAACTAAGCTATGAGGACCAGATTTTAAAAATCAAGCTCGGCAAAGCCCAACACAATCTGGTGCGTATCCTGAATTATTTACAGGAAAAGGATATTAGCTTCGGCAGAGTCTTTTCAGAGCTGCCCACTCTCAACGACGTATTCCTTGAGATTACGGGCAAAGAATTAAGGGATTAGGAGGGATTAGGAATGTTGCATTTATTCAGATACCGTTTCCTGCAAACGATACGGAACTTTTCGATTATGTTCTGGGCGCTTGTATTTCCCCTCATACTCGGCACCTTCTTCTACCTGTCCTTCGGAAATGCGGGACTTGAAAGCACAGGCGAGTCCGGTTGGGACGAAATCAAGGTTTCTGTTGTCAGAAAGGACAGCTCCTCGGAAAATGCCCGCGCCTTTGAAGAATTCCTGACACAAATGGACGGCGAAATGCTGGATATCCAGGACATTTCCACAGAGGAAGAAGCGCTTAAGGCGTTGGACGAGGAGACGATTTCCGGAATCTTCTATGTCAAAGAAACGCCTTCTCTCACCGTGGCTAAGAGTGGGTTAAACGAGAGCATCCTGACCTCGGTTTTGGAAACCTTCAACCAGAATTCCGCCATGTTCCAAAAGATTGCCATGACCCATCCGGAAAAGCTTACTGACGCTGCAGCGGCCATGGGCGATTACCGAAGCGCCACCCTGGAGGTATCCTTAGGCGGCAAGGATTTAAACCCCAATGTACAATATTTCTTCGCGTTGGTTGCCTATGCCTGTCTTTCCGGAGCCTTCTTAGGGGTTCAGTCAAGCGTAGACGGCCAGGCTAATATTTCCGCCCTCGGCGCGAGACGAAGCATTACTCCCACCCATAAACTGACTCTGGTTATGATAGATATGGCTGTGCTTTTTATCATCCATTTCTTTAATATCCTGATTCTGTGTCTGTACATCACAAAGGTGCTGAAAATCAGTCTGGGAAACGACATCGGTTCTCTGCTTCTGGTGGATTTCATGGGCAGCATGATCGGCGTCTGCTTAGGTGTTGCCATCGGATGTCTTGCCCGTATCTCCTTTGGGCTTAAGATGGGAGTCTGCGTATTGCTCACACTGTTTCCCGGCTTCCTTGCGGGCCTGATGTTCGGAAACATGAAGAATATCATCGAGCTTCACTGTCCCATCATCAACCGCATCAATCCGGCCGCCGTCCTAAGCGACGCATTCTACTGCATGGGCATCTACAATGATATGGAACGGTTTACCAGATGCCTTTTGATTCTCGCCGTGATGAGCGTACTGCTTCTGACAGTGGCATTTCTTGGCATAAGGAGGGAACGTTATGACAGTATATAAAGGATTTCTTACCATAACCAGGCGGAATATCAATATGATGATTTTATATCTTGTAATCTTTCTGTCCATGGCTGTTGCCGCACAGAAAATTGCAGGGGACAATATTTCGGGATTTGAACAGGTAAGCCTCAATATCGCCGTGATTGACCGTGACGGAGGCGAGCTTGCTAAGGGGCTTGCCGATTACTTAAGCCATTATCATACCCTGGTGGACCTTCCCGACGACCCCTCCATCCTCCAGGACCGCATGTTCTACCGAGAGGTTTACTATGTGGTGACGATTCCAAAGAATTTTGAGGAGTGCTGCCTTGAGGGTGAGGAAATGCTTCCGGTCACCAAGGTTCCCGGAAGCAACAGCGGCTTCTATGTGGACCAGCAGATTAATACCTTTATGAATGACGTCCGGATTTTGACAAAAAGCGGTTTTTCTTTGACGGAGGCAGTTTCCGATGTCATTGAAAACTGCAAGGAGGAAGCAGAGGTGACTCTGGTTGACAAGAACGGATTTGGCGGAAAACAACCCTTACACGCCTTTATGTACCAGTATATGCCTTATATCCTGATTTCCATCCTGTGCTATTCCCTGAGCTATATCATGATTGCTTTCCGCAATCCGGATGTGAAACAGCGGATGATGTGCTCGGCCATTCCTATTAGGAGTCAGAACCTTCAGCTTGTGCTTGGCTACGCTACGGTGGGGCTTGGCGTATATTGCATCTGCACCATTATACCGGTTTTGATGTATGGGAAATCGTTTATCAATGATCCGAATATGGCCTACTATCTGCTCAACAGCTTTTTGATGACGCTGGTGTCTCTGTCGCTGTCCTTCCTGATTGGTACGCTGGTCAGCAAGGAGGAGGTCGTCAGCGCCGTGGTGAATGTGGTTTCCCTTGGGATGTCCTTTTTGTGCGGCGTGTTCGTTGATATGGAGATTCTGGGGAAGGGGGTACGGACCTTCGCACAGTTTCTTCCGGCCTATTGGTATGAGGTGGCGAATGGGCTTCTGTCCAATAATAGTTCGTTCAGCCATGGGCAGCAGATGTCGCTCTATACTTGCTTTGGGCTACAGGTGTTGTTTGCCGCTGCGATTCTTGGGGTGGCTATGGTGGTGTCGAGGGTGAGGGAGACGGGTTAGTGTTTCTAAATGACACAACTATAAATACATTTTTTACAGTTTAGAATTACAATATCTGGACGGATTATAAATAATAAACTGACAAATAGTCAGCTTTCTGGGAGTGTAAAATAAAGGGCAGTTAGATTTGCTGTATTTCTAACTTACACACTTTATTTGCACTCCCCTATTTGTTTCTTTAATACCTAATATTTCTCCTTCCAAGATGTATATTCTTTGCCTTCCAGAATATCCGCAATTCTCTCACAAGCATGTCCATCACCATATGGGTTACATGCCTTACTCATTTTGTTATATTCGTTCTCATCCTCCAGAAGCAGCTTGAATGTGCTGTATATCGTTTCTTCATCCGTCCCTACAAGCCGCAGAGTCCCAGCATCCACACCTTCTGGTCTTTCCGTTGTGTCCCTCATAACAAGAACCGGTATACCGTAAGAAGGGCATTCTTCCTGGATTCCGCCGGAATCAGTCAGGCAAAGGTAGCTTCTCGCTTCAAAATTGTGGCAATCAAAAACTTCGATTGGCTCAATGATATGAATAGCTTCACAACCACCCAGTTCTTCTTCTGCCGCCTGACGCACTACCGGATTCATATGGATGGGATAGATGGCTTTACAGTCCTTGTGCTCGTCTAAAACCCTTCTTATGGCTCTAAACATATGATGCATGGGCTCTCCAAGGTTTTCTCTCCTGTGTGCTGTGATAAAAATCAATTTATTATCTCCGACCCAATCAAGTTCAGGATGAAGATAGTCCTGGCGTACTGTATGCTGCATTGCGTCAATGACTGTGTTCCCCGTAATGTAAATAGTACTTGGATTCTTTCCCTCTTTTATCAAGTGCTCCGCGGCAAGCTGTGTCGGTGCGAAGTTGTACCTGCTCACGATGCCCACAGCCTGACGGTTAAATTCCTCTGGATAAGGAGAGTAGATGTTATAGGTGCGAAGCCCGGCTTCAACGTGACCTACGGAAATCTGAAGATAGAAACAGGCCAAAGCAGTCACAAATGTAGTTGATGTATCTCCATGCACCAGAACCACATCCGGTTTCACTTCTCCCAAAACCGCTTTAATTTTCTCCAGGATACCTGTCGTAATATCGAACAGAGTCTGACCTTGCTTCATAATGGATAGATCGAAGTCAGGCACTACGTTGAACGTAGTAAGAACCTGATCAAGCATCTGCCTATGCTGACCTGTAACACAGATAAATGTCTGGATGCCCTTTCTCGTTTTTAATTCATTTGCTAAAGGGCACATTTTGATTGCTTCCGGTCTTGTGCCAAAGACCAACATAATTTTTTTCATATTATTTTTACCTCAGTTCTCTCATCGCGAAATCACTCAAATATTTTGAATACTTAGATTCAAACTGATTTAGTAGATTTTCAGCATCAATCCTATACTGATAGTAGGTTTTATCAGTAACTCTACTAGTACCGTCTGAAAAGCAATCCGTCATCCAATCATTAAATTCAGGTTTGTAATGCGTAATATCTCTATAATTATTTAAATCTGTCGTAAAATCAGCACTTTGAAAATCGTAAATAGAAGCGCCGTATTCAGTAGCTTTCTCTATGAAATATCCTTTTGCATCAAAAAAAATATCCATATACCCTTCTTTTCTTGCATTATACCAATACAAAGAAGAATAGGGAGGAAAAAAGAAATTATATTTATCAGTACTGTCAAAATCAAGCTGAGAAAAGAAATCATCAATACTATTTATCATTCTTTCATAAAGATCATTCAGGTCAACATCTGTTACTGTAACCCCCCCCCCCCCATAAGAATCCAAAACTATATTTTCCCCAAATTCATATTCATCACCCCAGTATCCAAATTTATCAATACTGCTTTTGCTTTTAAAAGCTTTAGGAAGCGGATGCCCTGTATCAGCGAGTATTCCACAAGCTATATCTATTGGCATAAATCTAAACAATGACTCGTAGGATATAGCATACTGTGCATGTGATATGACATCACTTTTCATCAGATAATCTACAACATTACTTTCACTTTCTCTTGAAAAATCGTGAATATCAACACATAAATAATAATTCTTAGCCTTTCCAATATCATTAGCTAAGAGAACGTATTTCAGTAAATCTTCATCCTGCATTCCTCCTATACCGATATGTAAAGGCTGGCAATCCAGTTTTTCTCTAAAATAGTCCATATCAAAATTCTGCGTCATCGAGGATCCGATAATAATGGTGTCATAATCATAATTCTTGATTAATCCTGGAGCACAAAATCTTTCATTAATAAAATATCTATTGTCTGTCACACGATATTGAAAGAAAGGGTCAACATAATATGTTATTACACTGCATAAAACAAAAGCAATAATTAAGAAACTTGCTGATGAAATCAGCCATTTTTTCGCCGCCATTACTAATTTACCTCTTAGTTCAGAAATTAAAATATATAAAAACGCTACCTTTTGAAACACAAATCAACGTCAAAAGAATACAAGTGGATGTGCATAAAGCAGTCCTTTTATTAAACGCAAATTTATCATATAGACAATTACTGCTATTCAAAAAGAAAACAATCACAAATGCAGCAATAACAACTGCAATAATATATATAACATCTATAAATCCAGGAAAATTTGCAAGTGAATCAAATGCTAACTCTTGTAATTGAAGCAAATTAAAGTCGCTAAAATTAATCATCCCCTTGTATACATTAATTGCATCACTAAATGAGTCAGCCCTGAAAAGTACCCACAATCCATTCACTATAAAAAATGTGCTAAACTTCTTCAAAACTCCTGGTATCTTCGACAAGTACTTGTCAAAAAGTCTTTCAAAAACTACGAACAAACCATGAAAAATTCCCCATAGAACAAATGTCCATGCAGCCCCATGCCATAATCCGCTAACAAAAAATGTTATTAACAGGTTGAAACAAGTGCGCCTCATACCTCGCCTATTCCCACCCAAAGGTATATAAACAAAGGAACTTAAAGCTCTTCCAAGAGTAATATGCCATTTACGCCAAAATTCAGTTATACTCTCTGATCTATATGGCTGGTCAAAATTAACAGGTATGGCAATATTAAACATTTTCCCAAGTCCTATTGCCATATCTGAATAACCAGAAAAGTCAAAGTAAATCTGGAAAGTGTAGCTCAAAGAAGTAATCCATGCTGCGGCCAAACCCAATTCCTGTATGGCGAAACCGTTGTCGGCAAATAGTGCCATCGTATCTGCTATCACTGCCTTTTTCAATGCACCAATACTAAAAAGATATAACCCCTGGCAAAAATTATTCAGGCAAAAATATCTCTTTGATGAATCCTTAAATTGTGGAATCATCTCTTTGTATTGAACAATAGGTCCAGCAACTAATTGCGGAAAAAATGTAACAAATACAGCATAATCTAGCAGATTATCAACATCCTCCTCCTTTTTATATACTGAGATCAAAAAAGATATTTGCTGAAAAGTAAAAAAACTAATTCCTAATGGCAGGAATATATTTCTAAGTGTAAACGAACATTTAAAAACAGCATTGATAGTTCCAATAAAGAAGTCGAAATATTTGAAATAACCTAAGAGGAATACATTGTACACAACTCCAGCAATCAAAAATATCTTTCTGCCTTTAATTTTTATAAAATTCGCTATAATGAAATTCACAATTATAGAAGATATAATAATGATTAGATAGTTCCAGTTAAAGTAGCCATAAAAAAATAGAGATGAAACTACCAAAAATATTTTCTGTGGATGTTCATTTTTCGTCTTTGAAAGAAGATAATATATTATAAGAACTATTGGCAAAAAAACAAGCATGAATTCATATGACGAATAAACCATTTAGCCACCTCCGTGATTATTGTAAAATAAAAATATAGGTTATCATAACTCTATGCTTGTCTCAGGAACGGGTGGTGTTATTTAATAAATAACCTAAAAGCAAATCTACATAAATCAGAGTTAATCACATATAGAGAGATCATAACCTTTCTTCTCTTTGACATTGAATTATAATCAAAATGCCTAACATCATATTCCTTATATATATCAAAAAACTTTTCTCTTATCCATGAATACTCATTCTTATTCTCCGCCAGATTGGTAAGCACACAATATGAATAGGCTGCACGTGCACAATAATTAACTGCTGCTATTCTTTGAATTTCATTATCTAAATTCATACATTCTTTAAGGATAAATTCCCATGAATACATTATATTGACGTATCCTTTGTTCCTTCTGCTTGTTGTTATGCTATTTTGACTAACCATATAATTATAGTAAACCGAATCTGAAATGAAATATCGTTCAATTTTTTTGTATGCCTTCAAATTAATTAGCATATCTTCTTCGAAGCACCTAACGGGCTCATCAAAATTTATTCCTTGGAACAAAGTATTCTTATATATTTTGTTCCAATTCGAGCATGAGCACTCTTTTTTATTAAGCAATGATAGAATAGCCTCTTTACAATTCAAGCTTTTAGACGGATATATCACTTCATGTAAGACATTGCACTTTTCATCAACTCGTCTATACCCAAATTCATATACGTCAATATCATGGTCTCTCATAAAAGGGATAATACCAGAATACGCATTCTCATCAATATAATCATCAGAATCGATTGAACATACGAACTCACCCAATGAATGTTGAAATCCATATGCTCTTGTCTGATAAAGTCCATGATTTGTTCTGTTTATAACTTTAATATTGTCGTACTTGGCCGAGTATTTCTCCGCTATCATTTTCGTGCTATCCGAAGACCCATCGTTAATTATTAAAATCTCAATATGTAAGTCTTTTTGTTTCAAAGCGCTTTCAATAGCGCGGGAAAGTGTCCTTTCTGCATTATATGCCGGAATTGTTATAGACAAATCGAATTTCCTCATTCAGATTTCCTCCTTAATAGAAAATCCAGTATCAATGTGTTACCGAATGCAATATTTGTAACAAAATAAATAACAACAGAAACAATAAAACCTACTATGAGATGTATATAAATATTATCAAGAACATTGTTACACCCCACCAGCCATAATGACATTAATAATGTACCTGTAATGACCGCCGAAGTGTTCTTGACAAAGCTTTTTTTATCCTCTATTTGAAAATAATTTTTTGAGTAATAAAACACAAACATAAACACGATCAATTCGGAAATCACCGAAGCTATCGATGCCCCTAAAGCGCCCATTTGGGGTATCATAATGATATTATTAATAAAATTCACAACACACGTTATAATATAGGAGACCATTAATTTTAACTCCTGCCCTGCTGACATCATCACTTGATAACAAACCAAATCCCCTATGGATTTTAATGGAAGCATAAATGCCAGAATTCTTAATGAACTAACCGCCGACATATAGTCAGTCCCAAGATATAGCAAAATAAGAGGTTCAGCTAAAAATATGATTCCTATACATGTTGGTATCGAAATCAACATATTAAAATTCAAACCGAGCGAAATCAGACGGTTGAAACCTTTTTTATCACTTTGAAAATAATAGCTGAGCCTTGGGAAAAAAACCCCCGTTATGGTTGTCATCAATGTAACAAATGCAAAAATTATTTTTTGAGAATACGTATAATAGGCAACAGAACTATGACCTTTTATAAAGCCCAACATGGTAATATCCATCTGCGCATATAAAACTGTGGATATCGAACTTAGTGAAAGATATAGTAAAGGCTTCATGTGCATTCTAATTTCATGAGACGGTTTCCTAAATTTTATATACTTTCTAACATGAACAATATTTAAAATATAGTTGAGTGACGTAAAAATTGATAATATCATCGCATATGTATAAATATCATCAGAATCTCTTATAAGAATAATTGTCAGAATCAGGGAAGCAATTTTTACTACTGCATTCCTTGTTGCAATATAACTATACTCCTCAACTCCCTGGTAAAGCCAATCAATATTAAGAAAATTTAAAATGAGAGGAATACCAAAAATAGTATACAATAATCTCTCCTGCCTAAAGTATGGAATCGCATAAAGGCAGACAATATAAATTATGACAGAAACAGACGTAAAAATAAAATTGATTGCCAGCAAATCCGAAAATATCTCATTTTGTTTTTCTTTGTTGTCTCTATATTTTGCAATTTCTCTCAAGCCATATGCAGGGATGCCTAATGAGGCCAGCAAAAGGAAATATGATGCATTATTTTGTACATATGATATCTTTCCAAGTCCGTCAACCGGTAAAACTCTTGCACAATAAGCTGCTGTAATAATGGGAAAAGCAATATTAGTTATCTTGTACAAAATATTAAAGAAAGCATTCCTAAATATAGAGTTATCACCTTTCATTCCAGCCACTCCTGTTTACGACTTCATCCAATGCTTTGATATAATTAGATGCAAATGCATCAACACAACAGTATGTCTCGTAAAATCTTTCAGAATCATTCTCCAGTAGTTTTCTCTGTTCGCTCGACATATTCATCACTGATGAAATTTTTCTGTCCAAATCTAATTCATCACTATTATCAAATAATACCAATCCCCTTGTAAGCTTTGCTATATCAATATTTCCACCTGTATTAGATGATATAACAATCTTGCCATAAGAAAGTGCCTCTACTATAATCAAGTCAAAAAATGTATTTCTATTAGGAATTACAATTACATCAGCGGCGTTCAACAAATTCTGTGTATCAGTGATGTACCCCAACTCATGCCAATTTTTAGAATCAGGCACATTGCTTCCTTGACAATTGCCCGCAACAACCACTTCAATACTCCCGTCATCGTTACGCAAAAAGTAATTCTTAAGCCTGTCATATCCTTTAATCTGAGTATGTCTGCCTACATAGGCTATCATAAAACATCCACTATTGTTACAATGTGTTTTCTTATATTCAAGTTTTTCAATGGTTATTATTTTCTTAGGCGCGCCTGTAATTACATAGCTTGTTTTTTTCCCCTTTGAATATTTTTTGAACCCTGGAAAAGCCTCATATATTTTCATGGCATTTTCACTTGGAAATATAAAGGCATCTGCATATTTATATGATAGTTTTTCAATGTGATTATGGAAAAATTTTTCAAACCAACTGTACTTCAAATCTCCCTCTCGCAGCATACTCATACCATCTTCAACTAAGGTCTCCGGTCTATGTGATGTAAGTATGATTTTTCCTTTATATTTGCAAAACCAACGAAGGTAAATTACATTTGAACTAATATGGACATGAATCACATCATAATCGTTTACTTTGTTGCCCAATTTATTTTTTATTTCTAATCCCTGTTTAAAAAAATATAACAACCTTCTGAAGCGAACATTTTTTCTCAAAAACATGTAAAAAGAATTACTATATTCATCTACTCGATAATCTACATCATCTAAATGAGCAATTTCTTGAACCGGACACAAAAAATCGGGCATTAACCCATTAGTTGGAGCTCCCATATACAAGTTATACAGATAACCCGGTGGTCCACCTGCATTTTTCTCTCTTGATCGATCTAAAAGCACAGCTATATTCAACTTCATTTAAACAATATGCCTCCCTTTTCCCATTTAGCTCTAAGCAGTACGTAAATAATTCCCACAATTTCTATATAATATAAAATATATTTCAAAGGAAACATCATGTATAATACAAATCCTCCTAACCATAGCACTTTTTCAAAATCTGTTATTTCATCAATCTTTCTGCATACAATAGCACATACTATCGGCGCTATAAAAAAACCAAAGTAACCAAAATTTGCTATTGCTTCATCGAACATTGACACCGTCATCTGCACAATAGGATTGTCCAGTGAAGTGTGAGCTAATGCAGCTGAGAAATACTGATCATATCCAACACCAGGAATATGAATAATATGAAGTCCAGATATCAAGCTGGTTATAATAAAGTATTTTATTTGCATCAAATAACTCTGAAATGGGTAATCCAGTATTTTAATTTCATCCGGGTGCATTATTCCATATATTGACATTTTAACTGTGTCGTCCCTGAACATATCTATACGGATTGTCCTATATAAGCCATCCCCTACAACATATCCTCTAAATACTATTTTAACAACATAAGTATAAGCCAAAACTCCTATGACTGATATTAGTGCAAAAATGGCAATCGCCCTAATGTTTACGTTTCGCATCTGAATCAAAACTATTATGATAACAATCAGGACATAAAAGAGTATCGCTCTTTTTGCCTCAATACACGAATTCATCATCAATAAAATACCAGAAAGTATCCTAAGAAATATCCCCTGCTTCGCCTTTTTATCATACTTAGATAAAAGTAATAAAATTGCCGCAGTCACCCCTATATAAGTTAATTTTTCGCATATTCCATAATACGCTGATGAAGAAATCCCTTTATATAATTGTCTATCTCTCCATCCAAATCTAAACAACACTTGATAGTATCCCCTAATTGTCATAAAAATAGGCGCAACTGCGGCAAAAAATAAACAGATCCGTCTCATTTTTATATCCAAAGTTGTTGATATTTCATACGGTTTTGATAGATTGTTCTTGCCGGATAATCTTATATGAAACCTCCTTTTTTTGAAACACTTTAGGATTATAATCTGCGTTCCTAAAACAAATATATCATATAGGATTCTTGTCATGTCGTCATCATATGAAAGTTCAAATCCATAATTCACCTGAAGGCCAGAGTAAACTGGTTTTCCAATTAAATAGTCTAACGCAAGAGGTAATATAAAAACTACGAAAAACAAGTAGTAAACAATGTATCTCGAACTGTTTCTTAAGTCTCTAACTGACCTAACAGCAATCAAAACCGAAACTACAATTGTAATATAATCGAAATACTTAACAAATTCAGCTATATTCATCCGTTTCCCTCTTATAAACCAAACTAATAGTTATAGGTTTCTTCCTCATTAACAAATGATAAAATCTGATATATATAATGATCTATAAAAAAGTTTTCAGAACTTATTTTTAAGTTTTTTTTCATATTTTTTTTCTCATTATAGGATAATAATTTGTATAAGGCATTAATATAATTATCTCTTATATTATGGACCACATACCCATCAAAACCATCTGTTACAATGTCTTTGAAGTATCCCACGTCACTGACCACAGCCGGAATGCCTGCTATCTTTGACTCTACAATAATCCCTGGTACTCCCTCGTTTTTCCACCTTGAAGGCAGCAACATAACATCATATCTCGATAATTCTCTATATGTATCATCACTATTACCGGTGAACACCCCACAATAATGAACATTTGGAAGTTTTTCAACTTTTTCAAGAAATTCATTCTCTATGGATTTCTCAATATGACCATAAAAAGCAAAATCGACAAATCTTAAATTTTCCGCCACATCAAGTACAATATCGTATCCCTTTTCCCTGCAAATTTTTGAGAAAAAAACACACGACAATCTATGTGGAGCTGGAACTATCAAAAGATTCAATACCCCCCCCCATTATGATTACCACTAACACCCAATGAAGCAAGGATTTTATTCGTGTATGTTTGAATATCATAATTTGATGCGGATGCAAGAGCCGCAGATTTCATATTATTAAGCAATGACCTATCTTGAGATATTGTGTTAAGAATTTCAATAAGTTCGCTTGCAGAATTTGAATTTAATATCCATCCGTCTTCACCTTCTATCAGATCTCTATTATGAGATACATCACTTAGTATAGACGGAATACCAGCCATTTTACTCTCGACTACAACTCCGGGGACACCCTCTGTTTTATACCTTGTTGGCAGAAGCAATACATCATACTTTGATAATTCTTTATAAAGGCTGTCACCTTTACCTTTGAATACTCCCATGTATGTGCAGTTGCTATATCCATTAATTTGACCGAGAAAATCATCCATATATTTACTATCAATTTCTCCATAAAAATAAAAATCAATATTCGGACACTCTGAAGCTGTTTCAATAATTGTATCCACACCCTTCATTGGATGGATATTTGAGAAAAATACGCATTTTAATTTTTCCTGACTGACATCCTCTATAATCTCATAACCCGGCTTTTTTCGGCAGTTAGGGAACAACTCGACATTTGACATTCCCACATCTCTCATTTTTCGAAGCATCGATATTGTCTCAACATAGATTACTTTATAATTGCCATAGAGACTTATTTCATTATCATTTTCCGCTATTCTGCTCGCTTCTGTGCCGCCCATCATAAAATAGAGGGATCTCTTCATGTTATTTCTAGCTAATAAATAAAGTAACTGTGTATATTTCTTGGATTTCCCAGTTGATGCACTGATACCAATAATTAACTTTTGGTTAGGAAGAAAAGAGGACAAAATTTCTAGTACTTCATAAATTCTTTTACTCATCCATCTCCTCTGCTTAAGCTTTTTCACTGGCACGTATTGGCTGATTGTATCATATAAAAGTTTATTCTTTATGCTCACCCCTCCATATGGCGGAGGAAACCGTCCAATATGTCTCACTACCATTTATTGCCTCAACCTTTCCATCTTATATCTTCTGTGTCCTCATGGTATTATGCTTTTATATTATTCTTTATGCTTCAATATCTTGGCTGGCACCCCCCCCCACTACGGTTCCAGAAGGCACATCATTTATCACAACTGCATTAGCCCCAACAATAACATCATCACCAATAACTATATTCCCCAATACTTTGGCACCCGTTGAAAGCTGAACATTATTCCCTATCACAGGAACGATATGGCGGATATTATCAAATTCAGCAATACGTTTATTGCTCCCTCCAGCGCCTCCCCCGATGGTAACATTCGAACCGATAACACAATTTTTACCAATTTTTGCATCCTGATGGATAATAACGCCCATACCTTTATACGCAAAAATAGTGCCAGTACCAATCTCACATTTATAAGGAATATAGCAATTATGAACTATATATATAAGTCCTCTTATTGCCCAAGCAATTGGCTCCATATGGTGCAAGTATAGCCATCTCGAAGCTCTATATTTATTTATCGCATTCATAAAATTCATTAGTCCACACCTCAATCTGCTATTTTAAATATGATACACACCATCAAGCCCACAGATATTATGGCAATCCAACACTATCTTGCCATTCAGTTTATCCATTTGCTTCTTAATCTCATCATGTTTTACCATGATAACAACAAAATCAACCGCATCTAAAAATTCGTCTAATCCATGGTACTGGTTAGCCACAACATCACGCTCAACAAAAGGATCATATACTTTCAATCCAATAGCAAGGTGTCTTTCCTGGCTCTCAAGCATCTGAAGCGTTGGTGACTCACGCATATCATCTACGTTCTCCTTGTACGTCAGACCATACACCCCAACTCTCGTGATATCAGTCATGCCTTTTTCCTTCATAATCTCATAGATACGGTTCAGCACGAAATCTGGCATACCGTCATTCGTTTTCATGGACTCGTCGATAACTTTTGCAATGGATGGATAATCACCTACAAGGAACCACGGATCCACAGAAATGCAATGGCCGCCGACACCAGGACCAGGCTGTAAAATATTTACACGGGGATGCATATTGCAGATTTTGATAATCTCATATACGTCCATGTTATCGTGGCGGCAAATCTTCGCCAGTTCATTTGCAAAAGCGATGTTCACGGCGCGGTATGTATTCTCCACAACCTTCGTCATTTCGGCTGTCTTGATGTCGGTGACAATAATCTCACCTTGGCAGAAGGAGGAATATATTTCTTTCACTCTCTCTCCGACAGCCTTATCATCTGTCCCTATCGTGCGGTTGTTGTGTATAAGCTCATACACCATATTACCGGGAATGATACGCTCAGGTGCGTGGATGATGTTTATATCTAGCCTGTTTTTCTTAGCCAGCACCGGTCTAATGTTCTTTTCAATAGTTCCAGGAGAAACCGTAGACTCAATGACCAAAACAGCATTCTGGGGTGCCACTTTCAGGACATCCTCAACGGCAGCAACCACATAGCACGAATCTACTTTTTTACTGAACTTATCATACGGAGTGGGCACAGAGACAATGTATGTATCTGTAACTTGATACTCTGTGGTGAACTTGATGCCGGCCTTCACCGCATCAGCGAACAGCTCGTCCAAGCCATCCTCTTTAAAAGTTGTCTTTCCGGCATTCAAAGTTGAGACCAATTCTCTATTATAGTCTGTACCCACAATCTCTATGCCATGTGAAGCCATCATGAGTGCTGTTGGAAGTCCAATGTAGCCAAGTCCAATTACGTTGATCATTTTTCATTCTCCTTCTGAAATAATTGTTAAGACTTCTTCTCCTGCTTGTCCTGCAATAGACAAGCAATTAATTTCTTCCCTCTTAAGGTAATAAAGGCTCCTGTTTGACTTCAGTAGCTTCACCTTCCCGCTGGTTTCAATCCTGCATATCTTTGTTCCTTTCCAAGATAGAACAATGACATTCCCAGTGCACTTTACATCACAGGGTGTGTGGAACAGCACATGATAGTCCGTACTCACGTTATCAATAACCTTATAAGAAGTTCCGCTTCGCTTTATCTTACGAACATGTGTGTAGCCATTTGAAGAAATACATTTCGCCTCAAAACTTTCACTATCACATCTGCCAAGTTTCCGCTTAGTCCAATCATATATCATAAACGGTCCATATAAACCCATTTGAGTCTTTCCATCAACCAGAGATGTGTTATGACTCCCGTTTTCTATAAGCTGCCTGCCATCTTTGCTGGCATACGAATATGTACCAGCATCACATAAGACATTCACGCCATCGATCCATAGATCTATGTGAAGCTGATCCATATGGGCAGGACGGGAATGATAGCCGCTAGAAATAATCATTGCCCAGGAATGTGGTCCTCTTATCGTAAATAACCCTGCATCAATGAATTGGGAGGATACCTTCTTTGGATTCTCAATAACGTATTCTTGAAGATTGCTGTTCCCTGAGAACCAGATTAATTCTTCTTGATGCTTGCCCGCATCAAATAGCTGTTTTCCTGTACTCAATGCGTATGCTGTGTTTATAACAGGCCGGAAGTCACGGTAACCGCAGGAGGATACAGGAAATACTAAAGCACCATCGTTTGACCCATAGTTTGGCACATCTTTGCTATCATCCTGGCATTGGAACAGCATCATTGCAGAATTTCTAATCTTATCCTTGCTATGCTTGCTTAACTTCCTTCCAGTCTTTTCGGATACGCTCATCACACATTCCAAGTCCTGGAGTGCTAGTCGCTGATAATTGAAGGAAAACTGTCGATAGCCGCCATCATCAGTAAACTGCTCATCTACAATCTCATCCAGCAAATCATATGCCTTGTTTAACTGTTTCGCGTCATAACAACACCATGCTCCCACAATCATCCCCATAAGTTCAGATATCGTGTGATTGTTTTTAATACATTTATAGGCATAGTTGAAGTTGCTTAGTATTTTCCTATAACATCGGTCTATAAGATCTTTTACGCAGTTGGCATCGGCATCGGTGGCAACGCCGCACCCTTTAAAAACAGTGAATGCAAGCAGCGCGTTTGTCATCCGCAAACTGCACTCCTGCCCGCATTTGAAGTTTGCGCCGTAACCGTACGGATTCTTGTCAAGCCAATCTTTCAACTGGTAACTGAAAGCTTCATAATAATCCCTTTTATCTGTCAAAAGATACGCCCTAGCCAGCGTGAGAAAATGTGAGAATCGGGAAGCCTCCCAGATAACCTTTATATCTCCACGGTCTTTATCAAAATCGGGGATTCTGTACCACTTTTTCTTCTCATCACATCGTTCCCCTGTCAACGGGCTTAACTGCCAATCTATGGGATAACCATAATCTAGTTCAATAGAAGAAAAACCCGTGATAATTCCGTTACAAGCTTTATCGGCAGAAGCTACTAACTGAGCCTTATCCGCTTCGTTCAGCATCTTGCATATGAATTCCTGAAGTGAAGTCGTGTCAATCTGAAATAGCTCTAACCGTTTGGGGTAAGCAGTCTTTTTTTCATAAAACGTTTCGGTGAAGGGCGCCATCCTCATAGTCTTGAGTTTCATGCTATACAATGCCCGATTCATAGCCCACCCCATGCCATATTCACTTAAAATAGATTTTATTACTCTTGTCTTAGGCATCAGGTCACACTCTCAATCACTTTAATTAATTTATCTGTAAGAACAGTGAAATCAAAATCATTGGCGCCTTCTCTTGCATTTTTCCCAATCTGTTCCCGTTCTTCTGGCTTCATATCATGAAAACGCATGATTTCCTTAGCTAAAGCTTCCGGAGTATCTTCATCAAGTTCAACGCCACAGTTGAAGCGATTAATAATGGAATAGCCCATATGGACAGTTGAAATGATTGGTTTTCCACTTGCCATATATTCAAAGAGTTTATTTGAACTATTGCCGCGCGTCCAATTATACTGGTTTTGAGCGTAATTTAGCATGTTGATTGAGGACTTGCTCAGTATATACGGAACATATTGTCTGTTTACATAACCTTTGATTTTCACATTATGTAAGCGATCACTCTTGACTCGTTCTTGAAGGTTTGGTAACTGAATGCCATCTCCATAAATCAGAAATTGAATATCATCATATCCGCCCTCGGTTTTCAATATTGTCGCAGCATCAAGAAGGTTTCCAACATTATTTACCGGACGGACTGCGCCCACGTATGTCACATTAAATTTAGCATCATTGTTTAAATCAGTATCATCAAGCTGCATTGTTCTGCTTCTATCTTCACAAGCAGCAATATCCACGCCGTTATTTATATAGTGGCACTTTCCAAGGTCAATATCCCCGCCTTGGGCGGTTGTCCATTTTCTTTCTTCCAAATAGTCTGTGTCGCCTTCTTTGGTAAAGATAAGCGCGTCCGCTTTCTTATAGATCCAATGCTCACCCTTGATTAAAATACGACCTAGCAAACTTTTTTCTGCTGCCTTTCCGAATTGGAAAATAGCCTCCGGCCAGAGATCGCGAATTTCGCAGATACAGGGAATCTTCATTTTTTTAGCAATCTGAATTCCCGCAACCATCGTCAATGGATGCACAGAAGAAGCAATAATTATATCAGGCTTTCCATATTTTGCAGCGTAGGCTTTTGTAACCGGAAACAAGTTCATATAGAACAGACTCATATTCTTTACTCGATCGATACCATTCCCCTGGGATGTAATTGTCTTGACAAAAACATATGGAACTTCATCTAAATACTTAATTGAAAATTTATCTTTCTTGAGTTTGACTGCATATTCACCATTCAAATATGTGGATGCGCAAAAAACCGTTACGTTATATCCCATTTTCATAAGCCGGTCAGCGAACCAATAATGCCTTCCAGCCCGATCCCTATACATATTTGACGCATAATGGTTCATTAACCAAACTTTCACTTATCCTCCCTCAGCTTTCTCTTCCAACTATGAAAATGTAATTCGTCGTGGCGCTTCCGCCGATATTCAGCATCATGCCATTCTTCACGCCCTGCACGCCTTTCACCTGATACCCTCCGGCTGTCCCTGTCACCTGTTTATACAGGTCAAGAAACATCCTCGCGCCTGACGCTCCAACAGGATGCCCACAGCCGATAAGACCGCCGCTTGGATTAATGGGCTTCTCCCCGTCAAACACAATCAAACCGTTTTCTACGGCTTCATACTCTTTCCCCGGCTCTGTAAGGCCGAACGCGCTTATCGCCGCATATTCGGAACTTGTAAAACAGTCATGCGTTTCAAATACTTCAATATCGTCAACAGTCATCCCCGACCTTCTGTAAGCGTCCAGTACAGCCTGTCTTGTCCACGGGAGGATATATTCCGAATCCGCATTATCAGCCATCTTCTTCTCAAAAAGCATGGGAGCAACTCTGTGTCCGTAGCCCTTGATGATCGGCTTATTCTTTATCTCCCGTTCCTCAATGCACTTCTCGCTGCAAAGCACCACAACCGCCGCTCCATCGGTAACCTGTGAGCAATCGGAAACGGCAAGCTTTCCACCCACAAACGGGTTTGTGTCCGTTCCTCTCATAGTGGCCTGCTCAAAGCTCATGAACCACTTACGGGTCTGTGCGAGAGGATTTTGCTTCGCGTTGTTATAGTTAATCATAGAAATCCTTGCCAGGGCGTCCATATACCGCTTTTCGTCAAGCTTTGGGTATTTCTTCAGCGTCTCGTCCGCCAGCTTGCCGAAAAGCTTCGGGAATGGCAGGTCAATGCCCTTTCCTTCTCTGTCATAGTAGGCAGCCCTGCCAAGGAAATCGCCGCCAACTGCGGAATCCACAGTCTTCATCAGTTCCCATCCTACGACAACAGCAACATCATATTCATCTGCCCTTATCTTTGTAGCTGCAGCATCTATCGCTGCCGACGAGCTGGCGCAAGCCGCCTCATAACGTGCCGACGGCACGCCGTAAAATGCCGGTGAAACCTCGGTCAGAAACGCGCCAAGGTGCCCCTGCTCCGTGTATTTCTCCGCTATGAAATTTCCCACAAAGCATGCGACGCGGTTATCTTTATTCAGCTCTTTTACATCATCAAAGGAAAGTCCGGCAGCCTCAAGCCCGTCTGCCATGACCTCCTTGAGAAGCGCCACCATCCCCTTTCCTTCTTTTGTCCAGTTGCGCTCGAAATCAGTTTGAGCGCCGCCCAAAATGTATACCTTGCTCATGGCTTTTACCCCCCCCCCCTCGGATTTGAAATACAGTCTGTAATCATATTTTGAAAGCTTCACCTTTGCAAGAAGTTCTTCAATATTTATCTTCTTGCAGACATTGGGAAGGTTTTCCCGAATCAGGGCAGACACATCCGTAACTGTGGACAATGCCCGATACATCGCCAAAGGAGGACACCAGTTAAATCCGGCAGCCATAACATCATCGGCAGCCTCAATCGTATGGCCAACTTCTTTCGCAACATACAAGGAATAGACAATATAGCTTAACAGAAAGTGCCGGCAGATATCTGCCTCCTGACTTTGATTATTCACCAGCAGTTCTAAGGCCTTCCGGTAATCACCCTCTGCGATATATCTTTTCATTTTATCGGCAAAAGGGAAAACATAGGGAAGCACATCCCGGTACAGCCCCGTGTTGATGTCCAATACCGTCTGCCGCTTTAAGCCGTTATCATAGCCGACAAGCTGATATAATCCGCCTCCTCTCTTGCGTCCTAACTTTCCATCTGACACCAGCTTATCCGCAAACTTTGGAAAAACAAAAGTGTCATGGGCGTAATCCTGTATATTCTCATAGATGTTATCCACAATAGCCTTGTGGACATCAATTCCTACAAAGTCCGATGTGGTAAGCGGAGCCATCGTGCGCCCGGTAAATGAGCCGAGGATGGCATCGATATAGTCAATTCCTCCGTTGTCCTTATACTTCTCCGCATACTGAAGGGCTTCATTGATGAACTGAAAGCCGATGCGATTACCAAGGAAAGCCGGAGAATCCTTGACTTCCACAACCGTCCTGTACAGCTTATCGCTTAGGTACTCCTTCAATTCTTCTTTCACCTGTACATCACTGTATTGAGTAGGCGTCAGCTCACAGAGCTGAAGATTATACGGCGGGTTGAACATATGGATACCGAAAAACCGGCTTCTCAATTCATCGGGATAGCATTCTGCAATTGTGTTAATGGATAGACCAGAGGTTCCTGTGCCGGAAACGGCATGCGGCTTCATGGCTTTCCCAACCATGGCTGCAATTTCCGTCTTGACCTGTATATCCTCTTTGCTGCTCTCAAAAATAAGATCGCTCTCAGCCACACATTTCTCTAACATAGAGAAGTCAGCCGGGATAAGCTTCTTTGCAACCGCATCTGCCCTCACAGACTTTACGCTGCGAGGGAGCGTTCTTTTCACTTTTTCAATATCGCGTCCGACACAGTAAACCTTCGCATTCCCAAAAGAGGCAAATATTCCTGCAATATTCGCACCCATTGTTCCGGTCACACCAATCACTGTTACTGTTTCTACGTTCACTCTAACACCCCTCACTCACAAAACTTTATCGGCTTAGCCGGACTGCCAACAGCCGTACACTTCGTTGGGATGTCTTTGACAACCACAGCTCCTGCCCCAACGATTGAATAATCTCCGACCGTCTTTCCTTGTATAATCTGCATTCCCGTTCCCAGTTCGCTGCAATATCCGATGTTTGTGGTACCGGACACATTCACGCTAGGGTAGACCGTGACAAAATCATTCAGGATTACGTCGTGACCAACCGTGCAATCTAGGTTGATGATTACATGACAGCCGATGGATATATTCACAGTAATGATTGTGTGGGCGCAGATAATCGTGCCTTCACCGATTGTTACGAGATCGGATATCTCAACTGACGGATCAATCACAGTGCCAAACTTCACAGTCGGATTGATAGCTTTCATGTTATCCACTATTTTTTTTCGTATCTTTGACGCGCCTACTGCGCATACATAATAGGCCTCAGAGTATTTTCTAATATCACCTGTCTTTCCGAGTACCTTATAGCCGTTTATCTCAGTTCCCTGGATAGAATCATTATCATCAATGAAACCGAGGAGATTCCATGTAGGCACAACCTTATTTATACGCTCAACCAACCATGCAACCTCACGGCCAAATCCACCTGCTCCGATAATAATCAAATCCTTCATCATATCTATCCTCTCATACTATCCTGCCGACGCGCCTGATGCGCATTATATCTGTTCAAATATTGGAGCAATAACGGACGCGAATCTTCAAAGACGCAGTAATTAGTCTTATTTAGATGATGCCCCCCTTAATCTCCCGGAGAAGAACGAATGCCTCTGCTGCCTTAACTCCTACTGTTGTCCCTCGGAATATCGCTAACGCTCGAATACTTTCAACAGATCTCGCATTAGGGTACTTGGCAATCTGTGATTTGTATATTTTCATTGCCTCTATCTTCTTTTCTATGAAACTATCTATATCGTTATAGCTTGTTGGAATGAACTCATTTATTACATTTGGCACGTCCCATCCAGTTTCAGATAATGTCTCATAGGCATAAATCTGCTTAACCACATGTCTATACTTAGGTCTTAAAGCCACCATAGCCGCATCAGCGGTCATTTTATGATCCAACTGCATATCTCCCCGATGTGGGAGATATACAATTTCTGGTTCTATATCCTGGATAAGTTTTATAAAGGCTTCATTAAGTTTATGTCTAGGGATTTCCTCTAACATAACAGCAGGGAAATCCATAAATATTGTTTCTTTAACGCCCAAATAAGCATTTGCGCGTCTACATTCCTTTCTTCCTTGTTCTACCAATTCATCAGAGAAGATGGGTTCGCGGCCTTTTGTCACAACTGCAACATAAACATCATCACCCTGACATGCATATTTAGCTATTGTCCCGCCACATCCAAGAACCTCATCATCTGGATGTGGCGCAATGACTAATACATTCATCTGTTTTCACCTCATCTTGTGACCTACAAACAGCCTAACATTATCAACATTTTCATAATCTGTTATTCGGAAAAGACCATTCTTACATACCACATCGATGCAGCCATCATGTATTTCTGCAATCTGTCCATTCATTCCGATATATTTTTTGTTTTCAATCATATCCGCTCTCCAGATAATAATTTGATGCTTCCCATCATACATTCCGAACGCTCCGGGAAAAGGATGCGATACTGCTCTCACCAATCTATGGATATTTTCAATTGGTTCATCCCAGTCAATCAGACCATCCTCCGGGCTTCTCTTAAGCAGATAAGTAGCTTCTTCTTCATTCTGTTTAATAGGCTTCAATGTGCCATCAACAATTTGCTTGAGCACCTTTTTTGAAAGTCTATAAGCGGCCTCCTCTATCTTTTGATAAACATCAAAAGCGTAGTCTGTGTCCTCAATATAATAATTTTCTTGGCCTAAAATATCACCACTGTCCATACCATCATCAATAAAAAACATTGAGCATTTAGTTTCATGAATGCCCAAAAGAACTTGCCACACATTTGCAGCGCGTCCCCTCATTTTGGGAAGTGGGGTTGGATGAAATCCAATTACCCCTAATTTTGCAGAATCGATTATCTGCCTTTTCACAAGTTGAGAAAGCCCTACAACAAATATGTAATCTGGTGAAATCGACTGTATAATCTGTATATTTTCCTCATCGTTAATTTTCTCAAACTTGGTATATGGGATATTGTTCTCCTGTGCTATCTCATGAACAGGAAAATAGCCAGACACATTTTCCGATACCTTCTCATCTAATGAAAAAACATGAGTTATTGGAAATTTAACTTCAATCATTGCTTGCAGCACAACCTTCGTTGAGCCAACAGCACCAACAAGAATTGACTTCATTTTTTCTCCTCCAGAATACCCATGAACTCAGAATTCGTAATAGTACCAGGTTCATTAATACCTTCTCGTTTCAACACAATACAAACAGTCCATAGAATTATCTTCAAATCCATAAGGAATGAAACTTTATCTACATATTCAACATCTAGCTCAAACTTTTTATCCCATCCTGCACTGTTTCTCACAGTAGACATCGCAAGTCCTGTCAAACCAGAACGAACTTCCTGCCTTCTTCTCTGGGCTGGTGTATACCGTTCGAGATATTTAACAAGTAGCGGTCTCGGTCCTACAATTGCCATATCGCCTTTAATGATATTGAACAATTCCGGCAACTCGTCTATACTCGTGGATCTGAGAGCTTTCCCAAAAGAAGTTAGCCTTACTTCATCCGGCAGTAACTCGCCATTTTCATCCCGTTCATCTGTCATGGTTCTGAATTTATAAAGTTTGAATATTTTCTCCCTCCCTGTTGATGGATCAATCATCCCTGCACGTTCTTGTGTAAATAAGACAGGGGAACCCAGTTTTATACGTACCCGAATCGCCGTAATAAGAAGAACTGGCAAAAGGACAATTAACGCACAGACGGCAAGGAAACAGTCCAGAGGGCGCTTTATGTATTTTTCATAAGGGCCGTATGGCTTATGATTGTTGTCCATATCTTCTCTCCCCTACTCAAAACATCTCTTAATAATCTCAATAACCTTCTCCTGCTGTTCATTACTCATCTTATTATCAGACGGCAGGCACAGCCCTCTCTGAAAAATATCCGCCCCTACATCCACCGGCGTTTCTCCTTCTATATAAGCATCCGTCGTACCCCTGCCGCTTCCGTGAATTGTTATGAACTCATGGTCTCTGTAAATCGGCTGCATATGCATGGGCTTCCAGATGGGACGCCCCTGCGCGCCAAACACAGACATAGCCTCCAATATCTCCCCAGGCGTACTTTTACCAGGTTCTGTGTTCCACAACGCCTCCCGTTCTCCCCGCACCTGTGAAGCCATAGCTCTCCTGCGTATCAGGATAGCCGAAAGCCAATAATTAGGGATGGAACTATCGGCGTCAAATGGATTCATATCCACCGGAAGCCCCGAAAGTCCTTCCTTATATCTCTCATAGATTGCTTTTTTCTGTGCAATATGCTCATCCAGATAGGGCATCTGCCCTCGGATAACGCCTGCGATCACATTGCTCATCCGATAATTGTAGCCAATTTCTTCATGCTGATACCAGGGGGCGTCTTCTCGGCTCTGGGTACTCCATTTCCTCACCTTGCGAGCATCCTTCAGGGAATCCGTCAGAAACATTCCTCCGCTGCTTCCGGTCAGTATCTTATTCCCATTAAAGCTGATGACACCGTAGTCTCCAAATCCTCCTGTCTGCTGCCCTTTATAGGATGCCCCGAAGCTCTCTGCCGCATCCTCGATGATAACTGCCCCATGCCTTTGGCAGACTGCACGAAGCTCATCCATTTTTGCAGGCACTCCATAGAGATGGGCGATTACCACCAGCCTTACCTCCGGATAGATGGCAAATGCCTTTTCAAGCGCTTCCGGACTCATGTTCCAGGTATCATATTCAGAATCAATGAAAACCGGCTCCCCTCCCTCATAGACAACCGGATTGACGGTCGCATCAAACGTCATGTCAGAGCAGAACACCCTCCTGCCGTACAGTGCGCCGCCCCGTCCGCGTCCGTCCGGCGAAGCCAGTCCGGTAGCGCTGTTATACAGACGTTTTGCCGCCAGCTTTACGGCAAGGTGAAGGGCAGCCGTTCCCGCGCTTAACGCCACGGCATACTTTACGCCGACCTTCTCGGCTGCCAGTTCTTCTATCTCATCAATATTTGCGCCAACGGTACTCATCCAATTGGTGTCAAAAGCCTCCTGCATGTATTTCATTTCCTCGCCATGCATGGTGGGGCTGCTTAACCATATTTTATTTTCAAACGGACAAATCCCTGCAAATCTGGGATCATCTTTGAAATTATACATATTTTCCTACTCCTGTCGATATCTTCTCCATCTTTACACCGGATCCCCCTCCATCCGAATCCCGAACAGCACATTCTCCGTCCGGTTAAACAGGGGCACCTCTGCCGTCACATACCGATGCCTAAGCCTTTGCCTGGTAATCCTGTCAAGGTAAGGCTTAAGCGCCCCTGCCGCACTTTTCACCTGTCCGTCCTCATCCACCCGAACGGTAGACAGCCACATATCATGCTCTAATTCTCTGCCGCAGATATGCCTTAAGAATTCCAAATCCTCCGGCGCCACAGGAACAATCTTTGCCTTCTTTTTCCCCTGATTTCCGATTAGCTGCGGAAACTGCCTCGCCTTTTGAAGCTCTCCCGCTAACTCCTCCGGAAACCTGGTAGCCACAAAAACATATCCCGAAAACAGCTCCCTCCTACTAAGCAAATATTTCCCCTGGGTGCGGAACAACTGCTGCTTCTTTAAAATCCTGCAGCAATCCCACAATTCCCGATGAAGCTTCTTCTCCACAAGCGTAACCATCTCCTGCTCTTTTTCGGGAACCGTCCTCATGACATACCATCTCAAATCCTCTGTATTCATACGCTTTTCTCCACAATCTCAAGCCCTGCCGGAATCATCCGCTGGCCTGCCGGCGCCTCCACGCTCGCAAGGCGTTTATGACGGTCAATCTTACGAATCTGCGCCTCCATTCCTCTCAGCGGGCCTTCGATGACGCGGGTTACTCCTTTTACAATTACCCCTCTGGACATCTTAATATGTTTGTCCTTTCCGCACAGGAATCTTAAGAAATTTTCCTCCTCCGGCTCTAAGCGAAGGATTCCTCCATTACCCTGGCGGGCCATTTCCCCCCGTAGAATGTCTTCATTTTCACTCTCCAGCAGCACGTTAGCAGGAAACAGAAGCTTCTTCTCCACATGCCATGCCCCCTGAAACCTACGCATCTGGTCGTAAGTCAGGACAAATACGTCCCTTGCCGCTGCATTTGATAAATTTCTTTTACATGAATTCAGAATTGTTTGTTCCTCCTGCGCTTTGCAGGGAAGTAAGTACCAGATCATAATCCCTTCTTTCGTGGAGTAATCTACTCTGCGAAAATTAACAGATTATTTTTAATGCGTATTTTATGAGAATTTAGTAAGAATTTAGACAATATATAGATTTAGGAAAAATAAAGTGAATATAAACCGTGCGATTTTTAATAATTCACATCTTGATTATGCCAAATGTTGACAAAAACCTTCTAAAAACAATTTAGGTATTGAATTATTCATCTTTGGTGGTTATAATAGATATGCTGTTTAAGAAAAAATCGCAGAGTAGATTACTCTACGAAACATCAAAACCATTTCTATATCCTCCATATCAGTAACCCCTCTCCCCCCTCCCTCATATCATAACTGTAAGAGAGTCTTTTTATGAGGTATTTCCATGAATATGATGACAGCAACTCAGCAGGACACCCCTGATAAAGGAAAACTAAAAATCAATATCACATCAGAAATCACCGCCTACCCCGTAGCAGACGCATCAGTCTCCATCTCCTACACCGGAGTACCCGACAGCCAGCTTGAAAAACTGACCACCGATTCCTCCGGCCAGACCGAAACCATCGAGCTTGACGCGCCGCCTCTGGAATACAGCCTGAATGTGGAAAACGAGATTCAGCCCTACTCCGAGTACACCCTCCAGGTAGAAGCCCCAGGATACGAGCCTTTAAGCATCGCCGGCGCAGAGATTCTATCCTCTGTCACCGCAATCCAGAACATATCACTAAGGCCAATAGACACCACCGACCCCTCCGAAGAAATATTCGTCATCCCTGCACATACCCTCTACGGCTCATACCCTGCCAAGATACCGGAGGATGAAATCAAGCCCATGAACGAGACAGGCGAAATCGTCTTAAGCCGGGTCGTGGTTCCGGAGTATATCGTCGTACACGACGGAAGCCCCAGAGACAGCACAGCCAGAAATTATTATGTGAAATACAAGGATTACATCAAGAACGTAGCGTCCAGTGAAATCTATGCCACCTGGCCTGCCAATACCATTCGGGCAAATGTGCTTGCAATCATGTCCTTTACCCTGAACCGCGTATTTACGGAATGGTACAGAAACCAAGGCTATGAGTTCACCATAACCTCATCCACCGCATTTGACCACAAATGGATTCCTGAACGCAACATCTTCGATACCATATCCGTAATCGTAGACGAACTTTTTGCCGACTATCTGTCGCGCCCAAATGTAAAGCAGCCCATACTGACCCAATACTGCGACGGAAGGCAGGTACAGTGTCCCAACTGGATGACCCAATGGGGAAGCAAATCCCTCGGCGACCAGGGCTATTCCCCGATTGAGATACTCCGATACTTTTACGGGGACAACATGTACATCAATACCGCTGAGGCCATCTCCGGCATCCCCTCCTCCTGGCCCGGCTACAACCTGGAGAACGGCTCAAGCGGCAGCAAGGTAAGACAGCTTCAGGAACAGATTAACGTAATTGCCACAGCCTACCCCGCTATCCCCAAATTAAACGTTGACGGAATCTACGGCCCCGCTACCACAGAAGCCGTCCGCAAATTCCAGTCCGTTTTCGGCCTGCCCGCCACAGGAATCACGGATTATAAGACCTGGTACAAAATTTCAGAAATCTACGTGGGAGTCTCACGGATTGCGGAACTGACTTAAATATAAAACGTCATTTTAACCCTTTTCACATAACAAACAGGGATGCCGGAATATAACCGGCATCCCCTTTATCTTACTTTAAAGACACTCCTACTTCAACATCTCCGCAAAATCCGCCAGCTTCTCGGAAATCTTAATCTGCTGCGGACACACAGCCTCACAGCTCCGACAGCCCACGCACGCAGAAGGGAGCTTATCCTCCGGCACAGCCATCAGCGCCATAGGCGCGATAAACCCGCCGCCGGTAAACTTATGCTCATTGTAAAGCTTCAGCATAGAAGGTATATCAATCCCCTGAGGACAGTGGGTAGTACAATACCGGCACGCCGTACACGGCACACCGTTCACCATACTGTCCGCAATGCCAAGTAACGTCTCCATTTCCTCCTTATTCAGCGGCTCCTCGCTCTCAAATGTATGTATATTCTTCTGAAGCTGTTCAAAATTGGACATACCGGAAAGCGTTACCACCACGTTTGGAATGGACTGAAGGAAACGGAACGCCCAAGCCGGAACCTCCTCCCTGGGGCGAAGCGCGGTCAACTTCTGTGTATTCTCCTCAGAAAGAGACGCCAGCATACCTCCCCGCACAGGCTCCATCACCCAAATCGGAATGTGATATTCATTCAAAAGCTCAACCTTTGCCTTTGCATCCTGGAAATCCCAATCCACATAGTTAAGCTGAATCTGGCCAAACTCCATGTCCTTACCATAAGCGTCAAGGAAACGCTTCATCACATCGTAGCTTCCATGAGCAGAGAAGCCTAAGTGACGGATTCTGCCGTTTTCCTTCTGCTTCATCAGATAATCATAGATTCCGTACTGCTCATCCAGATACTCGTTGATATTCATCTCACAGACATTGTGGAACAGATAAAAATCAAAATACGAAACCTGGCATTTTTCAAGCTGCTTCTCGAAGATTTCCTCCACCTTCGGCATATTTGCAAGATCATACCCCGGAAACTTTGACGCAAGATAGAACTTCTCTCTGGGATACTTACTGAGCACCCTCCCCATCACAAGCTCTGAGTTTCCTGCATGATAGCCCCACGCCGTATCATAATAATTAATTCCCTGATTGAACGCATACTCCACCATCTGCGCCGTTGCCGCCTCGTCGATCTCCTCGTCCTTACCGTCAATCACCGGAAGCCGCATTGCGCCCATACCCAGCGCAGATAATTTCAAATCCTGAAACTCCTTATAAACCATAGCCTTTATCCTCCTTTAATCCCAGACAAGCCTGCCTGTCTTCATTGCCCTGTCATAACAGGAAATCTTATACTCCAACCGTTCCATAGTCCTCTGGATTGCCTTAAGCTGCTGCTTAAGCTGCTCTTTTTGCTCTAACAGAAGCCTGTGCCTGTCGGGAATCGTCTCATCCCCCTGCTGGCTTAACCGGACATACTCCGCCAACGCCGGAAGGGGCAGCCCTGCGCCTCGCATACACCCCGCAAGCTCGACCCATCCGCAGTCCTCCTCCGTATAGTCCCGAAGCCCGCTTTCTGTTCGGTGTACCGGAGGAATCACTCCGATGCGCTCGTAATATCGCAAGGTATCCTGGGAAATTCCATATATTTTACTTACTTCTGAGATGGTCATACCTTCACCTCTTTCTCTCGAAGTCTTTTTTCCTGATTATGGGACAACTCTTATCCTCACTATATCATCTGGAGTTTACTCTAAGTCAATATATAATTTTAAAATATTTATTTATTTTCTAAAAAAATACCCTGCGGATATCATTGAACATCACGAACACCATCAGCGCCATCAACAGTGCAATCCCTATCATATGCACGTATCCCTCCTTCTCCGGCGGCACCCGCTTCCTGCGGACAGCCTCCACGACCAGGAACACCAGACGCCCGCCGTCCAGCGCCGGAAGGGGCAGCAGATTCATGACTCCTAAGTTTGCAGACAGCATAATGGCAATATTCAGAAGCTCTACCAACACCACAAATAGCCCGTAAGACCTGCTCTGCTGATAGGTGTCGTCCACCACATCTACGATTCCCACAGGGCCGGTCAGGTTATTGATACTGACCTTACCCGTAACCAGCATCTTAAGGCTCTCAAGCGTTGTGCTGACCCAGTAATTCATCGAGTAGGCGCCGTACTGCACCGCCTTTGGGATATTCGCCCTCCGGTACCCCTCGGAGGTAACCCCAAGGCGGTAGTAGCCCATTTCCTCATCCATCTTCGGAGTCAGCGTTACCCTGTGTTCTTCCCCGTCGCGGGTATAGGTAATCTCCACATCCTCTCCCTGGTGGAACTGGTTATATATGGTAATCTCCCGAAAAATGCGGATCTTCTTATTCCCCATCTTCTCAATCCTGTCGCCTGCCATTAGCCCCGCTTCGGCAGCCGGAAGCCCCTCCTCCACGGAAGCCACCACAGGGCGGTCATATCCAATCATGGCGGTCAGGATAATGGCAAACAAAAACGCCAGGATGAAGTTAAACACCGGCCCCGCCGCAATCACGGAAATCCTCGCCCAAACAGACTTATTGTTAAAATTATTCGGAGAGTCCGTAGCCTCCTCATCCTCTCCCATGGCGCAAAAGCCGCCGATTGGGAAGATGCGGACCGCATACCTGGTTCCCTTATACTCCCGTGAATACAGGGTGGGTCCCATTCCTATCGCAAATTCATCCACGTCGATGCCATTTTTCTTCGCCAGTACAAAATGTCCCAGTTCATGAAAGAACACGATAAAACTAAAGATAATGATTGCTAATATAATACCCAAATTACGAGTTACCTCCTACTGTTGATCCTGTCATAAGTTGCCGCCTCCGTATCCAGTATCTCCTGGAGGGAGGGATTCTCAATATTTTTGTGGGCTCCCATACAGTCCTCAATAATCTCCACAATCTCAAGATACTTAATCTCACGATTCAAAAACTGCCGGACTGCCAGTTCATTTGCCGCATTAAAGACGGTGGGAAGGGTGCCGCCCTTTCGTCCCGCATCGTAGGCCAGCTTCAGGCCATAGAAGGTGTCCATGTCTGGTTTCTCGAAATCCAATCTTCCTAGACTCCAAAAATCAATCCTCTCCCCTGGCAGAAGCCTTCTCTTAGGATAGTACAGTGCATACTGAATAGGCAGCTTCATATCCGGCGTTCCAAGCTGTGCTATAATGGCGCCGTCCACGTATTCCACCATGGAATGAATAATGCTTTGGGGCTGTACCACCACCTGCACCCTGTCTACGTCAACCCCGAACAGCCATTTTGCTTCTATGACCTCAAGCCCTTTGTTCACCATGGTGGAGGAATCAATCGTAATCTTCTGCCCCATAGCCCAGTTCGGGTGCTTTAGGGCATCCTCCACCCGAATATTCAAAAGCTCCTCCTCCTTCTTCCCACGGAAAGGGCCGCCCGACGCCGTCAGCAGAATCTTGTGAAGCGCCTTTTGCTCATTTCCCTGTAAAGACTGGAAGATGGCGCTGTGCTCGCTGTCCACAGGAAGGATAGACACATGGTTCTCCTTTGCCAGCGGCATGATGATATGTCCTGCCGTCACCAGTGTCTCCTTATTGGCAAGTGCAATATCCTTCCCTGCCTTGATTGCTTCAATCGTGGGACGAATCCCAATCATACCCACAATGGCTGTCACTAGTATCTCCGTATCTGCAAGAGTTGATACCTCCAGAAGTCCGTCCATTCCGGATACGACCCTTGTATTCGTATCTGAAATGCGCGCTTTCAGCTCGCCCGCCTTCTCCTCGGACCAGACAGCCGCAAGCCGCGGATGAAATTCACGGATCTGTTCCTCCAAAAGCCGGATATTGCCGCCCGCCGCAATGCCTAGCACCTCAATATCTCCATTTTCCCGTACCACCTCAAGGGTTTGGGTCCCGATGGACCCCGTTGAACCTAATATGGCTATTTTCTTCATGATTTACCTCTCTCAATCAAATATATTGTAACCGTTGCACAGCGGCTATCAGACAATTTCCAGCCATACTATATATATGCGGAAATTGCCTCCTTCATTAACAATAGTCTAAACAGCCAGCATCGTCGCCAGATAATAGATAACGGGCGCAGTAAATATTACACTGTCAAACCTGTCCAGAATCCCGCCGTGTCCCGGAATCAGCTTCCCGTAGTCCTTAATGTCATGGTTACGCTTAATAGCAGAAGCCGCCAGGTCGCCCACCTGGGAAATAGCGCCCCCCGCCGCACAGATTACGGCATAATGAAGGGGTGAAGCCGACGCGCCTTGCCACTGGTTCATGGCAAGGGCAAACAGGGCGCCCAGAAGGGCCGCGCCCGCAATCCCGCCGATTCCGCCCTCCACCGACTTCTTGGGGCTTAACTTGGGCGCCATCTTATGCTTCCCAATCAGTACCCCCACACAGTAAGCGCAGGTGTCGCATCCCCATGAGCTTAAGAAAATCAGCCAAACCACCACGCCTCCCTCCAAAAGCATACGGGTCTGATACACATAAGAGAGCATGACCGCCACATAAAAAAAGCCAAAGAAAACCGTCATGACCTGCTCTGCCCTGTAAGCTGGAAACGTAAACACATACACAGCCATCAGAAGCACCAGAAACAGAATGGAAAGCATGGTCATATACTCCATCGCCTTCCCCCATAAAAGCCCATAGTAGACCAAAGCCGCCAGATATCCTGCCAATCCTAACGCCTTACTCTGAACCCCAACTACCTTATATAATTCTGTCATGCCTACCAGACTGATGGCGCCGAGAAACGCAAATAAAAGCTCACCGCCCGTTCCAACCGTCACCACCAGCACAATCACCAGCACGATTCCGCTTAACAGCCTCGTCTTAAACATCCTGTTCCTCCTTTACCCCGCCGAAACGTCTGTCCCTGGCATTATACTGTTCAATAGCCTTCATAAGCTCCTCCTTCGTAAAGTCCGGCCAGTGAATATCCGTAAAATAGAATTCCGTATACGCAAGCTGCCATAAAAGGAAATTAGACAGCCGAAGCTCGCCGCTGGTACGAATCAGTAGATCCGGCTCCGGAATATCATGGGTATCCAGATAACGTTCAAACATCTTCTCATCAATGGACTCAGGCGTGGCCTTCCCTTCCACACAGTCCTTCGCAAGCCTTCTGATTGCCCGTATCATCTCGTCTCTGCTTCCATAATTGATGGCAATCTGAAAATTCAGCCCGCCGTTGTCCTTCGTAGCTTCTTCAAGCTCGGCAATCCGAGTCCGGATATCCTCATCCAATCTGGTCACATCACCGATTACCCGAATCTTCATGTCATTCTTTGCCGCCGTCTTAAGACAGGTCTTCATATAATTCCGCAAAAGCTTCATCAGCGCGGCCACCTCGTCGCTCGGCCTGTTCCAGTTCTCCGTGGAAAATGCATACACGGTCAGATACTTTACGCCCATGCGATAGGCGTCCTCACAGATACGCTCTACATTCTTACTTCCCTGGGCATGGCCGTAATTGCGCGGCATCCCCTTGGACTTGGCCCATCGCCCGTTTCCGTCTAAAATAATCGCAACATGCTGCGGTATTACCATAAATCCCTCTCCTTCCAGAAAAAATATTCAGCATGAACGGGGGGACAGACCCACACACAGGCTTCTGGTCTGTCCCCTCTCTTAATTAAACCGTCATAACTTCTTTTGACTTATTGTCTACTGCCTTATCTACTTCCTTCACAAACTTATCCGTCAGCTTCTGAAGCTCTGTCTCCATATCCTTAATCTCATCCTCCGAAACCTCGGTTCCCTTAAGCTTCTTCAACGCGTCGTTGCCATCCCTGCGGATGTTGCGGATTGCGACCTTTGCCGCCTCTCCCTTCTTCTTCACATCCTTCACCAGCTCTTTTCTGCGTTCCTCCGTAAGCTCAGGAAATACCAGACGAATCATAGAGCCGTCGTTTGTGGGATTGATGCCCAAGTCAGACACCTGTATCGCCTTCTCAATCACCTTGAGCATATTCTTCTCCCAGGGCTGAATCTGAATCATACGCGGCTCTGGCACCGACACGTTCGCCACCTGCTGAATCGGCGACGGGGTTCCGTAGTAATCTACCTTAATCCTATTAAGCACATTGGGGTTGGCGCGGCCTGCCCGGATCGTTCCAAGCTCGCCGTCCAGGTTCGCCATAGTCTTATTCATCTTGTCCTCATACACCTGTAATCTTTCATTCATAATTGCTTCCTCCTTTATTCTGCCCACACAATTCTATTCTCACACTACATTTTTGTAAACTTATCGGCAAATCTGAAATCTGCCCTCCAAAGCCATTCCTGTCAATATATCTACACCGTCACTTTTGTTCCCGTAAATGTTCCGGTCATAGTCTCCACAATACTGTTCTCCTCATTCAGCCCGAACACCAACATCGGCATCTTATTCTCCAGACACATAATCGAAGCCGTCAAATCCACAGCCATCAGCTTCTTGTCGATAATCTCCTGAATCGATATCTCATCATACTTCTTCGCCTCTGGGTTCACCTTCGGGTCGCTGTCATAGATTCCGTCAATCGCCTTCGCCAGCAGCATGGCGTCCGCCTCAATCTCTATGGCCCGAAGCACAGCCCCCGTATCCGTTGAAAAATAAGGGTGCCCTGTTCCTCCGGCAAAGAAAACGACCTTCCCCTCCTCAAGAGCCTCTACCGCCCGATCCTTGGAAAATAATGTGGTAAAAGCGCCGCACACGAACGGGGTAAATACTTCCGTCTTCATCCCCACATAACGGAAAATATCCGATACATAAATACAGTTCATCACCGTAGCCAGCATCCCAATCTGATCCGCCTTCACACGATCAATCGTCTCACTGGTTCTGCCCCGCCAGAAATTGCCGCCTCCGGTCACGATGGCCACCTGGATGCCGTCGTCTGCCAGCCTCTTTACCTGCCTTGCAACCCCCAAACATGTCGCCTCGTCAAATCCTGTCTTCTTATCGCCTGCGAGAGCCTCCCCACTTAGCTTTAACAATACTCTCTCCATCCGTCCATACTCCTTATTCTTCATAATTATATTCAAATGCTCTATATTCACCATGATAAATTATATCATAGGAATAAAAAAAATGGAATACACTACCGCCAACATTCTACATCATTCTTTCTTCATTTCTAAATCCATACAAAATTCCAAACCCAGTGCAAAAATCGTCGAAATTGTTAAAATTCTTAAATTGTTCATCTGTAATTGACAGCAATTTAACTAAGTGCTATAATGTACCATAACAATTTGTTATGGATACATAACATTTTGTTATGATACTATTGCATAAGAATAAGCTTTAGTAAAACAAACAAAAGGAATGAGGTGCAGTTTATGAGTAGTATTAGTATTGTAATTTTGTGTACGATTCTTGCTTATATGTGTCTGCTGATTGGCGTGGGCGTATACAATGCAAGAAAGAACAACAGCAGCGAAGATTTCTACCTGGGCGGCAGAAAGATGGGCGCGCTGGTGGTTGCCATGAGCGCCGAGGCAAGCGACATGTCAAGCTGGCTGCTGATGGGACTTCCGGGAGTTGCCTATCTGACCGGTCTTGCAGACGCGTTCTGGACTGCGGCAGGTCTGGCCATCGGTACATATTTGAACTGGCTTTTTACCTCCAGAAGATTGAGACGTTATTCCGAGAGAATCGGCGCCATCACGGTTCCGAATTTCTTTGCCAAGAGATTCCATGATGAGAAGAACATCATCACAGCCATCTCTGCGGTCATTATTGTAATCTTCTTCGTGCCGTATGTAGCGTCCGGCTTCGCGGCCTGCGGTAAGCTTTTTAACTCCTTGTTCGGCCTGGACTACATGGCCGGAGTTATTATATTTGCAATTATAATCGTAATCTATACAATTATGGGAGGATTTACCACGGTTGCCACCAACGACCTGATTCAGAGTATCGTCATGTCCATCGCCCTTGTCTCCATCGTAACCTTTGGTGTGAGCAATGCAGGCGGCATGGGAGCCGTTATGGACAATGCAAAGTCTTTGTCCGGTTATCTCTCCCTCTCCGCCATCCATGACGCGGTTGCGGGAACAGCCATCCCGTATTCACCGCTGACGGCTGTATCCCTTCTGGCATGGGGAATCGGATACTTCGGTATGCCCCACATCCTGGTAAGATTCATGTCTATCGAGGATGAACAGAAGCTGGTGCTTTCCAGACGTGTTGCTTCTATCTGGGTAACATTTGCCATGGGTATCGCAATCTTTATCGGTATCGTTGGTCTTGCAGTTGTCAACGCAGGCGGCATGGCCCCATTGGAGGACAGCGAGCGTGTCATCATTGCCCTCACCAATGAGCTGAGCCAGAACGGTGTCCTTGCGGCAGTCTTAGGCGGTGTAATCCTTGCCGGTATCCTTGCGGCTACCATGTCTACGGCAGACAGCCAGATGTTGGTTGCAGCCTCCGGTGTATCCGAGAATATTGTTCAGGATTTCCTCGGAAAGAAGCTGACCGAGAAGCAGAGTCTTAACATTGCCCGCGCTACCATCCTTGGTATCGCCGTGATCGCTCTGTTCCTGGCAAGAGATCCTAACTCAAGTGTATTCGGAATCGTTTCCTTTGCCTGGGCCGGTATGGGCGCTGCTTTCGCAGGCGTCATGATCTGTGCTTTGTTCTGGAAACGTACCACCTTACAGGGCGCGCTTGCCGGAATGATTGCAGGCGGCGCAATGGTATTCATCTGGAAATATATGGTTCGTCCGTTAGGCGGAATCCTGGACATCTATGAACTGCTTCCGGCATTTTTGGTGTCACTTGCCATGATTATTATCGTAAGCCTTGCTACAAAGGCTCCTTCCCAGGAGATCATCGATGAATTTGACAGCGTTAATGTGAAAAAATAACATACTCGTTCATTTACCTGAAAAGAGGGCTATCGTTAAACGATAGCCCTCTTTTTGCATCCAGTCGCCAGCACCCAGGCCGCCGGACTTGCCAGACAGATTCCCAGTATAATCGTCTTTTTCCCTTAAAATAAAATGTGCTTTTCCTTCCCATTTCATGAAAAATCAAGTATACTATATGTAATACACCATATCAGAGCGTACTGAATACGACAGTGAATACACCGGAAAAAGAGGTAAAGGAATATGGACAAAATACTAGTCGTAGATGATGCGGAATTAAACCGCGAGCTATTATACGACATATTAAAAGACGACTACATAATTGAGATGGCCGCAGACGGAGCCGAGGCTCTGGAAAAGCTTAGAATATACCGAACCGAGATTTCTGCTCTGCTTCTGGATCTTCGGATGCCTAAGCTGGACGGCTTTGCTGTAATCGACGAGATGCGGCGAAACGGTTGGATTAAGCACATCCCCGTACTAATTATCAGCGGCGAGCACGCCATTGAGATTGAAAACAACTGCTTTCATCTGGGGGTTTCAGATTTTATCCACAAACCCTTTGAAAGCTCTATCGTAATAAATCGGGTAAAAAATGCCATTGAATTGTTTACCTACAAAAATCAGCTAGAGCAGACAGTAGAAGAACAGGCGCTGACACTGAAAAAGCAACACCAAATCATTCAGCTTCAGGCAAGACAGTTACAGGACGCAAGGTCCTTCAAGCATTTAATGATGGAATACAGCTCTGCAATCCTTGAGGTTGAGACAAAACTAAAGGTATTGAATGCAGAATTTTCACAGGTGTATAACCGAAATCCCTTCGAGGCCATCAAGAGCAGGCTGAAATCACCGGAAAGCATTTACGAAAAACTACAAAGGAAAGGATATCCCATCACGCTGGACAGTATTCGTGAGAATCTGGCGGATGTCGCGGGACTACGTATCATCTGTTCCTTTCCGGATGATATCTACCGCCTTGCCGAACTTTTCATCAAACAGGATGATATTATTTTGGTGCGCCAAAAAGACTATATAAAGAACCCTAAGGCAAACGGCTACCGAAGTCTTCACTTGATTCTGGATGTTCCTATCTTCCTTTCCAACGGAAAGAAATATATGAAGGTGGAGGTTCAGTTCCGCACGATTGCCATGGATTTCTGGGCAAGCCTTGAGCACAAATTAAAATACAAAAGGGATGTGGAAAATACCACGGAGATTGTAGAACAGCTCAAAAAATGCGCGGATTCTATTGAAGACTTGGATTATCAGATGCAGAAGATACGGGATCAGATTGACCTTTCCCATGAATAATTGCTGTATGTCTGGCGTTTGCTAAAGCGGCGCCGGTGTTGACGCTTCATTTACTGCGAACACCGGCGCCGCTGCGCCTTTATCCCTTCAAATACTCATCCACCAAGGCCGCGGCATCCTCTACACACTGGATACAGCATGGAAGGGGCTGCGGGCCGTCCATGTTCTTAAGATCACGGCAATAAATAGAGCCGTTCTTCTCGCGATATTTTGCTGCTGCCTCACGAAACTTTGCGTAGGTGTCCATCTTCGTTTTCCGTGGATTCTCCATATCTCCCGCACTGTTGGCAAGGCTGATGGTCAGGAACATTCCTGTGACCGCCCCGCAGGTGTCCCGCAGACCGCCCATGCCAAGACCGAAGCCCTCCGTCAGTCTGAATACATCCTCCTCTTTAACACCCAACTCCTCACAATAAGCGCAGACCACCGCCTGACAGCAATTATAGCCTTTATTAAATTTCTCGACTGCAACTTCCTTATTTGCTTTCATTATAATCCTTCCTCTTTTTGAAACTAAATACATTACCGGGCTTCGCGCACACTCTTAAGATTCTCAAGCCAGCTCGTCTGGCAGGCGTCGCTTGGCATCCTTAAATCCCCTCTCGGAGACAGCGCAACCGTCCCCACCTTAGGCCCGTCCGGAAGGCAGGACCGCTTGAACTGCTGTGTAAAGAATCTTCTTAAGAACGTCTCAAGCCATCGGTAAATCGTATCCTCGTCATATTCGCCCTCAAATGCATACCTTGCCAGCCGGTAGATCTTGGCAGGCTCGTACCCGAATCTTAACAGATAATACAAGAAGAAATCATGCAGCTCGTAAGGTCCCACCAGATCCTCCGTCTTCTGGGCAATCTCCCCGTCCTTTGGCGGGAGCAGCTCAGGGCTGACCGGAGTATCCAGCACATCATAGAGCACCTCCTTCAACTCCTCATCCCGGCAGGTATCCGCATAGTAATGCACCAGATGGCGAACCAGGGTCTTAGGCACAGATGCATTTACCCCATACATAGACATATGGTCACCATTGTAGGTCGCCCAACCCAGAGCCAGCTCAGACATATCTCCGGTTCCGATTACTATACCGCCGGTCTGGTTTGCAACGTCCATCAACACCTGAGTGCGCTCTCTTGCCTGTGCATTCTCAAAAGTAACGCTATGATCCTCTGGATCGTGTCCGATATCCGCAAAATGCTGACTCACCGACCTGCCAATAGGAATCTCCCTAAGCGTTGCCCCAAGCTTGACAGACATCTTACAGGCATTCCTGTAAGTCCGGTCTGTGGTTCCGAAGCAAGGCATGGTCACAGCCGTGATTCCCTCACGGTTAAGCCCAAGCATGTCAAATGCCTTCGCAGCCACCAGAAGGGCCAGTGTGGAGTCCAAGCCTCCCGAAATCCCCACGACAGCGTTCCTGGCATGTGCATGGCTCATGCGCTTCTTAAGCCCCATTGCCTGAATCATAAGAATCTCCTCACAGCGTCTTGCCCTCTCCTGCCAGTCCGCAGGAACAAATGGTCTGGAGGAAATACTCCTGGTAAGGCTTGTCTTTTCTTCCAGAATGTCAAACGGAATCCGCATTAACCGAGGCTCACCTGCCCCCTGGAATGTGGTATTCTTTCTTCTCTCACTCAGAAGACGTTTCCAGTCAATCTCCGAGTAAATCACGCCATTTACAAAACGGGTGCTCTCCTTTAGAAGCGTTCCATTCTCCGCAATCAGATTATGTCCGCCAAACACCAAATCAGTCGTTGATTCCCCCTCTCCTGCATTGGCATAAACATAGCCGCAGATGAGGCGTGCCGACTGCCCTTCGATTAAGCTTCTTCGATAAGAATCCTTCCCAATCGTCTCGTCGCTTGCCGAACAGTTGACGATTACCACCGCGCCTTCCCTGGCAGCCTCCATGCTTGGCGGAACCGCCGACCATGCATCCTCGCAGATCTCCGCTGAAACCACCAGAGACTCTATGGCGGACGCTGTAAACAAAAGCTGCGGGCCAAAGGGAATCATCTCACCGTCAAACAGAATCTCCCTGGCAGCCTTTGGTCCCTGGCAGAACTGTCGCATCTCATAGAATTCCCCGTAATTCGGCAGAAATGTCTTGGTCGTAAGCCCCAGAAGCCTTCCCCTATTCAGCGCCGCCGCCACATTATACAATTCGCCGCCCACAGTAATCGGAACGCCCACAAAAACCAGGGCATCCTTATCAGCCGTATGCTCTGCAATCCTGTGAAGCGCAAGCCTCGCATCCTTGAGCAGCACATCCTGCGCGAAAAGATCGCCGCAGGTATATCCCGTCACGCAAAGCTCAGGAAATACCACAAGCTTCGCACCTGCAGCCACAGCCTCATCAATCAGACCGCATATCTTCCCTGTATTGTAAGCCACATCCGCAACCCGAATATCCGGCGTCGCCGCCGCCACCTTCAAAAAACCATCCTTCATCTTGCCGGTTCACTCCTTAATTATTTACTGCGTTTGATAATCTCCTTAAGCTCCTCCACCGTATATTGATACGCCGTATTACAGAAATGGCACTTCACCTCAATGTCTTCGCCATCCTCGATCATAGCCTGAAGCTCTTTCTTTCCAATGCTCACAACCGCCTTCTCTACTCTGTCCTTAGAGCAATTACAATGGAACCGGGTTGGCATTGTATCTGTAATCTCAAGCCCTAACCCGTCAAACAAAATCTCTAAAAGTTCTTCCGGCGTATGTCCCTGATTTAAAATTGAAGTTACGGACGGAACCTTCTTTAAGTTCTCCTCCACCTTGCAAATGGTCTCCTCTTTCGCAAACGGCATCATCTGTATAATAAATCCACCGGCACAGCGCACCGTGTTATCCTTCTCCATCAGGACTCCAAGTCCAACCGACGAGGGAACCTGCTCTGAATTGGCAAAATAATAGGTCAGATCCTCTGCAATCTCACTGGATACCAGAATGGTCTGCCCCGAATAAGGTTCTTTTAATCCCATATCCTTAATTACCTTAAGAAGCCCGATTCCCACAGCCCCACCTACATCTAGCTTCCCGTTCTTCGGCGGAAGCATCACGTCAGGATTCCCCGCATATCCCTTCACATTACCGCGGCTGTCCGCTGTAACCGTAAGCCCTTCAATCGGCCCGTCCCCACGTATCTGAAGGGTCAGCATATCCGTATCATTCTTCATCATGCTTCCCATCATCGCCCCTGCACTGAGAAGCCTCCCCAGGGCAGCCGTGGCCACGGGGCTGGTGTTGTGGCGCGCTCTCGCCGTCTCCACCATCTGCCTCGTGGTTGCCGCAAAGGCACGGATCTGGCGTTCTGCGGCTGTTGCTCTCACTATATAATCTTCCATCCTTCTTTTCTCTGCCTCTTTTCCTGTTCTTCGCTTTTCTGAATTTCTAAAAGGTGCTAAACCCATCCTACTTCCCGTACTCCTGCGCAATCACGCATACGCGCCCGCTGGTATACATAGGCGCCTTCTTCGTGTATGCGTCGTAAGCCGCAACATAGCGAAGCCCTGCCTTCTCGATTAATGTCTTAATCTTCTCCAATGTGTATGCCTTCTGCTGATGAACCTCCTGATATTTACGATAAAGCTCTGGGTTCTCCTGGCTCTGGACGAACAGCGTAAGCTGGTACTCATTCGTCTTATCCTCAGCACTGTAATAATTCTCCCAGATAAAACTGCACTCCTTACGTTCTTCCGCGATTACCCTCTCCCCCAATATCTCCCGATACTTATATTCTGTGTTAAAATCAAAGATAAATATACCCTGGGGATCCAGATAATTATTCACCAGCTTGAACACTTCCGTTAATTCCCTGTCGTCTTTTATATAATTGACCGAATCGCAGACGCTTACCACAGCCTTGACCGTTCCGTACAATTCAAACGCCTGCATATCTTGAAGAAGATACAGGATGTCGTGGCCGCTTTTAATCCGTTTCTCCATGGCAAGTTCAAGCATGGACTCAGAGTTGTCCACACCGATCATGTCATACCCTTTTTTTGCCAGTAATTCTGTCATGATGCCTGTCCCACAGCCAAGCTCTAAAACCAGGCCGTCGAAGATGTCGTATTCTTTCAATATATCATGAAGATAATCTGCCCACTGTTCGTAAGGTACATTATCCATAAATGTATCATATACCTCAGCAAAACTCGTATATGCCTCCATCTTACTCTCCTTCGCCATTAGTATTCTAAAATAATACACGCATCAGCGTGTTTTTCATTATAACATGGCTTGGAGGGTTTTTCAATAATGGAAAGGGATTAGACCGCTAAAGCCTGCATGTTTTTCCCTGAGTCTCCAATAGAGGTATCAATTCATCCAAGAAGTTTACCTTTACCATACTTTCCATCTTTAAACTCAAAAAAGAATTCTGAATACTGACTTGACTCAAATATCTGAAGCAATTCACGCATATTCCAAATCAAATTTGCTTTATCAATATCCTTCCGATTCAACCAATAGGTACGGCCCTCCTTTGATGATTTTAATTCACCACTGAATTTGTTTGTTTTATAGAGTAATACAATATACCTGGCACCATCTTCCTGTATCCAATCTTTAAATCCACATGGCTGAGGTTCGTATATATTTAGACCTGTTTCCTCTTTTATCTCTCTGATTACAGAGTCTCTTAGGCTCTCACCTTGTTCCACATGGCCGCCTGGGAACAATAGTCCGCCTGTATATCCCGTACCCTTTTTCTCTTGCACTAGAATTCTATTTTCATCATAAACCAAACACATATTAGTCAACTCAACTTCTGTTTTTCTTGGCATAAATTATCCCTCACACATAACCGCTTTTTAGCTATCACCTTGCCCAAAACGGATATCTTTGTAATTGATAGACCAGCACATCCTTCTCTCTGCTTTCTTCTTCTCCCTCAAGCCACCGCATTATCGGGAAATGCCAGTTTACACTCTGATTCGCTGTGAGCAGAGATACTCCATTATCATGATCTGTCGTCTTTACTTCTTCTGTCTCTTTCATCACACATCGCCTTCTGCGACAGCTTCTTAATAAATAAGGCTGTTGCATCAAGCTAAATACTTAAGTGCGACAGCCCCATTATCAATTCAGATTAAAATCTCTCCCTGTGAACCTTCTCCATCGGAAGCTCATCCAGAGAATACGCAGCCGGATGGTCGTTTGTCATTCCCAATGACAGAACCGCCTCCACACCATACTTGTCCGGAATTCCAAGCAAATCCCTGATGAACACCTCCGTCGTCCTTCCGTCCGAAGCCTCCCGAAGTCTTCCCTGAACCCAACAGCTTCCAACGCCAAGACAATCCGCCATCAGATGCATATTCGTCATGGCAGCCGAACAATCCTCTGTCCATACGTCCGTCCTCTCCGTATCGCCCACGACAACGATTGCGCAGTCCGCATGCACAAGCATAGCGGCGCCTGCCGCCCTGCTCTTTGTCAGCTTTGCCAGAACCTCCTTGTCACGGACCACGATAAACTCCCATGGTTTTAAGTTCTTACCGGACGCAGACAAAAGCCCTGCCTTCAAAATCTGCTCAACCTTATCCTCCGGAACCGCTTCTCCCGTATAGGTTCTTACACTCCTGCGGCTTCTCATTACTTCCAATAAATCCATCTCTAAACACCTCTTTTTAAATTTTAAATATTCTTTTCCTTAGTATACACCAATCCTGATATCAAATTCAACTCTTTCTTACAGTATACCAGTACACTAGTACCCTCTCTCCTTAAGCCCGTTCACCAGCCCTACATAGAACTCCCTCACATCAAAATCCCTGATATTCTCACGGTTCAAATCAATCATATCCCCATGGGAAATCCCCCGCTTCCCACTCGTGGTAAGGAAGGTATAGTCCTCCCCCCATGGAAACGAGCCTTCTGCCACCAGCCCGTCGTTGGCCCCGTCAAAATACTTCACAAGCTGATGTGAAAAATTAAGGGGAAATCTTCCTCCCGACGCCACATTCAGCTTAGAGCCTACGCTCTGGTAATAAATCCCCTGCATATCCGGCACATTCTGGTTAAATCTCTTACATGCCGAAGCCGTAAGATCCGTAACCGCCGCAATAAAATCCGGATTCTCATCCCCCAGTTTTCTAAGGGCAGCGTTGTACCCCTCCGCCACCTTATCCTTTGCCGCCTGAGGAATCTTATCGAGAAGATAATCCGCAAAAATACATCCCCTGTGGGGCGTATTAATGGTGGTCAGGGACGCCACATATTCCGCCATCCCAAGACGGCTTATGGCATACCTGGAATCCAGCCCTCCCTTAGAATGGGCGATAATATTTACCTTCTGGCATCCGGTTTCGGCCACAACCTCCTTAATCCGGCAGGCAAGTTCACCTCCGCTGTCCGCGACAGATGCCGCAGACTGATGATTTCCATAGAAAATCTTCGCCCCATGAGCCTCTAACTCCTTGGGAATCCGCCCCCAATAGTTAAAATATTTAAAATCCCGAAAGAACACTCCATGCACCATCAGAATCGGATACCTGGTCTGGCACAGCCTCTCATCCTTTCGTTCCTGCGCCTGTATCATCTTCTCACTCTCAAACTCCCATTCCTCCATAGCCATGCGGATAATCTTCACCAGCACCACCAGATGGACAACCGGTATCCATCCGCACAGAAGCCCAATGGTCCTCCATTTCACTCCAATCTGTGACGACGTAAGATACACTCGGAGGATTCCGCACCAGAACACTGAAGCCTCCACAAGCATAACACAGGCAAGGTCTGCAAACCATATCCATTTATCCATCGGAAACGATACAGGCAGCATAATCACCAACCCTGCCGCTGACATAGTCACTGACAACAGAAAATAGAGCAGAAGCTCGCAGCCGTCCGCACAGATACGAAGCCTTCTTACAGGAAGCCTCCGATTTGAAAATGCCGGAACAATATTGAGAAATATCACTCCCATCACAAAAAGGAGTATAAAAAGAATACCCCCTTTTTCCGGTATAACCTGATAATGATACAGAAACGGTATATTAGCCGCCGCACACAGAAAAAACGCGCAGCCTGCTCGTCGTATGTATTTCATTAGTCCACCATCCCAAGCCTTGGATAATACTGGAACACCGCTTTAGCCAGAATATGATCCTTCTCCACAAATTGATTCTCCCAGTATCGGGAATCATGGGAATGATTCCGGTTATCTCCCATCACAAAATAAGAATCCTCTGGAACCTTATATGGACCAAAACTTCCCTTTGGCGCCTCCTTCAGATAAACCTCCTCAAGAGGCGTATCAGAGCCGTCAATATAGACTCGTCCATCCACAATCTGAATCGTCTCATTCGGCAAACCAATTACCCTCTTTATGAAAACCTGGGACTCATCATCCGGAAACCGGAATATAATAATATCCTCCCGCTTCGGCTCTTGAAACAGATACGCCAGACGTGCGCCGATAATCCGGTCCCCTGGAAGAATGGTATCCTCCATAGAGCCGGAGGGAATCGTGGCGTTCACAATCAAAACCTTACTGAAAAACAATGCAAGCAGAACCGGTATCACAATCAAATCAAAACATTCTTTGACGAACTTTTTTACTTTCGTATTCTTAATATCCAAATTCTCCGTCGATTGATTCATCATTCTCCACCCAATCACTCACAAGAATCATACGGTATGTCTCCTTCGTATCACGGATATAGACCTTCTTAATCCCTGCGTTAATAATCAGCCGTTTACACATAGAACAGCTATTCGCATTCTTTATATAGCCTCCTGTATCCACCTCAATTCCAATCAGATACATAGAACTGCCGAGCATCTTGTCCCTGGACGCACTGATGATAGCATTGGCCTCGGCGTGGACACTCCGGCAAAGCTCATAGCGCTCTCCCCTGGGCACCCCCATCTTTTTGCGGATGCACTCTCCGATATCCGTACAGTTCTTCCTTCCCCGCGGCGCCCCCACATATCCTGTTGAAATAACCTCGTCATTTTTTACGATTACCGCGCCATAATGCCTGCGAAGACACGTACATCTCTGCGACACCATCTCCGCAAGATCCAGGTAATAATTTGTCTTATCTCTGCGTTCCATTTGTTCCTCCCGCTTCTAAATGGTTTCTTTCTCCTTATTATCCTCTATCTTTGGAAAAATATCAACCTGTTTCTGCCTCAACCTCCACAATTCTGCAATATCTTCTCAAAGGATACTCACCGTCATGTGCCCCTCCTGCCGCCATTGCCGACATGCCGCCAGCGCCCGTAATCCGGACGACTCCGGCTTTTAGAAGCTGCTTTTCCAGATAAATACGGTCTTTTTCGTGACAGAGAAGCCCTGCTGTCTGGAGATAACCTCTATATGGCTTCAAGGCTTTTAAAATCTTTGTTCGGGGCAGCGGCTTTACCCAACAGTTCCGGAACATATGGGATGCTTCCAAAACATGGTCGTCCGCTAACGTGACGCTTGCCCCTTTCCCGCGAAGCAGCTCTCTTTTGGAGGTCAGATTTTCCAGCTCGTCATTATAAAGAGCAATCCCCACTTTTCCCCTGATTTCTAAAGAAAGTTCGGGATATTTCAGACTTTCTTCTTCCAGCAAAGTAAGAAAACGCTTCCCTAACGCTCTCACCACGGCCATATCCTCCGTATCCACAAAAATCCCCTGGCACGAGCTGCATAGAAGCTGATTCGTTGCACAGATATGCCCTGCCAGCTTCCGCAATTCTTCCTCTTTAACATTCTGTACCGCATATGCAAAGCTCAGTTTGTGCCCCCAACTTATGATTCGAGTCCCTAAAGCAGCCATTTCCCTTACTGCCCTAACCGCATCATCCCCTCCCCAAACCACAATGGCATCCGCTATTTGTCCAAGGCTTTGCATCAGTTTTTTATTTGTTGAAGGAACATCTATAACGATAATATGGCGGCTAAGACCTGGCTTAAGCCTCACCAACTCCTTTAGCAAAAATACTGACAATCCATCGTCCCCAGACGGAAGCTTCAAGATATTAATATTTCCTGTAAGAAGCCCTTCTACCACACTATAAAAAGGCAGCCCTTCCGCATTTCCCGCGGCAATATGAAACAATATCCCCAAAGGCATGTAATATCGCTTCCCGCCTCCCGCGCCGCCAGTGAGCCCGCCAAGCTCTGTCTGATATTTGTACTCCAGATTTTTACGGTCAAATAGCGCTGCCGCCTCTTGAAGCTGCTGTTCTGTAACCCTTCCCTGCTTCTTGAGCGTATACAAAAGCTCGTCATACGCACCCTTCCTAATCCTGTCTGAAAGGCTTGCGCACGCTTCAATCACTTCCTGTGCAGTAATCTCCCTGCTGTCAATGGTCTTTATACAGTAATCTGATAAATCCCTTGCTACGGCTTCTAATTGCACATCCGGCAGAAGCTCTCCGTCAAACAGAATCATAAATCCCTCCACATCTTTCCTGCTGCCGCAGCGCAGGTGGTAATGCCCTTGACGCCAACACGCCCCAGAATTTCCAAATAAGGTGTCTGGATACCGCAGCCGCACCTTGCCCCATCGTGTAAGACCCCCAAATCATCCGTCACCACACTTAGGACCGGCATACTGTTCAGAATAGGCGTCACCAGATTCACCAGTCCTGCTGTGCCGTTTGGCACAGGCTCGTATGTCTCCACATCCCGTATGATTACTCTTGCATAAACCGGCACATGAAAATGATGGTTCGGGCAGGAGAAGTACACCACGGGATGCTCGACAGCCCCGAAAAATTCCAGACAATTTTCTTCCCGTATCCCTAAGACCTCATAGACCAGCTTATACATCTCCTTTTTATCCACCTGCTCAGAAGCATGCTGCTTCCAACCGCCGCCTAAAGCAATCAGAGAACCTTTCGGAAGGGCGAGCTTAATCCCTTCCTCCTGCATCCCCTTCAAGAGCTTCCATGCATGAAAAGGAAAACCTAGGATTCTGACCGGAAACCTCTGGCGGCTTAAGTCGATTAACCGTTGGCGGATATCATCAAGCCCCAAGGTATATACTCCATTCTTACCTGGGATATACTGAACCTTATTTCCCACATCGCCCGTCCTGTCAGATAAACGGGCTGCGTCCATCAAGGTATATCTAAGGGCATAAGTTCTTGATAATGCCGGCGTAAACCATGTCTGCCCGTATGCAGTCTTCATAATCGCCATATCCTCATGCCGGCTATACTCATATCCCAACACCACATAATGACTGGGCACAAAAGAAAACAGCCCATGCCTTCTTCCCAGGGCAAGCATCATCCCCAGTCCCGACCACAGGCTTTTCAAATCAAATCCTATTACACTCTTATTGCCGCTGGTGCCGGAGGAAGCCGCCTTAACTCTAAGCCTTCTCTCCGAAACAGAAAACATCTGATGCCGCTTAAGATATAATGTTGGAAGAAAAGGTAACTCCTCAGGTGATTCCAGGCGCAAAAGCCTTTCCTCCGTAAATCCCTTCATCATTAACAGTCTGCGGTATTCCTCGCAATGCTCAAATTGAAACAACGCATTATTAATTAATTTTCGCATAAAGAGGGCATCCGAGCCTTGAATATCATAGGGATCTCTTTTCCAAAATAAATTCTCCATCTAATCCTCTGTTTTTAAGAAATATCCCATATTTATGCGGACTTCCTTGCGTTCTTTGTCATTATTGGAGTAGCAGCAGCTATCAAATCCAATCAGCTCGAAGCCTTCCTTCTCGTAGAATCCAATCGCCGCCGTGTTACAGGACTGGGTTTCCAAAATAACCGCCCTGCGCTTCTCACGAACCGCCTGGGCTTTCGCAGTCTCCATAAGACGATGGCCGATTCCCTGCCTTCTGAGCTTCTCATGAACCCACAATTCTGTCACCATCAGCCGGTTACTCCACTCCTCCGGACAGGTTTCGATACAGGCAAGCATTTGGGGACGTCCATCCTTTTCCCCGACAATCCCCCAGGCACAAGCCTTCTCCCAATGAGGCTGATATAGCTTATCCGGAAAATCGTATTCCTCCGGATCATGTGATACCGGCGCATCAAAACGCTGTTTTGGCATATTGACGCGGAACCCGCCTGCATCCCTTTCTATCTGCACATCATAGTATTCCTCTGTTGTATACCTCATTGGTATCACGGTCCCTTCCCATTCTTCTTTGGGAAGGGAGATGATTTTTAAATTGTCCTCCATCTATTTCATCCTCTCTATGTGCAAAAACATATTTTATTTAAAATCCGCCAGCATTATATGCACGTGTAATTACATAAGACGGCTCATAATATGCACTACAATTATAATTATCAATCGTTTTGCAAATCTCATCGTTATATACCCGAAGCATTCCTTCCACATAATCCTCATTTGGCCGTAATGTATCAAGTATCAAACGCATATAAACCTTTCCCATCTGAGTAGCTGTTGGTATCTCATCTACCAGTTCTGGATCAACCGCTGTAATATCAAAATCACCTTTTTCTAAATGATATTCATCTATCCATTCATCTTCTATTTTTAAGGCATTTTCACAGTGCAGTACATTCGCAAGACTTATCAGCCGCACCCATTCGTCCTTTGCTATTTTATTTAAGATATAGCAATTAGGCTGGTGAAGCTTTCTGGCTAAGCGCTCTATCATATAACATAAAAAATACAAGTCATTATCTGTTATTTCTTCCTCTGCAAAAAATCTGTTTGTCATAGCGAATAACTCCCTTCAAACTGTAAGGTATCTAAAGCTTTTTCTGTACAAAAAACAATTTGATGCGTTGGATACTTAAATCTGGCTAACTCCCAAAAAGCTGCTTTTGAAATCCTCGTACTTACATAATCTTCAATATAATCCCAGATAGTATCATCAGCCATTGCGCCTTCTACTATGTCATAAGAATGACTTTTTCCGCTTCGGCAATCAACTATAAATTGAAGCCATTCTTCTGTCATCTCACTAAATATCTTGATTTTCAAATCCGGATTTTCAATATAATTGTATTGATTGACAATCTGATTTTTACGTTTAGTCAATGCCCAACGTTTTGCCTGTTTCTCAAACTGTGTACAATAAAATCCATAACCAAAATCTTTATAATAACCGTTTTGTAGAATCTTTGGCTTTTCCACAATTATGTTACTGCCATGGAATAGTTTCATATCACTTTACAACTCCTCTCAACTGCAAAAAGAATCTCGTTTCATTCTTTATTCTATTTCATTTTACCATGCAGCATAGAGCTCCTCAACAAAATATTTTCCTCACATAGCCTCTCTTTTTAAGAATCATACCTCTAAAGCTAAAAAAATCCTTAGCTAAGCGAAATCCAATAATATTCACAATATCCTTCTTTCCCATGGCACTGTACTGCCTCTGCCTTCTCCAAAACTCCTCCACATTTCATAATCGTCCTCTTGGAAGCAGCATTTTCTGTATCACAAGTCAACATAAGGGCAGGTATCCCCAAACTTCTTGCCTTTTCCATCACCTGCCTAAGCATCTCTGTTGCATACCCTTTCTTGCGTTCCTTTGGAGTAACGCTGAAGCCCACATGCCCTCCCAAAACTTTCAGGTCTTCGCTTAGTGTGTGGCGAAGCTCAATGCACCCTATTATTTTATTGTCTATTCTTCGCATTGCCATATATAATGTGGCCTGGACCCCCAAAATATCATTTCCTGGTCTCTCGCACTCTTTTACCTTCTTAATCCACTCATTATAATGCTCGAAATGATGGAGTCCACGACTACCATTGATTGAATTTTCACCTGCTTCTATAAATGATTTGCGAAAAGACATAATCTTTTCTTCTAATTCTTTTTCCACCTTAATTAACTTTATATCATTTATTGGCATTTTTCATCAGCACCTAAATACTTTTTTGAAGTTTCCGGATTCAGATTAAACTGCTTCTGAATTTTAAGCAAGATTGTCTGCGCTGGAACATCCATCTCTCTTAGCACCGAAACCGTTCCCCTGATCCCTTCCTCTCTTCCTTCCTCTCTTCCTTCCTCTCTTCCTTCTTCCCGAATCTCTGCCTCTCTCATCAACAGCGTCATGTACTCCAACCTCCATTCTTTGCTTTCTTTTACCTGCGCCACCTTTTCATCAATCTCTTTTACAAACGGATTGTCACTTTCGTCTCCGCTTACATACTTTAGAAATTCCCTCACATCTTCATTTTCTGCAGTCCTGTAATCTCTCGCATTGAAAAACACCTTCTTCGCCCCATCATTAAGCTTCAGATTCTTATCCTCTAAACACAGATTCTCAAATGTATACTGCGCTTTCCCCTGATGGAACGGGTCAAAGGTACAGATAAATATAACATAGCTTTCTTTCAGCTTCTTGTAATTCTCGCCTTTCTCTATGGTATTCAAATCTATCATTCCCTGATAGTAACGGCTTCTCTCCGGTAAATTGCCCTTATCTGTTGTCTGCATCTCCAAATCAAACACTCGGTTCCCATCTTCAATATACACATCCAGACGCACACTCTTTGCATCCTTTTCAATGTCAATCGCCTTCTCATCCTCCAGATACACAATATCCTTAATCTTAGTTTGGAGAAGTCTTTCCAGAAGCATCTTGCACAGTCTCTTGTCCCGCATTACCTTGGCAAATATGAAACCATCTTTTATCTTTAGTTCTTCCCATGTCCTGATTGCTTCCTGCATCTCCATCGGCATCAATCTCCTTTTTATTATATTACCATGCCTCATAATTTTACTCAATCATTTATGGTACGGTTCCCCATTTATAATCCGAAACCCTCTATAAATCTGCTCTAACAAAATCACCCTCATCAACTGATGCGGAAATGTCATCCTCGAAAAACTCAGCGCAAAATCCGATCTCTCAAGCACCTCTTTCCCCAGGCCGATAGACCCTCCAATAATAAACATAATATGGCTCTTACCCTGCACGCCAAGCCTCTCAAGCTTATCCGCCAATTCCTCTGACGTAATCTGTTTTCCCTGAATCTCAAGCGTAAACACATACGCTTCATCCCTCACATGCCTTAAGATTCGTTCCCCCTCCTTTGAACGGACAAGGGTTTCTTCAAGCTCACTGGCGCTCTCCTTCGTCTTTTCATCCGCCACCTCGATGATCTCTAACTTACAATACTTCCCCAGACGCTTTGCATATTCCGCAACAGCATCCCGCAGATATTTCTCTTTCATCTTTCCAACCGTCACCAATGTAACCCGCATACCGGCAATTCCTTCCGCTTCATCCTGATCTTCACGCTGCCTAAAAGATACACTCCGTCAATCCTTATCCCAACGCCACATCCAATATCATCATAAGCACAAACCCCGCCGCAAACCCAATAGTCCCGATGTTGCTATGCTCTCCTTCTGCCGACTCCGGCACCAACTCCTCCACAACCACATAAATCATTGCGCCCGCCGCAAATGCAAGCAGATACGGCAGAACCGGCGTAATATACGCGGCAAGCAGCACCGTAATCCCTCCTGCTATTGGCTCTACGATTCCGGACATAGACCCATACAAAAACGCCTTCCACCGCCCCTGTCCTTCACTCCTGACAGGCAGGGACACGATAAACCCTTCCGGAAGATTCTGTACGGCAATTCCGATTGCCAGCGCAAACGCCCCTGCCACAGTCACATCCGCATTGCCCGTCATCAGTCCTGCAAACACGGCGCCGCTTGAAATACCCTCCGGTATATTATGAATCGTAACCGCAAGCACAAGCATAGTTGATTTATTTAATACACACCTTGGCCCCTCAACCTGGTCAGAACCCACATGCATATGAGGAATGGTTCGATCCAGAAGCAGAAGGAAGCCGATTCCCAGAACAAAACCCACCGCCGCAGGCACAAACGCAAACTTGCCCATATTTTCCGACATATCCATAGCCGGAATCAAAAGCGACCACACAGAGGCCGCAACCATGACGCCTGCCGCAAATCCCAGAAGCGCCTTCTGGATGAAAGGCTTCAGCTCATTTCTCATAAACAGCACACATGCCGCACCTAACGTTGTACCCATAAAAGGAATCATAAGTCCCCAGAAAATCATCATATAAATTCTCCTTTTGATAACATCCATTTTCTTAACATCAATAAGTATAACATAAATTCCGGATGCATCATAGGCTCTGCTGATTGCAAAAAATCACGAGCCGTTCTTAAAATCAGGGACGCGGCAAAACCTGCCGCGTCCCCTTCTCTTAATCTATTTACTCAATAATTCATGAATTCCCTTTGCACCGGCTTTTCCCGCACCCATGGCAAGGATAACCGTAGCCGCGCCTGTCACGGCGTCTCCGCCGGCAAATACAGCCGCCTTGGAGGTCTGTCCGTTTTCCTCCTCCGCAACGATACATTTTCTCCTGTTGGTCTCAAGCCCCTTGGTGGTAGACGCAATCAACGGGTTCGGAGAAGTTCCGAGAGACATGATCACAGTGTCAAGCTCAATCTCATACTCAGAACCAGGAATCTCCACCGGACGCCTTCTGCCGGAAGCGTCAGGCTCGCCAAGCTCCATCTTGATCACCTTCATGCCCTTCACCCATCCGTTGTCATCAACAAGAATCTCCTTCGGATTGGTCAGAAGGTCAAAGATTACGCCTTCCTCCTTGGCGTGATGAACCTCCTCAACTCGCGCCGGAAGCTCAGCTTCACTACGGCGGTATACAATATGTACCTCCGCGCCAAGACGCAGAGCCGTTCTTGCCGCGTCCATGGCCACGTTACCGCCGCCCACAACCGCAACCTTCTTACCTGCCACAATCGGGGTATCATAAGAATCGTCAAAGGCTTTCATCAGATTGCTTCTTGTCAGGTATTCATTGGCAGAGAACACACCGTTGGCCGTCTCGCCCGGAATTCCCATAAACATCGGAAGCCCTGCGCCAGAGCCGATAAATACTGCCTCGAAATCCTCCTCCTCCATCAACTGGTCGATGGTGGTAGACTTTCCAATCACAACATTCGTCTCAAACTTAACGCCTAACTCTTTTACCTTCTCAATCTCTTTCTTAACAACCTTGTGCTTCGGAAGACGGAACTCAGGAATTCCGTATACCAACACGCCTCCAAGCTCATGAAGCGCCTCAAATACCGTCACCTCATAGCCTAACTTTGCAAGATCGCCCGCACAGGTAAGCCCAGACGGACCGGACCCGATTACCGCAACCTTATGCCCGTTGGTTTTCTCTGCCTTCACAGGCTTAATATCATTCTCTAATGCATAATCCGCAACAAATCTCTCCAGCTTTCCGATGGAAACCGGATCACCCTTGATTCCGCGGATACATTTGCACTCGCACTGAGACTCCTGGGGACATACGCGTCCGCAGATTGCCGGAAGTGCGGAGGACTCCCCAATCACCTTGTAAGCCTCCTCAATATTCCCCTCCTTAACCTTGGAAATGAATCCAGGAATATTAATGGAAACCGGACATCCCTCAATACACTTGGCATTCTTACAGTTCAGGCAGCGCGCTGCCTCCTCCATTGCTTCTTCTTTGTTATATCCGTAGCAAACCTCCTCGAAGTTCGTCGCTCTTACCTTAGCATCCTGCTCTCTGACAGGGATTCTCTTTAAAACATCAGCCATTAGTTGTCACCTCCGCAATTACCGCATCCACCATGGTGGGTGTCGCCCTCTTGTACCTTCAGAATCGCACGGCCCTCCTCAGTCCTGTACATCTGCTGCCGCTTCATCGCATTGTCAAAATCAACCAGATGCCCGTCGAACTCCGGTCCGTCTACACAGGCAAACTTAACCTCGCCGCCCACAATCACACGGCAGGCGCCGCACATACCCGTACCGTCCACCATGATCGGGTTCATGCTGACAATCGTAGGAATCTCAAGCTTCTTGGTCAGAAGGCAGGTAAACTTCATCATAATCATAGGGCCGATGGCAACGCATACGTCATACTTGTTGCCTTCCTCCACCAGCTTCTCGATCTTCGTCGTAACCATACCTGCATGGCCGTATGTACCGTCGTCTGTACATGGGTAGTAGTTTCCGGCAACCTCCTCCATCTCTTTTTCAAGGATCAGCATGTCCTTGGTCTTAGAGCCAACGATCACATCAGCGTCAACCCCGTGCTCTTTGAGCCACTTTACCTGAGGATAAACCGGTGCCGCCCCCACGCCGCCGGCTACAAAAAGCATCTTCTTATTCTTCAAAGTTTCCAAATCTTCCTCTACAAAATCTGATGGGCGCCCCAAAGGCCCGATAAAGTCGCGGAAGGAATCTCCTGCTTTCATCTTGGACATCTTCATAGTAGAAGCCCCGATCTCCTGGAACACAATCGTGATCGTTCCGGCCTCCCTGTCGTAATCACAGATGGTAAGAGGGATTCTCTCGCCTTTTTCATCCATCTTAACGATTACAAACTGCCCCGGCTCACAGTGCTTGGCAACACGCGGCGCTTCAACATCCATAAGATAAATTTTATCAGCCAGCTTTTCGGCTTTTAATATCTTGTACATCCTACGTTCCTCCTAAAATTATTATATGACTATCATAATCCAATTTTGCACAAATATCAAGTGCCTGTCCTTCTATTTTATCATCATCCCCATGATATAAAGATCGTAATATTTTCCATCTAAGAGAGTCTGGTTCTTAAGACACCCCTCCACCATAAACCCAAACTTCAGATATAAAGAAACCGCCATCGTATTATCAGCCCGTGTGTCCAACCGGATTCTTGTCGTTACTCCATTCCCCTTACACCAGTCAATGAGCATCTCAATCAACCGGCTTCCTATGCCTTGCCCCTGATACTCTTTCGCCACAACGATTCCCAACTCCCCCTCATGGCGGGATTTTATCTTATGGCTGGAATGAATCGTGGCAATTCCCACAATCTCCTCCCCGTCAAGAGCCAGAAGCATCGTATTATTTACATTACCCTCCAGTCCTTTGATATCCTCCTCCTGCTCTTTCACGCCAAGAGGATATTCATCTTTTTCAAAGCTTAGAAAACTTGTCTCTCCCCCTACATAATTATAAAAATCCACGATCTTTTTTGCATCCTCTGCTGCCGGATTACGGTACACAATTTGGTCCACCTCAAAATTCCTCCTGTTCTTCTGAAATCATTTTTCTGCTGCTCTTTACAAACGCTGTATCCAGTATAACAAGTTTGGGCAGCCAATTCAATGGCCTTTATGCTTAAAGCAAAAAACTACAAGATATGGCTAAATCCCTTTCTCAGGAAATACCATATCCTGCAGTTTTTACACTACATGCACAAGTCTCATAAACCTTTTGGCGCACACAATTATTCTACCGGAAAACTTACATCATTGACAATAATCTCTGCAACCTCATCCGTATCCACCAGGCGGTTGAATACCGTTTTATACCATACGTCCGCACCCAACACATATCCGCTGTTTTCAATTAAATCTTCTGAATCCGAAACAATATAACTGCTTCCGTCCTTATACTTAATCTCCAAATGCTTCATATGGTATGGATCCTGCGCCTCATCTTTAGAAAGCCCCATGCCTTTGGACATATCCACACGGATGGTTATGGGAGAATATGCCAGACAGCCTTTGGCGCCCATATCAATCTTCTTCACAGGAACCTGGCCTTTATCCGATAAGTCTATGGTCTCTGTCTGAACCTTTGCCATCGCCTCCTCATATTCCTTCCACAAGGCTTCATCGCCTGCTTCCTCCTTTGACATGTTTGTCGTATCCGGCGCCAGCTTGTAGATTTCCTCCAATGTATCGGGATACTTCTGAATCACCAGCTTCGGAATATCGCCCTCCTTCAAAGTATCTGACCAGAGCATATAGGAGGTACAGTAGAACAACTCCTCCGTACTCTTTTCCATGTCTACGTAAGTATTATCCCCTGCAAAAATGAAGCCGGCATCTTCCCGTTCGCCGCACTCCACGCTGAAACGGAAATCCACATCATCCGTGAACATCGCGCCTTTTGCCACATTGGTATCCTCATTAGCTTCAAGAGCCGTCACGCCGCCTTTACGTCCAAGCGTATAATACATCACCGCCCCGCTGCTGTCATAGACAAAGCTCTCAATCGTCAGCGTATGCTCTCCGAGCTGCTTGACAATAGGTTCATCCATCACCCACTGGCCGAGCTGCTTATCAGCCTTTTCTTCGTCAACCGGCACAAATTCCTTAGACGGAATATCTATGGGAGTCTTACCGCCTTTGCCGTTGTCAACCTCTTTATGAATCACATCCCAGGATTCCTTCGTCGAATTTCCAAACATTCCCTCGAAAAGACCTGTCTTTACCGACGCGTACACCATACTGGGAACCGCCAGACATACAACTGCTGCAACCGCAGCAGCACGCAGGTTCTTCCCATAACTTTTTCTCTTTCCCGAAGCCTCCTGTTTTCTCTCCAAAATCTTATAAGTATCGCAAAGCCTCTGGTTCACCACCTCCGATACCTGAATGTCCTGTCTCAATATATCCTGCATCTGCTTCTCTTTCATCCGCAAAACCTCCTTCATAAAAACGCCTCAATAGCACAATACCTGCTTTAATCTGTCCCTGCCCCTTCTAAGCCTGCTCTTTACCGTGTTCTCATTTACCTCCAGGATCTGGGCAATCTCCCTCGTATGAAAGCCCTCCCCATAATACAGTAAGAATATCGTCCGGTAATCCTCATTTAACTCTCCGATGAGCCTGTAAAATTCCCTGTCATCCCTTGGGACGTCAGCCCTGTCCGGCAACTGGTCTGAAACAGTATACCGTTTCTGCTGTTTGAGAAGATCCTTGCAATGATTAATCAAAATCCTGGTAATCCAGGTCTTAAAATACGAAACATTTTTCAACTCCTGGATGTGTTCGTACACAGACAATACGGTTTCCTGCATCACATCCGCAACATCCTCCTCGCTTCTCAAATAGCTCTTTGCCACCTTATAAAGCCCTGTCTTATGCTTCTCCATCAAATCTACAAACGCCTCCATGTCCCGCCTCTGTGCGCGCTTCACAAGCAAAACATCCATCGTCCTTCCTCCTTCCTGCTGTTACATTACATCTATTAGACGCTCCAACAGCCCAAATGGGTGCAGATAAATTTAATTTTTTATGAAATGAAAAAGGGCAGGCATCTCGCCTGCTCTCGTAGATGTGTCCCCCGCCTTGCGGGTTATGTAGAAAACGGAATAACCGGACAGGAAATCCGGCCAGAAACACTCACATTTTTCTTCTCCGAAAATTCTCTCATGTATCTTATGTAAATATAATATCACTTTCTGGCAGAAGGCGCAATAATTTGTCTGATTTTATCTTCAGAACCGTTTTACCTTTCTCGACACCTTTTTACAAATATTTTCGTCATGCAAAATATTCCGCACATGAAATTTGGGGCAAACCAGATAAAAATCTGCCCGCCCCAATTTCATTTCACATCAATGGCAAGATGTTATTTGCCTGCCATCTGCTTCTCCTGCTGCTCGATCATCTTCTTAACCATATAACCGCCGACAGAACCGTTCTGTCTGGAGGTCAGGTCTCCGTTGTAACCGTCTGTAAGCGGCACACCCAACTCGTTTGCTACCTCATATTTGAACTTGTCTAATGCTCCCTTTGCCTCTGGTACTGCTGCTCTGTTTGATGAACTTGTCATTGTTTTCTCCTCCTTTTTGTAACTTCTAACTTTTCGTTTTTGTTTCTTTGTAACATTTATTTTTTGTTACGCAGATAGTATATGGAGGATTTAAATTATTACACTAGAAGTTCCTTCATAATCTGGAAGATTCTTCATCCAGTCATTTTCTGAATTTAAAAGCTCATCCGCAGCCTCGTTTGCCATCTGTAAAAGCTTCGCATCCTGATACACATCCCCAAGCCTGAAATCCATAAGCCCACTCTGGCGGATGCCGAATAAGTCGCCTGGACCGCGAAGCCTCAGATCCTCGCTGGCAATCTTAAAGCCGTCGTTGGTTTTGTTTAAAATGCCAAGCCGTTCCTTGGTATCTTTTGATTTTGAACTGCTCATGAAAATACAATAGGACTGGTGCTTCCCTCTGCCGACCCTTCCCCGAAGCTGATGAAGCTGCGCCAGGCCGAAACGCTCGGAATTCTCCACCATCATGACCGTGGCGTTGGGCACGTCGATTCCCACCTCAATGACTGTGGTGGAGACAAGCACCTGAATCTCATTTCTCCCGAAGCGGTCCATAATGTCGTCCTTCTCCGTCTGCCGCATCTTCCCATGAAGATAGGCAACGGCAATCTCTCCGCCAAGCTCATCCTGGAGCATGGACGCGTAATCAATGACATTCTCCGCCTCCATGGTCTCGCTCTCCTCCACCATGGGACAGATTACATAGCACTGTCTTCCCTCGGCTGCCTGCTTCTTTATAAATGAATAGGCTGTCTTTCTGTATCCTGTGTCCACAACACAGTTTTTGATAGGCAGGCGGTTCGCCGGAAGCTCGTCAATCACAGAGATATCCAGATCGCCGTATAAGATGATGGCAAGCGTCCTTGGTATGGGCGTCGCGCTCATGACCAGCACATGGGGCACGCTCCCCTTTTTTGCAAATGCCTCTCTCTGCTTTACTCCGAACCTGTGCTGCTCATCCGTCACCACAAGGGCAAGGCAGTCATAGTTCACCCCGCCCTGGATTAAGGCATGGGTGCCGATAATAATCCTGGCATACCCGCACTCGATCCGGTCATAGGCCCTGCGCTTCTCCTTGGCGGTCATGGAACCTGTCAGAAGCTCAACCTTAACCTTGATTCCATATGTATCAAACAGCCTGGTGATGGATTCATAATGCTGCCTTGCCAGTACCTCTGTCGGCGCCATCATAGCTCCCTGGTAACCGTTTTGCGCAGTATTCAGTAAAGCCAGGACAGCCACAATGGTCTTTCCTGAGCCTACATCCCCCTGCACCAGCCTGGACATGGCCGTCTCCCCCGCCATATCCTCTGCAATCTCCTTCCACACCTTCTGCTGGGCGCCTGTCAACTGAAAGGGCAGCCCTTTTACAAACGTCTCCACCTCCGGCTTAATCTCCATCACATATTCGTTGACAAGCTTCTCGTTTTTATCCTTCAGCCTGCGGATGGATAGGATAAAAGCCAAAAATTCCTCGAACACCAGGCGCTCTCTGGCGTGATAGAACACCTCCTTATCCTCAGGGAAATGGATTCCCCGCACAGCGTAGTTATATTCTGCCAGGCCGTACCGCATCCGAAGCTCTTTCGGAAGAAGGTCTGCGGCAAGATTCATTCCGTCCAATGCCTGACGCACCGCCTTCGCCACGGCATTGTTGGTAAGTCCAGCCGTCAGGCCGTAGAGAGGCTGCAGGGTATTGAGCCTGTCCCCATATTTTTCACAGGGGTAGAAGATCTCCGGATGTTCCATTACAAGACCGTCCCGCCTTCGGACGATTCTTCCCCGAAGGGTGACTGCGCCGCCTCTGGCAAAGGTACTGCGAAGAAAAGGCATCCGAAACCAGATTACCTTAAGGGTTCCTGTCAGGTCCTTGACATACAGGGTGGTCACCTTAAGCTTTTCACTTCCGGATACCTGCACCCTTCCGTAAATCGCCCCGCTGACCGTCTGCGTCCTGCCCTCCTCTGCCTCGCTGATTGGCACAGGGTCCTCGTAGACGTCGTAGCCTCTGGGATAGTATCGGATTAAGTCGCCTACGGTACTGACGCCTATCTTTTCAAATAATTTCTGGGTCTTGTCCCCAATTCCCTTCAAGTCTCTGATGCTCGTATTATCTATCATGATTACCTCAACTCGTTTCTTTTATATCTTAAGCATATCTTCCGATTATATCAAAACAGAGACACAGATAGCAACTATGGTACTTAACAATGTCCCCATCAAGTAGTATTCTGCAAAATCCTGCTCTTTCGTAATCCTGTCATAACGTGCGATTGACTTTGCCGTCAGCACAAGACCGACAGCCGAATACTGTTCCAGTGCAATAAATATAACCATGATAATTCTTTCCAGAGTCCCAATAAAACGTCCCGCATTTTTATCATTCCCCTTTCGAGCCTCTCCATCCTTTTCTGTCGGTTTATATACAGACAAAATATGTACAATCAGGATATTGGCCGGCTTATGTATCAACAGCAATTTTGCCATCCAAGCCAATAATATGCATTCAGGCACTCCGAAAACATCCAAAAACTGACATACCTCCTCCCTGCATAAACTCCTTAAATCCAATGTACGCGTATGGTACACAAGCAGAGAAATCATCATAAAATGCATCGCCTGGTCAAGCAAAAATATATTCCGTTCGTTCTGCAAGAACATTGATTGAAAATAACAGAAGTATTTTATTACATCAATCAGTCCATGTGAAAGGACAAAAAACAGGAGGTATCTCCATTCTAATCCTGGCAAAAAAAGAACAAAGAGCAGAACAGAAAATCCTCCATAGATGCAGGCATGATACAGCACCCACCGTAACTCTATCTTCTTCTTTGACGCGACTGTTTCAGTCTGAAAATAGAAATCACACAAAACATGAATCACCAGAAAGATTAGAAATGCGTATCTCAACATTTTTCAATATCTCCCAATATACTCTGAACATTTCTCAATGCGTTCGCATACACATAGTATCTCCCCTTTGCCAGATTCTTCTGAACAGAAGACTGGGTAATCCCCATCCTGTATGCGACATTCTGCTGGCCGTCCTGATTCTTCATCATATCCCAAATAATCTCTCTCTGTCTCTGCGTCCAGGTCTGTTCGATTGATTTCTCCAACTCGAAGATAGTATTAATCAATGTAACCTGTGAAGAATTCGTTTCTTCCATCTCCAGACGGATATCTGCAATAACCTTTTTGTTCCTTTTCTCATTATCCTTTAAAATATCAATCGCATTTCTCGCATGATAGTAGCCTGGACCGTCCGCCCCCAATGCCATCTCTGTATCAATCCTTGTGGATATCTTCCCGACCCCTATTCCGAATCGTAATTCCACAGGATATAACTTCATTCTTATATCCTGTATAATCTCCAGGATATTCTTTCCGTCAAACAAAAGTCCCTGGAACTCGTCTCCCAAGGTTATGAGAAATTTAGCCGCTATACTTTTCTTATATCTGATATTAATCTCATCCAAGATAGAGCTTAACTGTTCTTGTATCTCATTGCGCATGTTCAGGCTTCTTGAGCTTTTGATATCTCCAATTAATGCGACAAACGGAACCCCTTCTAATGATAAAAACATAGTCTGCCTCCTCTCTTAGAGGGATTATAACACATCAATATGGAATATTCAATATTTATTCATAATGTAATGAATATTTTTATTTTATTCTATACAATAAGAATAAAATAAAGCCAGACTTTATACGGAAATCCGCAAAAATCTGGCTCTGTCAATCCTCTACTCTACTCCAAGCACATAATAGTAAATCGGCTGCCCTCCGTAATGGGCGTCCACATCCACATCCGGATAAATCCCTTCAATCTCCGCAATAAATCTCTGGGCATCCTCCTCCTTCACTTCCTCGCCGTAATACAGGCTGATAAGCTCAGAATCCTCATCCACTAACTGGGAAAGCAAATCCTTCGTGGTCTCCTCCACGCTTCTTCCAACCGCTAGGATTCCTGCATCCCCGATTCCCATGATATCGCTCTCGTGAATCTCTTTATCATCAATGTGGGTATCCCTGACCGCGTAAGTCACCTGGCCGGATTTCACATTCCCGATTCCCTCCAGCATGGCCTCCTCATTCTCCTTCACACCTGCATCTGGCATAAAGTTAATGACCGCCGTAATCCCCTGAGGCACCGTCTTTGTTGGAAGCACCACAATCTCCTTGTCCTCCACCAAATCCTTTGCCTGGTTGGCGGCAAGCACAATATTCTTATTATTCGGGAGAATAAACACACAGTCCGCGTTCACCTGGTCAATGGCATTTAGCATATCCTCTGTACTTGGATTCATGGTCTGTCCGCCCTCAATGATGTAGTCCACGCCAAGCTCTCTAAAAATCTCGTTCAGACCTTCCCCGATGGAAACCGCAATAAATCCAATGGGCTTTCTCGGCTCATCCGACTTCTTCCCATCTACTTCGGACTTCTTAGCTGCCTCCTCCTTCGCCGCCTCGCTTGCAGCCAGCTTCTCGGCATCCTTAATCAGCTTTTCCTGATGTTCTTCACGCATATTGTCAATCTTCATCCGCGACAACTGGCCATAGGTCAAAGCCCTCTGAATCGCAAGCCCCGGATCATTGGTATGAACATGCACCTTAACCACGTCGTCGTCCGCCACACAGACGATAGAATCCCCGATAGAAGTAAGAAATCCCTTGAAATCTCTCTCCTGCTCATCCGTAAATTCCTTCTCGGTCAGGATAATGAACTCCGTACAGTAGCCAAACTTAATGTCCGCCGTCTCCTGCGCGCTGATCTTCGTAACCTGTACGCCGTCCTTAGGTGTAATAGCGCTGTAATCCACCTCTTTCCCAAGAAATGCGTCATAAGCGCCCTTGATGACCTCTAAAAGCCCCTGTCCGCCGGAATCCACAACCCCTGCCTCCTTCAATACAGGAAGCATATCAGGCGTCTTTTTCAATACCTCCCCGGCATGTTCAATCACAGCCGGAAGAAATACCTCTAAATCGTCCGTCTCCTCCGCCATCTGAGCCGCTTTCTCTGCAATACCGCTTGCAACCGTAAGAATCGTGCCCTCCTTAGGCTTCATAACAGCCTTATACGCCGTATCCCTGGCTCTTGCACAGGCCGCTGCAAGTCCCTGCACATCAATCTGCTTCTCCTCTCGGATAGACTTGGTAAATCCTCTCAATAGCTGAGAAAGGATAACTCCTGAATTCCCCCGCGCACCCCGTAACGAGCCGGATGAAACCGCCTTCGCCAAATCCTTAATCTCCGGCTTATTAAGAGCCGTCACCTCCTTGGCCGCCGCCATAATCGTCAGGGACATATTCGTCCCCGTGTCGCCGTCCGGAACAGGAAATACATTCAGTTCATTGATATACTCTTTCTTCGCTTCAATATTCTGCGCACCTGCCAAAAACATCTTTGCAAGCATATCTACATTTATAGTTTTCGTAGCCACTTTCTTATGTCCTCCTTAACTAATCGATGACTCTGACGCCTTCAATATAGATATTAATCTTATCTACCGGCATTCCTGAAAATCCCTCTACTTTATACTTCACATTGCTGATCAGATTATCCGTAACGGCTGAAATGCTAACGCCATATGCAACAACTATATGGAAGTCAATACTGATATGATTCTCATCCGATATCGCCACTTTGATTCCTTTGGTCAGGCTCTCACGCCTGAGTAAATGTACCAGCCCGTCTTTCACATTCACCGCAGCCATACCCACAATCCCGAAACATTCGACTGCAACCGTTCCGGCATACTTTGCAATCACATCCGGATCGATTGTAACAATACCAAGATCCGTACTCATACATCCCTTCATACCTGAATACCTCCTATCATCCTCTGGTTTTTCCTATCCTGTTATTATACCCTGTTTTACCATATATTACAATAAAAACTCAGATTCCGCATCGAAATCTGAGTTTTAAATGTTACTTTTCACACCCACACTATGCACGCTCGACTTTTCCTGACTTCAAGCAAGAAGTACAAACATACATCTTCTTTGTAGCACCGTTCTCGGTCTTTACGCGAACTGATTTAACATTGGACTTCCACATCTTCGGTGTCTTTCTATGAGAGTGGCTTACATTATTTCCAAAGTGAGCACCCTTTTCACAAATAGCACATTTAGCCATGACTGCACCTCCTAACATCCATATATAGTCTGTCCCACAGACTCACAACACTAGTATCTTACCAGATAGTGGGTGGAAATGCAAGTGTTTTTTCCATTATTCTTCTTTATTTGCCACAAGCACCACAAAAATATTCCTATCCTCCTGCCGTTCATACCGAAGCTCTCCCGCGTGCTTCTCCACAAGCTTTGCCGCAATCGCAAGTCCAAGGCCGGTTCCGCCGTTGGTCTGCCTGGCAAGGTCCCCCCTTACAAAGGGATCAAACAGCACAGGACGCAATTCCTCCCCTATGGGTTCCCCGTCATCCTCCACAGAAATCTTTGTCTTACCGTCCTCCCGTCTTATTTCGACCCCAATGCACTTCCCCGACTGGTTATACTTCACCGCGTTTCCAAGAAGATTCTCCATAACACGCGAAAATTCCTTCCTGTCAAGCCCTGCATAGACCGGTGTTTCCGGTATCCGTATCAGGAAATCCAGCCCCCGTCCCGTGATTTCCTCATAATACTCCGCACAGACCTGCCGCATTAGCTCGCAGATATCCGTCCTTTCAAGCTTAAGCACATAATCTTTGTCCTCCATTTTCAACAGTTGGAACAGCTCGTTGACCAACGTATTCACCCGGCCTGCCTTCTGGTCGATCATCCGGTAATAGCGAGAAAGCTCATCCGGCTTCACCACCCCGTCCTCCAAAGCCGCCGCGCTGCTCTTGATGGTGGATACCGGAGTCTTGATATCATGGGAAATCTCCAGAAGCATCCGGTTCTTCCGTTCCTCGTCCTGCTGCTTCCTTCGCTTTTCCTCCTCCAACTGGCCAATCATCATATTAAAGGTGTCCCTAATCTCCGCAAATTCCCGCTGCGCTTCAAACTCAAGCCGTACCTGGCCGTCGCCTGCCCTCACCTTCTCCATACCGTCCGTAATCTTCTTAAGTGGTTTTCGTATCTTACGCGACAGATAGGCGCTCATCAGCAGGCAGCTAAGCAGAAACATAAGGCCGAACGAAAGAAATGCCGCCACAGCCACCCGAACAGACTGGCTGTCCTTTCCCACATTATAGGTGTAACTCATCTGCAACGCATCCCTTCCTATCTTCATCAGGTAATAGGCAGTCCCGTTTTCCGTCTCCACGGCTTTCAGGTATCCTCTGTATTCGCTGGCAGAGGTGGCGGTCTTAACCAGATTATCCGCCATCAGATACTCCGTTAATTCCTCCATGGAATATGCTGACACTTGATCTTTCTTCTCCCCGTACACCTTGGTCACACGGTAAGAATCGTCAAGCTGCTCAATCCAGCCGCCAAGCCGTTCAAATGAACCGAAATCCCCTACATTTCCCTCGCTATCCACCAGCTCATAAGGCGCCAGAGATTCTATCTGCCCGCCGGCGATAAAAATCAGCACCCCGAATACGCACAGATACAGCAGGAAAACGGAAACCACGGCGAATACAATATAGCTTACCACAAGCTGACGAAATACGCTTCCTTTTTTCTGATTTGATTTTTTACCCATTTTTGTCCTCAAATCTCCTTCTCCGCTTTATAGCCAAGCCCCTTAATCGTCCGGATAAACGGTTCGCCTCCCTCCCCCTCCTCCAGTTTCTTTCTCAGGTTGCTGATATGAACCATGACCGTATTGTCATCGCCTGCATAGGGCTCGTCCCAGACACGCTCAAAAATCTGCTGTTTTGTAAAAATAGTTCCAGGATACTCCATGAACATCTGAAGTATCCGAAATTCCGTGGACGTCACCTCGATACTCCGTCCGCCGCGCTCTACCGTCCCTTCCGCTATATTCATCTTCACTCCCCGAAGCGAAAGCTCGTGTTTCCCATCCTCCGGTTCTCTCCAATAGTCATAATTGCGCCGAAGCTGCGCCTTAATCCTGGCTACCACCTCCAAAGGATTGTAGGGCTTGGTAATGTAGTCGTCCGCCCCAAGCTCAAGACCCAGTATTTTATCATAGTCCTGATCCTTCGCCGTCAGCATAATTGCCGGTATGCGGCTCGTTTCCCGAATCTTGCGCAGCACGGCGAAACCGTCAAGCCCCGGCATCATGATGTCAAGCAGCACTAAATGAAACGCTCTCTGCCGAAATAAACGCATTGCCTCTATCCCGTCTTGCGCCTTTTTCATTTTTATGCCTTCTCTGTCCAGATATAACTCCAAAATATCCAAAAGCTCTGCCTCGTCGTCCGCTGCCAATATCTGATATTCTGCCTTCCCTGCTCTCATCTTTCTAGCCTTCCTCCAGTCTAAAGTCAAATCTTTACTTCTAAATATTCCTCCAGCAATTCATCCAGCCCTTTTGAAAAATCAAAGTGTTCCTTCCAGTCCGGACACAACACGTCCAGAAGCAGACATTTCGCAAGGCCGGTACGGTAATATTTTCCCCGTCCTCCCTCATATGTCCCCAGGCTGTCCAGATAACGTTCTTCATACGCCTGCTCTCCTGATTCCATGCGATAGACGAAGGCTTCCACATAATACGCCGTCCCTTCCGTCAATTCGCAGCGAATCTCCGCCTCCCTTGCGGATTTTTGCATCCCCTTCATGCGCTGCCTGCGGCGCTCACTATATTCTAATACGATTTCCCTAAGCCCGTCAATGGAAGAAATGTCCTGATTCTTAAGCATATCTGCCGCTTTTTTCAATAGCTGCATCTCCCCCTTGAGCTTCCTTTGAATATCCGGCTTTTCATCCACCTCTGTTACAATCCATTCCTCCTCTGACTTTTCACCCTCTCCCTGCATATCCTCCGGCGTAACCTTCTCCCCCAGAACCGCAAACTTAGTCAACTGATATGCATGGAACGCCTCATGCCAAATCGTCCCCTTTTGCTCTGAGGCGCCGTACCCGCTTCCCGCTGCCATTCCCTCTACCCCGCCTGCCAGAGACATAAGGCTCTCAAACTGCTCAAGGGTCGGCACAATCACTTCAAAATGGTCGTCCACCGGATAAGCGGTTCCAACAAATGTCTCTATCACAGGAGGACGCTCTCGCGTCTTTCCTTCATAAAATACATAGTCTGACGTCCCGTCGTACATGGCAACAGGATAATCCGAAAGGCAGAACCCCTCAAAGCCCAATGTATCCACCTCCTCCTGCATGGAAACCGCCTCCTCATATATCTTCTGATTCTCCTTAGAAATCCCCTGATTTCCGGTCCACAGCCATGCAGCCAATAAGCCTGCGCCAAATACTCCTGTCATTATCATTCCTTTTACCTGTTTCTGCATTTTTCTTCCTACGCCTCCTTCCTCCGGATAATAATTATCAGCACAGCCCCCACATACAGGAATAGGAAGCCGCCAATAATACTGTGCACATCTACCTGTTTCCCCAAAAGGAATTCCCCTGCCTGGGCTTCTGCCGCATATAAATCTGGTGTCAGCGCAAGGATTCCTTTCAGAATTCCCCTGGACACACCGGATACGATTCCTGAAAGAGTTCTAAGAACAGGCTGCATTGTCCCCGCCAGCATCACAGCAGCCGAAACCGCCCCTGCGGCAAGCTTCGGCAGCAGCAGGCTCATTGCACTGGTAAACAGGCTGACGCCCGCTGTTCCGGCTGCAAAGATTAAAAAGCCCGCAATACTCCTTAACACCACTTCTGTCTCTCCCTTGATTCCCGCAAATACCATTACTCCCACATACAGCACAAACAATGCCGCCACGGAACTGATAACATTTGCCAATGCGAGCTGTCCATGGTAATTCCACTGGCTAATCCCCCGCATCCACACCAGATGACTGGTCTTTCGCTCATATTCATTGGGAATTGTTCCCAGACTCATCGCAACTGCCATTCCCCCTCCGATTACAGACGCCACATTCAGGACGAACGGCAGCAGCATCCGGATATCCGTCAATGGAATTCCGTCAATGGACAACGTAACCGTCCCACTCATGCACAAAAGCACCAGAAGAAGTCCAAGCGCCATTACAACATAGATATCTTTTCTGCGAAGCCTCTCTTTAAGACTGTTCTTCATAATTCCCAACATTACTCCATACCTCCAATCTGTTCCACAAAGATTTCCTCCAGGCTCTTATCACTCTCTCCATTTTCCCACTCATAGACCAGGCGCCCCTTCTTTATAATGATTCCCCTGTCGCAGACACGCTCGATATCATTCAGGATATGGGAGTTGATGAGAATTGTTTTTCCCTCTTTTTTTAGCGCCTGAATAGTATGCATCATTTCCAGACGCCCCATGGCGTCAAGCCCTGCCGTGGGTTCATCCAGTATCAAGAGATTGGGATTTCCCAGAAGCGCCTGCGCCAATGCCAGACGCTGCAGCATTCCCTTGGAATAGTACTTTACTTTTGTACTGCTGTCCTCAAGACCCGCACGTTTTATAAGCTCAGGAATCTCCCTCCTTAGTTCTTCCTTGGGAATTCCCTGAAGCCCTCCGTAGAATGAAAGAACCTCATATCCGGTAAGGAACGGATGAAAGTAGGGTGTTTCCGGCGAATAGCCCACCTGCACCTCCTTCGCCCTCGTAACGGTTCCTCCGTCCTTTGGAACCAGACCAAGAAGCATCTTGATGGTTGTGGTTTTTCCTGCCCCGTTGCTGCCTAACAAGGCGAATACCTCCCCTTGCTTTACCGAGAAGCTCAGATCGTCTACCACACATTTTTTCTGGTATATTTTTTTCAAATGGCTGCACTTTAGCATGTTTTTCCTCCTTTTTGTATCTTCCTTTCTCTTAGCTTACAGTGTAAACTCCCATGCTTAAGGCATAATAAAAAGAACCTTAAGGCAGCCTTAAGGTGTAAATAATTATATGATCAGAATGGTTCTGTCTTGTAATGTGGGATTTTTATTGTATAATGTGAGATAACAGATATAAAGAAAAATTTTCCAATCATAACCACCCGTCAAACGGGTGGTTTGCTCTGCGGCTATAAGCCTTTATTACCGGCCAGCGCCTAAAGACGCTGGCTTTCACTTTGTTCAAGCCACTACGCCCTTGACTCGTCGCCGCCCTTCAAAGGGCGTTCGTAATACCGGCTACCCCTTGAAGGGGTCCTCATATTCCTTCACGCTCAACTTGTCCTGCATAATGTCACTTTTCTCCTGATCCTGGATATACTTCTTTATCGTTGCCTCGTTCAAACCGACTGTGCTGACATAATATCCCTCCGCCCAAAAATGCCGGTTCCCGTATTTGTACTTCAGGTTTGCGTGCTTGTCAAATATCATCAACGCACTTTTCCCTTTCAGATACCCCATAAAACTTGACACGCTATACTTGGGTGGGATACTTACCAGCATATGGATATGGTCAGGCATCAGATGTCCTTCAATAATCTCCACTCCTTTATACGCGCAGAGCTGTTTTATAATGTCACGTATACTTACTTTGTATTGATTATAAATTGCTTTTCGTCTATACTTGGGAGTAAAGACAATGTGGTACTTGCACATCCATTTCGTATGTGCCATGCTGTTTGTCTTGTTAGCCATAAAAATCACCTTTCCTTTCGTTATGTAGTAGCTTGAACAACTCTATCATAACGGAAAGGTGATTTTTGTGCTATAAGCACTTGCTACACCACCCGCATAGCAGGTGGTTTTTTGTTTCGTACGCCTCCATTTTTCGGAACACGAAAAACTCCGTCGTACTCAACCGGCTAAAGCCGATAAAAAAAGCCTGAGCTTTAAAGCTCAGGCTAATCTAATCCTTATCCACGCAACTTGAAACGCCCTACAAGAGTCTTCATTACCTGTGCCTGGCTGGACAACTCCTCACTGGCAGCGGCAGACTCCTCGGCTGTTGCAGAGTTGGTCTGTACTACGCTGGAAATCTGATCAATACCCAATGTTACCTGTGCAATTGAATCAGCCTGCTGGTCGGCAGCGGAAGCAATCTTATCCACAGAGGCAACCACGCCTTTTGTACTTTCGACGACAGCAAACAGAGATTCGGCAGTTGCATTGGCAATCTCGGTGCCCTTCTCCACAGCCTGCACAGTACCTTCAATCAAAGCAGCCGTACTCTTAGATGCTTCTGAAGACTTACTTGCCAGATTACGCACCTCATCAGCAACGACGGCAAACCCTTTGCCTGCTTCACCGGCGCGCGCCGCCTCAACCGCTGCATTGAGCGCTAAAATATTGGTCTGGAATGCAATATCCTCAATGGTCTTAATAATTCTGCTAATCTGACCGGATTTATCGCTAATCTCGGTCATGGCAGCAATCATCTCCTGCATCTGCTCGTTGCTTGTAGCTACCTGGCCGCCGGTTTCATCCGTCTGACGGCGGACCTCGTTAGCATTAGCCGCAGTATCCTTAACCTGGGTGGAAATCTCATTAATCGTGGCGGCCAATTCTTCAATAGAGCTAGCCTGCTCGGTTGCACCCTGAGAAAGCGCCTGTGCGCCGGAGGATACCTGGTCGCTTCCTGACGACACCTGATCAGCAGCCTGATTAATCTGTCCTAATGTATCATTGAGGGAAAGGGAAATCTCCTCAAGAGCCTGCTTAACCTTGGCAAATTCACCTTCATAATTAAGAGTAAGCTCAAACACCAAATTACCAGCGGCAATCTGTCTCAACACACCGGAAATCTCATTAATATAATTTACATAATTACGCAGACGTCCTACCGTCTTATTGAAATTAGTCGCTAACGTACCCAATTCATCTCTGGAGGTATATGTAATGGTCTGATCCAGATCACCCTCCGCAATCTTTCTGGCCACATTGTCAAGCTCTTTGACTGGTCTGTTGATACCCCTGATAATATAGATCGCAAACGCAAAGGAAAGCGCCCCAATCACAATCAGCGCAATAATAACGATTCTTCCTGCTTCTGAGTACAGCCTGTTGCCATCCAAATTCGCCTGGTCTGCACCCTCCTTGTTATATTCCACAACCTCAAGCAACGTATTTGACACATTGTCATACAATGTAATCGTTCCCAATACAACTTCCATAGCCTCAGCGGACTTATTCTCACGGCTCAACTGAATCAGTCTTTCGTGGTTTTGCAGATACTCATTCCATGCGCTCTGGGCATCCTGTATGAGCTGACGGTCTGTTTCATCCACGACCAATGAGGATAAATATGTGTTAAAATACTCGTCAATCTGGTTATTGGCATTCTCCATCTTTGTTTCCGCACTCTGCATAGTTTCTTCGTCCTGTGCAACAATATGCTTGTATTCTTCTCTCCGGAAATCCGACGTAAGAGTGTTAAGTTCTTCCGACGCTATAACAGACGGCAGCCAGTTCTCTGAAATGTCAGTAGTTCCTTTGTTAATGCTGCTCATAAATGAAAGAGATACAACCCCCAGGGCAACCATGCCAACCAGCATAAAGCAGGCAAGCATAAATAGTTTAGACTTAATCTTAATGTTCTTCATTACTTTCTCTCCTTTAGTTACTTATGCTTTTTTTTGCATTTTCAGCGCAAAATAAGCATTTTTGTCTGTATTTATTTCACGCACAAATTAGACTATTAATAATTATACAAACTTTGGAAAGAAATGTCTACAAAAAATAGAAAGATTCTTTATCAGATTTCTCATACCTTAAAACACCCTCCCCCAATAAACTCTCTCAACAGCGAATTGGTCGGTACATTCTCACTCCCAATCCCCACAAAATAATCCAGAAACTTAAGCAGCCTCTTTGCCTCCAGATATTCCGGACAACTCCTGTCAATCCCGAAAAGCAGCGGCTCAACATAAATCTTCAGCACAGCCAGCTCATAAATCAGTGCCGAATTGAACATAACATCCGCTTCCTCCTGAAACGGGAAGATATTCTTCTCCTCCCCCCTTCTGACCGACTGCCACATCCGTATGGTACGCTGCGCGGACGACCCTCTGGTGCGGGCATCCCTCACAATCCTGCGAAGAAGCCTTCCGTCCGTAGTGGGAATCCTGTCGTGCTCGTCAACATTCAACTGGGTCAGGGCGCTGATATAGATCTTAAATTTATTCTCGTCAGGAAGATTCAACGTCATCTTTGGATTCAGACAATGTATTCCCTCAATCACAAGCACATCATTCTCTCCCAGCTTCATAGCCCGCGTCCCGTATTCCTTATGTCCGGTCACGAAATTAAACGTAGGAAGCACCACCTCCCTGCCCTCAAGCAGTTCATTCAACTGAGTGTTAAACAGAGCCACATCCACAGCCTCCAGACATTCAAAATCAAAAGCCCCTGTCTCGTCCTTCGGGTTCTCCTCACGCTCTACAAAATAATTGTCCACAGCGATGGGCCTTGGCGTCAGCCCGTTCGCCCGAAGCTGGACGGAGAGCCTGTGGGAAAATGTGGTCTTTCCGGAAGACGACGGCCCTGCAATCAAGATGAATTTCAATTCCGGACGTGCGGCAATCTGCGTCGCAATCTCCGCAATCTTCTTCTCCTGAAGCGCCTCCTGAACCAGCACCACATCATGAACCCCGTCCGTGGTAATCCTGTCATTTAAGGCTCCCACCGTCTCGATTCCCTGGATATCTCCCCAGTGAACCGACTCCTTCAGCACATGAAACAGCTTGTTCTGCGGCTCAAAGGGAGGCACCTCCTTGGGCGCGGACTTCACCGGCATCTGCACAACGAACCCCTCGTCATACAGATAGAGTTTAAAATACTTCAAGTATCCGGCGCTTGGAACCATATACCCGTAGTGGTAATCCTCGAACTCATTCATGCTGTATATATTTACCTTTGAAACCCTGCGGTAACGGAACAGCCTCTCCTTGTCATGCATCCCATGACGCCCGAACAACGCAATCGCGTCATCTGTACGGACAGAACGCTTATTAATCGGCATATCCATCTCCACCAGCTCGTGCATCCTGGCCTCCACCCTGTCAAGGAACTCCTGATTAACGGAAATATTTCCCTTCACAGTACAGTAATATCCCTTGCTTACGGAAAAATGTATCCTTACCTTCTCAATGGCGTCATGCCCCGCCACATCATAGACCGCCTTCACCATCATCAGGCTGATGCCGCGCTGGTAAGCCCTGTGGCCAATCTCCCCTGAAGTCGTCTCGAATTCCAACGTACAGTCCGCTTTCAGCTTTTTAAATAACTCCTGAAGCTTTCCGTTTACGAATACCAGCACAATATCCTCCTCATAATCCTTCTGGTACTCCTTTACAATCTCACCGTATGTAGTCCCCGCCTTATAAATCCTGGTCTCATCCCCAATCCTGACCTGATACATCTCTTTCCCCTTCTCATCATACATATCCTGATACACCTCTTTACCCATATGACCACCTCTTTCCATTTGATACTTAAATATTCATATAAGGATGCTTCAGAGACGCCGCAATGACCTCGACATCCGTCAGCTTCTCTGAAAGATACCTTCTCATATCTTCTATGAAAATATGCTCTAAACCATAATGTCCCGCGTCAATCACAGCCATGCCCTGGGCCACGGCGTCAATCCCGTCATGATGCCCGATATCTCCGGTAATCAGGACGTCCGCCCCTTTATAAAGGGCATCTCGGATGACACTCCTCCCCGATCCTGGACATACCGCAGCCTTTCGGACTGTCTTTTGCAAATCCCCGAACACGCGAACCGCCTCAAGAGAAAATGCTTTTTTTACACCCTCGCAGCAAGCCTTCAGCGAAACCGGTTCTTCCAGATATCCAATCCTGCCAATGCCTTTCGCTTCTCCTGATTCCTCACAGGTAACCTCCAAAACCTGCTGCTCTTTAAGCCGCAGTAGCTCTGCCGATAGCTGCGCCATCCGAACCACATCATAATTCGTGTGCATGGCATAATAAGCCATATCACGACGGGCCATCAAAAGCACGCGCCTCCCGATAAAGTCCTGGTTCGTAATCCGCTTCATACCTCCAAAAATCAATGGATGATGGGTCACCAGCATATCCGCCCCCCGCTTTACCGCCTCATCGAGCACCTCATCCACAGCATCCAAAGCAACATAAAGCCGCGCTACCTCTTTGTCGTCCCTTCCGACCAGAAGTCCCACATTGTCCCACTCCATGGCATATTCTCTGGCATAGCTGCCCTCAATCACAGCCATGATATCCTTACATAGCATATTAATCCACCTCACCTCTTTAAATGTTCGGGTGAATACAGTAATACCCAAGAGCCCTGCTGATAATCATCATCTCCCTGCGTATCTCCGTCATCCGCACCTTCGCCCCTTCACTCCCCACATGATGGCTCAACTCCTTAAAGATTCCCTCTCGAATCTCCAATTCTCTGTGAAGGAACTTCTCAAGCACTGGATTCTTCTTTTCCAGCAGCCGTTTCCCGAAAATATATTCGCACTCTGCATACCTGGGCGATTCACCGTGAACCACCCGCATCATAGGATAATACTTTCCATCCTCCTCCACCATATCCTCATCTATAATATTCATATGGTGGTCTAAAAGATACCTGCGGACCCGCCAAACCTCAGACTGAGGCTGAAGGATACACGCCTTAAGGCTCTCTACCACTTCTCTGCCTTCCTCCAGAATCTTAATCACCAGACCGCCGCCCATGCCGGCGGCAATCATCGTATCCACCTCCCCTGGCTGAATTGCCGAAAGCCCGTCAGAAAGCCTCGTCTCAATCTGCCCCTTTAAGTTATACCCAATAATATGCATCCTGGCACGCTCAAGAGGCCCCCCGTTGATATCCAGTGCAATCACCTTTGACGCAATATTTTGCTGCATCAGGTAAATAGGTATGTAACCGTGATCCGTTCCAACATCTGCAACAGAGGCGCCCTCTGTCACAAGACTTGCAACCGCATAAAGTCTTCTTGATAGTTCCATAGGCGCCTCTTTCTTAATCCAGATAATCTCTCAATTTTCTACTGCGGCTTGGATGGCGGAGTTTCCTCAAAGCCTTCGCCTCAATCTGGCGGATACGCTCTCTTGTTACGTCGAATTCCTTCCCGACCTCCTCTAGCGTACGCGCCCTTCCGTCATTCATGCCGAACCGTAATCTCAAAACCTTTTGCTCTCTCTCTGTCAATGTATCCAGAACCTCGTCAAGCTGCTCCTTCAAAAGAGTCTGTGCCGCCGCCTCTGCCGGAACAGGCACGTTGTCGTCCTGGATAAAATCTCCAAGATGGCTGTCCTCCTCCTCGCCAATAGGCGTCTCCAGAGAAACAGGCTCCTGGGAAATCTTCAAAATCTCGCGGACTCTCTCTACCGGCATGTCCAACTCCTCCGCAATCTCCTCCGGCGTGGGTTCTCTCCCAAGCTCTTGCAACAACTGTCTGGACACACGGATTAATTTGTTAATAGTTTCAACCATATGGACCGGAATACGGATGGTTCTCGCCTGATCCGCAATCGCACGGGTAATGGCCTGACGAATCCACCAGGTCGCATAGGTGCTGAATTTAAAGCCCTTGCGGTAGTCGAACTTTTCCACAGCCTTAATAAGACCCAGATTCCCCTCCTGGATCAGATCCAAAAACAACATACCTCGTCCTACATAGCGTTTTGCAATGCTGACCACCAGACGCAGGTTCGCCTCGGCAAGACGTTTCTTGGCATCCTCATCCCCTTCTGCCATCCTGCTTGCCAGATCCACCTCCTCGTCCGCCGTCAGAAGCGGCACCTTGCCGATCTCTTTTAAGTACATGCGTACAGGATCCTCGATGCTGATTCCGTCCGGCACAGACAAGTCCAGCTTCTCCATGTCTACCTCGTCTTCTTCGGAAATCATGAGATCTACGTCGTCAATATCATCATCGTCCCCGCTGATGCGCAGCACGTCGATATTGTGCGACTCCAAATACTCAAACACCTTCTCCATCTGATCCGGCTCCAGCTCCATATCTGAAAAGAAATCATTAATTTCCTGTACTTCCAGAATACTTTTTTTCTTTTTTCCCAGAGAGACCAGATCTTTCAATTTCTCCTCAAATTTCACTATGTTTTCTTCCATATAGTGCCCATCCTCTCATTGCTTGCTTATATTTTATCCTTAATTAACAGAAATATGCAGTTTTTGAATATCCTGCATCTTGCTTTTTACATTCATCAGCCTTTGCAGACCTGCCATGTCTGTCGGATCAAGATTCCTCGTCGCTTCCTCTATACTATGGTTCTTCACACGCAGAACCGTCTCCTTCAGCGCCTTCTCCTGCTCCTTTGCAGTCGTCAGTTCACGAATCTTCGTGTGAAACAGGCTTGCAACCTCGCGATGCTCGTCCTCGTCTGTAAAATGGTTCATAATCTTCGCCGGATTCACATCTCCCGCCTCATACTGCTCATAGAGAAGCTCTGCAACCGTTTGATACAAATCCCCTGAAAAATCTGACGGTGTAATATATGGCTCGATCTGACGAAAAATCGACGCATCCTCGATCATCCAGGTAAGCAGGAGCTTCTGAGACTTCTTGATCCCGTCTTCCTTCCCCTTAGACTGGTGCTTCGTCGGTTTGGGACGCTTCGCCAAACTTGCAAGCCCCGTTTGAACCGCCATCCTTCCCACCAGCTTCCGCAAATCTTCTATTCCTACATGATAAGCTCCCGCTACTGCTTCTATGTAGTTATTGCGCTCAATCTCCTCGTCAAATTCTGTAAGCCGCCTCGCCGCCTCCCGCATGAAATCTGTCTTGCCCTCTGGGGTATGCAGGTCATAATCCTTCTCCAGAACCTCAAGGCTAAACATAAAGCCATTCCTTGCCTTCCCGATCCTCTCCTCAAATGCCTCTGCTCCCAGATTCTTGATGAACTCATCCGGATCCTTGTACGGCTCCATACGTATGATCCTGGCTGTAATCCCCACCTCCTTGAGAATCGGCACGGCCCTAAGGGCCGCCTTCGTCCCCGCCTCGTCACTGTCATAGGTGAGATAAACCTCCTGCACATACCTCTTAATCAGCGAGGCATGTCCCGGCGTCAAGGCTGTACCAAGGGATGCCACAGCATTGGTAAATCCCGCCTGGTGAAGGGAAATTACATCCATATATCCTTCACACAGCAGAAAATATGGCTTCTTAGAGCTTCTTGCCCTATTGAGCCCGTAAAGGTTGCGGCTCTTGTCGAAAATCATCGTCTCCGGTGAATTCAGATACTTCGGTTTCCCGTCGCCCATGACTCTGCCGCCAAACCCAATCACACGGCTGTTCGCGTCCATAATCGGGAACATCACCCTGTTCCAGAACTTATCATACACGCCCTGCCGTTCGTCCATACTGACAAGCCCTGCCTTTAAAAGCATCTCCGACTGATACCCCTTGGACCTAAGATACTGATAAAGATCATTGCTGTACTTGTTCGAGTATCCAAGCCCGAAAGCCCGTATGGTATCGTCACTCAACTCCCTGTTTTTTAAATAGGACAGGGCATGGGCGCCCTGCTCGTTCTTCAGTTGGACATAATAATACTGGGCCGCCAGCTTATTGATCTCAAGAAGAACCACCTTGGTATCCGCCCTCTCCTTTGCCTCCTTTGAGAACTCTTGCTCAGGAAGCTTGACACCCGCCCTGTCTGCCAGATACTTAAGGGCCTCCACAAAGGAATAATTCTCATACTCCATCAGAAAGGTAAATACATTACCCCCCGCCCCACATCCGAAGCAATAGTACATCTGCTTCTGCCTGCTGACAGAAAAGGACGGCGACTTCTCGTTATGAAACGGACAAAGCCCAAAATAAGAGCTTCCCTTTTTCGTAAGCCTTACATAACCGGAGATCACATCTACTATGTCATTTTTTGATCTTACTTCTTCAATTACTTCATCGGAATAATACATCATTTACACCCTCATATATAATATTCGACAAAAGTATTGGATTTCCTTTATTTTACTTCTTATTTTTTTCCATATCTTTCTCAAGACGCTTTTCAATGGCGTCTACCACTGTCTCCAGCACCTTGATTCTAGCAAAATATTTACAATTCCCCTCAACCACAATCCAGGGCGCATAGGGGGTGGAGGTCCGAATCAGCATCTCATCCACGGCCTCCTCGTACTGCTCCCATTTCTCTCGGTTGCGCCAGTCCTCATCCGTAATCTTCCACTGTTTCTCCGGATTCTCCTGCCTTGCTTTAAACCGTCTGGCCTGCTCATCCTTGTCAATCTGCATCCAGAATTTCAGCACGATTGCGCCTGCCTCCGCCAGATCCTTCTCCATGTCGTTAATCTCTTTATATGCCCTCTGCCACTCTTGCCTGGTACAGAAGCCTTCAATCCGTTCAACCATGACTCTGCCGTACCATGTCCTGTCGAATATGGTGACGTGTCCGGCCTTTGGCATATCCACCCAGAATCTCCACAGATAATGATGGGCCTTCTCGATATCGTTGGGCGAAGCTGTGGGATGAACCACAAAACCTCTTGGATCCATCTTCTCCGTCAGGCGCTTAATGGCGCCGCCCTTACCTCCTGCGTCCCATCCCTCGAAGCCAAGGACTACCGGTATCCTCCTGCGGTAAAGCTCTCCGTGCAGCTTCTCCATCTTCTTCTGCAATTTCACAAGACGCGCCTTATATTCTTCTTTTGTATATGTAAGGCTCAAATCTGCTTTCCCAAGGATAGACTCCTTCATCTTCTTGTCCTGCCTTAAACGGTTCTCCTCTGTTCCATTATCCTGACTGATACAATTCTCCCTGATGTCTCCGGCTTCCCTGCTTTCCCCATCTTTTTCCTTCTGTTTCCTGGCGGCCTCCTTCTTCGCCTCCTCAACCTTCTCGGCCAAAGTCTGTGCAACTATTGCATAGATTTTCGCCGTCGCAAACCGGCGGTCAACTGCCTCCACAATATTCCACGGCGCATACTCTGTGTCCGTGCGCGTCAGCATCTCCTCATTGACCTCCTGGTATTTAGCAAATTCCTTATTGCGCTTTATATCTCCTTCGCTTACCCTCCAGGCCGTCTCCTTAGAGTCCGTCAACTTATCAAAACGCTTTTTCTGCTCTTTCTTGTCAATTGCCAGAAAGAGCTTGATAATCGCCATTCCATCTGCTGTCAACTGTTCCTCAAACGAGCAGATGGAACGGTATGCGTCTGCAAGCTCTCGTTTCTTTGTCTTCTTGTCAAAACGGTCTATCAATACCTTTCGATACCAACTGCTGTCATAGATGGCGAAACGGCCTTTTGCCGGCATCTTGGTCCAGAATCTCCACATAAACGGATGCATCCGTTCTTCCTCCGTCTCGTTCTTAACCGCATACACCTCGAAGCCTCTTGGATCAAGCGCTTTAATCAGTTCTCCAATCTGAACGCCTTTGCCGGATGCCCCGTACCCCTCAAACGCAATCATAACCGGTATCCCGTATTCTCGGCATTCTCTCTGAAGTTTCCCAAGCCTCGGCATCAATTCTGCCATCTTCTCCTTATACTCGGCCTTACCAAGTGATTTTGTCAAATCCAGTTTTTCTAACATCGTCATTCTCCTCGCTTTTCTTGCAAATTATACCGTCTGTTTTTATTATACACCAAAAATTTGGTATATATTGAATAATTTCTGAAATTTTCTTCAGGGATATTGTATTTTTGTTGTTTTAATGATAAAAACACGACTTTACAACTTTATATATGATACCCCCGTTTCTGAACCAGCTGTTTTAAGGCATTTATTAAGACACTTGATTTTATGCTGGTTTTGACTTTTTCCACGAAAATGGCATAAAATACCTGCCAGCGAATCTGTTCACTTATCGCAAACCGAAACTCCTGCACGCTTTCTGTCTGGTATTGAAAAAATATCTTGTCCTGATATGGCAGAATTTTCATTGCACAGTATGCTATATTAATCAGGTTGACAAACATTTCAATCCCCTTGCGGCTGCGGACCATATAGCTGCATAATGACCAGAAAGTTTTCTGTTCGTAGTAACTGACTTCAACTGGCCATCTGAAAACATACAGCATAGGCTCTCGGAATTTTGAGTCTGTCGACTAAGATTCACCAGTCGGATGAACCTCGAAAAGTAAATATTATCCAGACGGATATGACAAGTAATAAATGATGAAAAAATGACGCACTTTCATAGACCTTGTGCCCGACATGGTTTATAATGGTATTGCTTATGGAGTTAAGCGGTTTGCCCAAAGAGATCTTTTAGCGGGGATGACTTTGGCAAAGCCCACGCATCAAAATGTTGACACATCATGATGGCAAACAGGCGGCAGTACCACATCATGGATGAACGGTATCTGCCATTTTCTAATTTATAGTCCATTTTTCCCCGTTTGTTACAGCGCTCAGCAGATGTTCTTGCATTATGTTCCAGCTTCCATTCAGCACTATCACGAGGCGGATTATTAAACAGCCTTGGATTGTCTTTTAAAACAAGATGAACATTCCTGCCATACTTAGTATCGGAACAAGGATCTTCGCAGGTGCATTGCACAGTACCGCCTTTGCAGGTGATTTCTGGGCAGCGATATTTGATCCGTCCCTTTTTCGGCTCAACAGCAGAGTGTTTGTTAAGTCTTTCGGGCATAGCAATACCGCCCACCAAATCGCCGTTTTTTTTAATTTGGTGGACGTGTCTACCTTTAGTTATGTAAAAAGAAAAGCCGACAAACTGTGATTGCTCACACGTTCATCGGCTCTGCATCTAATGTGTCTGGCTCTGTGATGACTGTTACTTGTAAATTTTTTGCTTCAATCAATGTTTCCTGCCTGCATTTCGGGCAGTAGAGAGGATAGTTTATCAGAACAGTGTCCTCCCTGACCTTGTTACGGGTTTTGCTTCCGCAGAAAGGGCAAAATATCCATTCAATGCTTTTTGACAACTGCCTGCCCTCTCATTTTTAAGTCATGCAGTCGGTTGTCCATCATAAATTTCTTTTTTCTTGGGTCGCCCTCCGCACGGTAAACAGCTAAGCTTTCTAAGTCAAATACGGAACTCCAAACCGTTTCAAAATCTGGCTCATTGTCATACTGACACATAAAGCCATAATCGCCCTTTAAAAGCTGCTTAGTGGTTTCGATATAATCCTCTTTTATCCGTCCCGAAGCAAAACTGTCCATAACAACTTGATACCGTTTATGTGAATTATAATCATCCCCATTTGCATCATCATATTGCTTCATTTCATCGGATGTAAAACTGTTGACGGTACAAATGATTCTGCTATTCTCAAAACTTTCCGCATCTCGGATTTTTTTCATGGATGGCGTACATTCAACCACTTTCATATCACCGCTTTTATCTGCAAGCAAAATATTACAGTTAGAAGCAATTGGAAGTTCCATTAGTAAAGAAACCGCTTGCTCTGTATTACCCCTTTTTCAAGCAGATACCGCACGATGAAACAGGAATTAAACCCCTCCTGTATCTTATCAAGTCTGGTCATTACAAAAGTCATTGCAACCGCAAGACCATGTTCATTCAGTCCTTCCTCCCCGTTAATAAAAGAGGATGTCGTAATTTGAAATCTATTTCCGTTTTTCGGGGCATAGATTTCACTTTTGCTCCCCTCCCACAAATAAGGCGGCAAGTCATTGTTTCTGCCATATAGGATTCTTCCGCCTTTTGCATATGCGAAAGCAGTACATCCCCGAACTTCAATGGGAATATTATTCTCCAAGTTATACATGCAGCATCCCATACATAGCATCCAAGAAGCAAAACGCAGATAATCCGCACCTATGGTGTCGCTCACCCCTCTGATTTCTTCGCATACCTCTGGGAAATATTTTCTTAATGCCGCTTCGCTCCGTTTCCCATGTTCCAGTTGAAATTCATCCAAATGGAGAGGGAAAGAAACTTGACATTTTTTGAATATCTTTCCACGCTTCACTCCCATTTCATAATGGTCGCCCTTTAACCTTAAATGATACACCGTTTAATCATCCTCCTTAACCACTGCAATCCATACTTCGGAATGTCCATGTACTGGCTGTCCGCTGCAAATCGGATACACTTCAATATCTGGCAACTCTGCATATTTATACCCAGAGAACGGCAGCCATTCCATATAGAACCGCTTGAACACATTCTGCACATCTTCCTTAAAACGCCCATCGTTTTCAAATATCACCCATGTAGCCGCAGGGATTTCACATTCATACATGCCCGCAGGAGCAGGGGAATTTGTAGCAACGCCAATGTAGTAATAAATTTCTTTCGGGTTTCTATATACGCTGATTCCTAAAATTCCTCTTGGCTCTCCATTAGACAGCCTGCTTATTTCAAAAAATTGTTTTCCCTGCAATGCCGCTTTCCAAAACTCTGGGACAATTCTTAAATTATCTTCCATATCCAAAGTCAAAGGAATACGGATGCCCACAATACGCAAGGGCGGCTTTTCCTCAATGCGATATGCCATAGCGCTTCCTCCTGTGATTTCAATCTTAAACTGAATTGACGGATATGCTTGCAGGACATTTCCCCCTAGCTTAGCTGCTGTTGGCGTGATGCCATGAACATTCTGAAAAGCCCGATTAAAAGAAGTCGGAGAGGAATATCCATATTTTAATGCAACGTCTATTACCCTGCTGTCTGCCCGCTGCAATTCAAATGCCGCCTGCGTCATTTTTCGGCGGCGTATATATTCCGCCAACGACACACCCGAAACATAGGAAAAAACACGCAGGAAATAATAGGGAGAACAACACGCAATGCGGGCTGCTTCATCATACGATATTTCCTTATCCAGATTATCTTCTATGTAATCAATGGCTTTTCCAAGCTTTTTCAACCATTCCATCCTTTTACCTCCTTGCCGTTAAGGATAGCTTAATCTGATTTATATTTCCTCTCTTTTTCTGCTATCTTTTGTAAACACAAGTATAGTGTATAAGAATAAAAATTTGATTTCAACCATGCCGCCACGTTACCGATTCATGAAGATTTCCATACTATAAAAGCCGACAAACCATGATTTCTCACACGTTCATCGGCTCTGCATCTAATGTGTCTGGCTCTGTGATGACTATTGTTTGTAAATTTCTCACTTCTATCAATCTTTCCTGCCTGCATTTCGGGCAGTAGAGAGGATAATTTATCAGAATAGTATCCTCCCTAATTCTGCTGCGGGTTTTGCTCCCGCAGACAGGGCATAATATCCATTCTGTCTGTTTCAATTTCTTGCCTGCCTTTCTTTCAAAAATAATGGTATTGTTTCCGATGCCTACATATCAGATATACCGTCAGCATAAGCGTGAAAAGCTCCGCAAGCGGGACTGCAAGCCATACGCCCGTTACCTCTAAAAATCTCGGTAATGCCAAAAGGAACACCATAATAAATCCAAACGTCCGCAGGAAAGATATGGTTGCAGATGCTTTCCCATTGGATAATGCCGTAAATAATGCGGAAGAAAAAATATTGCATCCAGAGAACAGAAAGCTGAATGAAAAAATGCTAAATCCATTCTTTGTAATCTCAAAAACATTCCTATTGTTCTCTGCAAATACCTTTGCAATACTTTCTCCACCAAACAGGGAAAATAAAAATACAAATATGGAAATCCCCGCTATAAAGCTGAAACAAATACGGACGGTCTTTTTTAGCTGTTTTACATTCCCGTTCCCATAGTTATAGCTTACAACGGGGGCTGTTCCCATAGAAAAGCCAATATAAAGCGTTGTTAAGAGGAACTGCAAATAGATGAGTACTGTAATCGCAGCTACGCCGTCCTCGCCTAGCAGCTTCATCATCGTTATATTAAATAGAAATGTCGTTACGGCAGTCGAACACTGGCTTACCAGTTCCGACACACCGTTGGAGCAGCTTTTCAGCAGAACAGATGCGTCCATGTCAGGCTTACAAAAGTGCAGCTCACTTCTTTTCATCAGAAAAAATATTGTACCGATAATTGTCGGTATCATATATCCGATGCCTGTCCCAATAGCAGCTCCCTTGATTCCCATTTGCAGTAAAACGATAAAAACATAATCAAAAACAATGTTTGCAATCCCCGCCAGAACAGCAAGCACTAAGCCTAATGTCGGTTTCCCCGCCGTCACAAACAAATTCTGATATAGCACCTGCATCATGTTAAAAGCGGCGAAAATGAGCTGTATCGTCAGATAATCCCTGCAATATGGGAACAATATTTCACTCGCCCCCAATCCCCAGATGATTTCATCCAAAAAGAAAAGCCCTGCCGCTGTAATCAGCAGACCGATAACCGCCCCTGCCACGACAATCAACGTGAAATTACTTCGGGCTTCCTCTGTGTTTCCATTCCCCATTTTCTTCGCAACAACCGCACTGCCGCCTGTCGCAAGCATCGTCCCCAGACCGACAATCAGATTGATGACGGGGCAGACGATATTGATGGACGACAGGGCGTTCGTGTCTACAAACCGTGCTACGAAAATTGTATCTACAATGGTGTACAATCCCATAAACAGCATCATCACCATGCTTGGGAAAGCAAATCTGATAAGGGATAGGGCGTTAAAGCTCTCTGCTAACGGGTTTTTCTGTGTCTCGGTCATTCCTTGTTTCCCCTTTCCTGCCCGTGTTTTCGGGCATAGAGGTATACCCTCTGGGTATTTCCTCCTTGTTTTTCGGTGGAAGCACGAAACGCTGCGTCGGATAGCCATATTCCACAAGCAGTTCCCGTTCTGCAAATCCAAGACGGCGGTATTCTTCCCGCCAGCCCGTATCTGCCTTATCGCCTGCACGGTATGTCGTCAAGGTAATCTCTTTTCCGCAAAGCAATTCCTCCGCCAGCTTATCAAGGAACAGCTTTGTAATGCCAAGATGCCGATACTGCGGATGGACAGCCAGAAAGTCTATGCTGCCTGTGTCGGGCGAAAATCCCATCACGCCAATAGCCATATCGTCATCCCGTAAAATCAAAGCCTTTTTATCCGCAATATACTGATGCAGGTTTGCGGCATAATCTTTTTTATCCAGACATGGATAGCCGTCAATCGTAAGGCTTACCAGTTCCATCCAATCATCTGCATCTTCGGGCGTGGCAAATTTAATATTGTCTTTTGTCAAATCCATTTTTACAAGTTCCTCCTTCAGATAGATTCCAAGCTGTAACGGGTAGAAATTTTCCGTTTCCCGAAATTCCGCAGGGGAAGTCTTATACATCGCCTTAAAAATATCTGTAAATGCCTGCTGGCTTTCATACCCGCTCATAAGGGCAATCTCGATAATCGGTTTTGCAGAAAACACCAGAAGTTTTGCCGCTTCTGTAAGCTGCCGCCGTTTTGCGTAGTCATGGATAGTCAAGCCGACGGTCTTTGTAAAAATCCGATGCAGATGGTATTTGGAATAGTGCAGTGCCGATGCCACCATATCTAAATCCATCTTTTCATGCAGATGTTTTTCGATATAGCGGATAGCCTGTGAAACAATGCGTACTGTCTGACCTTGCATTTTGCGACCTCCTTTCTTCATTCTCGCCCATGCTTTATGGGCATAGAGGTACACCCTTGTGGTGTTTCCTCGTTTTGCCCTCACAATTTAAGCATTATGATATGCCAAAGCGGGGGTTCAATGAGATATTGTAGCACAAGGAGTTTTCTATCTTTTCATCATTCTTGCTATGTTTTAAACCATCTACATTTACAGAAGTTCTTCTTTCAATGCCCTTATCCATTCTTCGATTGCCTGCACTAATCGAAATTGCTGATGTAGAACTGCCATGCCCGTGGCAGGAACATCGGGAGCGTTTTCTTTTAAGTCCATGTTCTCATCAAGATAGGATTTCAGCACATTGATATTGCTCTCAATGTTATCCAGACATTCCCTCTGCTGTTCCTTTTCCATACTTTCTAAATTAACGATAACCGCATTAAAATCTAAAAATATGTTAATGGGCTTGCAGGATATTTCGAGCATCAGTTTCTCAAATTCCTCATTTCCTGCATCCGTCAAGGAATATACCGCCTTTTCGGGCATTTTTCCCTCTTTCTCCGTGCGGCTTGTGATAAGCCCCTTTTCTTCCAACTGGATAACCTTTTTGTATATAGATGGTGTACTGATTTTTACCCATTTTGAAATGTTGCGGTATTCCACCAGTTTCTGAATATCGTATGCACTCAAGGATTCCCGTTTCAACATTCCCAATACAATCAAGTCAATGGTCGCCATTTAAAATCCCTCCTTTTTCTATTGACAACTACTATAAATTATAGTATTATAATTCCCGCAACGCAACTACTGTATTTTATAGTAGTATAAACAATACTATTTGTCAAGAGAAAGGAGTTCAAAATGAACAGTCAAAGTAAAAAGATGGAGCTGCTCGGCAGCACATCCATACCAAAAGCACTTTTAGCAATGGGCATCCCAACAATGGTTGGCATGTTGGTAAATGCTTTCTACAACCTCGTTGACGCTTATTTTGTCGGCGGGCTAGGGGAGAGCCAGATGGGGGCAATCTCCGTGGTCTATCCGCTCGGACAGGTTGTTGTCGGTCTTGGTCTGCTGTTCGGAAACGGTGCGGCTTCTTACATTTCCCGATTGTTAGGTCGTGGGGATAAGGAAAATGCGGATAAAGTGGCAAGTACCGCTTTATACAGCAGCGTATCCGTTGGGGCAGTTATCATTATTATTTCTATGGTGTTCCTGCATCCCATACTGAAGCTCTTGGGGGCAACCGACAGCATCCTCCCCTTTGCCGCCACATATGCGAGCATTTACATTGTTTCCTGCATCTTCAATGTGTTCAATGTCACGATGAATAACATTGTGACTAGCGAGGGGGCAGCTAAAACAACCATGTGTGCCTTGCTGACGGGTGCGGTACTCAATATCGCCTTAGACCCGCTGTTTATCTATGTGTTTGATTTAGGCATAGCAGGGGCAGCGATAGCGACCGCAATCTCACAAATCGTTTCAACCTGCGTATATCTGACCTATATTTTTCGGAAAAAAAGCGTATTCCATTTTCAGGTTAAGGATTGCACATATACAAAAGAAACTATGTCTGAAATTTTCAAAATCGGCATCCCGACATTGGTATTCCAGATTTTAACGAGTGTGTCCATTTCCTTAATCAACAATGCCGCTGGCGATTATGGGGACTCTGCCATTGCAGGCATGGGCGTTGTCACCCGCCTTATCTCAATGGGCAGCTTGTCCGTATTCGGGTTCATCAAAGGCTTTCAGCCCATTGCAGGGTACAGTTACGGGGCGAAGAAGTTTGACCGTCTGCGTGAAGCAATCAAGACTTCCATCCTATGGTCTACGGCTTTCTGTGTAATTTTCGGTGTGATACTGGTTCTGTTCACTACGTCTATTGTTTCCCAATTCACAAAGGGCGACGCCGAGATGATTCGCATCGGAGCAGCGTCTTTGAAGGCAAACGGCATTTCCATTATGCTCTTTGGATTTTATACGGTGTATTCTTCCCTGTTCCTTGCTTTGGGAAAGGGCAGAGAGGGATTTATCCTCGGAGCTTGCAGACAAGGGATTTGCTTTATCCCCGTTATCCTGCTTCTTCCGATTGTCTGGGGGCTAAATGGAATTATGTACGCCCAGCCGATTGCTGATGTGCTTTCCGCAGTCATAACCGTATTCATGGCGATACCGCTCCACAAAAAACTGAATGAAATGCAGAAACAAACTGTTGCAATAAGTACGAACAACAACTAAATATTTGTTTTTCTATACTAACAGAGCCAATGAATTGTGAAGTATCTCACAAATTTATTGGCTCTGCGTCTTTGCGTCTGGCTCTTTGATGACTGTTACTTTCAACTTCTTCGCTTCAATCAATGTTTCCTGCTTGCACTTCGGACAATAGAGTGGATAATTCTTCAAAACCGTATCATCTCTAATTCTATCACGGGTTTTGTTTTTACAAACTGGACAATATACCCATTCTGTTCTTATCATAACGATACTTCTTTACCTTTCCTTTAAAATTACCTTTTTACAATCTATTTCTTTTCTAATCCAATCCCGCATGATATTCAAATGATATTCCGTATGAAACCAATGCTCACAATTCTCAGCAACGGTAAGATTACAACCGAACTTTTTCGTAAACTGTTCCACAAGGCAACGGTCAATCAGATTGTCATTTTCCCCATACAATATTTTAGTTGGAAAATCCCATTGTCTAATTGGATGCTCTAATACATAATTCCAATATTCCCATGAAAGTGTCTGCCCGAAGTCCGTTGTAATCAAACTCTGTTCTTCTAACTGGGTTTGTGATACACCTGCCCATTCCATCATCCTTGACATGAGTTCTTTCATGTCCAGAACAGGAGAAACAAACAGACAGTTTTTTAATGGCTCTCTCCCAAAGCTCAACATACTGAACCATGCGCCGATACTACTCGCATATAAAGAAATCTGCTTCCACCTATCTTTGGCAAAATCCATAATCCCAGATAACTCTGGCACAATACTCCAAGGCTCAAATTCTACTGCACCATTTACCCGCTCTCCATGTTTCGGCAAGTCTACGCTAAGAACCTGCCATCCAAAACAGCAAGCCACATCTGCGAATACTGCTGCTTCTTCTTTACATCCTCCCTGACCATGTACATAAAAATACAGCTTTCTTGATGGAACACCCCAAAGAACAGCAGGTATCCCATTTATTTCAAGTTCCTTTTTCATTTTCTCTACCTATTCTTTCGCCTTTTGCAATACTATTAAAAATAGCTTAAACACTAATATCATTAGTATTTTATCAGATAATCCTCTTATTGTCAATGACTAATGGCAGAAAATCTAATAATAATATTGACTTTACTAATTAAATTAGTTAAAATAATTAGAAAATATCTTTGCGAGAGGTAAGCTTATGCGGATAAAAAAATCTGATGTAATACAAACTGCTGCGGATATGGCGGATAAAAACGGTTTAAGCAATGTTTCTTTAAAAGCCGTTGCCGAGAGCCTTAATATCCGTACCCCGTCATTATATAACCACATAGACAGCCTTGAATCCCTGCTTAGGGAAATCGCCCATAATGGCATGAAAACCATGAATGAACGGATGATGCAGGCAGCTATCGGCAAAATTGGGGACGATGCAATAAAAAGCGTAGGCATCACATACCTTAACTACATGATTGAACATCCTGGAATTTATGAAACAATACAATGGGCAACTTGGCATGGCACTGAGGAAACAGGGAAAATATTTGATAACTACCTTTCACTTTTAAAAACGCTCGCCCTTTCATGCAATTTTAATCCAGTAAACATTGATGAAATCTTAAACTTATTGACAGGCGTTCTCCACGGCTACACAACCTTACAACTGCGATATGCGTTTACCAAGCCAGATGAAGTCAGGACAGCCTTATCCGCCGCCCTTGATACTGTACTGGCAGGGCTACATCAAAAATATGACCAACACGAAAAGGAACATTTATGATGGCAAATAACATACGCTACTTATACAATGCCCAAACAGGCATTGAACTGATTTTCTGCAAAAATTCAACTATATCCTACCCGCTACATAATCACGTTTCCGTACTGACAATCGGCATCATACTGGATGGCTCCGTAGTCCTTACAACAAATAAAGAAGCAAGGACTTATAAGCAAAACGAAACATTTGCAATATTTCCATATGAGCCGCATAGCATTTCGGCACATGACAGCTATTCCCTGCTTACCCTGTGCATTGATAAGAATGCTGTAAATGACGTAGATATTACCACCATGCAAAAACATATTGGATTTCTTCTGATGCAGGCTCTGGATATGGGAAAAATTAGTCACTATCAGATATTACAGCTATTAAACTGTCTGGATGAAACCTCGGATTCTTCCAACTGGCAGCTAAAAAACCATACCCCCTATATCCACGACTTAAAAAAACAGTTGGAATTATACCCAGAATATAAACTTACTGTCGAGGAAATGGCACAAAACGCTTTTATCAGCAAATACCACTTTATCAGAAGCTTCAAGGCAGAGGTAGGGCTTACGCCGCACCAGTTCCAAATCCAGAACCGTATCCGCAAGGCGCAACGTCTAATCCACGAAGTCGATACAATAACCGAAGTAGCTTTGACCACAGGTTTCTGCGACCAAAGCCACTTCATAAAGCAATTTGAAAAACAGGTAGGCTTGCCGCCTTTAACTTATAAATATTCTTCTGGAATTATCCCCCAAAATACCTCTATACCCTCTGGGGCACTCGTGCCATTCAGCGATACGAAAGAGATATAACCAGATAGAGCTATTAGCAGAGGGCGGGCATAAACTTTGCGAACAGGCAAAGCCCGTCATCCCCTGCAATCACTTCATGCGGTACGCCTACGGGAAATATGGATATTACGCCCGCTTCATAAGGCAATTCCACACCGTCATTTACGCAAACACCTGTGCCAGAGATTACTTCATGTGTTTCCAGTTGTTTCTCGTGGATATGGTTGCCAATCTTTTTATTAGGGGCTATCCTCACAAGATGGTAACTGAATTGTCCGTCTGTCCTTTCGGATGTAATAATGTGTTTCAGTTCCACGCCTTCAAAAGCAGGATGTTTCGACCACGGGATAGCATCAAATGTAACTGTGGCATCTTTTAACAGCAGCTTTCCTCCCTCGTTGAATTTTTCAAACAGATTTTTGTAATCCATTTCAAACACTTCCTTTCAATTTTTTTGGCAATTTCTCTGCCTGCCTACATCATACCAACAGGCTTATTATTTGAATTGTAAAAAATTGCGAAATACAAAACAGAGCCGATGTATTGTGATTTCAAACTATCACAAATTCATCAGCTCTGCGTCTTTGCGTCTGGCTCTCTGATAACAGACATATTCATTTGTCGGACATTTATAAGAGTTTCCCGTTTGCATTTTGGGCAAAATAAAGGAAATTTCTCAAGTACCGTATCTTCACGCAATTTCAATCTCGTCTTGTTTCCACATACAGGACACAATAGCCACTTTTCCTGCTTCATACTGACACCTCCTGCTGTTCCCTTTCCATATTCTTAAAGAAGCTCATTGCAGATAATCCTACAATGCAGACTAGGATGCCCGTCGGGATTAAGACAAAATATACGGCACTGTAAAATCTGTCAAACAAAAAACCGTACACGATTTGTCCTATGGGCTGGACGCACAAAGTAACCGTTGATGTATAAGCCATCACTTTTCCTATGAAATGATTTTGCGTCCTCTGCTGTATGAGGGAAACAGCGAAAATAGAAAATATACTGATAACAGCCTGCATACCGCAAAATGATATAACCGTAACGCCATACTTTATCATGGCATTCACTGGAAAAAGGAAAACAACGCCGGCAGGGATAATGAAAATACCCAGAGATGCAAGCAGGACAGACAATTTATGTATTTTTAATTTCTCTGCCAAAATTCCTGCGGCAATGCTCCCCAAGATTGTAGCAACTGCCAGCGCACTTTCCGCAGCCCCATAATATTTTGGATTAAATCCGAGGACAGTCCGCACAAGAAATGGAAGTCCGACTATGGTAATGCCCATCACAAAAAATCTTGAAAATGCCGTTAAGAGCAGCATTTTTGATATGCTGGTCTGTTCTTTTGAAATATACCGCATACTTGATAAAAAATCCTGCTTAACAATCTGAAGCACACCGCCTTGATTTTGAATACGCTGATAGCTCAATTTTATAAAACATTCAAACAGGGCAGTAATAAAAAAACAGACAACGCTCGCATACATTACGGGTTTTAGCCCAAGCATGGCATACAATACGCCGCCCAACATAGGGGCAATCAGATAGGATAAAGACGCCACTTGATTTACAACGGCATTTCCTTTCATAATATTGTCCCCTTGTAACATGGTGGGAATACACGCTTGAACAGTAGGCGTTTCAAACGCACCCAAAATAGAAAGTATAATAAGCAGTGTACTGATTACGGCAATGGCATTGCTTTCCGACAAGAATAGCGCTGCACATAAAACGGATACGCCAGTCAATGCGTCTAACGCCACCATAATATTCCGTCTGTCAGCCCTGTCCGCCAAGATACCGCCAAGCGGTGACAAAAGAATGGTCGGTATTGTAGCAGCAGACAATATCCCTGCAAAAATGGCTGCCGAACCAGTCACTTCCAGTACATACATGGACAGTGCCAGTTTCAATATAAAATTTCCAAACAATGAGGTTAGCTGCCCTAAAATAAGGAGCGTGAAATTTTTGGTAAATAATTTTTCCGTCATGGCTGATTCCCTCCTTTTTCCTTATTTTTTCCTGCATTTTCTGGCATAGAAGTATGCCCGCAGGATGTTTCCGTAATATCAGTAATAAATTTTTCTGTAAAGGTTGTCGTATCATCATCATAAAGCGGCAGTCCCATCTGGGCTAACACTTCTTTTACAAAATGATATTTATGATACAGTTCTTCCTCTGTTGCAGGGAATACCGAGGGCATGAGCCAGAAGTTGATAAGCGGCAAAAGCTCGGAAAACTCCTTTATGTATTCCGTCTTGATAGAACCGTCCTTTTTTCCCTCATCCAGCAATTCCAACCACAAGGGGGTTAATACACGCCTGTTTTCTGCAACTGCCGCCGCTAAAATGTGCGGGTCTTTCAAAATCGGGACTGCCTGCATATTTATCTGGTTTCGTTCAGCGTCCGACTGATTCAGTGTAAGCAACAGCCTGATTTTTTGCAGACCGTTCAAGTCATCCCTCCCCTTGACTGCTTCAAATGGGTTGTCCTCAAAAAACATTTGATTGCCTAATGCGTACATTACTTCCTCTTTGCTTTGGAAACAACGGTAAAACATTCCTTTTGCTCCGCCTACCATGTCCATAATATCGGAAATTGAAGTTTCCTCATATCCTTTAGAAATAAATAGGTTTTGGGCTGCATTTAGGATTTCTTTTCTCCATTCCTCTGGTGTCTTTTTTACAGGTCTAGCCATATTCCATACACCTCCTCTTATAGTTATTGACTTTCAGTCAATAACTATTTTACTACTATTTATCTGTTTTCGCAATAGATTTGAAAGTTTTTTGCGTTATTTTCGTTATATAAAATCCTCCTATCGGTAAATTCTTCTAAATCTGTGTTTTTATACATTGTCTAAAAATCCCTTAAAATCCGTTAATTCTCTAAAATAATCCGCACTAACTGTTCTTCTATATAGCATTTGTAGTTCCTATATGTAGAGATTGTATCTCGTTTAATAGGAACTTCTATCTCTGTAAAATGGAACATAACAAATTTCAGAACAGGCGGTGGACATATGGAAATGGAAAAAAACAAGAAAAACAGATACGGATTTGACTTCACTTCGATGGGGCTTGACATCAAAACTTTTCGTGAAGCCCAAAAGATAACACGGGAGAAATTAGCGGAAACGCTTGATATTTCGCCACGGCATCTCCAAGCAATCGAACTGGAAGGGAAACACCCAAGCCTCGGACTTTTGGCATATATCGCAACAATATTCGATATGCCTATCGACCCGTACATATTTCCAGAGAAAGCAGATGTTAAAAGTGCCATGCGGAAACGCTTGGATGTGCTTCTGGATAAATTGAGCGACAGAGATTTATCCATTCTTGAAGCAACCGCAATCGCCTTATATAAAGCAAAGGAACAGACAGAGGAATAAACCCCTCTGTTTTTCTCACTAAAGATTATTTCCATCTATTATTACATTTTCTGGTTATGCCGTGAATTGCCTGCATATTGAAATTGCGGCTCATACAAATGAAACGAAAAAGTCTCCCTGTCCACAAAGCCCACCGTTTTATCGCTGTCGTACAATTCAAGCAAAAATGCCGCCATCTGTGTACTTGTATGGTAAGTGCCAAATAATCTGTCATAGTCATATTTCGTAACATCATTCGCAATTTTTCCAAATTCTGTTTTTGTTGCGGCAGGGGCTAATACCTTTGCCTGCATTTTTGCATGGGCGGCTTTTAACTCCCACGCCAAGCCCTCCGTAAAAGCACTGACATAAAACTTTGCAGCACAATAGGTTACAGCATTTGGAACAATCGTATAGCCGCCGCAGGAAGAAACATTGATAAGCTGTGTCCCCTCCGTATCTTTAAAGTCACGGACGAACAGGGAAGAAAAAACAGTGAGGGCTTCCACATTCAAGTGCAGCATCCGACTGATTTTCTCCAAATTTTGATTCCCAACGCTGCCATAATTTCCAAACCCTGCATTGTTTACCCATGTCTGCAACGGATATGATTTTATGCTTTCGTATAACTGGAAAACATTTTGGGGAACAGATAAATCCGCAGCCTTAACTACTATATCAAGCATCGGATGTAAAGCTAAAATTTCCTGCCTTAAAGTTTCCAGTCTGTCTTTTCTGCGGGCAACAAGGATTAGGCTGCTCCCACGCTCCGCAAAAGCTTTTGCCGTTTCATACCCTATCCCCGAACTTGCCCCCGTGATTACTGTGTATTTTTCTGTGTTTTGAACCATTTGCAAAACCTCCTCTTTGCTGATATAATACGAGCATACAATATAGAGTAAACTCTATGTCAAGAGATAAGAGGTGATTTTTTGGAATATTCCATAGGTGAATTTTCTAGGCTGACAAATTTAGGGATACATACCCTGCGTTATTACGAGCATGAAAATCTGATTACGCCGAAACGCAATTCCAGTAACCGCCGCTGTTATTCAGACAAAGACCTTGCATGGGTTGAATTTATCAAGCGTCTGAAAGATACGGGGATGGCGATTAAAGAAATACAGCGTTATGCCAAACTACGAGTGGAAGGCGACCTTACCCTTAATGAGAGAATGGAAATGCTGACCGTGCATCGTGAGTCCCTTAATGAGCAGATAAAAGTATTACAGGAACACATGGCAAAACTGGATGATAAAATTGATTTTTACCGCCAAGAAATAGAACGCACATCAAAAGGATGACAGAATAAGCAATATGCTTTATAGTTTCCAATTATGTATTTAGATGCCACCCATAACGGATGGCATCTCTTTAATATTGTGGCACTCCGTAACCATAGATTGAGCCGCTCCCGACTGGATAGCTCCGCTGTTTGCAAGCATCCCCAGAGTTGCCCTCCACGGTGTAGACCGTCCCATTCTCGCATTTTTCCACGATTCCCACATGGTCGATTGAGCCGTCGCTCCCCCAATCAAAGAAAATTAGGTCGCCTGCCTGCGGCTCATAGTTCTTATCCTGCCATTGTCCTTTTCCCTTGAACCAATTTACGCCATCCGAGCATAAAGAAAATTTGGGGATGATGCCGCTTTCCAGATAGCCGCACTGGTCGGCACACCACGATGCGAAGCAGGCGCACCATTCCACACGCCCCTCAAAGCCGTACCAGCTCCAATAAGGCTGACCGCCCTCGTTGCCGAGCTGTGTCAGAGCCACTTCCACGATGGCTTGATTGCCGCCGCTCGTAAACGCCCGCCCGTATGGGTAGTAGCGCAGCACATGGGCGGGGTACTGCGTGTCGCCGTACTTCTCCCAACCGAGCCGCTGTGCCTGCATTGCGGAAAACTCCACCGCATTTGCATAGGAATAGCCGCCGTAGTTGGTCTTTGCCCATGAGATAAACCCGTTGCCGAAGTTGTAGCCCTGCAAGGCGAGCTTGATGCGCTCCATGTCAATCGGGTTCTCCACCTCGGCTGAAATGAGAGCCGCCTTTAATTCCTGCACGCCGCACTCGATGGAATATTCGGGGTCTTTGATGCCGTTCGGCTCATGGGGGTATTTCTTGTTGAAGCTCCCCTCCGCCGCCTGCATCGGGTCAAGTCCACGTCCACCGCTTTCCTGCATCATTACCGCCTTGATAAGCTCCACATATTCGGGGATGCCGTACTGCTTCGCATACTTCTGTATCAGCGGCGTGTAGGCTTCGACCTCCGCACTGACAGGGGTATAGGAAGTGCTGTCGCTGCCGCCCCCGAACAGGGAAACGGCGCACCCAAGCAGGACGACGATGAGGATTATCACAATGGCAATCCAGCCGCCTGCGATAAGGGCGGAAATCAACGCCTTAGTCCCTGCGATAATCGCCTTGACCGCCGCAATGGTCGCCTTGACCGTAGCTTTCGTCGCTTCGGCTGTCGCTTTTGCGGTGACTTTTGCCGTCTGTGCCGCTTTCTGGGCGGCTTTGGCAGATGCTTTCACCGTTTTCTGCGCCGCCTTTGCAGTCTGCTCGGTGGTCTTAATCGCTGTCTTGGATGTCGCCTTTGCGGTTTTCACGCCTTTTTCCGTTGCCTTGACCGTGCCTTTGGCTGTAGTCTTGACGGTTTTTTCCGCATTTCTGGCGGTTGTCTTTATCGTCTGCTTTCCTTGTCCCCGCCGAATGGCATCATGGTATCCCCGCAGGGGGCTTCCCTGCTGTCTGGTCTTTATCAGCGAGTTTGCCGCCGTCTGGGGCGTTTCGGTCTTGGCAGAAGTAGCATGAGTAGCAGAAACAGCGGGACGGCTTGCAGTTCCTTGTATTTCCTGCAAACCGTCCCGTCCCATTGTCCGCATGGCGTTTTGTTCCGCCTTATTCCGCATTGTTTTCTGCTCTGCGGCTTTCTTCGCCCGCTTTGCTTTAAAATCGGTGATTTTATCCTTTGCCTTACCGATATTCTCCCTTGTAATCTGGGCGTTTTTCTGCCCCTGCTTATTGAATTGGTGGATGCCCTCGTCCTTAATACGCCCAGAAGCATGGGAAACCTTGTCGGCGGCATATTCCGTGGGGGAATTTTCCTCTGCATAATATCCCTGCTCCGCCTTGTCCTTTGTCTTAGCATAAGCGGATTTCATGCGTCTGCCTGCTATGGCGGCTTTGTCTAAAGTCTTAATCGTCCCTTTGACCGCATCTCTGGTCTTTATATCAGCCATAAAATCCTACCTCCTTTCCCAGAAGATTTGCGGTCATGTCAGTCTGCTTTTTTCGCCACGACAACGAGCCTGCCGTTCTGTGCCGAGTATTCGCAGGTGGAGAGGGTAATGAGCTTATCCCCATATTCAGCGGTCACGCCCGTATCATACAAGGCAAGCTCCTTGCACTCCCCGACATAAGCATCAAACTCTTTTTCATTTTCCGCATTGACAAAATCATAGTAACGGTAGCCCTCCGAACTGTAAGCAACAGTCTTAAAAACGGCGATGATTTCATACTCTGCCTGCTCCGTGAGGGTGTCAAACTGGATGCTCTTATGCTTCTCATAAAAGCTCTTGGATTTGTAATCTTCCAATGCACCGAACATCCTGCCGCCTTTGATGTGGTGTCCGTAAATAACCAGATTGTCGCTTGCCGCAAGGTC
>ERZ808044.54-NODE-54-length-158495-cov-13.118724_pt1 | contig 158495 bp, 171 predicted proteins | sample MGYA00380195_ERZ808044 | MGnify/ENA primary metagenome ERZ808044 (study PRJEB31490, sample SAMN06133423) | mouse gut metagenome | isolation source: Z7_2 | host: mice | place: China: Chengdu | collected 2015-05 ...
TTCATTATTGTAATGGTCTACAATTAGGATAGCATATTTTGTTGAAGTTTTTCATGTTAACTAGCACAACAGGTTAAATTAAGTGATTATACAATCGGGATTGATGGAGGAGATGGTGGAATGATTTTGATGATTGATACAACGAAAGAGCATATAGGAAATCAACTTGCCGATGAATTGCTTCACAGCGGTGGGAACCCAACCAAATTTGAATTGATTGACACCACTGGGATGCATATTTCTCACTGTATCGGTTGTAATTATTGCTGGCTAAAAACGCCGGGAATATGTACCATCAAGGATGATTATGAGCCGATTTTGAAAAAGATGAGTAAAGCTGATCAGGTCTGGTTAATCTCGGATACGCACTTTGGATTTGTCTCCTATCAAACTAAAAATATTGTAGACAGAGTGATGCCTCTTGTCACAATGTATCTGAAAATCAAGGATGGGCAGATACGTCATGTTATGCGCTATGACCATCAGCCGGATATCGGAATTATCTATACCGGGGATGGCGATCAGGCTTATCTGGAACGGTGGTGTGGGCGCACAACACTTAATTTGGGAAGCCGTTCTCTGGGAGTTTTCTCCGCAGAGAACAGAAAGGAGGCAGTTTCATGCATGTTGTAATTATCAATGGAAGTCCGCGCGTGCAAAAATACAGCAACACGGAGAAAATTATTGATTCCTTTGCGAAGGGTTTGGCAGAAAAAGGAGCTTCTTTTGAAACATATGCTATTTCCAATCGTAAGTCGTGGGAAAGGATCCGTGATGCTTACATAAAGAATGAGGAAATACTGATTGCGCTTCCATTGTATGTGGAATGTGTACCAGGACTTCTTTTGGAGTTTCTGGAAATCCTGCCGAAAAAGGATGAGCATACAAGACTTTCATTTCTTTTGCAGAGCGGGTTTGCGGAAGGGTGTCAACTTCGCTGCGGCGAGGAATTTTTGATGAAGCTGCCGGGGTATTTAGGTGTTTGCTATGGAGGCTGTTTGGTTAAAGGAGATAATTTTGGAATCCGAATTGTAGATAAAGAGAAACAGGAGCAGATCACAAAACAATATCAGGCGATGGGTAAACTGTTTGCAGAGGGAGACGGGTTCTTCCGTGAAGAAGCAAAGAAATTTACCGGCCCAGAATATTTTCCACTGCCTATGCGTATGATGATGCAGTTTATATTCAAAACATTTGCGAAAAAGATGTTTCAGAAAGTAGCTGCATCATGGGGATGCAATACGCCGCTTGATGAAAAAGTCTGGGAGACAAATTCTTATAGAGAATGAAAAATTGAGATAGATGGAGAACAATCTGTGATTTGAATGCCTGAAACTGTGCTTTTATTGTAACAGAGTCCCCTGCGCCTGATAAACGCTGCGGGGCTTTTTTCTGCCCCTCGGAAGGGGGATAGGAGTGGGAATAACAATCATATGATTAGCACTCAATCTCCAATACCTGATGGAGCATAGCGATATCAGTGTTACACTGAATACTTACACGTATCTTGGCTTGGAAAAGGAATGATTTCATGGCAAATATTTTAATTGTAGAAGATGAAAAAAATATGCAGGACATTATCTGTGAATATATGAATAGGGGTGGGCACACCTGTTTTACTGCTGATGATGGTGTGGATGCTCTGATGTTAATGAAAAATAATCCTATGGATTTGATGGTGTTGGATATTATGATGCCGCATCTTGATGGCTTTTCTGTATGTAAGATGGCAAGGGAAATGAGCAATCTGCCAATTATCATGCTGACTGCTAAGAGTGATGAGGAAGATAAATTGAAAGGCTATGAATATGGCGCCGATGATTATATGACAAAACCGTTCAGCCCGAAAATATTGCTTGCAAAGGCAAACGCTTTGCTGCGCCGTACTTCTGCAGCACCCACGGATACAATCAGTAACACGTTGCGTGTGGGGAAAATAACGATAAACCCTGCTGCACATAAAGTGTTCTTAGACGGTACGGAAATCACGCTGACGCATAAAGAATATGAGTTGCTGCATTTCTTTATGTCTAATCCTGAACAGATTTTTTCACGGGAACAATTGTTAAACCGTATTTGGGGATATGATTTTGAGGGGAATACACGGACAGTTGACACGCATATCAAAACATTGCGGCAAAAGTTGGGCAGCGAGGGAAAATCCATTGTAACACTTATCCGTTCTGGGTATAAATTTGAGGTAGCAAAATGAAAGAACAATTTTCACTCCGCACAGTACGGAAAAAAATAATCATGATTTCAAAGGCTGCAGGCGTCATTTTGGTGGTTTCGCACCTTATTTCGACGCAGTTACCTCTGGAAGATGATGTTTCTTTTCTGCTATGGATCATCTTTGTTATTTTACTGACCCTGATGATAGATTATTTATTGGGGAGATTTATTTCAGACCCAATCAGCAAAATTTGTGAAATGGCGCACAGGGCAGCAAGGTTAGACTTTTCCCAGCCTTGCAGGGTAATATCAAAGGACGAATTTGGCGAGCTTGCAGATAATCTTAATAAGATGTCCCAAAATTTGCAGGATACGCTTGAAAAACTGGAAAAAGCAAATATCCAGCTTGAAAGAGATGTGCAGCGGGAAAGAAAGCTGCTTCGGGAAAGAAAGGAATTAACAGATAGGCTTTCCCATGAAATGAAAACCCCTATAGGAGTGATCCGCGCTTATGCGGAGGGAATACAGGACGAAACAGATGAATTGAAAAGACAGAGATACTCTGAAATCATCATCTCTGAAACAGAAAGAATGGGTATGCTTATCGAGACTTTGTTAGATTTGTCCGCATTGGAAAACGGGGCTGTATCATTGATGCCAGAGAGGTTTGACTTCGTAGAATTTGTAGAAACGATAGCAGGGCGGTTATTGATAGATATGCCGGAAACCGATTTTGAATTGCAGTATGAACTTCCGGAGCATAAAGTTTTTGTTTATACGGACAAACAGCGTATGGAGCAAGTCCTGGACAATTTACTTGTCAATGCGAAAAAGAATGTATCGCCAAAAGGAATTTTACGATTATCATTAATCGAACAAGACAATATGCTTCATTTTTCCGTTTATAATCAGGGCGCTTCCATACCACCAGAAAAGCTGCCTAAAATATGGGAAAAGTTCTACCGTGATAAAAATGCGAAATATAATGGTTCGGGATTGGGGCTTTCCATTGTTGCACAAATATTATCCATGCAGGATTTAGAATACGGAGCAGAAAATTTATCAGATGGAGTGAGGTTTTTCTTCTCTATTCCAATCATAAAATAAGATTTTCTTTAGAAGCGGCTATTCCTTCAGAAGTAAAGGGAAAGCCGCTTTTTAAAGTTAATTTCAAGAAATTTACTTTTTTCACACCAATTTCACAGAGACCACACTTTGATTTCACCTCGTTTTTCTATTTTATATGCACACGACCGCAATGTGAAAAATCCTATATGACAATTTTTCACATAGGAATTTAGTCGTGCTGCGGCATGCGGCCGGCGCAAATAAAATTTAAACAACTGACAAGGAGGAAAATTCCTCTGCTCCTGCAAAGGCAGTCGCATTTTCCTTCGGAAAACAAGGAGGAATGGTGTATGTTTATTTCTATCCCTTTCAAGATAAAGTTTATGAAATGGTGGAACAAACGCCAACAGGAGCAGAAAGACAGCAGGCGTGGAAAGTGGGGTGATGACGAATGATTGAAGTTAAAAATCTGACTTTTTCATACGGAAAGGGTAAGCAGGCTTTACATGGTTTAAATTTTTCTGTAGGAGACGGAGAGATTTTTGGTTTTCTGGGACCGAATGGTTCCGGAAAATCAACGACACAAAAAATCCTCACCGGAGTTTTAAAAGGACATGGAGGTTATGCGTCGTTATTCGGACAGGATATTTCTACAGTACATACGCAGGATTTTTTTAGGAAGATAGGCGTCTTGTTTGAATTTCCTTATCTGTATGCAAATTTAAGCGCAGTTGATAATCTTAAATACTTTTCTTCTTTTTATCCTGCAAAGCAGCTCAGAGATATTGGGGAGATTTTAGAAAAGTTGGAGTTTAAGGCTGATTTCATGAAAAAGCCGGTTTCATCATACTCAAAAGGCATGCGGCAGCGTGTAAGTATGGCAAGGGCGCTGATCAGCAGCCCTAAACTGTTATTTTTGGACGAGCCAACCAGCGGGCTTGACCCTTCCGGTGCTGTTCTGTTCCGTAAGATTATAGAAGAAGAACGTAAGAAGGGTACAACAGTATTTTTAACCACACATAATATGCTGGATGCCGATTTATTATGTGATAGAGTAGCTTTTATTACAAACGGAAATATCGTTGCATTGGACACACCGAAAAGATTAAAAGAACAAAACAGTAATCACCGTGTACGGATTGAATACCTGTCTCAGGGTAGGCGTGAGGAAAAAATAATAGAAATCCCGGAATTAGAAAGAGGCATTCCTTTTAGGCATGATGAAATTATCAGTGTCCATTCAGAAGAACCAACTTTAGAGGATATGTTTATCCAATATACGGGAAGGGGGCTGTCGTGATGTGGGATAATAACGAGGAAAGCAGCGGTCAAGCTTGTATGAATCGCTGTTTGACGAGAAACACCAGGGAGACGAAGTCGAGCTGGAGAAATTTCTGTTCTTTATTCAAAAAAGACTGCCAAATGATGATAGCCGGGAAATTTTTTCTTGTTGCTTTTGGGTCACTGATTATTTATACATTGTTTATTAACTATGCCTATATTCATTATATGAATGCCGAACTCTACAATGTATATCTGTATGATCCGCAGGGAACACAGCAGGAAGTGTCCGAATTGATTTCTCCGGTGGCTTCGTTAGAAGAATTAAACAAAGTTCTTTCTTCTGATGCAAATGGCGTAGGAATAGATGCCAGTTCCGGTACGCCGGGTATTGTTTTTTATTATGGAAGTGAAAAGAGTGATAACCACAGGGCAGACTATGCATTGTCACTGCTTCATCAAGAAAATGAGTACACTGCGGGGATAGTAGGTTCAAATACACTGGAATCAAAACAGCGGAAAGAAATGTGTAGCGAATTATTGTTTATAGAAATCATTGCCGTTGGCTTTTTGGGGATTGCCTCAGTATTATTTAAAGAAAAGCAAATGGGGGCTATTCGTGTCCATGCAGTCCTGCCATTCAAAAAGGGATTATTTATCATGGCTAAATTGACTGTATTCCTGCTGTCCGATTTGATTTTTGCGGTATTGATGACAGTACTTAATATAGGAGTTTCTGATGCTGATATTATTTTACCTGCAGTATTGGTGCAGACTGCAATTCTGTCACTGATTATGACGCTTACGGGATTTGGATGCACTATGATGCTAAAGGATTTCAGGCAGTTTTCCCTTGCCTATGTGGTAATCGTCATTTTTGTTTCGGCACCCGTATTTTTATCAGCGAATACTTCTGTAAAAATGGAGTGGATAGGCTTACACCCTTTCTATCATGTATATATGGGGCTTAAAAATGCCTGCTTTGGAACGCCTGTCACCAATCCGGTTTACTATATTTGTTCTATTTGTGGAATTGCCATTCTGTTTCTGATTGTCCAGACAGCATTTCACAAAGAAATGGGAAAGGAGGGCTGATCATGAAAGGTTTATATTATCAGCTCAAAAGTGTATGGAAAGACAAACTTTGCATTATGTCTTTTCTCCTGCCAGCCGCCGTCTCTTTAGCTTTGAATTTTATTGGTGGAATTGACCTTTCTTCTGTAGCTGAATTCCATTTTGGTGTGTTGGAAAGTGACCTGTCTGCCCAGACGATTGTCTGGTTAGAGAGGTATGGTTCTATAACCATATATAAAACTCAGGAAGAATTAACCGATGCAATCAATGAACCTTCTACCTACATGATTGGAGTAAGAACTGATGGTGACAGCATTCAAACTATGGTATCCGGCGATGAACTGGATTTGTTCCGCCAAACGGCTGATACGCTTCCGGCATTGTATGAGGGGAGAGAAAGTGCAGGGCAGATAAGCGTCACTGTTTTAGAGCGTCCTGATATGATGGCAGGACTTCAAAATATATTTATTTCCATCACGCTAATTGCTGCCATGTTTATGGGATGCACTTTTAATGCGATGAACATAATATCTGAGAAAGAAAATGGTGTTGATTTGGTCAATCAGGTATTGCCTATGACACAGAGCGGCTATTTGATACAAAAAATATTTGTAGGCTTTATAGGTGGATGCCTGTCTGCTGTTTTAACTGCCTGTTGTTATTTCCATATTTCGGTTAAAAACGCATTTCTTATGCTGGTGCTGATTATTCTCTCTGCGTTTATAGCTGCGCTGACCGGGTTGTTTATCGGCAAGTTTTCTGATAGCCTAATGGTGGGTGTAGTTTATATTAAGGTTATTATGATCATATTTATGGCAGTGCCGTTGGTATCTTATTTGTTAGCGGCGGGAGGCTGGGTTTCAGTGCTTTGTTATTTTGTACCGTCTAGTGCGTCCTTTGAGGGAATTATGAATTTGGCTAACAGCGACAAGCCAATGATTTCAAAAGATATGTTTATTCTTATGGCACATTGTATCATTTGGTTTCTGCTTTATCTGTTAATTTCCAAATGGCAGAAAAAACATACATGAGGACTATTCCATCCGGAAGGACATTATAATATAATAAAGCCAGAAAAATCGTAGTTTCAGACTAAAAGCCTTTGAGATTGCGAACTGGTTTATGGAAAATGAACTTGAAAATATAGTTTGAAGGAAACATCTAAATGGAACAAGGAAGAATTATAATAATTACCGGAGCGCCTGGAACTGGAAAAACTACAACGGCTTCTATTATTGCGAAAGAATCCAATTTGACAAAGTCAGTGCATTTACATACAGACGATTTTTATCATTATCTTTGTAAAGGGGCGATCCCCCCATATCTACCAGAATCCGAGGAACAGAATTTAATTGTTATCGAAGCTTTTTTGGAAGCCGCAAAACGTTTTGCCCGTGGTGGATATGAGGTAATTGTAGATGGAATCATAGGAACTTGGTTTTTAGCCCCTTGGATGAAAGTTGTACAAGATAATGTTGAAGTCCATTATATTATATTAAGAGCAACCAAAGCTGAAACTATGAAGCGGGCGATCGAACGAACTAAGTTAGACAGAAAAACCAATATTGAATTGGTAGAAACCATGTGGGAACAGTTCCAAAATTTGGGACACTATGAACAGTACGTTGTAAATATAACAAATTGTACTATTGAAGAAACGGTTTCAATAATAAAAGAGAAAATTGAGAAAAAATCGCACCTACTTTTAACCTCCAGCTTGTCGAACTGACAGCTTATCAAAAAATAAATAACTCTCTACCCATCAGAGGCATACCCCAGCAGTTAAATTATTACGTGTACCAGGTGACACTGTATGAAAATTAAAACGGGATTTAATAACGCAAAATTCTAATTCGTAAGCCCCTCCCATTTCTCATACCATCCAAGGAGCTCAGTATTTAATTCCTGTTGCCGGATGGTAAGCTCCTGGAGCTTTGCCGCATCGGTGGCTATTTCGGGCTTTGCCATGGTTTCTTCTATTTCCGCAAGCTCTCCTTCCAGCCTTTCAATGGCATCCTCGCATTTTTTGATGGCGTTCTCCTTTTTTCTCTCCTGTGCCTGCTGTTCCTTTTTGGTTTTCCAGTCCAGTTTGCTTTCAGAAATTTCCTCTGTTCTGCCTGCAGAGGAAGAACCTGCAATGGGAGAAATTGAGGTCAGCTCCTGCTTTTTTTCCATATAATAATCATAGTTGCCCAGATATCCTGTCAGCTTTCCATTACATAGATCCAGGATCCTGTCAGCAGTACGGTTGATGAAATAGCGGTCGTGAGAAACGTAAAGTACTGTGCCCTCATAGGAATTCAAGGCATCCTCCAGAATTTCCTTGGAGGTGATATCCAAATGGTTGGTGGGCTCATCCAGAATCAGAAAGTTGGATTCCGAAAGCATGAGCTTAGCCAGAGATACCCGTCCCCGTTCTCCGCCGCTTAAATCCCCGATTCTTTTATAAACATCGTCTCCTGTGAATAGGAAAGCCGCTAAGGTATTTCGAATTTCCGTGTTGTTTAGATAAGGATAGGCATCTGAGATTTCATCAAAGAGAGTTTTTTCTATGTGAAGGACATGATGCTCCTGATCGTAATAGCCTATATGAACATTGGTTCCTAAGGTGATAGTTCCGGCATCTGCATCCAAAAGATTATTAATTATTTTTAGGATTGTAGTTTTTCCGGTACCGTTATCCCCAATGATGGCAACATGCTCGCCACGCTTTAAATCCATAGAAAGATTCGAAAAAAGAGAGTGTCTACCAAAGGATTTGGAAAGACCTTCGATATGCAGCACGTCATTACCGCTGGTGCATCTGGGAGTCAGAGTCATGTGAATGTCTGTGGCGGCCTGGCTTGGCTTTTCCAATACCTCCATTTTGCTGAGCTGTTTTTCACGGCTTTGCGCTCTTTTGAAGAATTTTTCTCTGTTATAGGAGCGGAGACGCTCAATGACTGCCTCCTGATGCTTAATTTCCTGCTGTTGCTTTAAATAAGCATTCATGGCGATGGCGCGCATCTGCTCCTTTTTGACTGCGTAATCAGAATAATTTCCGCTAAAGACAGTAGCCTTGGTCTGATCTAATTCAACAATCTTGCCTGTAATTTTATCAAGAAAATAGCGGTCATGGGAGACGATCAGCACCGCACCTTTGTAATTTAAAAGATAGGTCTCCAGCCATGCAATGGAATTCAAATCCAGATGGTTGGTAGGCTCATCCAATATGATTAAATCTGGTTTTAACAAAAGAAGACGTCCGAGAGCCACTCGTGTTTTCTGTCCGCCGGATAGTATGGATATCTGTTTGGAGAAATCTTCTTCCCCGAATCCAAGACCTTTGAGTACGCCGATAATTTCGCTTTTATAGGAATAGCCGCCTGAAATTTCAAAGGAGTGGGTGAGGCGTGAATAAGCCTCCATAAGGCTATCCAATCCAGAACCAGTCAACTGTTTCATGGAAATCTCCATCTGCCGGATTTTTTCTTCCATGGCAATTAAATCCTCTTTTGCGGACAAAAGCTCTTCGTAGAGGGTTTTGGTGCTGTTTACATCCTGATTCTGGGCAAGATAGCCGAGGGTTTTCCCCTTAGAGAGAGAAACGACCCCATTATCCGGGGGAAGCTCTCCTACTAGGATACGCAGCAAGGTAGTTTTGCCCGCTCCATTGATGCCTACAATAGCGGCTTTTTCATAGTCCTCTAGATGAAAGGAGACGTTGCAAAGTATAGATTCTTCATTAAAGGCTTTTGATATATTTTGACATGATAAAATCATAAGTAAACCATCCTTAAATTATTTCTTTCTTTCAAACAGTAACCAATAACAGTTTAACGTTCACAAAAGGGAATGTCAATGAATTGACATTATTTTAACAGTGTTATATATTTATTTATAAAGATTTTTGCAGGAGGCAGACCATTGGATAACAGAGAAATCTCACAGGCTGTGATCGGACGCCTGCCAAGATATTTTAGATATCTGGGAGAACTTAAGGATGAAGGGATTGAGAGGATTTCATCTCAGGAGTTGAGCGATATTATGAAGGTGACAGCCTCTCAGATACGCCAGGATTTCAACAATTTTGGAGGATTTGGTCAACAGGGCTACGGATACAAGGTTGAATATCTTTATGAAGAGATTGGCAAGATTTTGGGCCTAAATCGAACGCATAATCTCATTATCATAGGGGCAGGCAATTTAGGTCAGGCACTGGCCAACTATATGAATTTTGAGAGAAGGGGCTTTTTGTTTAAAGGTATTTTTGACAATAATCCAATTCTTTATGGAAAGAAGATTAGAAGTATGGAGATACGGCCGATGGAGGAGATGGAGACTTTTGTAGCGGAAAATGAAATAGATATAGCGGTACTCACTATCCCCAAAACGGAAGCAGTTGCGGTGGCAGAGCGGCTGGTACAGGCCGGAATCAGGGGAATATGGAATTTTGCCCATGTGGACCTTAATGTTCCTAGAGAGGTTCAGGTTGAGAATGTGCATCTCTCAGACAGTCTGATGAAGCTTACCTATAATATCAGCAGCTTTGAGAATGGAGATTAAGTATTTTTTACGGAGGTAGAAATATGTCAAGGTCAGATGAAGTGTACCGACCTGCGCTGGCAGGACGGAAGATACCGATACTTATACTGGATGGTAAATGGCACCAGTTATTTAATCAGGCTCAGCCGGACAAACGTATCAAACGCTTGGAAGAAAAATTAAATGAACTTTTAAAAAGGCAAGGGAAGGCGAATACGGAGATCAAGGACATTAAAAGGTTGAAAAAGAGGCTGATGCAGGAAATACTGGATAATGCCCAGGAATCATCTACGGGATATGATGAGCGGGCTGAGAAAAAGGCCGATGAAAATAAACGTCTGATTAATGACTGCAACGAAAAAATTAGGGAATATGAGGATGAACTGTTCGAACTGCCAAGGGAAATTGACAAAGTAAACACAGAGCTGATGTTGGCCACGATGGATATCTGCTATAATAGATTAAAAGAAAATGAAAAAGAAATTGAAGAGATTTCCAATTGGGTTTCAATGGTTAGGACAGAACTGAAAGAGAAGCTTGTGCGCAAGCAAGAGATGGAGCAGATGGTTCAGGAGCTTTATTCTTATATGCATGATATATTTGGCGCCAATGTAATTGATATTTTTGATATGAAATATAAGAAAGAGAATACAAAGAGGGAGGATGGCAGATAGCTGACATCCGATTTTAAGGAATTGATCAGGCTTTGCCTGAACATCCTCAGGAAAAAAATGCGTCATAACCAAAGTGGTGTGTGGCGCATTTGCTGTGTATGATGTATTTATAGTGATCGACAAAATAATTTGTCGTTCACTATATTAGGTAGGTTAGCGCATTTTGTGCCTGGGAAAGGATAGTGTAGAAATGGGATATGCTTTAAAAGCTGAGGAAATGAAGGCGTACGATAGGGATACGATCCAAAGAATTGGAATCCCTTCTATGGTACTAATGGAACGGGCTGCACTTTCGGCAGTGCAGACTTTTGATGAATTGGGACTTAAGTCTGAGCGGGTGCTGATCGTGGCAGGAACGGGGAATAACGGAGGTGACGGGCTAGCCCTTGGACGGCTACTTGCCGAAAGAGGAGCAAAGGTTACCTTTTATATGGAAGGAAGTCTGGAAAAAATGACAGAAGAAACCCGGATTCAGAGAAAAATTCTGGAAAATTCAGGGTTTTCCATCCAGAGCAAATTAGAGGATGGGGAATATGATATGGTAATAGACGCTTTGTTTGGAATTGGGCTCTCTAGAGAGATTACGGGAAGCCTACGGGCGATAGTGGAGCAGATTAATCTCTTAAAAGAGCAGGGAGCAACTGTCTGTAGCCTAGACATTCCCTCTGGAATCTGTGCAGATGACGGGAGAATTTTGGGATGTGGAGTCCGCGCGGATATCACAATTACCTTTGCCTGGGTAAAAAGAGGGCATCTTTTTTATCCTGGGCGGGAGTATACAGGAAGACTTTTTGTCAAAGACATTGGCATTACGGAAAAATCTTTTATAAGCAGGAAACCCACAGCATTTTATTATGAAAAGCAGGAGTTAGGCAGACTGCTTCCTGAAAGGAAAAAGTCGGGAAATAAGGGAACCTTTGGAAAAGTCCTTCTTATCGCAGGGAGCCGGGATATGTGCGGCGCATGTGTTTTGGCTGGAAGTGGTGTTTTAAGGGCAGGAGCAGGAATGTTAAAGATTATAACGCCGGTCTGCAACCGAGAAATTATCCAGCAGGCTCTGCCGGAGGCAATGCTCTATACCTTTGAAGAAATGCCGGAGGAAGAAAAGCTGCAGGAGTCTATAAAATGGGCAGATGTTATTGTTGTAGGACCTGGTATGGGAATGGGAGAGGCATCCCATTTACTGATGGAAAGAGTATTAGAAAAACAACGGATGATTGTGATAGATGCCGATGGTCTGAATCTGCTTGCCTCTGATGATGATCTCTGGCAGAAGGCGAAAGAAAACTCGGCAGATGAAAATATGATTCTTACTCCGCACCCCGGGGAGATGATGCGGCTGTTGAAAAAGGATATGACAAAATATCAGGGATGTCAGGAAACGCTGGCAAGAGAGCTCTCAGAAATGCTTTCCTGTACAGTGGCGGCCAAAGATGCGGTAACCCTTGTGGTAGCGAATCGGCGAGAAGAAATTTATATTAATACTTCCGGAAATGATGGTATGGCTACTGCGGGGAGCGGAGATGTGCTTGCAGGTATTATTGGAGGACTTTTGGCACAGGGAATGAAGAGCTTTGAGGCGGCAAGTCTTGGTGTATATCTGCATGGGCTATCAGGAGAGGTGGCTGCAGAGCGAAAGGGGAGGTTTGGGATGTTGGCCGGTGATATTGCGGAGGCTGTTGCAACTGTAACTCTAGGAAACGACAAAAATATTTGCCGTTTCCTATAAAATATAGTGACTAGAAACATTGACCAAGCCGCATTGACCAAAACAGTCTACGTGACTAAAATGGTCAATGCCGCAAATTTGTGATAAATCAGGGAGAAAGAAGGAAAGGAGCAAAGTGTATAAAAAATGAGAGAGGAAAATTTGATACCAGCCTGTCAAAGACTCTATGCTAGGATTGATCTGGACGCGATAAGAAGTAATGTAAATCAGTTGAAATCTTGTCTTAAGCCGGGGACGAAGATTATTGCTGTGGTAAAAGCAGACGGATATGGACATGGGGCAGTTCCTATTGCTAAGGAGCTGGAAGCATTAGAAGGGCTTTGGGGATTTGCAACCGCTACGGCAGAGGAGGCATTTGCACTGAGAAAAGCCCAAATATCAGCCCCTATTTTGGTTTTGGGGTATGCCTTCCCTGAGAGCTATGAGCAGATGATAGAGGAGGAAATCAGACTTACGGTATTTCGGGCAGATACCCTGACAGAGCTCATGGATGCTTATAGAAATCTGGAAAGAAGGGGCATACATAAAAAGGCTAAAGTACATATTAAAGTGGATACTGGAATGAACCGTATCGGCATTAAACCAGGGGAGGAAGGGGTTACCTTTGTGGAACAGGCATTTTTGAGTAAGGGCATTGAAGTGGAGGGGATTTTTACCCACTTTGCCAGAGCAGATGAGACGGATAAAACCTCTGCTCAAAAACAGCTTTCGGCCTTTCATGGGTTTTTAGAGCTCATTGAAAAAAGAGGTTATCAGGTTCCCATGAAGCACTGTGCTAACAGCGCTGGTATTATGGAGCTTCCTGCTGCTGGTATGGATGCGGTAAGGGCAGGAGTTGCCATGTACGGGCTCTGGCCATCAGAGGAGATGCAAAGAGACAAAATTTCACTGAATGCAGCCTTGTCCCTTTATGGAAGGATTGTCTGTGTAAAGGAAATCGAAGCTGGGGAGGCAATCAGTTATGGAGGCTGTTTTGTAGCGGAGAAGAGAATGCGGATAGCTACGATTTCGGCCGGCTATGCGGATGGCTATCCACGAGGGCTTTCCGGAAAGGGGTATGTCCTGATCTGTGGAAAGAGGGCGCCCATTCTCGGAAGAATATGCATGGATCAGTTTATGGTAGATGTGACGGATATTCCCGAGGCGCTGGAAGGAACTTGGGTGACACTGATCGGAAGAGAGGCAGAGGAAGAGATTACCATGGAGCTGCTAGGGGAAATGTCCGGAAGGTTTAATTATGAGTTCGCCTGCTGCCTTGGAAAGCGAGTACCCAGAGTTTATATCAAAAATGGCAGTGTTTCTTTGATTCGGGAGGATGAAAGGAATTTTTAGCCTGCCTGAATACCTTCTGACAATACGGTTATACTACTTACCAAACAACGGGCAGCACGCTCCGCGAACTGCCCTTATGTTAACAACGGACAGTGTACTCCGCGAACTGTCTGTTAACAACGGATGCCAGACATCCTTATGTTAAAATATCCTATTGGCAGGGAAAGGTGTGGTAAATTGAGAAGAGGAGATATTTATTATGCAGATTTACGCCCGGTAGTGGGCTCTGAGCAGGGCGGAATCCGTCCGGTATTGATTATACAAAATGATGTGGGAAACAGGCATAGCCCGACGGTTATCTGTGCGGCAATCACATCAAAAATGAATAAGGCAAAGCTGCCTACTCACATCGAATTAAGTGCGGGAAGATATGATATGGTGAAGGATTCTGTTGTTTTGTTGGAGCAGCTTCGCACCATAGACAAAAAGCGCCTTAAGGATAAAGTATGCCATCTAGACGAAGACATTATGAGGAGAGTGAATCGAGGACTTATGATCAGCCTGGAACTGGATACATAGCACAGACCTTGACGGCAGGGACAGGAAATGATATAGTTTAACTTGAACTTTTATGCAAAAAAGGAGATGAAGGAATGGACGATGGCGGACCTACGGTCAGTTTTATTGTATTTTTCATGCTGCTGTTCGTTGATATGCTTTTTTATGGATTTGGGGAAGCGGTAAAGGAATTAAACGCCAAGGAGCTTTCGGAGCAATTTTCGGAGACAAAAAATAAAAAAACCGGGCGGCTTTACGAGATCGCTGCAAGCCCCGGACAGTATATCAGTACTGTCCAACTGGTGGTTACACTGATCAATCTGGTGATGGGAGGATTTTTCTTAAGGGTCTTTGGACGGATTGCAGGGAATCTCCTTGAAAAGGGGGCCGGAGAGTGGTTTGCAGATAAACGGATTTCACCGGAGGTTATTTCGGTAATCGCCCTGATTGTTGCAGGGGCAGTTTTGCTTTACATATTACTGACGTTTGGTGTACTGATTCCAAAGAGGTTAGGGAGCAGGTATGCTTCTAAATGGGCGTATGCCTTTATCAATCCCATCTATTATATTACCAAAATATTTAGCCCTGTTACAGGACTGGTAGCCTGTACGGCAAAAGGTGTTTTACGGCTTCTGGGGATTCACCTGGATGGAAATACAGAAGATGTGACAGAGGAAGAGATCATATCTATGGTCAACGAAGGGCATGAACAGGGCGTTCTCATGGCTTCCGAGGCGGAGATGATTACTAAAATTTTTGCTTTGGGCGATAAAGAGGCGCAGGATATCATGACCCACAGGACGAATATTCTTGCAATCGATCAGAATATGCCTCTTGGAGATGCCATTGATTATATGCTCACGGAAAGTAAAAGCCGATTTCCTGTAATTGAGGAAAATATTGATAATATCACGGGGATTCTCCATTTCAGGGATGCCATGAGGATCTATAGAGAGCATGAAGGCTCTGGGAGAAATCCGTCGTTGCCAGTGGGAGAGATTGAAGGATTGTTACGAGATGCCATGTTTGTCCCAGAGACGAAGAATATCGATGCCCTGTTTGAGACCATGCAGCACACCAAAACCCAGATGGTAATCGTGGTGGATGAGTATGGGCAGACGAAAGGACTGATCGCCATGGAAGATATTCTTGAGGAGATCGTGGGGAACATTATGGATGAATATGACGAGGATGAGGCCCATATCAAAGAAACCGGGAATGCAGATGAATATATAATAGAAGGAATTACTCCTCTTGAAGAGTTAGAGGATAGGTTTGCGATTTCTTTTAAAGAAGAAGAATTTGAAACTCTGAACGGATTTATGATTTCTAAGATGGACAAGATCCCTGAGGAGGATGAAGAGTTTTCCATCAACGTGGATGGCTATGAGCTCAAAATCCTAAAAGTGGAGAATAGAATGATAAAAAGCGTTCTTATGACGAAACTGCCTGAAAAAGCCAGGGAAGAAGAGGATTCATCCGGACCAGAAGAAAAAGACACAAAAGGGATTCAGGAATAAAAAAGATTAAGGAGAAAAAAATGTCAGGACATTCAAAGTTTGCTAATATCAAACACAAAAAGGAAAAAAACGATGCTGCCAAAGGAAAGATTTTTACCATTCTGGGAAGGGAAATTGCAGTAGCGGTTAAGGAAGGTGGGGCAGACCCCTCCAACAATTCCAGACTTGCTCAGGTAATCGCCAAGGCGAAATCCAACAACATGCCCAATGATACCATTGAGAGAGGGATTAAAAAGGCAGCCGGAGATGTGGGAAGTGTCAACTACAAATACATAACTTATGAAGGGTATGGGCCTAACGGAATTGCGATCATTGTGGATGCCCTTACAGATAATCAGAACAGGACAGCAGCAAATGTGAGAAATGCCTTTACTAAAGGAAATGGAAATGTAGGAACGCCAGGTTGTGTATCTTTTATGTTTGACAAAAAAGGTCAGATCATCATTGACAAGGAGGAATTTGAGGGCGATTCAGATGAACTGATGATGCTGGCGTTAGATGCCGGAGCCGAGGATTTCTCCGAGGAGGAGGACAGCTTTGAGGTGATCACCGATCCCGATGAGTTTGACAAGGTGGAGAAGACGCTTGCAGAAAATAGAATTCCTATGGCGTCTGCGGAGGTGACCATGATTCCACAGAATTATGTGGAGCTTACGGATGAGGTGGCAATAAAGAGCCTGCAAAAAATATTGGATCTTTTGGATGAGGATGATGACGTACAGGCCGTTTATCATAATTGGGACGAATAGACAAACAACGGATACTAGGCTTTGCCAGGTATCCTTATGTCGATAAGCAGGTAAAAAATGTGTAAATACATTAAAAAATTCTTTACTGTCTTTTGGATTTTGGTGGTAATATTAAGCAGATGTATCTATTTTTTCTCTGATGGAAGAAAAATGGTGGATGTGTATGGCCTGTATTTGCGAGCCATGGTTCGTCTAGAGGAGGGCGCGCCCCGTTTGGACAGCGGACTTTTCTTTGCTTATACCAGAAACCTTTCCAGTATTCTTCGGTTTACTGGAAATCGTATTGAGGCAGTGGGGATTTATCAGATGGTTCTCCAGATTTTGTGGCTGATCTTACTCTTTGCAGGGATCAGCCTGCTGTTTGGTTATGTGGCGGGAGCAACAGGGGGGAGCGTTTTAGCATTTTCACCCCAGATTATGGCCACTGTGTTTACGGTATGGCCAGGAAACTATTATATGTTGCATTTTTCTCTGGTTGTGTTGCTTTTGAGCTATTTTGGGTATCGAGCAGAAAAAAAAGGGTGGCTTGCAAATGATTTCGGCCGACTATGTTTGGTGGCAATAGGTTTTTACGTGGGAGTTCTGTGTATCTGGAGCGTTCTTGGGGTGTTACTGGCCTTTGTTATGATCTATATATTGCTTCGGAATCATTTTTCCTTAAAGAGGGAAAAGAGCGATTTAAAAGGAATGGTGAAAATGAGACCCAAGGCAATGGATTCAAGAACAAAGGATTCAAGAGCCATGGGTTCAGGAACTCAGGCAATTGTTCTGACAGAGGGGATTCTGGTTGGAATTTTTGTGACTCTGATGAAATATACAGGAGTGACTGGAGAGGCCATTGCAGAACAGGTAAAATGGTGGTTTTCTCAAATGAAAAGGCCATTTGCACAGTACAGAGAGATAGAGATTTTTTTTGTTTTCTGGCTTTTGGGTGCTATCCTAGCAGGTGTTTTGTGTCAGTTTTTATTCTATTTTACCCAAAGGAAGAAATCAAAGATGCCGGTACAGAAGGATGATAGTGGAAAAGGTGATGATCTATCTGTACCAGGATATGGAAAGGGCTCAGAGAAAAAAATGATGCTGCAGGGACAAGAGGGAGAATATATTATCACGGAAGATGGCAGGAGAATAAAACTTCTGGATAATCCGCTTCCCGGTCCTAAAAAACATGTCAGAAGGGAAATGGATTTTGACTTGGATTTTGAGGAAGAAGAGAAGGACGATTTTGATGTCAAGATCAAGGAAGATGATGATTTTGACTTATAAAAATGTTGATCGGCAAATTATTTTGTGTTCACTATAAGATGTATAAAAACTCAATGGGAAGCCATACTAAAGAAGACTGCAAAGGCAGTCTTTTTTGTCTCATAAAAAACAACGGGCAGGAGAGAATATATGGCAGATAAGAAAATTGAGGAAGAAAAGCATCGAAGTGAAAAGATAGAGGAAACCGGACAGGTGACTCTTGACAAAAACAATAAGTCGCGCACCATCCATCTGATTTCTGTGATTGGAGAGGTAGAGGGACATGATAATCTCAGCAATAATTCCAAAACCACCAAATATGAACATATCCTTCCAGAGCTTGCGGCGATTGAGGACAGCAGCGATATTGACGGCGTTCTCATTCTGCTTAATACCATGGGAGGAGATGTGGAGGCGGGACTTGCCATTGCGGAAATGATTGCCTCTTTGAGCAAGCCTACCGTTTCGCTGGTACTGGGGGGAAGCCATTCCATAGGGGTGCCAATTGCGGTCAGCACGGATTACTCCTACATTGTGCCCACAGGAACCATGGTCATCCACCCGGTGAGAATGAACGGAATGGTGATTGGGGTGCCGCAAACCTTTGATTATTTCAGACAGATTCAGAACAGGATCACCGGCTTTGTGTGCAGCCACTGCAAGGTCAGCAAGGGAAGATTCGAGGAACTGATGATGGAAACCGGAGTTCTGACGAAGGACGTGGGAACCATACTGGTGGGAGAGGAAGCGGTTTCGGAGGGGATTATCAATGAAACCGGAGGAATCAAAGAGGCAATGGCAAAGCTCCATGCGCTTATCGACAAAAAGAAAAAACAGGCGAAACGAAATAAAGAATAATTAAAATTTAAAATTTGTTTGTGGGTGACAAGGTTTAAGGAAGATGCTATACTATACAACGGATGGCAGGAAAGCATGCCATCCTTATGTAAATAAGATTCTGCTTGAAAGGGTATAGACGTTAACATGGCACAGGCAAAGAAAAACAGCGCAGGCAGAAGCGGTTCCGGTACCCGCAAAAAGAGTACGGGAAGCAGAGCCGGTCAAAGGAGCCGCAGCAATACGAAAAAGAGTGAACCGATGGATGTGGCGATCAGGAATGAAATTTTCCTGATTCTTCTGTTTGCGCTGGCTATATTTTTATTTTTATGCAATTTTGGCATAGCGGGAATTGTGGGTAATACGATCAGCGATATGATGTTTGGAATTTTTGGGCTGACCGCGTACATAATGCCGCTGGCTTTTTTCCTTATGATTGCATTTGGGATGGTGAACAGCGGAAATTCCATAGCGGCGCGCAAGCTGATTGCCGGAGTGCTTCTGTTTCTGATCGCTGGGATCGTGTGCGATCTGTTTGCAGGGATTCCGGAAACGGGAGAGGGCTATCATGTGGAAGAAATCTATGAAAGATGCAGCAGGGCGCATTTGGGCGGGGGAGTAATCGGCGGTTCTCTGGCCTATTTGTGTTATCTTTTTCTGGGAATGACAGGGACAGTACTGCTTCTTCTGGTGGCCGGCGTCATAGCAATCGTGGTCCTTACGGAAAAGTCCATTGTCTCCGGTGTGAAATCAGGCGGCAGGAAGATGTATGAGCGTTCTCTTGAGGACAAGGCCTATCGCAGGGAAAGAGCAAGAGTTCGCAGGGAGGAACAGGAAGAGGAGAGAAAGCGCAGGGAGGAAGAGAAAAAGCTGCGGCAGGAGGAGAGAGAAAACGAAAAGATCCTGCGGATGGATAAGAAATTTTCAGGAGTCATATTAGATACGGATTTAGGCGGTAAAGGGGAAGAGAGAAACAGAGACAGGGATGACATTCACGAAATCAACCTTACCGATTTTGATGAGCGGGTGGAAGAGACGCTGGCTGTGGAAAATGAAAAGAATGAGGACAGGTTTGACTTTGACAAAATTACCATCAACGGAGCCGGCATTGATAGTGGCTATTTGGAGGAAGAGCCGGATGAAATAGAGGAGATCACAGCCAAATTTCAGTCACCGGAGGAGACGGATAAGCCCGATGAGCCGGGACTTACGCCCAAAAAAGAATCGGCGCTAAAAGTGCAGGCTGAGGAAACATCCGCCGGAAAAGAAGGGAAAGAATCTCCTGTTGTGAGCGAGATAGCGCCGAAACCAAAGGAGCGTATTCCCAAAAAGTACCTGTTTCCACCCATCAGCAAGCTCGCTAAGGGGGCTGGCAAGGCCGGGGGAGATTCTACAAAAGAGCTTAAGGAAACGGCCCGCAAGCTTCAGCAGACCTTAGAGACCTTTGGAGTACGGGTGACGATCACAGATATCAGTCAGGGGCCTTCGGTTACCAGATTTGAGATGCAGCCGGATCAGGGGGTTAAGGTCAGCAAGATCGTGGGACTTTCCGATGACATTAAGCTGAATCTGGCAGCGACGGATATCCGTATTGAAGCGCCGATTCCGGGGAAAGCAGCGGTGGGGATAGAGGTTCCCAACAAGGAAAATATGACGGTGGCATTAAGAGAGCTGATCGAGAGTAAGGAATTTAAGGAGTTTCCCTCCAAGCTTGCCTTTGCGGTGGGAAAAGATATCGGCGGGAAAGTAGTGGTAGCTGATATCGCCAAAATGCCTCACATGCTCATTGCAGGAGCTACCGGCTCCGGGAAGTCAGTCTGTATCAATACACTGATTATGAGTATTCTGTACAAGGCCCATCCGGACGAGGTAAAGCTGATCATGGTGGATCCCAAGGTGGTTGAGCTCAGTGTTTATAATGGAATCCCGCATTTGCTTATCCCGGTGGTGACAGATCCCAAAAAGGCTTCTGCGGCCCTGCAGTGGGGCGTTGCGGAGATGACGGACCGTTATCAGAAATTTGCGGATTTTAATGTAAGGGATTTAAAGGGCTATAACAAAAAAGTAGCCGCCATGAAGGAAAAGGGAGACGAAAATGCTCCTGCTGTGATGCCCCAGATTGTGATTATCGTGGATGAGCTTGCCGACCTTATGATGGTAGCGCCGGGAGAGGTGGAGGAGTCTATCTGCCGTCTGGCCCAGCTTGCAAGGGCGGCGGGAATCCATCTGATTATTGCGACCCAGCGTCCTTCCGTGGATGTCATTACCGGACTGATCAAGGCCAACATGCCCAGCCGGGTGGCCTTCAGCGTATCCAGCGGAACGGATTCGCGGACAATTCTCGATATGGTAGGGGCGGAAAAGCTTCTGGGCAAGGGAGATATGCTCTTTTACCCCCAGGGCTACAGTAAACCGGCCAGAGTGCAGGGGGCCTTCGTATCTGACAAGGAAGTGTCGGATGTGGTAGAATTTTTGAAGAACCAGGCGCTCGGGAATATTTACGACACAGATATCCAGGATAAGATAACCACCATTGGAAGCACTGCCTCCGGCTCGGCATCAGGAGATGGAGGGGAGCGGGATCCTTATTTTATAGAAGCGGCCCGATTCATCATCGAGAAAGACAAGGCATCAATCGGGATGCTCCAGAGAATGTTTAAGGTGGGATTTAACCGGGCGGCCAGAATCATGGATCAGCTCTGCGAAGCAGGCGTCGTGGGGGAGGAGGAGGGAACAAAGCCCCGCAAGATTCTGATGAGCCAGGAACAGTTTGAACAATACATAGAGGAAATGGGATAAAACCCAAGTTGCATGCAACGAAAGGCAAGGGAGGGCATTTATGAAAACAGACATTCAAATCGCTCAGGAAGCGAATCTGGAACCGATCACAGAGGTGGCAAAAAAGCTTCAGATTTCCGCTGAAGATCTGGAGCTTTATGGAAAGTACAAGGCAAAGCTCTCGGAGGAATATCTTGAGAAGATTTCCAAAAATCCTGAGGGAAAGCTGATACTGGTTACGGCTATCAATCCAACTCCGGCCGGAGAAGGAAAAACCACCACCAGCGTTGGTCTGGGGCAGGCTTTTGGAAAGCTGGGGAAAAAGGCGGTGATTGCTCTGCGGGAGCCCTCTCTTGGCCCATGTTTTGGTATTAAGGGAGGGGCCGCAGGCGGAGGCTTTTCCCAGGTGGTGCCCATGGAAGATATAAACCTGCATTTTACAGGAGATTTTCATGCGATTACTTCCGCAAACAACCTGCTTGCGGCGCTTTTGGATAACCATATCCAACAGGGGAACGAGCTGCAGATTGATACCAGGCAGGTGGTATGGAAAAGATGCCTGGACATGAATGACCGGGTTCTGCGCAACACGGTAGTGGGACTTGGGGCCAAGGCGGACGGCGTGGTAAGGGAGGATCACTTTGTGATCACCGTGGCCTCAGAGATTATGGCGGTTTTATGCCTTGCCGAGGACATGAAAGATTTAAAGGAAAGACTGGGGGAAATGGTGGTTGCCTACAATTATCAAGGGGAACCGGTAAGAGCCGCTGATTTAAATGCGGTGGGAGCCATGGCGGCCCTTTTAAAGGATGCCATGAAGCCCAATCTGGTTCAGACCCTTGAAAATACGCCTGTGCTTATCCATGGCGGCCCTTTTGCCAATATAGCCCATGGCTGTAATTCGGTGAGGGCCACAAAGGCTGCACTGAAGATGGCGGATTATGTGATCACGGAGGCAGGCTTCGGCGCTGATTTGGGGGCTGAGAAGTTCCTCGACATCAAGTGCAGGATAGGCGGGCTGAAACCGGATGCCGTAGTGCTTGTTGCAACCATCCGGGCACTGAAATATAATGGAGGAATCCAAAAGGCAGAGCTGGGGGATGAGAACCTGGATGCTCTCAAAAAGGGAATTGTCAATCTGGAGAAGCACATTGAAAATCTACAGAAATATGGGGTGCCGGTGGTGACGGTGCTCAACAGTTTTGTCACCGACACGGAGCAGGAGACAGCCTTTGTGAAACAGTTCTGTGAGGAGCGGGGCTGTGAGTTTGCGCTCTCCAGAGTCTGGGAAAAGGGCGGTGAGGGCGGTCTTGATCTGGCCTTAAAGGTTCTTGACACTCTGGAAAATAAAAAAAGTGATTTTCATGTATTATATGGAGATGAGCTGAGCCTGAAAGAGAAGATTGACACTGTGGCCAGAGAGATTTACGGAGCGGATGGGGTAAGCTACCAGGCGCAGGCGCAAAAACAGCTGATGCAACTGGAAAAGCTGGGATTTGGAAAATTGCCCGTCTGTATGGCCAAGACCCAGTATTCCCTCTCCGACGATCCGAAGCTGCTTGGGCGTCCCACAGATTTCCGTATCAATGTGCGGGAAGTCTATGTGAATGCAGGGGCAGGTTTCGTGGTAGTGCTTACGGGGGCAGTGTTTACCATGCCGGGGCTGCCAAAACATCCTGCCGCCTTTGATATCGATGTGGCGGATGACGGCAGGATAACAGGACTATTCTAGTCCGACTTTTTTAGCCCGACTTTTTTAAAACAGGAAAGGATATGATTATATGGCGCATATCATTGATGGTAAGGCAATTTCATTGCAGATTAAGGATGAACTGAAGGAGAAAGCGCTGGAATTAAAGCAGGAGGGGACAGAGGTTACCCTTGCAGTGATCCAGGTGGGAAATGATCCTGCCTCCGGCGTTTATGTGAGAAACAAGAAAAAGGGCTGTGAATACATAGGGATCCATTCCCTCTCCTATGAGCTTCCGGAAGAGACCTCCCAGCAGGAACTGACCGGCCTGATCGGGGAGCTAAACGGGAGAAAGGATGTAAATGGGATTCTGGTTCAGCTTCCTTTGCCGTCCCATATAGACGAGGACGCGGTGATTCGTGCAATCGACCCGAAAAAGGATGTGGACGGCTTCCATCCCCAGAGTGTGGGAGCGCTCAGCATCGGACAGCCGGGCTTTGTATCCTGCACGCCTGCAGGGGTGATTCAGCTCCTGAAAAGAAGCGGGATTGAAATCGCCGGAAAGGAATGCGTGGTGCTTGGAAGAAGCAATATCGTCGGCAAGCCCATGGCGCTTTTACTCCTTCGGGAAAATGCCACAGTTACCATAGCCCATTCCAAAACCCGGAATCTTAAGGAGGTCACCTCAAGGGCGGATATTCTGATTGCAGCGGTGGGAAGGCCGAAAATGATCACCCGGGATTATGTGAAAGAGGGAGCCGTGGTCATCGATGTGGGGATTAACAGGGATGAAAATGGAAAGCTCTGCGGAGACGTGGATTTTCAGGATGTGGAGCCGGTGTGCAGCGCCATCACTCCTGTACCGGGAGGCGTTGGCCCCATGACCATTGCCATGTTGCTTAACAATTGCCTTGAGTCGGTTCAATTACAGCCCAGGTAGGGTTTCACTTTGGTTTGTAGGCGCAGGATGGCGCATAGATAGGAGCAAATTATGAAGTGTCCCGAGTGCGGATGTGAAATAAGGGAAGGCCATCTGTACTGTGACAGGTGCGGAATGGAAATCCGGATGGTGCCGGACTTTGAGCCGGAAATTGAAAACAGCATAACGGAAACATTATCTACTGTGGCGGAGGAGATTGAGGGGAAAGGCAGGAAAAAAGAGCCAGAGAAAAAAAAGAAAAAAACGAAAGAAACGAAGGAGAAAAAGGAAAAAAAGGCAGCTTCCATAATTGCTAACATGTTAAAAAATTGGCTGATGCTCACACTTGTGATTTTTATCACAATCGTGATAGCAGTGGTTTGCGTGGTGGTGTTCGTCTATCACAGATATTCTGTCTCTTACCAAATAGAGCAGGCGAGAGCTTATGCGGAGGTGTCAGATTATGAAAGTGCCATAGAATTCCTGGAAAGTGCCAGGCATCTGAAAAGCGATGATGTCGATATCGCGCTTCTTGAGTCAAGTTACTACTATGAAATGGGGGAGAAGCAAAAGGCAGCAGATGTTCTCCTTGGTCTGGTGGATCGGGAGATTCTTACCTTTGAGGAAAAGGAGACGGTGTACCAGAATATTATTGCCATTTATGATGAAGATGAGCGCTATGAGGAGATCAATTCTCTCTTAAAGAATTGCGAAGATGAAGGGATTATCAATCATTTTCAGCAATATATGGCGAATCCCCCCGAGTTTGGCTATGAATCGGGAAGCTATGATGCAGTGATTGTGTTAAGGTTGAGTGCGAACACGGCAGGCAGCATTTACTATACAATAGACGGGACCGAGCCAGAAGAAAAAAGAAGTCAGCTTTATACGGCGCCCATATTTTTGGAGTCGGGAGAATATCAGATTGCCGCTGTTTTTGTGAATGAATATGGAATCAGAAGCGAGACAGCAAGAAGTTGGTATGTGATTAACCTGGCAGTACCGGATGCCCCGAAAATTTCACTGACTAGCGGGAATTATACGCTTCCCACGCTAATTGATGTGGCGGTACCTGAGGGAGGAAAGGTATATTATACCACTGATGGCACCAACCCGGATATCTATAGTCAGGAGTATACAGGGCCAATTCCCATGCCTTTAGGAAAATCGAATTTCAAATTTGCTACAATTTCTGAAGAGGGAGTTTCTAGTGAGATTATCAGTCGAAGCTTTGATTTTACTCTGGAAACAGAGGTGACGACTGATATGGCAGTTTCCAATGTAATGCAGGCTCTTTACAACCGTCAAGTACTTACGGATTTACAGGGGCATTCTCATGGAATCGTGGGAAAATATGTATTTAAGTATGATACTATTGTGGAAATCCCCAATCTAGGATATTATTATGTATTAAATGAATATGTGGAGGATGAAAGCGGCAATCAGACCAAAACAGAGAGACTCTATGCGGTGGAGGTTTATACAGGAGCGCCAAACCGTCTGATCTACGATGAAAATGGCCAGATGGGGCTTATTTCTCTGCAGTAACCATTATTTGATGACTGTGAAAAGTATGAAAAAATTGAATCAGGAGAGAAGCAGAATGTACAAAATTTTAGAGACAAAGGAGCTGGCCGCCAATATTTTTTATATGGTGGTGGAAGCAAAACGGGTGGCAAAGGGCTGTAAGCCCGGACAGTTTGTGATCGTTAGGACAGATGCAGAGGCGGAGAGGATTCCTCTTACCATCTGCGATTATGATAGGGAAAGGGGGACTGTGACTATCGTATTTCAGATTGTGGGAGCAGCAACCCAGATGATGTCAGCCCTAAAGGCAGGAGATGCCTTCCATGATTTTGTAGGGCCCTTAGGCTGTCCTTCTGAATTTGTTAATGAGGATTTAGAGACTTTAAAACAGAAGAAAATGCTGTTTGTGGCAGGAGGCGTGGGAACGGCGCCAGTTTACCCCCAAGTGAAATGGCTTCATGAGAGGGGCATTGATGCAGATGTGATCGTGGGGGCCAAGACAAAGGAGCTTCTGATATTGGAGGAGGAAATGAAGGAAGTGGCAGGCAATCTGTATGTGACCACGGATGATGGCTCCTATGGTAGAAGCGGTATGGTGACTCAGACTATCACGGATCTTGTGAATGAGGGAAAACATTATGATGTGTGCGTTGCTATCGGCCCTATGATCATGATGAAATTCGTCTGTAAGCTCACTAAGGAGCTTGAGCTGCCCACGATTGTCAGCTTGAATCCAATCATGGTGGATGGAACAGGCATGTGCGGCGCTTGCCGTGTAACAGTAGGAGGAAAGGTGAAGTTTGCCTGTGTGGATGGTCCGGAATTTGACGGACATCAGGTGAATTTTGATGAGGCCATGCAGCGCCAGCAGATTTATAAGACAGCGGAAGGCCGGGCATTTCTCAAGGCAAAAGAAGGAGATTCCCATCATGGCGGATGCGGAAAGTGCGGAGGTGACAAATAATGGATGTACTGAAAAAAGTTCCGGTAAGAGAGCAGGATGCGAAAGTCCGGGCAACCAACTTCGAGGAGGTTTGCCTTGGATATAATAAAGAGGAAGCCATGGAGGAAGCGGCAAGGTGCATTAACTGTAAAAATGCACAGTGCATAAAAGGCTGTCCGGTAGCGATTGACATTCCGGGTTTTATTGAAAAGGTGAAGACAGGAGATGTGGAGGCTGCCTATCAGGTGATCAGCGAATCCTCATCCCTTCCGGCTGTCTGCGGGCGAGTGTGTCCCCAGGAGAGTCAGTGCGAGGGAAAATGCATCAGGGGGATTAAGGGAGAACCTATTTCCATCGGCAAGCTAGAGCGCTTTGTGGCAGACTGGGCAAGCGAAAATCAGATAAAGCCCCAGGGAGCAGAAGCAAAGAATGGCAAAAAGGTGGCAGTGATTGGTTCCGGGCCTGCGGGTCTTACTTGCGCGGGGGATCTGGCAAAGCTTGGCTATGAGGTGACGATTTTTGAAGCTCTCCATGAGCCCGGCGGCGTGCTTGTATACGGCATTCCAGAGTTCCGTCTGCCCAAGGAGAGAGTGGTAGCCAGAGAAATTGAAAATGTGAAATCCCTTGGAGTAAAAATAGAGACCAACGTGGTGATCGGCAAGTCTGTTACCATTGACGAGCTTCTCACAGAAGAAGGGTTTGAGGCGGTGTTTATCGGCTCCGGCGCAGGGCTCCCCAAATTTATGGGAATTCCCGGAGAGCAGGCAAACGGCGTCTTTTCAGCCAATGAGTACCTGACCAGAAGCAATCTCATGAAAGCTTTTGATGACGAGTCCAACACCCCCATTATGAGAGGGGAGAAGGTGGCGGTGGTAGGCGGCGGAAACGTGGCCATGGATGCCGCAAGAACGGCTCTGCGTCTTGGCGCTGAGGTACATATTGTGTATAGAAGAAGCGAGGAAGAGCTGCCTGCCCGTGTGGAGGAGGTACACCACGCGAAGGAGGAAGGCATTATCTTTGATCTGCTCACCAACCCGGTGGAAATTCTGGCAGATGAAAAGGGCTGGGTAAAGGGTATGAAGTGTATCCGCATGGAACTTGGGGAACCTGATGACTCCGGCAGAAGAAGGCCGGTGGAGGTTCCGGGGTCGGAGTTTGTCATTGATGTGGACACTGTGATCATGTCCCTTGGAACATCGCCTAACCCATTGATTTCCTCCACCACAGAAGGTCTTGAGGTGAATAAGTGGAAATGTATTGTGGCGGATGAGGAGTTTGGCAAAACTACAAAAGAAGGGGTCTATGCAGGTGGGGACGCGGTGACAGGAGCCGCTACCGTGATTCTTGCCATGGGTGCAGGACGCTCAGGTGCGAGAGGAATTGATGAATACCTGAGCAATAAGTAATCCTTATGTTAACAACGGATGCCAGGCTTCGCCAGTCATCCTTATGTTAGAAAAGAAGTGCCGGAAGCGATTTCCGGCACTTCTTACGATAAGCAGTTTGCTCACGAAGTGTGGCAGTGGTTGTGAAACTAAGAAATAATTAATAATTTTTTCTTTTGGAATTAAAATCTTTATTGTATATTAAATGTAAATTTTCAAATTTTAATTGAGAAAAAGCAATTAATGTGGATAGGAGTATTTATGAAAAAGTTATTTGAGGAAGATGATAACGAGCATTATGGGATGGAGAAGGCAAGGATATTGGCGGTAGTAATTCCAATAATTCTCATTCTTCTTCTCCTTGCTCTTATGTTGATAAAGAGCTGGCTAGGTGGCGGGAGTGATGACGGGACTGAGCTGCAGCAGAGTATTATGGACTATGCAGATGAAAATAAAGACGCCCAGGAGAGTGGTTTGACCTTGCCAGCTAATTCCACTTCAGCCACATCGGCACCAGGTGCAGATTCCCAAGATAATGCAGAAAGCGAAGCAGCCTCTGCAAAGCCCTCCCCTGTGTCACAGGAAGGGATAGGAGAGTCACAGGACAAGGATATGCAGGAGAGTGGAATCGATACGAAGGTTAAACCAGGGTCAGAGAGTATTTCTAGCCCTACCCCTTATAAAGAGGTTATGGAGGCGGGAAAGAAAGATTATAGCAAAATTGCGTTCCATAAAGAGGAACAGCTCAGAGATATGATGGCCTATTGGGAGGATAATAACCAGAAAGCGCTGAATGATTTGGTTTATCTTGATCACTATATTGCCATGTCATATAGCCTTCACAATACCACAGATTTCTATTATTATGGGGATACTGACGGCCAGGGCCGTCCAAATGGAAAGGGAATTGCCGTTTATGCAGATAACCAATACTATTATGGGGACTGGAAGGACGGTGAAAGAAATGGGGAAGGCACATGGTTCCACTACCATATTCATCTGATCGAAAATAAGAGTGATCTGTACACGTACCATCAATATACTGGAGGCTGGGCAGGAGATCTTCCTGACGGTGAGGGCTCGGAACACTATGATTATGATAAATCTCTGCTGCAGGAAAACACCAGCTATGTTGCCAATCTGATTGGTAGCTATGCAAAAGGGCTGGTGAATGGAAAATTTTATCTCACCAGTATTTATGCGGATGACAGCAGTAGCGAATGGAACGCAGAGGCCAGAAACGGAGTATGGAATTATCAGAATGATATAAAGGATCCAAAGGGAAACAGAACTGTTTATGTAGATGTGAATAATCCTGACAATTATACCTGGATGCATCCAAAAAATAATGTCAATATAGGGGTACCATGCCTTCTTTCAAAAAATCGAGATAAAAATGAAGACCAAAAGAGCGGCTCTTAAATAAAAACTAGTGGAAACCTCTGCCAATCCGTAGTAAAATATATGAGGGGAGGTAAAAGGAGGTATGGTTTATGGCATGGTGTCCCAAATGCGGGAGCGAGTATGTGGAGGGCATTAAGGTATGCGTGGACTGTGGCTGTGAATTAGTGGAATTCCTGACAAAAGAAGAGAGGGAGAACCAGGAAACCACAGATGAAATGCCTGCTTTTATGTCACAGGCAGTTAAGGAAGAAAATGATGTTTCGAAAGGAGCTTTCCAGGAAGAAGCTTCTGAGAAAGAAGAGCCGTTTTTTGATGAGGAAGAACCGGTAAATACATATCGCCCCTTTTATGTCAATAATGAAGAAAAGGCGGAAGAAAACAGATCATCGGCATATACCCTTCTTACAGTAGGAAGTATCGGGCTTGTGATAATTTTCCTTGTTTTCATGGAGGTAATTGACATAGGCATGTCGCTTACCAACAGGTACATGGTTACCGGAGTGATGGGAGTTCTTTTCATTCTTTTTATTGTTATGGGAATTGTATCCATGAAAAACTCCAAAATTTTGCGAAAAAAGGCCTCCAAAGAAAATAATCTCACAAGAGAAATAAAGAAATGGTGCGCCCAGAATCTTAAAAAAAGTGAGATTGACAAAATTTTAAATCTATCAGGGATGCAGGAGGAGCTTCAATATTTCCAGCGATTTGACTATGTAAAGACGGCAGTTCGAAAGCAGTTTATGAATCTAGATGAGGGCTATCTGGACAGATTGGTTGAGGAGGTCTATTCAGAAATCTTTGAAGAGGAAAGCGACGGAGAAGAAGTGGCCGAAAGTCATATTATTAAGGAAAAGGCCGGATGAGAATTACTATAATTTGTGTAGGAAAGCTTAAAGAAGATTTTTACAAAAAAGCAGTTTCCGAGTATGCAAAGCGCCTTGGCAGATACTGCAAACTGGAGATCATTGAGGTGGTGGATGAAAAGACGCCGGAAGATGCCAGCCCAGCCATGGAGGAGCAGATCAAAGAAAAGGAAGCCGCCAGAATATTAAAACATATAAGGGAGGACGCTTATGTGTTTACCCTGGAGATTACAGGCAAACACCCGGACTCCCTTTCTTTTTCGCATATGCTTTCACGTTTGGCTGTTCAGGGTGAAAGCCATTTTCAGTTTATTATTGGAGGCTCTTTGGGGCTTCACAAAAGCGTTTCTCTTGTTGCCGATCAGGCAATCAGTTTTTCAAACATGACTTTTCCCCATCAGTTAATGCGTGTGATTCTGCTGGAGCAGATTTATAGAAGTTATCGGATTATGAATGGGGAGCCGTATCATAAATAAAATACATTTAAAGATAAGAGGTGAGGCCGTGAATATAGATACCACTATAGCGAAGAGTATACGGGTGGCAGATGACAAAGCCAGCTATGACGCAGCCTGTAAGCGTCTGCTTTCAGAAAAGGTTATTTTAGCATGGATTATGAAGAACTGCTTAGAGGAATATCGGGATTGTGATGTGGATGAGATTACGGAGAAATACATTGAGGGGATACCACAAGTCGGAGAAGTGGCAGTTGCCCCGGATGAGGCCAACAGTGTTTCTATGATACATGGGGCCGGAAATGAAGATTCCTCTTTGATAGAGGGGACAGTGACCTATGATATCCGCTTTTTTGCAACAGCTCCTGTATCAGGGGAATTGATCCGCTTGATTATTAATATCGAAGCACAAAATGATTTTTATCCGGGTTATCCTTTGATAAAGAGGGGAATCTATTATTGTAGCCGCATGATTTCCGCCCAATATGGAACAGAGTTTACAAATTCTCATTATGAGGAAGTCAAAAAGGTATACAGTATATGGATTTGCATGAATCCGCCAAAGAATCGGGAGAACAGTATTACCCGCTATTGCATTACGGAAGAAAATCTGGTGGGCAGTGTAAAAGAGCGAAAAGCGGATTATGATCTGATAACGGTTGTAATGATTTGTCTTGGGAAAGAGGAAGATTCTGATACAGATGTGTTAAAACTGTTGAACGTTCTTCTTTCCACAGAGACAAATTCAAAGGTTAAGTGCCAGATATTGGAGGAAGAATTTCATATTGAAATGACTCAGACATTAGAGAGTGAGGTGTCGCTTATGTGTAATTTGAGTAAGGGTGTGGAAGAAAAAGGGATCGAGAAGGGGAGACAAGAGGGATTACAAGAAGGAATAAGAGCTATGGTATCAGCATTAAAGGATTTACAAATTGCAGACAGTATTATTTTGAATAAAATCCAGGAAAAGTTTCATTTGGCAGAAGAAACAGCCAAAATGTATTTGTAGGTATGAGCGGAGGTTTATAGTGAACAATAATGTAGTTGAAAAGAACAAAAACGGGTTTGTGTACCATCTAGCGGCGATAATCATGCGGTATTTGCCTTTGCTTTATCAGGTGCAACAGTGACCTCCTGTGATTCATCCTTATCTGCGTCCGTTTAATGAAGATTTAAAAATTATCAGACCATATGATGCAACGGGGCCTTTTGAAGATGAGAATACGGTAAATTATCATTGGAGATTACAGGATATTATGAATGCAGTTATGCATTCCGGCTTGCACCTTGAACATTTAGAAGAAATGTTTGATGAAAAGGACTATGAAGCGCCTTTTTGGCTGAAAACAGAAGATATAATTAACGGTGTGAGAGTCAGTAAAGAAGAAGTGGACAAAATGTATGACTGGCATGAAAATCCGCGGATGGCATTACCCAATTGGATATGTCTGGTTGGTAGAAAGATAGAATGTAATTGAATTTTGAGTACATGAAAAGTTCTCCAGATTATGGAATCAGGTCTAGCATTCATTTTTCCCTCATATAGTAAAATATAAGGGGTATTAAAATGAAGAAACGAATCCATAAACATAACTGGAACCAGACAAGACAGGAGCGCGCGGATGAGAGAAGAATTTCTGGCAGAGAGCTTATGGTGGAATCCCTAAAGCTACCTAAGGATTCTCTTCTCGGGGCATCTATCGTAACTGTGACAGGAAATACGGACGCTTTTGTGGAAAATTATAAGGGAATTATTGAATATACAAACCAGCAGATTCTTCTGCAGGGAAAAACCTGCAAAATTGAAATCTGCGGCAGAAGGCTCAATATTGTATACTACACCAATGAGGATATGAAGATCAGCGGATGGATAGAATCGGTCCGGTATTTAACATGAGATTGAATAAATTCATGTACTAAAAACTGTGGGGTGTGGTATGATACAGGTCATTCGATACTTGAAAGGATATCTTGCCATTAAGGTTTACGGCTTTTCGCCGGAAAGATTTATGAATCTATGCAGCCACCACAAAATATTTTTGTGGGATGTGGAAAACCATGGCAATTATTATACGATGAAGATCAGCCTACAAGGTTTTTACCGCCTTAAGGGGATTACAAGAAAAACAGGGACGAGGGTAGTCATAACAAAGCGTTATGGACTGCCCTTTCTTTCTACAAGAATGTGGAAGCGCAGAATATTTATGCTGGGCCTTTTGGGAAGTCTTGTATTTTGGATTTGGATGTCCCGGTTTATCTGGGCGGTGGAGGTGGAAGGGAATTATTATGTGACTACCGATGTCTTCCTGGATTTCCTTGAGGAGAACGATGTTTTTGTGGGGATGAAGAAGGAAAATGTGGAGATAGAGACTCTGGAAAAAGCCATTAGAGCTCAGTTCAATATTGTCACATGGACCTCCGCCCGGATTGACGGCACCAGACTGCTGATTCAGATCAAAGAAAATGATCTGATTCCCGCAGAAGATGAGAAGTCTGAGCCGGCGGAGGGAGAAGGTCAGGATTTGGTGGCCGAAAAGGAAGGGGAGGTCATCAGTATTGTAACCCGCAGCGGGGTTCCGAAGGTGACGGCAGGGACGGCAGTAGCTGAGGGGGATATTCTTGTGGAGGGCAGTATCCCCATTATGAATGAGGATGGAACTGTGAGAAGGTATGATTACTGCAGGGCAGACGCGGATATTATGCTCCGCTGCGTCTATGACATGGAGGAGAAACTGCAGGAAAAATATGAGCAGAAATTGTATACGGGAAATGAAAAGAAGTTTCCTTTCCTCATGTTTGGCACAAAAAAGCTAAAGCTCCCAGAGTTTGGGAAAAAATATGAGCAGCAGGATGTAGTGGAGGAAAAAAGGCAGCTTAAATTGTTTGGCAACTATTATTTGCCGGTGTATTTTGGGCGCGATCTGGTAAGAGAATATGTTACGGAGGAGAGAGTATACACTCAGGAACAGGTAAAAGAGCTTTTTGAGGAAAAAATCCAAAAATTTATAGAAAGTTTACAGGAAAAAGGGGTTCAAATTATAGAAAAAAATGTTACAATAGATAAGAATGCCGGAGTGTGGAAAATGAACGTGGATTTTCTTGCACTGGAAAAAACCGGCATGTTGAAAGAAATCCAGATTCCGGCGCAGGAGGAGATTTCGGAAGAGGAAAATCAGGAATAACATCAAATGCTCTCGTATGTTAAGAGAGTTTATTGAATCAGAGGGATATGAATGGAAGAAATTTCTGAGGTGATAAAAGTACCGGTCAGTGACCAGTCCAATGTTTTTGGACAGTTTGACTCTCATATCAAAAAGCTGGAAAGACAGCTCCGTGTATCAATCGTTGACAGAAACGGAGAAGTCAGGATCAGCGGAAATCACACGGGAGTAAAGAGAGCCAGGGCAGTCATCCACGAATTGACAGAATTATCAAAGAGAGGAAATATAATCCAGGAACAGAGTGTGGATTATGCAATTACTATGAGTATGGAAGAAAATGAAGATGTTTTGCTTGAAATAGATAAGGAGTGTATCTGCCATACGATTTCCGGTAAGCCGGTAAAGCCCAAAACACTGGGGCAGAAGGAGTATGTGGATGCTATTCGCAATAACATGATCGTATTTGGATTGGGTCCTGCTGGAACAGGAAAAACCTATCTTGCCATGGCGATGGCGATTACGGCCTTTAAAAGCCAGGAGGTGGAAAGGATTATCTTAACCCGCCCGGCCATTGAAGCAGGGGAGAAGCTGGGTTTTCTTCCGGGAGATTTACAGAGCAAGGTGGATCCTTATCTGCGGCCTTTATATGATGCTCTTTATCAGATCATGGGAGCGGAATCCTTTCAGAAGAATATGGAAAAAGGGTTGATTGAGGTGGCGCCTTTGGCCTATATGAGAGGACGAACCCTTGATAATGCCTACATTATTTTGGATGAGGCTCAGAATACCACATCCGCACAAATGAAAATGTTCCTGACCAGAATCGGGTTTGGCTCTAAGGTGATCGTGACAGGCGATGCCTCCCAGAAGGATTTAGCTCCTGGAACGTTGTCTGGTCTTGATGTGGCGGCCAGGGTGCTTTCGGGTATAGAGGGGATTGCATTCTGCAAGCTTACAAGCCGGGATGTAGTCAGACATCCGTTGGTACAAAAGATCGTTAAGGCTTATGAGAATTATGAGGCAAAGGAGAACAGCTTAAAAGGGCGGATTCCCCATGCTTCCGGGAATTCTTATCCTCAGCGGAAAAGCAGGAATGCGGAACATGGAAAGAAATACTAAAAAAAAAGAAAGGAAGGATGCAGAGGGTATTTCAGTTACTACCAGGTCAGAGAGTTGGATGGTGTCTTTTCAGGAAATACTCATGTTCCTTCTGACAATTATATACAGTGCATTGGCAGCGTATCTATATGAAAAGACTGTGATTGAAATTGCAGGGATTGCAATTTTGGCGGGAGCAGGCTTTGGATGTGTCCTGTTTGCTATGGAGCAGAGCATTGAAAACAAGAGCTTTCTCTATGATAATGATGAGCATTTGTGGAGATTTGTAGTCATTTATCTTCTTTCTTTTGGGGGGAGTGTTCTTTTCCCTATCATACCGGCAGGAGGCTGGCCATATCTGGTAATTTTTGTGGGGCTGATGTTTTTTAGCAACAGGATGATAGGTTTGTCAGCCGGGTGCGTCCTTCTTATGATTACAGTTTTGATTGAGGGGAATGGTATTGTTTCTTTTCTCAATTATTTTATCAGTGGCCTTGTGGGAATTCTGGTATTCTCTTACATATATGAGTCCTTTAAGATATGGTTCCCATTGATGATTTCTCTGACAATTCAGGCAGTGTGCCTTTTGGTTCAAGAGCTGTTGCTTGCGGAAGGAGCAGTGTCTATCCGGGAGCTTTTGGTTCCAGCATTGAATCTCTTGTTTTGTCTTATTTTGCTGCTTTTGCTGCTGAAATATTTTAGCGCATCTTTGGTGTATCGAAATCGTGATTTATATATGGAGATTAATGATCCTGAGCATCCTATTTTAGTTGAGCTTAAGTCCTTCTCGAAGGAAGAGTATTATCATGCCATTCATACAGCATATCTATGTGACAGGGTCGGTAAGCAATTAGGGTTACAGGACAGGGTGATTAAAGCCTGTGGCTATTATCACAGAATAGGTGTTCTTAAAGGGGAAAACAATTGGGAAAATCTCCAAGTGATTTTAAAGGAACAGAACTTTCCAGAAGAAGTGCAGAGTGTGCTGAGGGAGTATATGGATGATGAGGAGAGAGTGATTTCTAAGGAAGCAGTGGTTCTTATGATTTGCGATTCTCTTGTGTCTTCCATCAGTTATCTCTTTTCCCAGGAACCATCGGCACAGCTTGAGTATTCCCCAATCATTAATCTAGTACTGAAGGAAACAATCGAGAGCGGTAAAATCAATCACAGTGCCGTATCCTTTGGAGAAATACAGAAAATTAGAAGGATTTTGCTGGAGGAGCAGCTTTACTATGAGTTCTTACGTTGAAAATGAAATAGGGGTAGAATTTGGATTTGATATTAAGGAGATTATGGATGCAGTGATGGATGAGGTCTTAGAAGAAGAAGGATGTCCCTATGAAACTCAGGTGAATCTTCTGATCACGGATGATGAGGGAATCCGGGACTTCAATATGCGTTTAAGAGAGGTGAATTCTCCCACAGACGTTCTATCCTTTCCCATGATACCATTTGAGAGGGAAGGAGATTTTTCTGTTGTGGAAACGGATGAGGCCGATTATTTTGACCCTGACAGCGGAGAACTGCTGCTGGGGGATATTATCATTTCAGCGGAAAAGGTCAGAGAGCAGGCGGATAAATATGGTCATTCCCCAAAAAGAGAGATGGCTTTTCTCATAGCTCACAGTATGTTTCATCTCTGCGGTTATGATCATATGACAGAAGAAGAAGCCAGGGTAATGGAACAAAAGCAGGAAAATGCTCTCAGAGCAATTGGAATTACCAGAGATAACTGATTTAGTTTACATAAGAATAGGAGTACCTATGAAAAAACCGGGAAAGAGAAGGACTACTTTGCGGACATCCTCTTTTGGAAAGGATTATTTTACGATTATCGCACAGATAACTTTGATAGCAACACTTATTTTCCGTATTCCTCTAGGGAATATGATCGGAGATAAGGGGATGGCTTATTTTGGTATGACGAATGAAATTCTGGCTGTCATGGCCGGAACCATTGCCTATGGACTTTCTCAGGCAGCCTCTGTGCAGGTGAGATACCGTATGAAACGAGGGCAGATCAAAAGTGCTGGAAGGATTTTAAGAGGGGCTCTGCTCATAGGTGGAGGGATTGGCCTGCTGCTTGGCATCCTTTTGATCGCCACGGGACATGCCATGGCAGAGCATGTCATGCACCTTGCGCCTGCGGGTATGGCTGTGGTATGGATGGCGCCGGCTGTATTTTTCAGTATTCTTACAGGGGTTTTCAGAGGTTATTTTCAGGGGAATGGCTCCAAAAGGGCTACCATGCATTCACAGGTATTGTATGTTCTTTTCCTGTATCTTGGGGGAATGGTGGGGGCAGCGGCACTGCACGGGTATGGCGTAAAGGTGGCTGCCCTGCTGCAAAATGAGGATTTCGCCGGAGCGTATGGGGCAATGGGGGCATCTATTGGATTAGTGGTTGCTTCTGTCTTTAGCTTTCTACATATGTTTATTCTTTATCTTGTCTTTAAAAAGAATCTGAAAAAGCAGGCGAGCAGGGAACAGTCAAGAAATCAGGACACCCTTTTAGGTGCTGTGAAGGTACTTGCAGGGACCGGAATATTGTATGCACTTTACTGGTTTTTCTTTCATGCCATGACATTATTAGACCAATACCTATTTTTTGCGGCAGGAGCCAAAACTCCCATGGAAGAGGGAATGGTGCTCAGCGAATATATGGGGCAGCTCACCACCTGGTGGGGGGCTTATTACGGAAAATATGCTGCTGTGATCGGAACCCTGGGAGGATTTATCAGTATGGCATGTCTTCTGCCAATTCGACGGATCGTTACGACTCTGGAGAGGGAGGAAAACCGCGTTGCAAGAGAAAAGCTGGGAATATGGATCCATCAGTGTGCTTCTGTAGCCATTCCGGCGGCTGTGTTTCTCGGTGTGCTTGCGCAAGATTTGGCGGATGTACTGTTTAAGGGAAATAATGAGCAGATGATATCCTGGCTGCGTGTTGGCAGTGTTACAGTTGTTTTCTCTGTATTTGCCGTGATATTCACGGAAGTTCTTATACGAAACCGCAAGCTCATCCATGTGATTTGCGTGGGAGCGGCAGCGTTTCTCTTGCATGCAGGAATGGCAGTGCTGCTGGTCAGCATCGGGAAAATGGGTATTATGGGAGTGATTATTGCAGGAATTGTATTTTATGTGGTGGTGACTCTTGCCGGTTTTTTTCTGGTCAGCCGGTTTTTTCAGTATGAACAGGAATGGATCAAGTGTTTTGCACTTACAATTGTGATATCTGCCATCTCAGGCATTCTCGCCATGCTGCTTGAGCGGCTGCTTAACACCTTTTTGAGTTCCCTTTTGTCGATGGCGATCTCTCTGGTGGTGGCAGTTGCGGTGTACATGCTCCTTTTGGTGATAACAAGGGCTTTTCGGAGAGAGGAGTTGGATGAGATGGTGGGGGGCAGGCTTTTGATTATGCTTTCGGAGCTCCTTCATTATACATAGCTAAGTATAATTTCATATTTTTTTGCTGATACTGTTTACAGGGCAATAAATGTTCTGCCTTATAAATGGTAAAGGTGTGTATATTTATGAAATTTGTAAAACGTCTCAGTTTATTTTTTATCTACCCGCTCACAATGTTTGCGCTGGGGTTTGCTTCTAATATGGCTATTATGGAGTTTTTTTATCCGGGAGATTTGAAGCATTCTCTGAAACAGGGGGATCTGGCGGATTTTCAGATCAATTCAGTTGACATTGATATGCCAGACCAAAAGGAGGAAGAAAATAATAGCTTTCTGGATAATGAGCCTGAACTTGAGCCTGTTGAGGTTGCAATGAGTGAGGAGCCCGTGGTTAATGCCAATACTCTCTATGTGCTTGAGAGGTACGATGTCATGAGCGGTGAGAAGAGCGAAGCTGAAGAGGTTATGCCCGATAAATTTATCGGACTAAACAGAGAAAAACTGGTAGATGAGATTGAGGAATATAACCATAATCCATCGCTGACCGATTTGGAGCAGGGTTTTACCTATATGGAGCTTGTGTCTTTTTCTACCGGAAGGGTGGTTGTGAGAAAAAGCTATGAGGCAAAAGAGGAGGAGAAAGGCTTTTTTCTTCTGAATGAAAACCATTATGTGGTCGTCTATGATCAAAGTCTGTCCAATGTGTATATGGACACGGAAATTTTGGTGGAAAATTTGCCGGAAAGTGTACAGGAAGAAATTTTAAATATGAAGTTTGTGGAAGACGAAAAGGAATTATATCAGTTTCTTGAGGCATATACCAGTTAGCCGCTAGGGAGCGGAAGGAGAAAATGTAAATGGATGATAAAGTAAAGGTAGCTGTAATTGGAGCCGGGGCATCGGGAATGGCAGCGGCAATCACGGCAGCGAAATACGGCGGCGAGGTTACCTTGTTTGAAAAAGGTGAGAGGGTAGGAAAGAAAATTCTCGCAACCGGAAACGGTAAATGTAATCTGGGAAATCTGAATTTCTCTATGGAGCAGTATTATTGCAGAGATAAGGAAAAGCTGGAGAAAATCTTCCGGGTATTTTCTGTGTGGGACAGTATTTCCTTTTTTGAAAGTATGGGTTTGATGATAAAAGATAAGAATGGGTATCTCTACCCCTATTCGGAGCAGGCTTCGACGGTATTGGATATTCTGCGCATGGAGCTTGCCCGGCAGCAGATTAAGGTCAGGACAGGCTCCGGCATAAAGACAGCCAGGTTCAAAAGGGAGGAAGAACTGTTTGAACTGACAGATGCTGCCGGTGAGGTACATAACTTTCAGAGACTGATCGTGGCCTGCGGAAGCCCGGCGTCCCTGAAAAAGGGCGAGGGAATGACCGGCTACCGGCTGGCGGAGCATTTTGGCCACAAGGTGGGAAGGCTGCTTCCGGGGTTGGTACAGCTAAGGAGCGATGAGGATTTTATCAAGGCTCTTGGCGGCGTCAGGTGCCAGGCCAGAGTCAGACTTTTGGTTGCTGGAGAGGAAAAGGCGGCGGAAACCGGGGAGCTGCAGTTTACCGATTATGGTGTTTCTGGTATTCCCATCTTTCAGATGAGCCGAATTGCGGCCGATGCGATGGAAGATGAAAAACAGGTAGAAGTGATGGTGGATTTTTTCCCAGATCAGGAGGAGAAGGCCTTTGCCTGTATGGCACGGCTGCGCTTTGAGACCCAGGGGGATAAGACCCTGGAGGATTATATGACAGGACTTTTAAACAAGAAGGTCAATAGGGTGCTCATCAAATGTTCAGGTCTTAAGCCGGGGATGGGCGTGGTGGAAACCGGATGGGAAAGGATATGGGAGCTGATGCAGAAGTGCCGTCGGTTTCCGATACATATCAGAGGTGCCAATTCTATGGAAAATGCTCAGGTTTGTGCCGGCGGTGTAGGGTTTGAGCAAATCAGTACGGAGTTGGAATCAGAGCTTGTGAGGGGCCTTTATTTTGCAGGAGAGCTTCTGGATGTGGATGGAAAATGCGGAGGATATAATTTGCAATGGGCATTTACCAGCGGTTACGTGGCAGGCAGGAATGCGGCGGGGAGCTCAACCAAAGAAATTGCCCTGGGCGCAGAGCCCGAGGAAGAGAAGCTGCGAGGTTATCCGAAATGCTGAGAATTCCCCAATTGCGGCTTCCGGTGGGGCACACCGGGGAAGAGCTGACAGAGCGGGTAAAAAAGCTCCTTAAGTGTAAGGAAACACCAGAGATTACCATCGTCAGACGTTCCATAGACGCAAGGAAAAAGCCAGAGCTTTATTTTAACTATATTTTGAATGTCCGGGTGAAGAACCAGGCTCAGGTGTACAGCCGTTGTGACAAAAAGCAGGTTATGATCTGGGAGGAGAAACCTTATCGGTTCCCGGTTCTGAACTTAAGGGGGAAGACCAGGCCGGTGATCATCGGTACCGGTCCGGCAGGATTATTCTGTGGCTACATGCTCTCAAAAGCAGGGCTTTGCCCTATTCTTTTAGAGCGCGGGATGCCCGTAGAGCAGAGAGTGAAAGATGTGGAGTTTTTCTGGCAGAGCGGAAATCTGAACCCGGAATCCAATGTGCAGTTTGGAGAAGGCGGCGCGGGAACCTTTTCTGACGGAAAGCTGAACACGCTGGTGAAGGATACGCACGGAAGAAACCGGGAAGTGCTCTCTATTTTTGTGGAGGCAGGGGCAGAGCCGGAAATCCTTTTTGACCATAAACCCCATATCGGCACAGATATTCTGCAAAGAGTGGTAGTAAATCTGCGTAAGGCCATTCGGGATATGGGAGGAGAGGTGCGCTTTGGCGCCAAAGTAACGGACATTGAGAGTGCAAATGGGTATATCACAGGGGTGATCATAAATAATTCGGAGCGTTTGTCCGCTGAATATGTGGTTTTGGCGCCGGGACACAGCGCTAGAGATACCTTTGCCATGCTCTATGAAAAAGGGATTGTGATGGAAGCCAAGCCTTTTGCGGTGGGGATGCGAGTGGAACATCCACAGGAGCTGATCAATCTTTCCCAATATGGACAAAGGCAGGTGCCTGCCCTGGGAAACGCACCCTATAAGGTGACGGCAAAGGCTTCGGATCAAAGAGGTGTCTATTCCTTCTGTATGTGTCCGGGAGGCTATGTGGTGAATGCCTCCTCGGAGCCGGGAAGACTTGCGGTAAACGGCATGAGCTACAGTGGAAGGGATGGAAAAAATGCAAACAGCGCCATCGTAATAGCTGTTACGCCTGAGGATTATGGCAGTGACCATCCCCTGGCCGGTGTGGAGTTTCAGCGAAGACTGGAAAAGAAAGCCTTTGAGGTGGCAGCAGGGAAGGTGCCTGTAGAGAGATACGGCGATTACAAAAGAGCAGTTATGGGCGAAACAAATGAGAACGGTGAGGTATCTTTGCTGACAAAAGACTTCTCTCCAAGTGTCAAGGGAGAGTGGGCCTTTGCTCCGGTTCATGAAATCCTTCCGGGGGCTCTTAAGAAGGCATTTGTGGAAGGAATGGAGAGCTTTGGCAGGGTGATTCATGGCTTTAATGATAAGAATGTGCTGGTGGAGGGGATGGAGAGCAGGACTTCTTCCCCGGTCAGGATTGTAAGAGACGATTCCCTTCAGTCCTCCTTAAAGGGATTGTACCCCTGCGGGGAAGGGGCAGGCTACGCGGGCGGAATCACTTCAGCGGCTATGGATGGAATTCGGGTAGCGGAGGAGATAGCGGTCTGTATTGCCAGGGGAGAATCTCCTTTGGAGAGTCTCCCCTGATGGAGATAAGCTGATTTGCAGGCTTGATTCACGAAAGGAGGGGCTTATGGAGAAAAGAGCATCTAACAGTAAACAGGAGCTTCGCAGTAAATATCTTGCTTACAGGAATGAGCTTTCCCTTAAGGAACGAAAGGAAAAAAGTGAGCGTATCCAGGAGTTGCTTCAAAGCGAAGTTTCCTACCGTCAGGCACAGGTGATCCTGGTTTATATGGATTACCGTAGCGAGGTGATCACAACAGGGCTGGTGGAAGCGCTCTTCGCAGAAGGGGAAAAGCGAATATTTGCCCCTAAGGTGGAGGGAATGGATATTGCCTTTTATGAAGTAAGCTCCATGGCTGATTTCGCGGAAGGATATCAGGGAATCCGGGAGCCTCTTGGGGAGAGCGGGAAGCGTTTCGCACCGGAACATTTTCAGGGACAGAATATTCTGGTGCTGGTGCCGGGAGCGGTATTTGACAGACAGCGGGGACGGCTTGGCTATGGAAAGGGGTTTTATGACCGCTTCCTGGAAAAACTTAGCATTGCCTGTCAAATGGGCGGATGGGAGGAAAAGGGGGCGTTTGTCCGCAGTGCGGGGTTGTCCTTTGACTGTCAGCTTGCCAAACGGGTATCAGTGGAGGCACATGACAGGAGAGTAGATATGATTATAACCGAAACGGGTATCATCAAATAAAGAGGAAAAGAGCGATGGATGAGAGATTGATTCAAATGGGAAAAAATGCGGTCACTGCCAAGTATCGGTTGCAGCTTTTTTCTGCAGAGCAAAAGAATCAGGCATTGTGCGCTGTGGCAGATGCGCTGGTGACAGAGAGCACAATGATTTTGGAGGAAAACAGCAGGGATGTGGCAGCAGGGGAGGAAAAGGGGATGTCTCCCGGCCTTTTAGACCGGCTGCGTCTTTCGAAAGAACGGATAAGGGCGATGGCTGAGGGGCTTAGGGAAGTGGCCGCATTGCCGGATCCGATTGGAGAGGTATTGGAGAAGATTGAGCGCCCCAACGGTCTTGTGATCGAAAAATGTCGTGTTCCCATGGGGGTAATCGGAATCATCTATGAGTCTCGCCCTAATGTCACGGCGGATGCCTTCGGGCTGTGCTTTAAGAGTGGGAACGCTGTAATTTTAAAGGGCGGAAGCGATGCCATTTTCTCTAATATGGCAATCACAGGAGTGATTCGGAGTGCTCTTGAGCGTGTAGGGATTACCAGTGATGCTCTTCAACTGATCGAGTCCACGGACAGAGAGATCACCCGGCAGTTTATGGGAATGAAGGAGTATGTGGATTTGCTGATTCCTAGGGGCGGCGCAGGGCTGATCAGAAGCGTGGTGGAAAACAGTACGATACCAGTGATTGAGACGGGGACGGGGAATTGTCATATTTATGTGGACAGGGAAGCGGACTTAGAGAAGGCAATTCCCATCATTATCAATGCCAAGACCCAGCGGATAGGCGTGTGCAATGCCTGTGAGTCTCTTGTGATTCACGAGGAGATAAAGGACGCGCTTCTGCCTCGGCTTGCCAGGGCCTTAAAGGAGCGGGGAGTAGAGATTAGAGGTGATGAGAGGGTGCAGGAGGTGATTGACTGCAAGCCTGCCACAGAGGAGGACTATGCAACAGAATACCTGGACCTTATCATTTCCATGAAGACAGTAGCATCGGTAGATGAGGCAATTGCTCATATCAATAAGTACAGTACCAGGCATTCGGAATCCATCATTACGGAGAATAAAGAAAATGGAGAGAAATTTTTACAGGAGATTGATGCCGCCTGTGTTTATTTAAATGCTTCCACTAGGTTTACAGACGGCTTTGAATTTGGATTTGGGGCAGAGATTGGTATCAGCACCCAAAAACTTCATGCCAGGGGGCCTATGGGGCTTAAGGAACTGACATCCTACAAATACAGAGTTCGGGGAAATGGCCAGGTCAGGATTTAAGCTTGATTTCCCTGTGCGTTTATGTAAAAATAGAACAGAAAAGGTACTTTGCTCTGACAGGGAGGATTAGCGATGAGAGGAATAGATACACAGGTACGTAAGAACAGAAGACGCATTTTTAAGGAAGTGGCAAATCTGGCTTACACTTCTGAGAATTTGAAGGATGATGTGGAAGCCCTTCCTTATAAGATTGTTGATTATGATGAGTCGGAATACGAGAGTATTTATCGGGAGAGGGCGATTGTAAGGGAGCGCATCCGTCTGGCGATGGGATTATCACTCCGTCCGGAAAATGCGCCGGTACATGTGACCCAGGGCCTTGAAGAGAGCAATATTGATGAAAAGTATTATGAACCGCCGCTGATGCAGGTGATCCCTTCGGCTTGCAACGCATGTCCGGAGAATAAATATGAAATAACCGATAAATGTATGGGGTGCGTGGCCCATCCCTGCCGGGAGGTATGTCCCAGGGGAGCCATCAGCATGAAGAACGGTAAATCTGTGATCGATCAGGAAAAATGCATCCGGTGTGGAAAGTGTAAATCTATCTGTCCTTATGATGCGATATCCCATCAGGTTCGTCCCTGCCTGGCACATTGCGGAGTAAATGCCATCAAGAGTGATAAAAAGGGACGGGCTTATATTGACACGGATTTGTGCGTCTCCTGTGGCCAGTGTATGGTGAGCTGTCCTTTCGGCGCCATAGCGGATAAGTCCCAGATTTTTCAGTTGATACGAGCCATGCAGTCTGGGAAGAAGATCATCGCCCAGGTGGCGCCTTCCTTCGTGGGGCAGTTTGGAAAGAATGCAACGCCGGACAAGATCAAGGCAGCTCTTAAGGAGCTTGGCTTTTATGATGTATATGAGACGGCCATCGGTGCGGACATGGGCGCTATGGCGGAGGCGGAGCATTATGTGAAGGAGGTCTCCACCGGAGAACTACCTTTCCTTCTTACCTCCTGTTGCCCCTCGTGGTCTGTACTTGCCAAGAAGTTTTTCCCAGAAACCATTGACAAGATTTCCAATGCGCTGACCCCTATGGTTGCCACCGCCCGGAAGATCAAGGAAGATCACCCAGACGCTTCTGTGGTATTTATCGGCCCCTGTGCATCCAAGAAGCTGGAGGCTTCCCGCAGAACCATTCGCTCCGATGTGGATTTTGTCATTACCTTTGAGGAACTGGCGGGAATGTTTGAGGCAAAGGGCCTTTTGCCGGAGGAGGAGGCAGGGAGTGAAGCCATGAATGATGCCACCGGGGCAGGCCGGGGCTATGGAGTGGCAGGCGGTGTTGCCAGCGCCATTGAGGAATGTATCCGGGAATATTATCCGGATGTGGAAGTCAATATTGAACATGCGGAGAGTCTGACGGAATGTAAAAAAATCCTGATGCTTGCCAAGGCTGGCAAGAAGAACGGCTGCCTGATTGAGGGGATGGCCTGTCCCGGAGGATGTGTTGCGGGAGCAGGGACCAATATTGCCATTCCTCAGGCCATGAAGGAGGTAGCCGGATTTAAGGCGGCGGCAGGGCAGAAGATTCCTGATAAGAAATGATTTGAGTGTTGAAAGGAGCTTTACAATAAAATGAAAATAAGAACGAGATATGCCCCCAGCCCTACAGGCAGGATGCATGTGGGGAATTTGAGGACGGCCCTCTATGCCTACCTGATTGCAAAGCATGAGGGGGGAGACTTTATTTTAAGGATTGAGGATACGGATCAGGAGCGATTTGTGGAAGGAGCAGTGGAGATTATCTATCACACGCTCGAGGAGACAGGGCTTATCCATGATGAAGGGCCTGACAGAGATGGCGGTGTGGGGCCTTATGTACAGTCGGAGAGGCAAAAACAGGGAATCTATCTGGAGTATGCAAAAAAACTGATTGATAAGGGAGAAGCATATTATTGTTTTTGCGATAAGGAGCGCCTTGCCGGCCTGAAAACTCAGGTAGTGGAGGGGAAGGAAATCACGGTTTATGACAAGCATTGCTTATCCCTATCTGCAAAGGAGGTAGAGGAGAAATTAAAGGCCGGACTTCCCTATGTAATCAGACAGAACAATCCCAGGGAGGGGAAAACTACCTTCCATGATGAGATATATGGGGATATTTCTGTGGACAACGCAGAACTGGATGATATGATTCTGATCAAGTCGGACGGCTATCCCACCTACAATTTTGCCAATGTGGTAGATGATCACCTGATGGGCATCACTCATGTGGTGAGAGGAAATGAATACCTTTCTTCCTCCCCGAAATACAACAGGCTTTATGAGGCGTTTGGATGGGATGTGCCGATATATGTGCACTGTCCGCTCATCACCGACGAAAGCCATCAAAAGCTCAGCAAGCGCTGCGGCCATTCCTCTTATGAGGATTTGATTGATCAGGGATTTTTGACGGAGGCGGTGGTGAATTTTGTGGCGCTTCTCGGATGGAGCCCCTCTGAGAGCAATGAAGAGATTTTCTCCTTGAAAGAGTTGGCAGAGATTTTTGATTACCGCCATATATCCAAATCCCCGGCGGTGTTTGATTACACTAAGTTAAAGTGGATGAACGGGGAATATATCAAGGCCATGGACGAGGAGGCTTTCTATGAGATGGCCGAGCCTTATCTTAAGAAGACCATTACACAGGAAATGGATCTTCGCAAGATTGCTTCCATGGTGAAGACCAGAATAGAAGTGTTCCCGGATATTCCGGAGCTGGTTGACTTTTTACAAGAACTGCCGGAGTATGATCCGGCTATGTACCAGCACAAAAAGATGAAGACCACCAAAGAGTCCTCTCTGGAGGTGTTAAGGGAGCTTCTTCCCATACTAGAGACTCAGGAGGATTACTCAAATGATGCTCTCTATGCACTTTTACTGTCCTATGTGGAGCAGAAGGGCTGCAAAAACGGCTACGTGCTCTGGCCCGTCCGCACGGCGGTTTCAGGCAAACAGATGACTCCTGCCGGAGCCACGGAAATTATGGAGCTTCTTGGCAGGGAAGAATCACTTCTGCGCATTAAGAAAGGAATTGCACTTCTTGAGAGTACCCAGTAAATCACAACAACAGGCTATTGCCCATCTGTCGGGACCTGCCATGGTGATTGCAGGCCCCGGCAGCGGGAAGACCTTCACAATTGTCAAACGTATTCTGTATCTTATCTGTCATCATCATGTTCCCCCGGAAAACATTCTTGTGATCACCTACACGAAAGCTGCTGTTAGTGAAATGAAAGAGCGTTTTGAGAAGGCATATGTTTCCGCCGACTCCGTTGTGGGGGCCGATGGCTTGCCCTTTGGCGGAGAGGGACGGGCAGCAGTGAGCTTTGGAACCTTCCACAGTATCTGTTACCATATCTTAAGACAATCCGGTATCGTAAGGGAAAATTCCCTGATAAAAGAAAGCGATAAGCGAAAGCTTATGCAGGTTATTCTTAAAACCATGGGACTTGGCGCCAAATCCGACTATGACGCAGTGACGGAGCTTGTCAATGAAATCAGCAGAAGGAAAAATTTGTCCCAATCTGCACGCTCCGCCCATTTTTCTGAGGAAGAGCTTGCAGCTCTCAGTAAGGAATATGACAGATATTTGAGGGAGCAGGGGTTGATCGACTTTGATGATATGATTCTTCGGTGTCTTGAACTGCTCTCATCCAATAAAAAATGTCTTGACAGGTACCAAAAGCTTTTTTCCTATCTTCTTGTAGATGAGTTTCAGGACATCAATCCCCCTCAATATGAAATTTTAAAGCTTTTGGCTCATCCTCAGAATAATCTCTTTGTGGTTGGGGATGATGACCAGGCGATCTATGGCTTTCGGGGAGCCACTCCTGGAATTATGCAGCTCTTTTCCCAGGATTTTGAGCAGGCAAGGCAGATCATGCTCACGGAAAACTATCGGTGTGGAGCGGATATTGTAGGACTAGCAGGAGAGATGATTGCTCAAAATAAGGAGCGTTTTTTGAAAGAATTTTACCCTGTGAAGCCAAAGGGGAGGGTAATCTTTACCTGCTTTGACTCTCACAGGGAGGAGGAGAAGGGGATTGCAGAAGTGCTTTCTTCTCTGTCAGAGGGTGAGCTGTCAGATACAGCAATCATTTTGCGGACCAACCGGGAAGCTGCCCTGTATGCCGGATACTTGAAGCAGGCTCATATAGCAGTGAGGGGAAACGGTATCATTGGCATAGACAGAAAAGAGGATATTTTCCATGGATTTATCATGCAGGATGCGCTTGCCTTTCTCTCCTACTTATATGAGGGGAAAAAGCGCAGCGATTTTATCTGTTTTATGAACAAACCGAACCGATTTCTGACCCGTATGGCGCTGTCGGAGGAAGTGGTAAGCATAAAGGCTCTGGAGCAGTATTACGGAAAAAATCCGGAAATGCTTGGGAAAATTCGGATACTTTTCAGGCAACTTCAGATCGCGGAAGGGCTTTCTCCTTCGCTTGCGGTTTCTTTTTTCAGAAAAACTCTGGGCTATAATGAATATCTGCGCAGCAGAGCAGGAGATGAGAGTGAGTATCAGCATCTTTGCGGTTTGGCGGATAAGGTTCAGCAATGCCTTTGCGCCTATAAAAAAGGGATGTCTGTCAATGAGTTTGTGGCACGGAGGGTGTCAGAGGAAGAAAAGAATCATGCACCGGAAATCAGGGAGGAGAGCGGAATCCATATTCTCACCATGCATGGCTCTAAGGGGCTGGAATTTGACAGGGTATTTCTTCCAGATTTAAATGAGGGAATCATTCCGGGAAGAGACTGCCTGACTTTAAGGGATCTGGAGGAAGAAAGAAGGCTTTTGTATGTTGCCATTACAAGAGCTAAAAAAGAGCTGTATCTTTATTGCAGCAGAGAAAGAGGCAGAAAGCCCTCCCGTTTTTTGGAAGGGCTTAACGTAAATATCAAGTGATCAAAAAACAGCGGCAGTGGCTTAATCTAAAAGCCGAACAATCATATGATCAGAGCTCATCCGCATCACCCACAAGCTCATCGAATTCCGCATTGTCAAGGAATTCGTCAAAGGCATCCGAGACGATCTCATATTCTTCATCATCCTCGATGTAAGCAAGTTCAGGCTCTTCATTGGGATTATTTTCATTTTCATGGTAACGGTAAAACCATACATCCCCGTCGTGATTTTCCCCATCCTCATCAAGAGGAAGCAGCACAATATAATCTTTCTCTCTGACAGTCAGAATCGTGACAATAGAACAGGTAACGCTGGTGCCATCCTCCAAATCGAGGGTGACGGTCATTTCTTCCTCGCTTCCGTCCGGCTCTCTGATGGGTTCGTCAGATGGATTCGTTTGTCGATTTTTACTCATAGGACACCTCCCACATGTAATTTTTAACATCATTTTACTCACTAATCTCTGAGGATGCAACAAAATATTATATTTTTATGCACATACTGCAATTTTTATGTTATGATATAAATGGCGCAATTGACTTTATTAGTAGAGACAGCCAAGGAGGCTGTCATTGTTCAGGCTGGAGGAGCGCATGGAGGAAAATTGGAGGGTAAGTTATTTCAAACCTGCAAGGCAGGGAGTAGTTTGTAATAAAAATAGTGTAAGTTTTGCGGCAGAGCTGTCAACAGACAAGGATTGTGGGGTTATCTTATACGATAATAAGGGAGAAAGCTGGCGTTTCCCTTTTCAGAAAGAAGGAAAAAGGGGGAATCTTTACGGCCTCAAACTGGAAGGGAAGGGGATTAATAGCTGTTCTTATAATTATTATGTAAAAGATCAGGTGATTACGGATCCTTATGCCTGTGAAATCCAGGGATTGGAGATATGGGGAGAGAAAAGGGGACGGGAGACAAAAGGTTTTCTGGGAAACGAAAAGTTTGACTGGCAGGGAGATAAACCCCTGGAAATTCCTTTAAATGAAAGTATTATTTATGGTCTTAATGTGCGGGCATTTACCATGCACAAAAGCTCGGGAGTGAAAAAGAAAGGAACCTTTGAAGGGATTGCAGAAAAAATCCCTTACTTTTTAAAGTTGGGCGTAACGGCGCTGGAGCTGATGCCTTGCTATGAGTATGACGAGTGTATGGAAGAGAGGGAGCTTTTGGTGAATCAGCCCTTATCTTCTCTGCCGGAATCCCTAAAGGAGAATTCTTGCGAAAAGAATCCTTATAAAAAGGAGGAAGAGGAGGAAAAAACGGACCCCATCCGTCTCAACTGTTGGGGCTTTCAGAAAGGGTTTTATTTTGCGCCGAAGGCGGCTTACAGTGCCGGTAAATCTCCGGTACTCTCTTTTAAGAAGCTCGTCAAAAAGCTTCACCAAAATCAGATAGAAGTGATCATGCAGTTTTATTTTCCGCCGGAGATCCGGCAGATGCAGATGTTGGAAGTGATCAAATACTGGGTGATGGAGTATCATATTGATGGGGTACGTTTAAGCGGCTTCCATATCCCCTTCAGGCTGATTGCAGAAGATCCTGCGCTTAAAAATACCAAGATTCGATGCACCTATGTACCCTGGGAGGAACTGACTGCCCTCAATAACCCTTCCTTTAAAAATTTTATTCTGGATAATGGGAACTTCAAAAATGACATGAGGAGGTTTTTGAAAGGGGATGAAGGCCTAATTAATCAGGCACTGTTTTATCAGCGGCGCAATCCCAAAGAACATGGGGTGGTCAATTATATGGCGGATTATGACGGATTTTCTCTTTATGATAGCGTATGCTATGAGCGAAAGCATAACGAAGCAAACGGGGAGGAGAACCATGACGGTACAGACATGAATTTTACGTGGAACTGCGGCGTTGAAGGTGAGACCCGTAAAAAAGGAATTTTGGAGCTGCGCCAGAGACAGATAAAAAACGCCCTGTCCTTTGTGCTTCTTTCCCAGGGAGTGCCCTTTCTTTTCAGTGGAGATGAATTTGCCTGCTCGCACTTTGGCAACAATAATTGCTATTGTCAGGATAATGAGGTCGGCTGGGTGCAGTGGAAAAAGACCGGCCTTGCGAAGGAGATTCTTGCTTATACTCAGTTTTTGATTCAGCTTCGCAAAGCAAATGGCATTTTGCATATGAAGGATGAGTTTTTGATGATGGATCCGATAGGCTGCGGTTATCCTGATCTTTCCTATCACGGTATAGAGGCCTGGCGGCCGGATTTGAGCTTTATCAGCCGGATCGTTGGAATTTTGCTGTGTGGGAGATATTCTCCGGATAAGGGAGGTTCCTTTTATATTGCCTACAACATGCACTGGGAAAGCCATGAGCTGGCGTTGCCGAAACTGGCCAGAAATAAAAAATGGATGAAAATAGCTGATACCTCTTTGCCATGCGCATATTTTGAGGAAACATACGGGGAAAATGAGACAGAAAGCGGGACCGGGACCAGGGCCAGGGAGGAAAGGTTTTTTTCCATAGGAAGCAGATGTATTGCCATTTTCAGTGCGGTCAGTGTAAAGAGAAACAGGAGTGAGCAATGAATGCATGGAAGCATTTTAAAACGGTGGTTTATCACAAATTTCTTGTGATGAAGGGCTGTTTTGAGGTGGGATTATACAGACAGGGGCTTCTCCATGATCTTTCAAAGTTCAGCCCCAGCGAATTTCTGGTAGGCGCCAGATATTATCAGGGTAACAGAAGCCCGAACAATGGAGAAAGAGATGCCATCGGCTATTCTTCGGCGTGGCTCCACCATAAAGGGAGGAATAAACACCATTATGAATACTGGATTGATTACAGCTCCAGGGCGGGAGGTATGGTTCCTGTTCCCATGCCGGAGAAATATGTGGCTGAGATGCTGATGGACCGGATTGCTGCCAGCAAGGTTTATGAAGGGGATAAGTATACGGACGCCTCTCCGCTGGCATATTTTTTGAAGGGGGTTGAAAAAGCGCCTATCCATCCGGATACCAGTGCGCTGCTTGAAAAGCTTCTGCGGATGCTGGCCCAAAAGGGTGAGAAGGAGACTTTTGCCTATGTCAGAAGGGAGCTTCTTCATAAAAAGTGACATTTACCGCTTCTTTTGCATATGATAAAGCATATAAAAAAGGAGTGATAAAAGTATGAATTGTCTGATTTTAGTAGCTTTACTTTTGTGTTGCGGCGGCAATGGCTGCGGCAGCAGCAATTGGCTTGGCGGTTGCTTCGGCAGCAACAGCTGCGGTAATGGCTGTGGCAACAGTTGCAACAATGGATGTGGCAGCAGCCGTGGCAACGATTGCGGCAACAGGAATGATGGCTGCGGCCGTTCAGAAGGCGGCAGAAGAGAAAGAAATGATGATGACTGCGGATGCAGGTCTGATTTCCGTCAGGACTCCCGTTTTGAGCAGCGGCCCTTCCTCTTTAACCAGAGCTCTGACTGCGGCTGTGAGGAATCTCAGAATAAGGGCTGTGACTGCGACAGGTAGTAACCTCTGGCTGTGGAATATGCGAAAGATGATTTCAATGATGAACAACGGACAGCATGCCCAGCATAATGTCCATATTGAAAATGTGCGGGAATTCCCGCACATTTTTTTGTCAAAAAATATAAAGTCCAATAAATCACCCTCTGATTTTCGTTTTCTTTTTGGGGCGTTACGATTATATATCATACTACAAAAGGAAATATCAGTCTATACTTTTTTTCATATTTCTTTATAATAGAGTAACAGTCCGGACAAGCTTAAATAAACAACAAAAGGAAGGGTGAAAACGATGATAGAATGTAATGGCCTTACCAAAACCTATCGCGTTGCGAGACGTGAGGCAGGCTTTGGCAATGCGCTGAAAGCACTGTTCTCCCGGGAGTATCAGACGGTTGAGGCTCTTAAGGATGTGAGCTTTCAGGTGCAGGACGGGGAAATTGTGGGCTACATAGGGCCTAACGGCGCGGGAAAGAGTACGACAATAAAGACCATGTGCGGAATTCTGACTCCTGACAGCGGAAGCTGTGTGATCAACGGAAGGGTTCCATGGAAGGAACGCAAAAGACATGTCAGGGAGATCGGTGTGGTATTCGGGCAGAGATCCCAGCTCTGGTGGGATATTCCGGTGATTGACAGCTTCCAGCTATTGCGGGATATGTATAAGATTGAACCGTCTGTTTATAAGAGGAATCTTGAAGAGCTTACAGAGCTTTTGGAGCTGGGTGAAATACGGAAAACTCCTGTCAGGAATCTGAGTCTGGGGCAGAGGATGCGCTGTGAGATTGCCGCATCACTGCTGCATGACCCAAGGATTCTTTTTCTGGACGAACCCACCATCGGGCTGGATGCGGTATCAAAGATCAATGTGAGAAAATTTATCAGGAAACGCAACAGAGAACACGGAACCACAGTGATTCTAACCACACACGATATGCAGGACATTGAGGCGCTGACGGACAGAATCTTACTGATCGGAAAGGGGCGGCTTCTTCTGGATGGAAAGCTGGAGGATTTGAAAAGGCATATCTCTCCCAAAAAGACACTTTCCATCAAGTATCAGGGAAAAGCGCCCCGGATTTTTGAGGGAGTGACCTTTTTGGAGGAAAAGGAAGGGCAAATGAGCCTTAGCCTGGATCCCGGGGTTTTATCTGTCTCGGCTGCAGTAACAAAGCTTGCCGCACAGACAGAGCTTTTGGATGTTTCGGTTACAGATATCACCGCGGAGGAAATGGTCGCGGCGCTTTATAAGGAGTATCGGATATGAGAGCATATGGATCAATTTTTCGGATTCGGATTATCAATGGCCTGCAATACAGGGCGGTAGCACTTGGCGATGTTGTTATGAGATTTTTCTGGGCGCTGATGGAAATTCTGGCATATGACGCGTTGTTCAGGATGGGAGGGACAGGCTTTTCCATGACCTTTTCACAGACGGTGTCCTATGTGTGGATGCAGCAGGTTGTGTTTATCTTATTCCGGGTAGTCACGGGGGATGGGGAAATTTATGCGGCGATCAGGGAAGGAGCCATTGCCTATGAACTGGTGCGTCCTGTGAGCTTATATGGACGCTGGTTTACTCAGTCAGCGGCTAACAGAATCGCCCCTACGCTTCTTGGGGGTGTGCCTTTGCTTTTGATCGTGCCCTTTATACGGGGGAGGTACCGGCTGGTATTCCCATCGTCGGCTGGCCGGGCCATGCTGTTTCTTTTCTCCTGTGTCCTGGCCCTGGGAGTGGTGGCGGCCTTTGCCATGCTGATGTATATTTCACTGTTTTATTTAACCTCCCAGAGAGGGATAAGAATAATTGTAACCGCAGTGACGCATTTCCTTTCCGGGGGATTGATTCCCTTAAATTTCTTCCCGGACAGGGTGCGGACAGCGGTTCAGATGCTTCCCTTTGCCGCAATGCGGGATATGCCGCTTCAGATCTGGTGCGGGACGATGACGGGAGCGGAAGCAGGACGGGGACTTTTGCTGCAGGTATTCTGGCTGGTGATACTGATCATGGCGGGAGTTGTGGCAATGGAACATGCTTTGAAGAGAGTGGTGGTACAGGGGGGATGATGATGCGGCTCTATCTTGATTTTATTTCTATCAATCTGAAAAGCCAGATGCAGTATAAGGCGTCTTTTCTGCTGACGGCAATCGGACAGTTTATCACGGCGTTTACAGCCTGGTTCGGTTTGTATTTCGTCGTGCGGAGAGTGGGATCCATAGAGGGGTTTACAAATGGACAGGTAACTATTTGTTTTTCAGTGATTATGCTCTCCTTTGCCATCGGAGAACTGTTTGGCGGAGGATTTGCCGCTTTTGCACGGATATTGGGGAACGGAGAATTTGACCGTATCATGTGCAGACCAGGGAATATTTTGCTGCAGGTGCTTGCCCCCAATATGGATTTTAGCCGGATTGGGATTCTGTTACAGGCTGTGCTGGTTTTGGGGTTTGCCATTCCATCATGCGGTATCCTCTGGATGTGCCGGAAGCTTTTGCTGTTGTGTTTTATGATTTTGGGCGGAAGCGTCCTCTTTTTTGGGCTATTTCTCCTACAGGCTTCCTTCGCTTTCTTTACAGTGGAAAGCCTGCAGTTTCTAAATATCCTTACTTACGGCGCAAGAGAATTCGGACGTTATCCATTCTCGGTTTACGGGGAAGCGGTTTTAAAATTCTTAACTTTTGTGATTCCGCTGGCCTGCTTTCAGTATTATCCGCTCTTATATCTTATAGGAAGAGAGACAAATATATTCTATGCCCTGAGTCCGGCCGCGGCGCTTGCCTTTCTGGCTCCGTGTGTTGCCTTCTTTTATTTCGGAGTGCATAAATTTAAATCTACCGGGTCATAAATTTTCTTTGCCGGGAACCTTTTGGCCTTCCCGGCAATCGTATATAGTGAATGGCAAAAGAAAATGCCGTTCACTATATACGATTGCCGGCAAAATCAAATGCACTTGTCAGGAGGTGATACACATCTGTTATGGATCATGAAACATTTACCACACTGGTTCGACAGTATACGCCAAACATGTACAGGCTCTCCTACGGCATACTCCGCAGCGGGGCAGACGCCGAGGATGCGGTCGGGGAAGCGGTGCTGAAAGCATGGGAAAACCTGAAAAGCCTGAAAAAGCCGGAGCGCTTTAAGGCATGGATCATGCAGATTACGGCAAATGAGGCCCGTAAAATCTACCGTCATACAAAAAAGATGAGTTATATGGAGTCCATGGATGAGATGGCGCCGGTTTTTGCGGATGATCATCATGAGCTCTGGGATGCGGTGATGAGGCTGGATGAGAGGTATCGGGCGGTAATCATTTTATATTTTTATGAAAGTCTGTCCCTTAAGGAAATCGCCAGAGCCCTTCATATTGCGGAGGGAACGGTGAAATCCCGGCTTTCCAGGGGAAAGAGGTTGCTTAAGGAGATGCTGTAAGGTTGACTGTCAGGTTCCACGGTTTACGGGTATTTGGCAGTATGGAGGAAGAATATGAGCAGTCATTGGGAAAGGAAATTATTTGAAATGGCAGGGAAAGAGCAGATGGTTGTGCCAGAATCCCTGGATAGAAAGATAGAGCAGTTACTCTCGACACCTGGGGGGTTGAAAGGTGAAACAGCTTCAGGACCCAGGTTAAAGAAGAGGGCCGTCTTTAAAAAGGCCATTGTCCTGGCGGCGGCCATGACGATGCTCTTTTCCATCACTGCCGCAGCGGCAGTGGGCGCTTACCGTCAGAGGATGGAGGCCATGAATCAGGAAAAACTGGAAGAATATTTCAGGCAAATCTATGATTCAAAATTGCCGGCGGACAATTATAACCGCCCTTATTATGAGTCAGAGAGAGGCAGGATAAAAGAACTTTCCGCTTCCTATGAGGAGCAGGGGCTTTTCCCGGAGGGAGAGCTTATCATGCTGGATCAGGCGGAAGATTATGAGGGAAAGAAGATAGGCTTTTTGAAGGATACCAGCACCTTCTTTTTCCCGGAAAAAGAAATGAGCGACGAGGAACTTTTACAGATCATTGATTTTACTCACAAAAGAGATTACAGCCTGGAAAAAATGAACGAGATGATTGCGGCCGGAGAAGCTGAGGCTTTGGATGAGACCTCTCTTTCAAAGATGCCAGAGGAGGTAACGGAGCCTTCTGTTTTGCAGAGCGATGCCGTGACGGATCCGGAACAGGAGCTTACGATTTTTTATACAGGGGATTTGCCGCTGCTTAGTATGGCGGCAGGAAACGACTGTATTTTCCTGGCCGGATGGAACGAGGTACACCGTATGGAGATTGGAAGCAGTGATTCGGAACTGTTTTTTGATGAGTTTGATCGGAGAACAAAGGTTACGGCTCTATGCCAGGATCAGAAGGGCAATGTGTATCTGGGGCTGATGCAGCAGAAGGAAGACAGAAGCTGGGAGAGCGGCCTTTGGGTGTTAAATGCGGAGGGCAGCTTTTTAGGAGAAATTGATTTATCGCCTTATATGTCTTTGGATGGTATTACCATGGCAGGAGAGAAAAGCAATGGTTTCATCCGTCATATGGCGGTGGATGAGAATGGGCTGCTTTACCTGCGAGGGGCAGGTTTTCAGGATGCTGGCATTCTGCTGATTTTGGACGGGGACGGAAATCTGGTTTCCCGCATTGAGGAGGATGAGTATCGTGCCGGCCTTACCTGCGGAATTGGAGTTGGACGGGATAAGCGGGTATATACAGCCATTTTTGACAGGGAACACCGCCTTGGCATTGCCGCCGTAAACCCAGAAGAGGGAAGGCTGGAGGATATTTCCATGGGAATTGTGCCGGAAGATACCATCAGTTTTGACCTTGTGGCAAAAGGGTATGATGCGGACTTCGTGCTCTGGGGCTACAGCGGAATCTTTTCCTATAATATGGGGGAGGAAAGCGCGGTCTGTGTCATGCCTGCCTGGGAGACGCCATGTGATGTGGAGGGAACGCTCTGCTGTGTGCTGCCGGATGGCCGGATTGTGCTGGCGGCCTGTCCGGAGAGAAAGACTGTGACAGATACTAATGGGACGAAGCTGCAGGAGTGGGTTCCGGAGAAGACCTGTTTCTATTATCTGCCGGGGCTTAGGAGGTAGCAGGGAGGATTGTTTTAAACAAGGATTGATTTAATCAAGGATTGATTTATTCAGGATTATGTATGGAAAAAGGGAAAACAGCGGATGTCAGGTTCGCTGCTTTCCCTTTTCTGTGATGAAATAAGGATTGAAATATGCGTATCAAACAGATATACTTGGAGGAAGGATGGTTTTTATGATTGTTGGCTGACTGATAATATAAAAATAACGATGGAGGAAAAGAATACATGAAAAATTTACTGAATCAGATTATTAAGTTCGGCATTGTGGGGGGATTCTGCTTTTTGATTGACTTTGGGATTACCACAGGCTTTACCAATCTGCTGGGCGTTCACTATCTGATATCCAAGTTCCTTGGATTTGTGGTATCTGCAGTGGTAAATTATCTGCTGAGCATTAAATTTGTGTTTACCCAGAAGAAAGAGATGGATAAGAAGAAGGAATTTACGGTTTTTCTGATCCTGTCAGCATTTGGGCTTTTGATCAACGAGATTGTGATGTATATCTGCATTGATGGAATCTATGCTCACAGCGAAGGCATGAAAAAACTGATCAGTGACGCTAATATGGTGGCTCTCAGCTCCGTGCTGGCAACAGGCATCGTCATGGTTTATAATTTTATTTCCAGAAAGCTCTTTCTGGAGAGAAAGTAGCTTCCATGGATGCGAAACGGTTTGATGAGGTTAAGAATGCCGTGCTCAGCTCAGGGAGGGAGAGGCGCGGTATCGGTACCTATAAGGAAAAGACTCTGCATGCCATTTTGAAGGATTATTATGCCCCTGACAAAAGTATGCAGGAAATCTCCGTGGAGGGCTATGTGGCGGATATCTATACGGGGAAAGAGATTATCGAGATTCAGACGGCAAATATGAACAAAATGAGGGAAAAACTGAAAAGTTTTCTGGCTGCCTATCCAGTGACCGTGGTTTATCCGATTCCCCGGATTAAATATTTAAGCTGGATGGATGAGGAGACGGGAGAGTGCTCCAAGCCGAGAAAGAGTCCGGTCAAAGGCTCTGTCTACAGGGCTTTTGTGGAACTGTATAAGATTAAAAGCTATCTGGCGGATGAAAATCTTTGTCTGCGCTTTCCATTGCTTGAGGTGGAGGAATACCGTCTTTTAAACGGATGGAGCAGAGACAAAAAGAAAGGCTCCTGTCGTTATGACAGGGTTCCCGTAGCGCTGTTAGATGAAATTTGCCTGAAAACGGCAGAGGACTACAGGAAGCTGATTCCGGATGATCTGCCACAGCCCTTTACGGCTGCGGAGTTCGGGAAGGCCGTAGGCGAAAAGAAGAGAATTGCCGGCATTGTGTTACATATTTTAAATTATCTGAATGTGCTGGAGCGGTGTGAAAACCGGGGGAGAGCTTACAGTTACCGGGTGAAGGACGAGAGCAGGGCAGTTGATGCATAAAATATATGTACTTAATGGAAAGAAGGGATTTTATGACAGCAGAAGAAATTATTACATTAGTGATTTTATGCATTTGTGCGATTCCGTTTCTTGGTCTGGGGATTACACAGTGTAAGAGCAGTAAACCTGTGGGCTTCTGGTCAGGAAAAAAGCCGCCTGAGGCGGAACAGATCAGAGACGTGGAAGCTTATAATAAAAAGCATGGACGGATGTGGATCATTTACGGAGTGGGACTTATCCTGGCTTATTTTCTTGGAAGAGGGATTGGAGAGTGGGGGATGGTGTCTGCTCTGCTTATCGAGGTGATAGGGGGGCTGTTTGTGATGATCTGGTATCATAATAAGCTGGATAAGGAATATTTGATTCCCTTTTCAGAAGGTGTACCTGATAAAAATAGATAGTATGAACAGATTATGCTGATTTTGAAGGCAAAAGGGTAACGAGATAAGGGAGAAAGTCAATATGGGAGAACAAAAAAGAACCTTTAATGTTAATGGAGTATGCTACCCTGATGAGCACTATATGGTAAATCTGGAAAGCCGGTTGGTTCAAATTAAGGCATTAGTAGACAGAGGAAAATACTTTGTAATTAATAAAGGCAGACAATATGGAAAAACTACGGTATTGCAGGCATTAGGGGAATGTCTGTGCCAGGAATATGTGATCTTTTCCATGGATTTCCAACAAATGAGTTCTGCCAGTTTTCAGGATGAGTATAGATTTGTCGATGCCTTTATCAATAATGTTTTGCAGCTTATTCATAGCAAAAGCAAAAAGACGGACGGGCTTGCAAAAGAAGGCATACTTATGTTGGAGAAGCTGTTTGAAACAGAGAGGGGGAACATTGATCTTCCCCAAATGTTTGGCTGTCTCTCAAAATTGTGTGCGTCTGCAGAAAAACCTGTCGTTTTAATTATAGATGAGGTGGACAACGCATCCAATGATCAGGTATTTCTTGACTTCCTGTCACAGCTCAGGGCATTGTATCTTAACAGAAGAGAAAGAACTACATTCCGGTCGGTTATTTTAGCCGGAGTATATGATATCAAGAATCTGAAGCAAAAAATCAGGATAGAAGGGGAACGTAAATATAACAGTCCATGGAATATTGCCGCAGATTTTGATGTTGAAATGAGTTTTTCTGCAAAAGATATTGAGGGAATGTTAGAAGAGTACGAACAGGATTGGCATACGGGAATGAACACAGCCGGGATGTCGAAGCTGATTTTCGACTACACAGGTGGCTATCCTTTTCTTGTATCAAGAATTTGCCAGTTAATAGACGAGAAATTGGCAGGCAGAGAGAATTATCCGGACAGGAGTGCGGCCTGGACACAAAGGGGAGTACTGGAGGCTGTGAATATGCTGTTATCCATGCCATCAACGCTGTTTGACGACATGACGAAGAAATTGACGGACTTTCCAGAACTGAAAAAAATGCTGAAAGGAATGTTGTTTCAAGGAAGAAAGTATACCTGTGAGAGAGAAAATCAGGCTATTAGTTTGGGCATAATGTTTGGATTCCTTAAAAATCATGATAATATTGTGGTAGTCGCCAACCGAATTTTTGAGACAAAACTGTATAATTTATTTCTTTCTGAAGGAGAAATAGAGGATTTGAAATATGATTCCCAATTTCCGGATAAAAACCAGTTTATCAGAGATGGCCATCTTGATATGGAACTGATAATGGAGAAATTTGCAGAGCATTATGAAGAAATTTATGGGGACTGTACGGAACGTTTTCTGGAAGAAAACGGACGGCGTTTATTCTTATTGTATCTGCGTCCTATTATTAACGGGACAGGAAATTATTATATTGAGGCTCAAACCCGTGACTTGAGAAGGACAGATGTTATCATAGATTATCGGGGCGAGCGGTTTGTGATCGAACTAAAAATATGGCATGGCGAAGAGTATTTAAAGCGTGGAGAACAACAATTGGTTGATTATCTGGAATATTATAAGCAGGAGAAGGGATACCTCCTCAGTTTTAGTTTTAATAAAAAGAAATCAATTGACATACGGAAGATGCAGGTTTGCGGGAAAGAAATTGTAGAGGTTGTGGTATAGATTACGGGTTGATACCAAAAAGATTTCGCACAAAACCATACAGGCAGGGAGCAATATGAACGAAGAAAAAGAAACATCCTACAGACGTTCAAGAATGAACGCCGTATCAATCGAATTGAAAGAACAGGTACAGGAAAATCATATAATCTTTCACTGGGAAGGAGACATGGAGACAAAGGTGTTTCATGGGAAATTTCTGGAGAAGTGGGCGGAATTGTCTGCGGAAGGCAGTTTTCGGCTTTTTGTGGGGATGGGAAATTCCACAGAGAAAGAGAGCGGAAAAATAAGAGAAATCTGCGCCGCCGCGGCAAAGGAGATGAAGGAAAGAGAAATTCGGGAATTTTCCTGTGATATGAGTAAAATTGTAAAGTTATGGGGAGAGGAAGCCCTGAAAGAGGCGGCGGAGGGAATCGTGCTGGGGCTGTATGCCGTGGAACGTTTATCCGATCAGGAGGATAAACGCTGGAAGGTTACCTTTACCGGCGTTGGGGAGAGTGAAAATGCCAGAATACTGATTCAGGAAGGACAGGTACTGTCCGGGGCGGTAATCTTTGCAAGGGATATGGTAAACCGCCCAGCCAATTATCTGCGTCCAAAGGACTTTGCCGCGGAAATTACCGCGTTGATGGAAGGTCTGCCGGTGGAAACCGAAGTCCTGCCACTTAAGAGACTGCGCGAAGAAGGAATGGGAGCGTTTCTTGCAGTGGGAGAAAGCAGCGCTTACCCGCCCTGCATGCTGGTACTTCGCTATCTTCCGAAGAAAGTGCATTTGGGGAATGAAGAGTCTTGGACTGATGAGGGTATTACAGCTCTGGTAGGAAAAGGAGTTATGTGTGATACCGGCGGCTACTGCCTGAAAGGAAGCCAGAGTATGGCCGGAATCAAGGGAGATATGGCCGGAGGAGCCGCTGTGGCGGCAGCCATATATGCTCTTGCAAAGAACGGTGTTTCTGACAATGTGATTGGCGTGATTCCCATGTGTGAGAACCGGATTGCTCCGGAAAGCATGATTCCGGGAGACGTAGTGAAAGCGGGGGATGGCACACTGGTTGAAATTTTAAATACGGATGCGGAAGGGCGGCTGATTTTGGCAGATGCGGTGAGCTATGCGGTGCGCAGGGAACACGCGGAGAGGGTGGTGGACATTGCCACGCTGACAGGAGCCATGGCAAGGATGTTCGGAAGCAGTATATCCGGCATGATGGCAGAGGGGGAAGAATTCTGTCAGAAATTTTTGGCGGCAGCAGGCCGCTCGGGAGAACGTTTTTGCCGTATTCCCTGGTATAAGGAGCATGAGAAGATGATCGAGAGCGATATGGCGGATATTAAGAATGTCAGTTCCGCCTGTCCGGCGATTACGGCCGGGCTTTTCATCAGGCACTTTGCGGCGGGAAAGCCATGGATCCATCTGGATATCGCGGGCACGGCCGATGTCAGCGAGCCGGTGTTCGCCTATCAGGAAAAGAGGGCTACGGGCGTGGGAGTGATGACTCTGTATGAACTGTGCAGGAAACAGGGAAAAGAAGAGCGATAGAAGGTTTCTTCTGTTCCGGATGAATCAGATTGAGGTGTTATGAGCAAAATTTTTAATGTAAATGGAAATTGTGTACCAAAGCTGCATTATATGGTCGATCTCACACAGCGGTTGGAGCAGGTAAAGGCGATGGTGGAAGCCGGGCAGTATTTTACCATCAACCGGGCCAGACAGTATGGGAAGACTACGATGCTGAGAGCGTTGGCAGATTATCTGAAAGAGGATTATATAGTAGCAAGTCTGGACTTTCAAAGAATGAGTTATGCAAATTTTGAAAACGAACAGGCATTTGTCATGGCGTTTGCAGGTGAATTAACAGATTGTGTAGAAAGTTTACCCGAAGAGATACAGGAGAAATTAGATACTTTTGCGGAGGGAAACGCCAGAAACCTGACGCTTCTTGCACTGTTTCGAATTATAAGCAGATGGTGTGGGCAGTCGGAAAAAGGAATTGTGCTGATGATTGACGAAGTAGACAGTGCAACCAATAATCAGGTATTTCTCGATTTCCTGGGGCAATTACGCGGCTGCTATATCAACAGAGAGAGTAAACCAGCCTTTCAGTCGGTAATCCTCACAGGTGTGTATGATGTACGCAATGTCAAAAGAAAAATACGACCTGAGGAAGAACACAAGACCAACAGCCCGTGGAATATTGCTTCTGACTTCCTTGTAGATATGAGCTTTTCTATAAAAGATATCGCAGGGATGCTTGATGAATATGAGGATGATCATAAGACAGGGATGGATACTGTAAAAATCGCGGAATTGATATACGACTATACCGCAGGTTATCCTTTTCTTGTCTCGCGTATTTGTAAATTAATGGATGAACGAATTGCAGAGAGCGTACGCTTTCCTGACAAGAGGGCAGTCTGGACAAAAGCAGGGGTAATGGAAGCTGTAAAAATGCTGTTGACAGAAAAAAATACTTTGTTTGAGTCTCTTGTGGAAAAGCTGAACAGTTATTCACAGCTTCATGACTTAATTTATGCACTGCTGTTTAATGGAAGGTCAATTCCCTACCATCCGTTAAGCAACATAATTGAGATTGCTGAAATGTTTGGATTTATTAAGAATGATGCAGGTAATATTGTCATATCAAATAGAATTTTTGAGACAGTTTTATATAATCTGTTTCTTTCTGAGGAAGCGCTTACCAGTGATATATACACAGCAGCGCTGCAGGAAAAGAATCAGTTTGTCAGGAATGGACACTTGGATATGAATTTTGTACTTGAAAGGTTTGTCGTTCATTTTGACGATTTATATGGGGATTTGGATGAAACTTTTTTGGAAGAAGCAGGGCGCAGATATTTCCTTCTCTACTTAAAACCGATTATTAATGGAACTGGCAATTGCTATATTGAAGCGCAAACCAGAAATATGGAGCGAACTGACGTGATTATAGATTATAATGGCGAGCAGTTTGTAATAGAACTCAAACTGTGGAGGGGAAACGCCTATCACGAGAGAGGAGAAAAGCAGCTCTTGGATTATCTCGCGTATTACCATTTAAAGAGAGGATATATGCTCAGCTTTAATTTCAATAAGAAGAAGCAAATCGGGGTAAAGGAAATTGCATTTGGGGAAAAGGTACTTGTAGAAGCTACTGTATGAACTAAAGGAGGCATATGTGAAAAATCCGTGTGCCTTTTTTTAGTTGAAAAAACAGGAAATTTGAAGTATAATATCAACGCATTAATTTTGAAAGGCAAGTTGATTTATGGTTAATCAGATAGATTTTGACAGTATAGATTTAAACCAGGCTCCGCCGGCCAAAGAGCCACAGCGCCAATACTATTTTATGGCCAAATGCCGCCAGTATGTGAAAGCGGAAAGCGAGCGCTCGGGCCGCCCATTGACCGCCGCAGTCGTGACCTTTGGGTGTCAAATGAATACCGAACACGAGATTGAAAAAGCCGCATAAACGCGGCTTTTTTGTTTAGGGTAGAAATATAAGGGTAGAGAGTTAAAACGGGCAGGACGGGGCGCAGGGGAGCGCAGACGGGGCATTTTACACGGTGGCGTCGTCCTGATAGACAAAGCGGTTTCGAAGTCCGTTTTTGAATACAATTTCGACGGGATCGCCGTCCTTTACCGCGATATGATCCACAATCATATTGACGAAATTCTTCAGGACGAGGGCATCAACGGACGCGGCAAAGTCTGAATAGACGATATGATCCGCGCCTTGCAGACGGTAGGACAAAAGGAACGACGAAGCGGAGTTCACAAACGACAGTTCCGCCGCCGCCGAATACGATTCATCGGTCAGGGCGTCGGCGATCTTGTTATTGATCCGTGTCAGTTGTTCCGTAAGTTCGGAACGGGTGGAAAGATATTCCGCTTCGGACATGGCGTCATCATCGAATAGATACGCCTTTTTCAGACGGTCGAGGGCGCGGGACAGTCTGGCGGCTTCCGCCCGAAGTCCTGACAGTTCCGGGGCGTCCTTTTTATCGGAATCAGGCGGCGCAGGAATATATGTCACGCCGGAGCCGGGCGCGATCGTTCCACGGATCGCCTGATAGATAATATCCAGATCGGACGGATCAATGTATCGGATCCGCGAAAATTCATCCCCGGACAACAATATCTGTTCCAGATCGGCGGGCGTTCCTATTTTGGCGCGGCTTTTTGTCGCCTGAACCAGATTCCGAACATAATTGAAAAAGAACGCACCGATCACAACGTCAGACGCCCCCGCCGCGTCACAGGCGCGATATGTGCGGCGGGACGTACAAACATATAATGACGGCTGAAAACCGTTAAGACGCTTTTTGTCAAGGCGGCTAACCTGAAAGGACGCGCCGCAGTCGGCACATTTTAATATTCCACCAGTAAATATATGGACGTGTTTCTTTATATGTGGGTTTTTATGAATGTCGTGTTTTTCGGCGTTGTCTTTTATGATAGCGTTCACGCGATCCCAAAGATCAGGATCCACAAGCGGAGGAAACACGCCGGGCAGATAGACAACTTCGTTTTCCGGTTTTTTCGTTCCGCGCGCGGATCCGCGATAGTTATATCTGTAATCGCCTTTATTCATGGGATTTTTCAGGAAATTCAGGATCGTTGTCGTCGTCCATTTACCGCCGCGCTTCGTCTGGATATCATTGTCATAACAATAATCGCGGACTTTTGCCGTCGAATGTGTTTCATCATACACACGATAGAGCGTCCGCGCCTTTTCCAGTTCAACGGGATCATGTTCCGGGAATTCTGTTTCAGGGTTCCATTTCCACCCGAACGGCATACGCGCCCCGTTCCATTTCCCGGACATGGCGCGGTCGAGCATTACGCCGATGACACGTTCAGACGTCAGTTTCCGTTCCAGTTCTGCAAAAACAAGAATGATTTTCAGGACGGCTTCGCCGATTGCGGACGAAGTGTCGAACTGTTCATTTAAGGATATGAAAGTCACGCGGTATTTTTTGAATTCGTCATACATCACGGAAAAGTCAACCAGATTCCGGGATATGCGATCGATCTTATAAACGACGACGTGGGATATTTCCCCGGCGCGGATCTTTTTCATCATGCGGAGGAACGCCGGGCGGTCGGTATTTTTGCCGGACTTCCCGGCGTCCTCAAATAATTCTGTCTTTTCGGCGTGTAAAATATGCTTACAATATGCCGACAGTTCTTTCTTCTGGAACGGCAGGGAATCCTTATCAATCTGATACCCGGTTGAAACACGGGTATATAGCGCGACGATCTTTCGGGTGTCTGCTGCCTGATCCGATTTTTTCACATAAGCCATAAAAACACCTTCTTAAAAAAGGGCGTAAAAAATAAGCCCTTACAAAATGCGGGGGCTTATGCTATAATATCACTTGTCTAGGGTGTTATCATAGTTCAGCCCACGGGTTGACGGGTAACAATCTATCTAAAACGCTTCACGGTTGCCGCCGCGGGGCGTTTTATTTTCTGAAATCATATTCAATAATTTTTCCACACTGTTTTATCCGGCGCTTTTGTTTTCTTTTTTCGCTTCCATTACCTGATCCGCATTGATAGCACGTAAAGCAAGAGTTTTATCCAGTTCGTCAGCGGTTCGATAACATTTAACGAGAATTTCTTCTTCCGGTGTAATATGTAAATCTTTCTTTTTTGGATTGTAGTATTCTATTTCGGTCACTTCATCCCTTGCCATACTATCCATAGTAACGCCGAAAAAATCGCATAATTTTTTAAAAGTAGATAGTTTGATATTATCATAACTTTGTTTATAGAAGTTTAAAATTGTAGTGTACGGAATATCACTCAATTCAGACAGCTTATGCTTATTTATCTTATTTACGTATAATAAATAATCTAGTTTTTCTAAAAAGTTCAATAGTTTCACCCCCTTCCTACTTTCACATTGTAAGGTAAATATAATTATGTGTCAAGCAAAAAAGTACCTTACAAAGACAAAAGTGAATAAAAATGAAAATAATACACCTTATAAGGTAAAATAGTATTGACTACATACCTCACAAGGTGTATTATAATTTTAAAATACCTTGCAAGGTGTATTTTAGGAAAGGAGAAGAAGCATGACAAAATATCTTTTAATAGCTGTTATCGCTTTGTCTGTGGCGGTTGCGCTTGCCGCGATAAATCAGATAAGAATGAATTTTACAATAAGGGAATTAGAGCGGCAACAGCGGCGGTTACAGCAGCGATTAGAGAGAATACAGAAATAATAGTGGCAATGATAAAACGCTTTTTCTGAATTTTAGAATCTTTTTGAAGATCAACAATGATTTTATCAACAGATTCATTTGTCGACAATACGGCATTATCAACTTTTATCTTGTGATCATTAGAAATCTGGGAAGCAGTAAAAGCAATTTCGTTTAAATCGGGAAAAGACATATAAAGGCCGCCTTTCGTTTTTATTTTATCATATCACAAAGACGGCAGCAGGGACAAGTAGAAAGGAGACAAGCAAAATGAAAAAAACAATATTCATACCAGTAACGACCGTGAGAACAAGAGAAACTCGTTATATTGATGAAGCAGAAAACGCAATAGTGAAACTGCGCCGACTTGTATCAGAAATGGAAACGGGGGAATACGGCAGGACAATGATCGCAAATGAAAAGACGTGGTTTAAAGAGAAAAACCCCGTGCGTTTTACGGTTCGAAAAACTATTGATACGGAAGCAATCAAAGAACCATTGGAAACCATAGACGAATTAGTGAGGCGGTTGCGCGAAGAGGTAGGCAAGTTAGAAACGGCAGTTATAACAGAATTGACAAAAGAAACGCCGCAGGAAGAACCTGCAGCACTCTCCTCAATCCCTTAAAAGTTTAGCAGGATCGACAACGGGACGGGATAACGGATCAGGATAATCCGGACAAATTTTTAATTGTGTTTCATAGATAGCAGTCTGCAAACACTCATAAAGCCGAACAGTATCTTCACTTTCCCAATTTCCTGCATTATGCGTCTCCACTTCCGCCATAAGATTAGCGGAAAGCAAAGAAAGCATCCGGGCAATATCAGAATTGTCAGCCATAATTCACACCCCCTTTCAAGAAAAATATTACCACAAGGGGAACAAAACAGCAATATAACCCAAAGTCACAAAGAAAGGAGAAACCACAATGTATAAGAATCTGTTAGAGATCTTAAACAAGAAAAAAATCACAATGAAAGCATATGCTGAATTCTTGGGCGTATCTGAAAAGACGGTTCAGAACAAAGTATATGGTCGGACTGAATTCACATTAAGCGAAGCGACAAAAACGTGTTCGTTTATCGCACCTGAATACAAACTCGACTTTATATTCGAGAAGGCAGAGACGGCAGTGGAAGCGGGCGCGTTAGCGGCAGCTACGGCATAGAAAGGAGCGCAAAACATGACACATGAACAAATTCAGGAGTGGACGCAAAAAAAAGATCAGGCGGCGTTCGAGGTGGCAAGAATGGCAGCAGGAATAAAAGGCGTCACGTTTGCCGGGGCATTGGATATTCTGGAACGCGCAAAAAAGCAGATCGAAAGAGAAATGAGATGTCAGGCGGCAGTCGCACCAAAGGAAGCGGTGGACGAATGGGGGGAACCGTTAAAAATAGAAAAGTCCGACGAGGGAACGCCGGACTTTTCTAAGAATGATTAGCCGTTTAATGAACGATCGCCAGTATCGACTTTCATAAAATGCCGGAAGTCCTGAATGTGGCTTTTATAGAGATTAGCAAAGTCACGCCACAATATCGGTTGACGTTCAGCAACATCACATTCGGCACAGTGTAAAGCATACGCGACAGATAACAATTCGGCTATATCAGAATCGGACATAAAAACACCGCCTTTCTATATGGATTCCGGGAGGGATCCCGGTATTGAGATTATAGCACGGCGGCAGCAGTCAAAGAAAGAGAGGATCAAACCAGAAAATGTTAGAGATTGTAAGCAGCGACTTTTTAAAAGCAACAAACTATCTGATCGACAATTACCCGACAGACAAAAGACTGATTGTTCACGTCATGGAAGGTTACGACACGATCGAAACGCCGACAGGAAAAGGATTCGGCGTATTTATTCCTGAAACATTAGAAATTTACATAGCGGGGGATATGCCGGGAGAAAGCGAAAATTTAATAAAAACACTTGCACATGAATTTAAACATTTTTTGCAGTATTGCGACGGAAAACCATTCAACGAAACGGAAGCGGAGAAATTTGCAGAAGAAATATATAAAAAAGCAATATCAACAGAGAACACGCCGCAGGAAATATTCAGAAAAGCCGTTCAAACATGGGGCAAGGTGGCACAGGTTGACATGATGATCGAGGAAATGGAAGAACTGACAAAGGCACTTCTGAACGAACGCCGGGGGCGTGATAACAATATCGCCGAGGAAATGGCGGACGTCCGGATCATGCTTGAACAAATGGCGGTCGTATTCCAGAACGGCGGGGAAGTCGAACGGATATTCCGGGAAAAGGTCACACGGTTAGATCAGAGATTGAACAACCGGAAAGGAGCGTCGGCGGATGAATGAGGAAAAGGACGTCCGGATCTGTCCGGTATGTGAAAGAGAGGTCGAACGGTCGGAAATGGACTTCACGCGGGACTGTCACGGGATCCCGTTCCGGCTTGTGTGTTGGGACTGTTACGAAAAACTTATGTCAAAAGGTTACGACGGGGAGTATTACGACGAACTGGACGAACAGATCGAACCGGACTATTAAAGGGCGGGGAGTATGAGCGAACAGGGGAACGGGACGCCGTTAGAAATTGGATTATCGGTCGATCAGGCGACAGCAGAGGACGCCCTGCGGATCCTGAACTGGTATTTTGACGAACGCCCGGATCAATACCTGATCCAGAAGCCGCGAACAGTCTATGACAGCGAGGGGAACGCCCGGACGACGGTTCGGTATCAGATAAAGCAAAAAGAACAGACAGAAAGCGAGGGATCAAACCATGCAAATAATTATGAGAGGACGGAGGAACGGAAAAACAACTGAACTTATCAAGATGTGCGCGGAAAATGGCGGGTATATAGTTTGTAGATCAAAAGAAATAGCAAAAATGATTCAAGTTCAGGCTAAAGAAATGGGACTGTCTATTCCGCTTCCGTTATCATATACGGAATTTATAAGCGGGAGTTATTACGGACGGCGCATTGAAAAAATATATATTGATGACGCGGACGAATTACTAAAAAGATTGGCGCACGGGGTTGTATTAGAAGCGATCACAATAAGCAATACAGAGAATTAGAAAGAAAAAGAGGAATCAAACCATGATAAACAAAGGGATGTTCAGCAGTAAAACGGATCAGTGGGAAACGCCGCAGGACTTTTTCGAGGAACTGGATCGGGAATTTCATTTTGATCTGGATCCATGCGCGGATGAAACAAACCACAAGACGCCGGAATATTTCACGAAAGAACAGGACGGACTTCTTCAGGATTGGAGCGGGCGGCGGGTGTTCTGTAATCCGCCGTATGGACGGGCGATCGCGGCATGGGTAGAAAAGGCATACAGAGAGGGGACAAAGGACGGAACAATCGTCGTTATGCTGATCCCGGCGCGGACTGACACACGGTATTTTCACGATTTTATTCTACATAGATCGGAAATCCGGTTCGTTCCGGGGCGGTTGAAGTTTGGGGGGACGTCTCAAAGTGCGCCGTTCCCGTCAATGGTCGTAATATTCCGGGGCGCGGGTATGTAGCACGATGACGGCAGCAGGACAGAAAGGAAGGGCGAAATGGGAATAGATTTAAGTAGATTTAAGGTCGTACACGGAGAAAAGGTATTGAACGCGGTCGCACTTATGGAAGTATGTTTCGATGAAAGGAGTTTCGACAAACGGGAAACGATCGAAAAGCCGAAATTCATTGACATATTAGCGATAAATGAGGACGGCAATATTATTTCAATACATGATGAAGCATGGACTTTTCAATTTATACCGATAATCGCGAAATAAGCGGCAGCGGGACAGGAAAGGATCAAACCATTATGAAGGTATCTGAATTTTTGAAAAAAGTCGGGACTATCGAACGCGCGGAAATCTGGATCAAATTCAAGGCAAATAAAAAGGACACGGATCCGGATCTTGAACGCCTGACAGAGAACACGCCGGAGGAAAAGGCGGATCAGATTATCGAACGCGCGTCGGGATATACGGTTCAGGAAATAAACGTAAATGAAAACGCCGTGATAATTTCGGCGGTAAAGATTGAAAGACGTCCGCCGAAGCCAAAGCCTGAAAAGAAGCAGGAAGAAAGGCGGGAGGAACAAAAACAGGCAATCGCGGAGGAATTAGAGCGTCTGGATCAGGCGGTCGCAGTTCTGATAGAAACGATCGTCGCCCCGTTCCGTCGTCCAGGGCGGAGGGAGAACGGAAAGCGCGGCGGGATTCTGGCAGAATTAAAGAACACGCGGGCAGCAGTCCGACGGATCCTGACGCGGATATTCAGGAAAGGCGGGGAAGTACATTGAAAATATTAGATCTGTATTGCAAAGCAGGGGGGGCGTCGGCAGGATATGCCCGCGCCGGGTTCGAGGTTGTCGGCGTCGATATTGAGGATCAACCGAATTATCCGTACAAGTTTATTAAAATGGACGCGATCGAATTCTTGAAAACGCAGGATATTTCAGAATATGACGCGATACACGCGTCTCCGCCCTGTCAGGCACACACAAGGGCGAAACATTTATCGGCGGCAAGGAACGGCGGGAAATACAGAGATCACAAAGATCTGATTCAGGCGACGCGGGAACTATTACAGAAAACAGGAAAGCCGTATGTGATCGAAAATGTCGTCGGCGCGCCGCTTATAAAGCCGATCGCACTGAACGGAACACAGTTCAAAAACATATACACGCAGCGGCGGCGGATGTTTGAAAGCAATATCGAATTGAAAGAACCCGATCGTCCGTATATCAAAAAGAAAACGCCGACAGCGGGAAACGGGTTCGGTCAGGACGGATTTATTTCAATATGCGGATCCGGCGGTGTCCGGGGAATGAACGCGAAGCAGATTATTCTATATTGGGGGTTCGCATTAGGCGGCATAGACTGGATGACGCGCGCGGAACTGGCGGAAGCGATACCGCCCGTATATACGGAATTTATCGGGAAACAAATTATTGACTACATAAAGAGAGGGGGTAGCGAACAGTGGAAACGGTGTTGAAATATCCGGGAGCGAAACAGCGGATCGCGGACTGGATCATTCAGAATATGCCGGAACATGAAGTCTATCTGGAACCATATTTCGGATCCGGCGCGGTTTTCTTCAGCAAAACGCCCGTAAAGATAGAAACACTAAACGATATAAACGGCGACATTTACAACTATTTCAGAGTGATCAGGGAAAATGCGGCCGCACTGGCAAAACAAATTGAAATGACGCCGTATAGCCGGGAAGAATACGAAAATTGTTTCAAAGAAATTTCGGAAAATGACGATCCGGTCGAACAGGCGCGGAAGTTCGCCGTTCGTTGTTGGTTCGGTTTCGGAAGTAGCAATGTATATAAAAACGGGTTTCGTTCCAGTCAGTCCCGGAGAAGTCCGCAGACTACGAAACAATGGAACGTCCTTCCAGATAGGATCTTGCGTTCAGCTGAACGCCTGAAAAATGCACAGATCGAAAAACTGGACGCGATCGAACTGATACGACGATATGATACGCCGGACGTATTCATATATTTAGATCCGCCGTATTTGCCGGGGATCTGGAAAAGTCATTTATATAAACAGGAAATGACAGAGGAACAGCACGTCGAACTTTTGAAAGAAATAAAAGAACATCCGGCGCGGATTATGATTAGCGGCTACGAAAACGATCTTTACAATTCCATGTTGTCAGGGTGGGAGAAGAAACAGAAAAAGACGACGGCGGAAAAAGGGATCCGGAGGACTGAAACAATATGGATGAACTATAAACAGGAAATCCAGCTGACAATGATTTAATCAGCTGAATATATAAAAATCAAGAAAGAGAGGATCAAACAATGGGAAACAGTTTAGTTGATTTATTCAGATCGGAAACGGAATTCGACGTCAAGGCGTCGGAAATGTACGGACTTATGAGGGAAGCCACAAAAGCGGAATTTCTTCTGAACGCGGTTAAATGTGACGTTCCGCACACATACGCCCGGCAGATTGCCACAGGAGAAAAAGAGGACGCGCCGTTCATCGTGGCGGGGATCGACTTATCATCCGGGAAAGATTGGACGCCGGGGCAGCAGGACGCGGAAGCAGACGAAACGCCGGAACAGGAGCCGGAGCGGGCAGCAGGACAGGACGTCAGGTCAGGATCCGGATCCGTCGGTATTATCAGGAAGCACGAACAGCGCGTCGAATGGATCGACATTCAGGACATTATCAGGAAAGGAAACGCGCCCGTATCACTTCCGCCCGGAACGGAAATCAATTTCACATTAAAGAACGGGGATCCGGCGTCGGTCGTCGTCGTGGGCGTGGATCATTACGAAAAAGGGGACTGCGTGTTCTGGTTCCGACGGATTGTCGGGCGGCATTGTATGAACAGGGACGACACGAACGAAGGGCGTTTCCCTGATTCAGACATGAACGCGTATTTGAACGATGAAGTATTCGCCCTGCTGCCTGATGATTTACAGTCCGTGATCGCAGTACATAAAACAGTCCAGAAAACGGCGGACGATGATATCGAAACGGAAGGACGTCTGTTCCTTATGTCGGTATATGAGGGACGCGGATCGAATGATTGGGCGGAATATAACGGAATCGACAAACAGTTCCCGTTTTTTGAGGAACGCCGGAACCGTGTAGCATATGACGAGGACGGGGATCCTGTCTGGTACTGGACTGCCGATCCGTCCGCCGCGAACACGACGGGCTTTTGCATTTTCACCGCCACCGGCGCCAGCAACTACACCAGCGCGTCCTACGACGGCGGCGTCGCCCCGCTATTCGTCATCAAATAATCAGGAATCGCGCCGCCCGGTAGCGGCGGCGCAAGGTGGGGACTATGTTAGACTTCGGATTTTACAATATGGACTGCAACGTCGCCCTGCCGGAGTTCCAGGACGATTATTTCGATCTGGCGGTCGTGGATCCGCCGTATGGGATAAAGGTTTTCGCAAAGGACAACGCGTCCCGGTCGAAACTGGCAACGTCAAAAGCCTATAAGGAATACGCGGGCGGCGATCAGGTCGCCCCGGATCCTGAATATTTCGCGCAACTGAAACGGATATCGAAAAATCAGATCATTTTCGGCGCGAATCATTTCATGGATAACATTGTCGCGGGGTTCGGCGGCGTGTCGTCCCCGTGTTGGATCGTATGGGACAAACAGAACGGGCAGAACGACTTCGCGGACGGGGAACTTGCTTTCACGTCATTTCAGACCGCCGTTCGGATATTCCGGTTTACATGGGCGGGTATGCGGCAGGGGAATATGAAAGAAAAAGAGATCCGCATACATCCGACACAAAAACCAGTCGCCCTTTATGACTGGATATTCGCAAATTATACGCAGCGCGGGCAAAAGATAATTGATACACACGTCGGATCCGCGTCGTCCCTGATAGCGGCACATAAGGCGGGACTGCAGTTCGTTGGTTTTGAACTGGATCGGGAATATTACAAAGACGCCGCCGCCCGATATGAGCGGGAAACGGCGCAGATATCAATATTTGACTTTTTGGAACAGAAGGGAGAATAAGGACATGGAAAAACAGGTCGTAAAACTGGAATCATTATTGACGGTCATTTCCCCGGCGCAGATCGTCCGAATCATGGACGAAACACTGACGCCGACGGGAAACTTCGTAAATCCTGACGAAATAACGGCGTTCAAGGGAACGGCGGCGAAAGCGTTTCGGGAGTATGCCGGGAAAGGCGCAACGATCAAACATATTTCGCCGGAGGTAGAGCGAGAAACAGGCGCAGCGCAGGGACGTTATATAATGCACGTCTATATATATCAGGATCCGGCGCGGTAAGCGAAAAGAGAGGATCAAACCATAATGAGATTATCGGAACAGTTAAAAGTCATAGCGACGACGGACAGGATCCGGATCATTCAAGGGAAACGCGGGAACCGGGAACCACAATTTGATCCGGACGTCAAAATTCTATATTGCGGGTATATGGGATCGTTGGAATATGCGGAAAATAAGACGGAATTTTTGGCGCAGGATCCGGAGGTCGCCCGAATGGTCGCACATATGGAAGTCCGTCACAAGGAATTCAGGGAACGCGGGTTATTTCCGCCGTATGAGCCGGAGATCACGCGGATGTATGAATTTAAGGATCTGACGGTTTTCCTATACTATGACATTTATATTCAGTGACAGGAAAGGCGGAAACATGAAACAGGAACCGACAGCCGCAACAATGGCAGGGATTTACAAATTATTGGATATGGAACTGTCAGACGTAAACGCGGATATTATACGGGTTCAGGAGAACGCAGCGGCGGAAATGATATCAGAAACGGCGGACGGGATTCTGGACGAATTAAAAAGGATATTTATAAAAATGCAGGACGTCTGGATATACGGCGACGGTTCCGATCAGGATCCGGAAACGATACACGCCTGTTTGACTGAAATATACAGAGCGGGGATCCAGATCGCCGGAATGTCGGTCAGACTGGCGGCGATCACAAGACACGGGATTATCCAGTCGGAACCGCTGAAAAGAATAGACGGCGGATTCTAAGAGGGTGCGGGCATGGAAAAACAGATTGAAAATTTAAGGGCGGAACTTCTGAAAATCGGGATCAAGACAGATCAGGATCTACGGGACGCAATCAAAAACCTTCCGCCGTTGAAGTTACATATTATGACGGGCGTTATCGGACAGCAGAAAGGGGCGGGGGATGGACTTAAACGGGAATGTGATTTATGCAGTTGATTTTGACGGGACATTATCATTCGGGAGGTTTCCCGGCGTCGGAGATCCGAACGATAATTTGTTCCGGTTCCTGAAAGCAGAACAGGAGCGCGGGGCGCGCCTGATTCTGAATACTTGCAGGACAGGGGACGATCTGGCGGTCGCGGTGGAGTATTGCCGGGATCACGGACTGGAATTTGAATTTGTAAATGAGAATTTACCGGAACTAATAGAACTATACGGCGGAGACACGCGGAAAATAAACGCGGATTTTTACATAGACGACAAAGCCGTGAACCCGATCGCCGGACATTTTACCGTCGTTCCGGCAGGGTTCAATTTCAAAAAAGAATAAAAGGATCCCGGCGAAAGGCGGGGAGCCATAACGCCGGGATCCAAAGAATCAAACCATATTTATTATACCAAAGGGCGGGGAATATGTCAAAACGGAGAATCAGGGACAGAAAGAAAAGGATCAGGAGAATAAAAAGGATCCGGCGCGTGGTCTTATCAGGAACGGCGGTCGCGTCTGTCGCGGTAGTCGCGATAATTGCATATCAAAAGGTCACGCCGGAACAGGATAAAACGCCGGAGCCGATCGCGGTCATCCAGACGGAGCCGATCGCGCCGGAAATACATATTGACACAGAAAAAGCAGAGGAAACGCCGCGCACATATCAGGACGTCGATTTTGTCCCGCTGCCTGTCCCGATGACGGACACGGATCAGGAAATTGTTTTCGGTATCTGTCAGGAATACGGCGTCGCGTTCCCGCTTGTCATGGCAATTATAGAACACGAATCGCATTTTGACAGGACAGCGCGTTCACAGACCGGGGATTCCGGGTATATGCAAATAAATGACTGCAACGCGGAACGCCTGTCTGATTTAGGGTTTTCGGATCTGTACGATCTGGAACAGAACGTCGGCGCGGGCGTCTATATCCTGAAAGAATTGTTTTCGCGGCATGAGGGCGACGCGACATTCGTTCTTATGGCATATAACGCGGGGGAAAAAGGCGCGCGGGACATGAGGGAATCAGGAATCTATGAAACGGAATACACGGTCGAAATTTTGGAGCGGGCGGAAGCCTTTTCTTCATATATAGATAACGCCACAATAAAAAGAACGCGTGTTCGATAAAATGGCAGAGGGGCAGGGCGGCTTCCCGTCCTTGTAATGGGTATTAAGATATCAACCATTTTTATATAGAACACATATCAGGGGGCGGAACATGGGATCGAGAAAAAAATATATTGATGATTATGATTTTGAGGAATCATATAAAAAATCATTGGAGGATATGGAGCAGGATCAGATCGATCGTTATCTGAAAGAGAACAGGGCGGGGATTGCATATCAGACAAAGACAACAAAGGCGGGGGATCAACTGGAAGCGGATATATACCCGGTATTCGGCAGCAGGAAAGACGCGCCACGGACAAAGAGAGGGAAAGAGAGCCGCCCGGCACAAAAGAACCTGAACAGCAAAAGGGCGAAGCGGTATCTGAATAATTTAGTTAGTGCAAATTTCGGGGAAGGGGATCTATGGTGTACGTTCACATATGACGACGCGCACCTTCCGGCGGATCAGGATGAAGCGGATCGGATATTCGGGAATTTCATCAGGAGGATAAACAGGCGGAGGAAAAAGGCGGGACTGGATAATGTGAAATACATATGTGTGACGGAGTATCAGGAGGAGGAAGGGAAAAAGACGCGTTGTCATCATCACGTCATTATGTCCGGGGATGTGAACCGGGACGAATTAGAAAAGATATGGGGGCAGGGAAAGAGGAACCAGACGCGCCGGATCGATCCGGATCCTGATACACATATCGCCGGGATCGTGAATTATATCAGCAAGGATCCAAAAGGGCGGAAGCGGTGGAGGGCGTCAAAGAACCTGAAAAAGCCGATAGTGACGAAATCCGTCTGTCGGTTCGGGAAAAGGACAGCGGAGCGCATGGCGACAGACCGGGCATATCTGGAAAGCAGGATCAAAAAATCATATCCCGGTTATAAATTCATAGACGCGGAAGTCAGGGTAAACGATATCAACGGCGGATTCTACATATACGCCCGAATGGTTCGGGATTGAAGGAGCCGACGAGGATATAAAGCAAATTCAGGAAAAGAAAAAAGGAGGATCAAACAATGCTAACTATCACAACAAACAAGACGGAGATCAAAGGGATCGCCGATCGGAGTATCAAGGAGCGGACGCTTCCGATCACGGACTTCTGGACAAAACGGATCGTCAATCTGTTAGGCGCGCCGGATTCCGACAAGAAAGAAATCATGCACAATCTGACAGAGGGCAGGGCGGGAACGACAGACGCGGAACGGGAAGTCACATTCACGGCGGGCGGAGTGGCGGCGGTTCGGGTAAAGGTCACAATCAGGATCGGGCAGCAGTCAGGCTTCGATTGTTTCATCCTGACGATCCGGGACGTTCTGGAAATCCGGGGCGGGGAAAACTTAGAACCGGAACCGGAGCCGGAACAGGAGAGAGAACCGGAAGTCGTCGGTATGCCAAACGCGCCCGCCGTCCGGGTAATAACAAAACAGATCGGATTCTGTAAGTATTGCGGACAGTCGCGGATCATTGAAGCACCGGAAGGATTTTCCGCCGCCGACTTGAACGAACAGGCTTCGGACGAGTGCGACTGCGACGAAGCACGGCGTCAGAGGGAACGCCGGGCGAAAATGGAAGCGGCGGGGATGTGGGCGCAGAATATGTTCAGCAAAGAGAACGGACAGCTTCAGACCGTGTTATGTGCGATCCGTTCCACGTTCGAGGGTTCGATCGATTACGTCACAATCAAGATAGGCAAGAAAACGCACAAGATAGACACGGATTCCGACGGGATGATCCGGATCCGTTCAACATTCAGGGACAGCAACGAAGAAACATTTTGACAGAGAGGGGGCGGCGGAATCGTGAAGCGTTATTTTCTGGATTACAACGAAAGACAGATTGTTCACGCGGCGGTCAGAATGGATTCACGCGCGGGGATGACGTCGCCCTTTTCAAAGCGGGCAGCGGAAGCAATCAGGAAAGCAAAGGACGATATGGACGTCGGGGACATAGATCCGGGCGTCCGTGGCGTCATCATCGAAAAGATATATCAGTCTATCGCATATAGTCAGCCGTGGGAACACATGGGGGAAACATATTGTTATCGCGGGCAGTTCTACCAGTACCGGAAACAATTCTGCTATCTGATAGCGGACTACATGGGATTGATAGACGCAAGGCGGCAGCAGAGGAAAGGGGGCGGATAGAATGGCGAAAGATTGGGCGGAATGGTTTTATCAGTCGCAAGCGTGGAAGAATACGCGGGCGGCGTACATCGTACACGCGGGCGGATATTGTGAGCGTTGCCGCCGTGAGGTTGAGCGGGGGAAGCGGTCACTGGCAGACATGAAGCCGATCAAGATAGTTCATCACAAAATATATTTAACGCCGGAGAATATAAACGATCCGACGGTCAGTCTTTCATTCGACAATCTGGAAGGAGTGTGTGAGGAACACCACAACAGGGAACACAAAGCGGGAAAAGGAAAAAGATATCGCTTCGACGAACGCGGTCAGCCTGTCCCGCTATGAGCATATACGCAACGCGGCGCAGACCGTCCCCCCGGTATGCGCTATCTGGCGGCGGCTTTTGGAACCGAGGGAGGGACTACCAAAAAACGCTGCATTGCGCGCACATATAGGGGGGTTAGGAGGAACTTCAATAAATGGCGGAAAAAAAGACCACTATTTCGGATAATACGGAAATATTGACAGAAGCGAACATCAAGAAAGAGTTTAACGCTATCCGGCGAATGTTTAAGTCTATAAAAGACGACGACGCGGACAAAATGAAACTGATAGAACGTATCATCGAGGAAGTCGCGTTCCAGAAAGTCGCAATGAAAGCGGCAAAGGCAGACATGATTCTTCACGGACTGCAGACGACGACGAAAAACGCGTCACAGAAATTTGTCAAAGAAAATCCGGCAGTCCAGACATACGAAAAATACGCCCGCGCCTACACGTCAAACATGAAGGCGTTGATAGATATGTTACCGCCGAAACAGAAAAAAGAGGTTTCACGGGTTATGCAGCTTCACGGGGATGATTAGGGCATGAGGAAAAAACAGACAGGGGCAGCGGGACAGATCCGCCCGCCGCTATCGGACAATTATATATTTCAGTATTACGACGCGATCCGCCGGATCAAACGCGGGGAAAAGGTCGAGGGCGTCCGGGCAGCAGGGCAATTTATACACGACATTTTCCGGATCCTGACAGACGGGATCAATTCCGGGGAATATATATTCAATCCAAAAAAAGCAAATAAGGCGATCCGGTTTATAGAAAATTTTTGTCATCATTCAGAGGGACGCGCGGATCTGCTAAAGTTGGAACTATGGCAGAAAGCCGTCGTTTCCGCAATATTCGGAATCATGGATCCGGATCGCCCGGACTGTCGTATGTTCAGGGAAGTCCTTTTAATTGTCGCAAGAAAAAACGGAAAGACGTTGTTAGCGGCGGCGATTATGGCATACATGGCATACATAGACGGCGAGTATGGGGCGAAATTATATTGTCTTGCGCCGAAACTGGATCAGGCGGAATTGTGTTTTGACGCCTTTTATCAGATCGTGCAAGCCGACGACGAACTAAACAAAATCACAAAGAAACGGCGTTCGGACATTTACATTCAGGACTTCAACACGTCTGTGAAAAAAATCGCGTTCAATTCCAAAAAGTCCGATGGATTCAACGTATATTTTTGTTTGAACGACGAGATCGAAGCATGGCGCGGGGACGCCGGGTTGAAACAGTACGAAGTCATATCGTCGGCGACTGGCAGCAGGGCGCAGCCGCTTATCATGTCAACCGGGACGGCGGGATATGAGAACGAAGGGATTTATGACGAATTGATCCGCCGGGCGACGGCATTTCTGAAAGGTCGTTCGATCGGGAAAGAAAAAGAACGCCGCCTGTTGCCGTTCCTGTTCATCATCGACGACGTGGAAAAATGGGACACGCGGGAAGAAATCGAAAAATCGAATCCGAATCTGGACGTGTCCGTCCTATGGCAATATTACGAAGAACAGATCGCGATTGCACATTCGAGCCTATCAAAAAAAGCGGAATTCCTGACGAAGTTCTGTAACATCAAACAGAATTCGGCGATCGCGTGGTTGGATATGCAGGACGTTGAAAAGGCAGTCGGGAGGGATAAAGACGGAATCCCGGTTCATTTGACGCTTGACGACTTCCGGGGATGTTATTGTGTAGGCGGGATAGACTTATCCAGGACAACAGACTTGACGGCGGCAGCAATCGTTATTGAGCGCGGCGGCGTGAATTATTGTCTGGTTCAATTCTTTATGCCTGAAAAACGCTATAAGGTGGCGATCGATGAAGAGGGCGTCCCGTACAATATCTTCAGGGAACAGGGATTTTTGAGGATATCAGGAGAAAACGAAGTTGATTACCATGACGTTTTCAACTGGTTTTTCGATCTGGTAAAGGTTTATAAAATAAAGCCGCTAAAAGTAGGCTATGACAGATACAATTCGCAATATCTGACACAGGAAATGAAAGCCGCAGGATTCCATATGGACGACGTATTTCAGGGTACAAACCTAACGCCGATCATTGTCAGCTTCGAAGGAAAATTAAAGGACGGAAAGATCATCATCGGGGACAATGGGTTATTACATTCGCATTTATTGAATGTCGCCGTGGATATGAAAGAGAATGATTCACGCCTAAAGCCTGTCAAAATTGACAGAAGGGCGCATATAGACGGCGCGGCGGCAATTCTGGACGCGTTCACGGTAAAAGACAAGTACCACAACGAAATAGGACAACTTCTGGAAAACAGGGGAAAATGATCCCGGCAGCAGGGCGAATAAATTTCGTCATTCTGTCGGGGTTTCGTTTTGTATGATACTGCATGATAGGACGAACAGACGCAAAGGAAGGAGGCGGAAAACGTGGGACTGATACGGGATTTATTAAACTTGCGCCGGGCAAAATTCGCGCCGTTTTTCGCCATTCGGGGAGATTATCAGGCAAACGGGAATCTGGCGGATTCTGATATCGTCGGGGCGATCGCAAACGTGATCGCGTCGAACGTCGGGAAATTGCAGCCGCAGATCGTCAGGCGGACGGATGCCGGACTGTCGGTCAGAAATGATTATCTGTCCCGGATCCTGTCGCTTCGTTGGTCGCCGGAAACGGACACATATTCCGCACTTTACAAAATGGCGTCGGATCTGGTGTATCATTCCAACGCATACGCAGTTATTTTCTATACGCCGGATTTTATGCGGGTTCAATCGATCGTCCCGATCACGGCGTCAAATGTGAGGATATGGGAGGATGAAAACGGCGTCCTTTTATTCCGGTTCCGGTGGGATTATGACAAAAAAGATTATACGTTGCCATACCAGAACGTAATTCACATAAAAAGCCGCTTCGACAAGAAGCGATTTATGGGATCCGCCCCGGACGGACAGTTAAAAAATACGCTTGAACTGATAGACACGACAGGGGAAGCGTTGCGGGCGGCGGTTAGGAATTCCGCAAACTTAAAAGGCTATCTGCAATATAACAATTTCATTGATGACGAGGAACTGAAAAAGAAAGTAAAAGAGTTTCAAGACGCCTATATGTCGGCGTCGAACGACGGCGGGATCGCGGGACTGGATAATTCAATGTCATTCCATGAGGTAAAGCAGACGCCGCCGAATATACCCGTGATCCAGTCGCAGTATTTAAGGGATAACGTGTATCGGTATTACAACATGAACGAAAAGATCCTGACGTCATCGTTTACAGAAGCGGAATGGAATTCGTTTTATGAAAATGTCATCGAACCGATATCGATCCAGTTATCGCTTGAATTCACGTTCAAATTATTGTCGGAGCGGGAACGGGGGTTCGGAAACAAAGTCATATTCACAGCAAACCGCCTACAATACGCCACACTTCAAACACGGATGACGATCGGCGGCGCATTGTATGACCGGGGGATCATCACAATAAACGAACTGCGGGAACTTATGTATTATGAGCCGATCGAGGGCGGCGACGTGCGGATGATTAGTCTGAATTATGTCAATACGGACGATCAATCGCTTTATCAGGTAGGAAAAGACGACGGCGGAGGTCAGGAGCCGGAACCGGAGGGAATACCGGAAAACGAGGTCAGGCGGGCAGCAGTCTATTTCCTGAAAACAGAGAAAAAAGGGGGCGTAAACAATGCCGAAAGCGAAAATATTTAACTGTTTCGAGGTAAGGAACGAAACGGCGACGTCGGCGGATCTGTATTTTTACGGCGATATCGTGTCCGACTGGTGGGGCGCATGGCAGGAAGAAGATCAATACCCGGAAGCAATCAAGAATTTTCTTTCAGGGCAGCAGGGAAAAAGCCTGAATATTTACATCAATTCCGGCGGCGGATCCGTGTTTGCCGGACTTGCAATCTATAACATGATCCGGCGTTTCGCGGAAACGAACGCCGTTCAAGTGTTTGTTGACGGACTGGCGGGATCGATTGCGTCCGTGATCGCGTTCGCCGGGAGTATGCCGCCGAAAATACCGTCAAACGCGTTCCTGATGATTCATAATCCGTTCGCACTGGTAGAGGGGAACGCGGCGGATCTGCGGAAAATGGCGGACGATCTGGACGTCATAACGGGCGGGATCCTGAATGTGTATATGGAACACGTCAGGGAGGGCGTAACCGAGGATCAGATCCGGGGACTTATGGACGCGGAAACATGGCTGAACGGTCAGGACGCGGCGGAATATTTCAACATCGAAACGACGGAGAGCGTCGCGGAAATTGCGGCGGCGTCCGGCGGGTATGTCGCAAGGGTTCACAATATGCCGAAGGATCTTGTCATCCAGAGGGCAGCAGGAGCGGCAAAAAACAAAACGTCTGATAATCAGGACGCGCGGTCGGCGGAACTGATTCAGAACAATAAAAAGCGCGATCAGATCGCGCGGATCATCATCAATAGTTTGTGAAAGGAGATCAAAAAACAATGAAACACGAAGAACTTTTGAAACTCACGAAAGACCAGTTGAACGCGCGTCTGAAAGAGATCGGCGCGTCCGCAAAGACAGCGGAAGGGGAAGTTCTGGACGCCCTGTTGAACGAAGCGCAGGATATCCGGGACATTCTGGATCAGGCAAAGAAGCGCGAACAACTTCAGGGATTCGCGGACAGCGCGGAGGATCCGGAACCGAATCAGGGGGAAAAGGACGATCAGGCAGACGCCTCGGTCAAGGCATACGACAAGCGCGGAAAGGCATTAAAAGACGGCGCGGGTGTTAAGTTTTCCGCCCGGATTGCAACGCCGAAAGTAAAAGCGTCCCTGTCGGTTGAACAGACCGCCCCGGTCGTACATACTGCGCCGGACTTAAACCAGACCGCGAACCCGGTTTCCGCCCTGATCGATATGGTCAAGGCAGTTCCGCTTCAGGGCGGCGAAACATATCAGCGCGGATTCGTAAAGGATTACGGCGCGGAAGGAGCGGGAGCGACAGCAGAAGGCGCGGCATATAACGACGTCGAACCGAAATTCGGATATGTGACGATTGAAAAACAGAAAGTCACAGCGTACACAGAGGAACCAGAGGAAATGCAGAAACTTCCGAACGCGGATTATGATTCCGTGATTGAGGGATCCGTCAGCAAGGCGATCCGGCGTTTCCTGTCCCGTCAGATCCTGATCGGCGACGGCACAACGGCAAACCTGAAGGGGATTTTCTATAATCCCACAAAAGAAGCTGAACGGGTTATCGATCCGGCGACGGATATTGACACGATCACGGCGATCGATGACGGCACACTGGACGAGATCATTTATTCATTCGGCGGCGACGAGGAAGTCGAGGGCGTGGCAACGCTGATTCTGAACAAACAGGACTTAAAAGCGTTCGCAAAATTACGCGACAAACAGGGGCGGAAAGTTTACACGATTGTAAACCGGGGACAGACAGGGACGATCGACGGCGTTCCGTTCGTTATCAATTCCGCTTGCGCGGCGGTATCAAACAGCGAAACGGCAGCAGGGGCGTATGAAATGGCATACGGCTATTTACAGAGTTATGAACTGGCGATCTTTTCCGATATCGACGTCCGCCGTTCTGATGACTACAAGTTCAAGAACGGACAGACGGCGTTCCGGGCGTCCATGTTTGCGGGCGGTTCCGTGGCGGCGTGGAATGGATTTATCCGCGTAAAGAAAGCGGATGCACAAGCCTAAAAAGGCAGAAAGGCGGGGGAGTAAATGACGATCGAAGAATTGTATCAGGCGGCGCGGCTTCGCGTCAGGAAAGCCGTATCTGACGATCTGGACGCCGACGTCCGGCGCGTGGTAAATACGGCGATCGCAGACATGAAACGGATCCGGATTGATGACAGTTGGTTATCGAACCCTTCGGATCCGCTGATTGTCGAAACAATCCTGTCATATGTAAAGGCGAATTATTCCATAGACACGAACGCATATCTGATTTTATCGGGAATTTATGACATGAATATCACAAAATTAAAGGGCGACAGCAGATATTTTTCTGTCGCCCCGGAGCCTGGACAGGAGGAAGGGGGCACACCTGATGACGGAGTGTCAGATCACATTGATTCATCCGGGGGAGAAGCCGGAGGATGACGAAAAGACGGTCGTATTTGCGGAAATGAACCCGGTAGGGCGCGACGAATTCCAGTCGGCGGGCGTGAACGGGTACAAGGCGGAATGTCAGTTTGTAATATGGGCGGAGGAATACGACGAACAGCCGGAACTTCTGGCAGGAAATAAGCGTCTGACGATCTATCGGACATACGGCGCAAGACCGGACGGGAAGATCGAACTGTACGCAGCGGAACGGGTGGGGAATCATGGTCGTTAAGGTAAAGCCGGAACAACTGGACGAAGCAATCCGGGGACAGTTGGAAACGTATAGCGCGGAAATTACGAAAAACATAAACGAAAATCTGAAAGAGGTCGCCGAAACGACGGCGGAAACGCTGAAAAAGGGCGGAGCCTATAAAGAGAGGACGGGAAAATATACGCCCGATTGGAGCGTAACGGCAAGGAAAACCGTATCCACAACACAGGGCGAACAGTATTCCGTCCATAACAGAAAACATTATCAACTGACGCACCTTCTGGAAAAGGGACACGTCACAAGGAACGGCAAGCGGACGCGGGCGTTTGAACATATCCTTCCTGCAGAACAGGCAGCGGAGGAACTGGCGGTCGAAGCGGTCGAAAAAGCCGTCAGGAGCGCGAACGGGGGTATCTAATGGGCGTTACATATGAAAGAATCATCGAACGGGCGGTCGCGTTGGGACTTCCGGTCGCGGAATATGAGTTCCGGGACACGAAAAAGAATCCCGCGCCGGATCCGCCGTTCCTGATTTACTTTAGTTCGGAGGATCAGACCGGGACAGACACGGGAAACAGGATCAGAAAGATAAACGGTTCGATCGAACTTTACACGGACAGGAAGCCGGATCACGATCTGGAACGACGTATCGAACGGGAAGTCCTGTTTGACATTGATTTTCACAAAACAACAGTCCCGATCCAGTCGGAAAATATGTATCAGACGGCGTATGATTTTGACGTCGTTCAAAAAATTCAGAAAAAGGAGTGAAGAAAGAAATGGACGAAAAGAAAGCACCTGAAAGAATTATTTTAGGATCCGGATATATTCATCTGGCGACGTTCAAGAAAGGACAGACGATCCCGGAGCCGCAGGACTTCTGCACCAAAGAGAACCGATATTCCTATATCAAAAACGGCGCGACGCTTGAATATACGAATGAGGTTCAGGAAGCGAAGGACGACATGGGAAAAGTGTCAAAGACGGTTATCACGTCCGAGGAAGTCACGTTAAAAGCGGGACTGATGACGCTGATCGGCGACACAATCGAAAAATTATGTGATACCGCCCGCGTTTCTGTATCACAGGACGGAAAGTATCGCAAGACAAAGATCGGCGGCGTCGGAAACAGGAAGGGCGCGAAATACGTTATCTGTTTTCATCATGTGGATCCAGAGGACGGCGACATATGGGTTATGATTGTCGGTCAGAATCAGGCAGGGTTCACGTTATCCTTCGCACCGTCAGACGCGACGGTCGTTGACGCGGAATTCAAGGCAATGCCGAATCTGGACGAGGAAGGAACGCTTGTTGATTACGTCGAAGAAATACTGACGGACGGCGATCCGGATCCGGAAACGTACAAGGTAGAACAGAATTTGACAAAGGTTTCTTCCACGTTTACGGGAACGTCGATCGGAGCGGGCGAAAAACTGACGGCGACGCTGACGGCGGAAGCGGATCACACAATCCAGACGCCGACAGTCACAATGAACGGTCAGGACGTCACGGCGACGGCGTGGGACAGCACAGAAGGAACCGTTACGATCGAAAGCGTGACCGGGGACGTCATTATCACAGCGGCGGCGACAGCGAACGCGTAACAGGCAGCAGGACAAAAAGCGATCCGGCGGTCGGGACTAAAAAACGCCCGTCGCCGGATTATTTCATTCAGGAAAAGAAAGGGAAAGGATCAGATCATGGCTAATTTATCATTCGATTTTAACAAAATCAAAAGAACTTTTTTCAATGTCACATTAAAGGACGGAACCAAACTGCAGGTCAAAATGCCAAAGAAGAACACGATCGGAAAGATTAAGGAGTTACAACAGATACAAGAGAATGAAAACGCAGATATCGACGACGTTATGGACACAATGGCGGGTATCATGGCGGACTGTCTGTCAAACAATCTAAACGGCGTCAAAGTGGATCCGGAACAGTTGGCAGATTACGATATCGAGGAAATGACGGCGTTTATCGCGGAATATTACGAAAAATTCGTCGGCGAGATCCAGAACAACCCAAATTAGAGATCCCGCACTATCCGGGGCATAGCGGCGACGACAAATTATTCTATACGCCGGACAGCGCGGGGGAAAGAATGGTCGTCGAATACACCGGATTAAACATCCGGGAGATCGGCGAAATGGATATCGACGAATATCTGTATTATTTCCGGGACGCCTTTATCCACAGCATGAACCAGACGGAGGAAGGGCGGAAATATTTAGAAAACGCCTATTATTACAAGCAAACAAAGCCGGATCGAGCGCGTCTGCGGGAGAAATTCGGCAAGAAATAGAACAGGGGCGATAATATGGCAAGTAAAATTCAGGGAATCACAATCGAGATCGGCGGCGAAACGACGAAATTACAGGAAGCGTTAAAGAAGGTAAATAGTACCGCCGCAACACTTAAAGATCAACTGAACGCCGTAAATAAAGGATTGAAACTGGATCCAAAAAATGCGGAATTACTGGCGCAAAAACAGGAAATTCTTTCAAAGTCAATCGAAGCGACAAAGGAAAAGTTGCAGACGCTGAAAACAGCACAGGAACAGGCGGCTGCGGCTTTTGCGCGCGGAGAAATGAACGAAAACACATATCGCGCCCTGCAGACAGAAGTTCAAAAAACAGAAAATCAATTAAAATATCTGGAATCGCAACTTGAAAAAGAGAAAACCGCCTTCGAAAAGGTCGGCGCGGCAGTTCAGGACGTCGGGGACAAGTTTTCAAAAGTGGGGGAAAAGATAACAAAAGTCGGGGACGGTACGCAGTCGGCGGGAAAGGCTTTAACGCCCGTTTCAACGGCGATAACTGGAATAGGAACGGCGTCAGTAGCGGCGGCAATAAGTTTTGAGGACGCAATCGCGAAACTGTCTACAATCGCCGACACGTCAGAGGAAACAGGCGTCCCGCTTCAGGAATTACAGAATCAGATCATGGAGTTGTCAGATCAGACGGGGATTTCTGCGTCTGAAATTGCTAATAATGTTTACGACGCGATTTCAGCGGGACAAAAAACCGGGGACGCCGTTAATTTCGTTTCAAACGCAACAAAATTAGCGAAGGCAGGATTCACGGATTCCGGGGCGGCGTTGGATATCCTGACAACAGCAATGAACGCTTACGAACTGGAAGCGGATCAGGTAGGGCATGTTTCCGACGTCCTGATAAATACACAGAATTTAGGAAAAACGACGGTCGATCAGTTAGCGGCTTCAATGGGTAAAGTTATCCCAACAGCAAAGGCGAACGGCGTTTCAATCGAAAATCTGGCGGGAATGTACGCCGTTATGACGTCAAACGGCATAGCGACGGCGGAATCAACAACATATATGAATTCCATGTTGAACGAATTAGGGAAACAGGGAACCGCCGCCGCTAAAGCGTTCGCAGCAGGGACGGAACATATCAAGGAAGGCGGCTTGACTATGGCGGAAGCTATGGAACAAGGTTGGAGCCTGACGGACGTTCTGTCAATTCTGGATGAACAGGCGTATGAATCGGGGACAACAATCGGGAATATGTTCGGATCCGCCGAAGCAGGGAAAGCCGCAACTGTTCTATGGGACAATGCAACAAAATTAAATGACGCCGTGGAACAAATGGGAAATTCAGCAGGAGCGACGGACGAAGCATTCGCAAAACTTGACACGACGTCGAATCAGGCGAAAATCGCGTTAAATGAGGTAAAGAACGCCGGGATCGATTTAGGGCAGACAATCCTTCAAATGGTTATGCCATATTTTCAGCAGTTCACGCAGAAAATAAAGGACGCGACGACGTGGTTTAAGAACCTGGACGATTCACAGAAACAAATGATCGTCAGGATTGCGGCGATTGTGGCAGCAGTCGCCCCCGCGCTTTTAATCGGCGGGAAAATAATTTCAGGCGTCGGAAAACTGACGTCAGGGATCGGCGGAATGATAACAAAAATAGGCGGTCTGATCTCAAAAATGGGCGGACTGTCTGGCGCATTGTCGGCGATTGCGTCCCCGGTCGGGATCGTGATCGCGGCGATCGCGGCACTGGCGGCGGGGTTCGTATATCTGTATAAAACAAACGACGAATTCCGGGAAAAGGTAAACGCCGCCGTCGAAAAAGTCAAAAAAGCGTTTCAGGATATGGTCGTCAAGATAAAGCCGCTTCTGGAAAAATTAAAAGAAGCGTTTCAAAAACTGATGACCGCCCTGCAGCCGATATTTGAATTTATTCTGACGCGGATCATGGCGATTGTGAACGGCGTCATAAATGCCGCCGCGCCTATCATTGCGGCGATAACAAACGTCGTTGAGTTCATAACGAATATTATTTCGGCGTTTTTCGCCCTATTTTCAGGCGATACAGACGCATTTTTGGAATACATAAAAGCCGCCCTTCGAAACGTGATAGACTTTGTGAAAAATATCATTTCGGCATGGGTAAATTTTATAGTTGGATATTTCGAGGGGTTCGGCGTTGATATCAAGAAAATTTTTTCGGATATCTGGAACGGGATCGTTTCAATTTTTCAGGGCGTCGGACAGTGGTTTTCCGACAGGTTCACGGAAGCATACACGAACGTCACGAACATATTTAAGGGAATCGGACAGTGGTTCGGGGCGCGTTGGACGGATATCAAGAACGCACTGGCAGCAGTCGCGACATGGTTTCAGACAATGTTCCAAAACGCATACACGAACGTCACGAACGCGTTTAAGGGAATCGGACAGTGGTTTTCCGCCCGGTGGACGGATATTAAGAACGTATTTTCAAACGTGGCGGAATGGTTCAGACAGAAGTTTCAGGCAGCATATGACAGCGTGACGGGGATATTTAAGAATATCGGTTCATGGTTCCAGACAAACGTAATTGACAAGATCAAGGGCGTTTTCGACGGGTTCAGTCTGGCGGACGCGGGTTCCCGGATAATGAATTCGTTTGTAAATGCGATAAAGTCGATCCATATCCCGAAGTTATCGGTATCATGGGGAGAAACGGAAAAGACGATCGCGGGCGTGACGATCAAGGTTCCGGTTCCGTCGATTTCATGGAACGCGATCGGCGGCATTATGAAAAATCCGACTATTTTCGGAATGTTGGGCGGAAAATTGCAAGGCGGAGGGGAAGCCGGGGACGAAGCGATCCTGCCGCTTGACATATTCTATAAACGGACGGAAGGGTATATCGACGACGCTATCGCAAGGGCGACGGCAGCAGTCCAGAACAAAGACACAGGGAAACGCGGCGGCGATTACATCCAGAATATAAAGATCGAAAGTCCGAAGCCGTTATCGGCGTATGAGGTCGCGCGGCAGACGCGGAACCAGACGCGGAACATGGTTCTTCGATTGCAGGGGGGACAATGATATGTCAAAGAAAATTATCTGTAAAAATGAGGATGACGTTCAGATCGAATTCAGTTATGAGGACGACGCCGAATTTTTCCTGATATCATGCGACGGGATCTATTCAGTATCAAACAACGTCGTGACGTCTGAAAACACAATGACGGACGGTTCTACATATCAGGGATCCACAACGAAACAAAGGAATATTGTCATTACGGCGGAATTTGATTCTGACTATCAGTCCCGCCGGGATTTCCTTTATAAGTCATTCAAACCGAAGTCGCCGGGGACATTCTACTATGAGGAAAACGACGAACAGCGGCAGATTGATTATATCGTTGAAAATATAGACATAGACGAAAAGGGCGTATGCAGGAACGCGGTTATTTCGCTAATATGCCCGGATCCGTTTTTCAAGGATCCGGCGGACACAACGGTCACTATGGCAGGGTGGGAGCCGCGTTTTGAGTTCGTTCACGAATTCACGGACGAACTGGAGGAATTCGGCGTCCGCGTCGCGGAACTTGTAAAAAACATTGAAAATGATTCTGCGGCGGACTATATCGGGATCGAAGTCATCATGGAAGCGATAGGAGCGGTCAGGAATCCAGCGTTGTATCACTCACAGCAGAATATCCATATTAAGATCGGGACGCCGGAATTTCCATTCGACATGGAGCCGGGCGACGTCGTAAGGATAACGACGGGGACGAACAAAAAAAATATTTATCTGATAAAGGACGGGGAAACACAAAAAATAAACGAATATCTGGACGAAGAAAGCGAATTCATCCAGTTAGTACACGGATCAAATACATTTATCTATGACGCGGATCAGGGCGTCGATTACCTGAACGTCACTATTATGTATCAGTTCCGGTATTTAGGAGTATAGGAGCGTGGAGGAATGGAAGTCAGGATTTACGGGCGGGATTTATTCAGGCGCGGGCAGATCGAAAACCAGACGTCGCTAATATGGACGCGGAAATTTTACGAACCGGGGACGTTTGAACTTCACGCCCCGATTACGGACGAAAATCTGTCTTTGCTGCAGGAGGGAAACATCATCGGGAAAAAAGGATCCGCCGAAGCCGGGATTATTGAGGATATCGAAAAAGAAGAAAGCGATATCAAAAACGAGATCACGGCAAAAGGGCGTTTTCTATCGTCATACATGGATCGCCGCCTGATAAAAAAGACAGTCAATTTTTCAGGAAAGGCAGAAGTCGCAATGCGTCAGTTATATTCCGGCAGCGTCCCGATCCCGCTTGTGGAGTTGGGGAGCCTGAACGGGTTTTCGGAAAAAGTGGAATTTCAGGTCACAATGAAAAACCTTTTAACGTATGAAAGTAAATTATCAAGGGCGGGCGCGATCGGGTTCCGGTTCCGCCCGGATTTTCAGCGGCGGAAGATTATATTTGAAACATATCAGGGAAAAGACCGGACATTCAATCAACATACAAATAACCGCGTTGTGTTCTCTGAAAATTATAATAACCTGAATAATGCGATCTATCGCCGGAACAGTCAGAACTTGAAAACATTCGCCATTGTTGGAGGTCAGGGGGAGGGCGACGCCCGGACATATTACGAATTAGGAGGGGGCGAAGGCTACGATTTACGGGAAGTTTTCGTTGACGCAAAGGACATAAACCCGGACGGACTGACGGCGGCACAATATAAGGCGGCATTATTACAGAGGGCGCAGGAAGCATTGAACGAAGCGATCGTATCGGAAACACTGGAATGTGAAACGGACGCGGCGATCAATTTTGTTTATAAAGAAGATTATGATCTGGGGGATATTGTGACGGTCAGGAAGAAAAAATGGAATCTTTACATGAACCAGAGGATCACGGAATTGTCAGAAGTCTATGAATACGGCGGAATGATCGTCGTTCCTACATTCGGGGATCCGCTTCCTGAAAAAATAAAGTGGGACGAATAAAAGCGCGGAAAGGAGCGGCAACAATGGCAAAAGAAAGAAGTTATGATTATTTTTGGAATTCGGATTCCGATCGGTACTATGACGCGGATTCAATGGGGGACTGGCTTAGACCGTTCTTCCGAAACGGCATTTTTAACGGTCAAATGCAAGTCACGGCAAACGATAATATGTCCGTAACGGTCGCGGCGGGATATGGCTATATAAACGGGAAACACAGGCATTTCTTGACGCCGACAACGCTTGATCTGGAAATAGCGTCCGGGACGCTTGACAGGATAGACAGCGTGATTCTGCGGCGGAATGATACGGAACGCCGGATCCATTTAGTGATCGAAAAGGGAGGGAACGCAAAGTCCCCGGTCGCCCCTGCGCTGACAAGGGAAGGGGCGGTTTACGATCTGAAACTGGCGGATATATATATCGCCGCCGGAACCGTAAAGATCACACAGGCAGAGATCACAGACACGCGCATGAACGCCGCCGTTTGCGGGTGGGTGGCGGCGACAGTGAAAGAAATAGACTTCACACAGATTCAGGCGCAATTTGACGCCTATTTCACGGCGTACAAGAAAAATATTTCGGATCAGTATCAGGATTATATCGCAGCGATCCAGTCATTCAAGGATCAGGCGCAGGAACAGTACGATCTAATGGTTCAGGCGTTCAATACATACGCGGAACAGCAGAAGGAATTATATGAGGACTGGATCGCGGAACAGGAATCAGGGTTCGAGGAATGGAGCAGCGGGCAGCAGTCCGCCTTTGCACAGTGGCGGCAGAATCAGGAACAGGCGTTCAATAACTGGTATCTGAATAATACGGGGAAATGGACGAATGATTTTCTGAACTGGTTCGACGGGATCAAGGGCATTTTCGGGACGGATCCGGCGGGGGCGTTACAGAATGAGATTGAAACGCTTCAAAACATCATATATTCGGGAGAAGTCCCGGCGGATCTGGTAACAGCAGACGGCGACGAACTGGTAACAACGGACGGCGATCAGTTGATCGCGTTCTGGACGCTGAAAACGTCCGAAACGTGTCACTGTTAGCATAAAAAGAAAAAGGAAGGAGTTAAAAACATGGCACAAAGAAAATTTTCTGATCTGACAGTGGCGGCGCAGATAAACAAAAGCGACGTTTTCGCACTGGAACAGACAGACGGGACGAAACAGGCGTTATTTGAAAAAATATGCGCGGCAATATTCACGCCGGAGATCGTCGAACAGACAGAGGAATTCCCGACAATTTCGCCGGATGATACAATTCCGGTTATCGCGGGAAAAATCAACAAGTGGCAGCAGGACGCATTAAAAAAGATCGAGGAATCGAAGCAGTCGAACATGATTCAGGAATTCCCGGCGGTGGAATTCGATCCGGAGAACCCGGAGGACGAAACGACAAAGCAGCTTCACGACGAAATTATTTCCGCCCTGCTTGCCTACACGATGAACGAAAAGATCCTGAAAGTGGTTTCAGATCATGGGGTTCTGGCGGCGGATTACGCAATCCTGAAGCGCGAACAAATGGCTTCATACGGGTATTTCGGCGCGGAATGGAATATCGACGATCTGATGACGCTTGTTAAGGCGGGATCGTGGGACAAATTCGCGATCGGGGATTATTTCATCGAAACGAACACGGCGGGCGAAAAAATTCTTTTTGAGGTCACGGGAAAGAATTCATATTTGCATTGTGGCGACACGGAATTGACCGCGCCGCATATTGTAGTTTCCCCGCGCGACTGTTTACAGACATATTATAAATACAATTCATCCAACACGAACGCCGGGGGATATGCGGCGTCGCTCATGCCCGCGAATCTGGAAACGGAAGCGAAAAAGTTCACGACAAAACTTCAGGGGTATATGACAACGATCCGGCGTCTGGAAAATAACAAGGGTACATGGGCGTGGGCGTCACGCCGGATTTTCCTTCCGGGGAATCCTGAACTTGTCGGGTTCCACGGCTTCGCGGATATGTGGGACGGCGGCGCGTTCAATCAGTTACCGCTTTTTGTCGGAGGAAACGCGCATTTACTGAAAGGGGCAGGATTTAACAAGAGTAAAGCCGCCCGGATGTGGTACTGGACTGCCGATCCGTCCGCCGCGAACACGACGCTCTTTTGCAATTTCAGCAACTACGGCTACAGCAGCAACTACTCCGCGTCCAACGACGGCGGCGTCGCCCCGCTTATCGTTCTGTCATAGACAGATAATCCGGCAATCGCGCCGCCCGGCAGCGGCGGCGCATACTACCGGGGACAAAACACTAAAACAGAAAAGAGGTTCAGAAAATGGCAGTCCCGACATGGAAACAAACGGCGTCAAAACTGGACGCGTTCGCGGAAGCGGTAAAGTTACGGCATATCATAACACAAATGATAATGAGGAATTTTGGACTGAAGCGCGAAAAGTACGACGCGATCGTCGGGCGGCAAGTCCGGGAAAAGTACCCGGAACTGAAAAGCCTGATAGCAAAGATCGACGCCTATCAAAACGAGGTAGAAAAGGCGCGGCTTCTGACGGAATATCCAGAATGGATAATCGAAAAGGTCAGGGACAATTTGTTTCGCTATTCTTCGGATCTGGTTTCCAACATTGCGGCAGCAAACGAGATCTTATGCCGGACACAGAACGAATTTGTAAAACGGATTTTGTTAGAGGATGACGCGATCGGCGATATCGCGCGGATCCGGCAGGAAGTTCTTTTCATTGAAGAATTTTTCAATATAGACTTGTCGCGTTATATGGAGTATTCCGAACAGTTGGAACTAACAAAGAATTATCTGTATAGGTGGAAAAAGTCAACGGTCAGGGATTACGACGAATTCCTTCATCCAGAGAAAAAGGCGTCGCGTCTGGAAAAGGAAAAGGCAAGGAAAAGCCGTAAACCAAAGAAACAATAATATTTTCGGTTATGCGTTGCACAGCCGCCCGGATGTGGTACTGGACTGCCGATCCGTCCGCCGCGAACACGACGAACTTTTGCAATTTCAACAACAACGGCAACAGCAACAACAACAACGCGTCCAACGACGGCGGCGTCGCCCCGATATCGTCAGCATGGCGGGCATAATTAAAAAGGGATCCGCCTGACGCAGAACGATAGGAACGCATGACCGCAGCGGGGAACCGCTGAAATTTGTCGCCTGACGTCCGGGAGTGCTTCAAAGATTCACACTTCGTCGGACTGTAAGCGGGCGTTTTTATGAGGATATATGAAAAATTTACCAACATATAAAGATTTATGTGATCCAAACGCACTAATGGACGCCGCAAAGAAATGTATGCAGGGCGTTATGTGGAAATATTCGACACAAGCCTATTATCTGGATAGGATAGAGCGGATCCGGATCACGAAGGAAAGACTGGAAAGCCGGGACAGAATGTCGGACGGTTTCGTCCAGTTCACAGTATGCGAACGCGGGAAACGGCGGGATATCCGGTCGATCCATATAAACGAACGCGTCGTCCACAGGGCGGAAAACGATCTGATTCTGGTTCCGGTATTGCGCCCGAAACTGATTTATGACAACGCCGCGTCACTGAAAGACCGGGGAACGCATTTCGCCCTGAAACGGTTAAAAGTCCATTTATGGAAATATTATCGGGAACACGGATCAAACGAAGGCTATATCCTTATGGGCGATCTACATTCTTATTTTGATTCCGTCGATCACGACGTCGTATTCCGGGAGTATTCAAGGATATTCGGTTATGATCCTGATATCGTGAATTTGACAATGGACTTTATCGACGCCTTCGGCGTCAAGTCGTTAGGTTTAGGATCACAGGTTTCACAAATGACCGCCGTGTTTTATCCGAACCGGATAGATCACTATATCAAGGAACAGTTAAAGATCAAAGGTTACGGGCGTTATATGGATGACTTTTACCTGATACACGAAAGCCGGGAATATCTGGTTGAATGTCTGGAACGGATCCGGCGGATGTATGCGGATATCGGGATCGAGTTAAACGAGAAAAAGACGCGGATCGTCAAATTGTCGGACGAATTCAAGTTCCTAAAAGCAAAAACACATATGACAGGAACCGGGCGCGTCGCCATGCGTCCGGATCGCGGGACAATCACGCGGGAACGGCGCAAATTAAAAGCGTTGCGCCGGAAACTGGACGCCGGGGAAATCATATTCGCGGACGTCCGACAGGCTTATAATTCATGGAAAGGACACATAAAACATTTTGATTCATACCGCACAATGCGGAATATGGATAAATTATTTCACGAACTGTTTTCGGAGGAAATCAGAAAAGAAAGGAGCGGCAGCAATGGAAGCAAGAAAAGCAAAAACTACCGGGGAGAATTCAAACAATACGACTTTCCCGAACGTATCGATCCGGCTGAAAGACGGCACAGAATTGAACGGGGTTCTGAACGGGACGACATACGAAAGCGGGGATCCGGTTCCTGACGGGACATTCACAGACGAAAATCTGTCAGAGGTTACGATCAACGGGACGACATATCACGACATGAAGTTGATCTGTTCGTACCCGTGGGACGAGGGAACCCGGTTCGCGTTCCGGGAAATGACGCCGCAGGAAATTGAAAACCGGAATTTGAGATCACAGCTTCAGGCGGCGGAACAGTCCGTCGCGGAACTGACGATCATTGTTTCAGGTCTTATGATGTAAGGGAGGGCGCGGGAAATGACATTCAACAAAGAAAGCGGACTTGTTAAATTATGGGTTAAAATGGTTCAGGGCGGAACATATACACGGGATCAGGTTCCGAAAATGTTCAATCTGCAGGAAGTTGTGGCGGACGTCCTGGACGAACAGGCGGCGGAGGACGTCGCGTAAATTTGCCGGAAGCGGATCCGGCTTCCGGATCTTTTCCTGAATATCCCCGGCGGGGTGGCTGATTTAGTCACTTCGTCGGGGTTTTGTTTTGTATCATGGGCGCATGAAGGGAAAGCCGCAAAGAAAGGGGGTGTGATAATGTGGAGCAAAAAGAGAGCATACCCGGATTATATCACGCGCAGGGAACATGAGGAATTCGCCCGCCGCATGGACACGGAAAACCAAAGACTGAAAGACGAAAACGAACGGCAGAACAAGCGAATTACAATCGCTGAAAAATCCCTGAATGAGTTTAACAAACTGACATTAGAGATTCAGCGGATCGCCGTTTCCATTCAGCAAATGACAGAAGAAATGTCAAAACAGGGGGAACGATTAGAACAGATCGAAGCAAAGCCGGGGAAAAGGTGGGAAACGCTGATCGGCGGAATTTTGGGAGCGGTAGCAGGAGCGATCGGGACAGGGATCGCGGTAGCGGTCGCTTCCGGAATCGTACACTAAAAATAATAGGAGGAAAGAACAAAATGAAAGAAATCAACTGGAAAAGGAAACTGACAAGCAGAAAGTTATGGACGGCGGTAGGATCGTTTGTGTCTATGATGATTTTAGCGACGGGCGGGACGGAAAACACGGCTACACAGGTAACGGCGCTTATCATGGCGGGCGCGTCTGTCGTGGCGTACATCATCGGCGAAGGACTGACGGATTCCGCGAACGTGGAAACGACGGTCGAGATCACAGAGAACGACGGAAAGGAAGCGTAAAGCATGGCGGCAACACGGGAACAACAGGCGGCGTTCATCGAAAAGATCGCGCCGCTGATCGTAAAGTATGCGGCGGAACGCGGATATAAAAATGTTTCCGCCGCAATCGCGCAGGCGTGTCTGGAATCGGGTTATGGATTGTCCCGTCTTGCGTGGCAGTATCATAATTATTTCGGCTTGAAATGCGGGAAATCATGGACGGGCGCGTTTGCAAATATGCGGACAAATGAAGAATATACGCCCGGAATCCTGACGCAGATAGCCGACAATTTCCGGGCGTATGATGACATAGAATCAGGCGTCCGGGGATATTATGATTTTCTGGAATATCCGCGTTATAAGGCGGCAAGGCAGCAGGACACGCCGGAAGAATACCTGAAAGAACTGAAAGCGGCGTCTTATGCCACTTCATCCGGGTATGTAGAAAATAATATGAATGTTGTACGGGCGCATAACCTGACAGAATGGGACGAACGCCTGAAAAAGAATCAGGAGGGAAACGAAACAATGTATAGCAGACAAAGCGTCGTTAATCTGGCTAATAGTTGGGTAGGGAAAAAGGAATCGGACGGATCCCACAAGTCGATCATAGACATATACAACACACTTCCGGCAGACAAACTTCCGCGCAAAACTAAAATGATGTACGGGTGGGCGTGGTGTGCGTGTACTTGGTCGGCGTTGGCGGTCAAATTAAAATATCTTGCTATCATGCCGATCGAAATCAGTTGTTATTATCTGATCGAAGCGGCTAAAAAAATGGGCGTCTGGCAGGAAAACGACGATTATATCCCGGAGCCGGGCGACGCCATTCTGTACGATTGGGACGACAGCGGAACCGGGGACAATACCGGGAACCCGGATCACGTCGGGACGGTTACATATGTGAACCGGGATTCCGGTTATATGGTCGTTACCGAAGGGAATTATGGGAACGCCGTTAAAAAGCGTACAATTTCCCTGAACGGTCGATATATACGCGGGTTCATCACGCCGAAGTATGACGACGGCGCGGTCGCGGAGCCTGAAAGGACAGGCGGGAAAAGCGTTTCGGAAATCGCGCACGAAGCGATCGCCGGACAGTGGGGAAACGGAGCGGAGCGGAAGCGGAACATGGAAGCGGCGGGGTATGATTATGACGTCGTTCAGGCGGAGATCAACCGCATTGTGAACGGCGGAGCGGCGAAAGCCGACAATGATAATTCTGTCGATCAGACGCAGCCGATCGCCCGGAAAGTGATATCCAGTTGTTACGCGTCACACGCGGACAAGGCGATCGCCGGAACATACATCACGACGGCGGATCTGTACTGCAGGAATGACGCCGGGAAAAATAAAAAGGCGTTGTGCCTGATTCCGAAAGGGACAGAGGTTCAGTGTTACGGATATTACAGTGTGTACGGCGGCGTGAAATGGCTTTACATTCAGTTCACAATGGACGGCACACAATACACGGGATTTTCAAGCGGCGAATTTCTGAAAAAAACATCCTGAGAAGAAAGGGGGATCCAGTCCGCAAAAGGCGCGGACGCGTAACTATCAATTTACTTTCTTTTGGTCGAAGAAAAATATCACGGACGAAGGGCGACTGTCAAAAAAACAGTCGCTTTTCGTTCTTCGGTGTGATATAATGGGCGGGAATGTATTTTAAGAAAGAGGGTTCAAACATGGGTTACAATGATGACATAAAAATGTTGATAGACGCGCAGGATCTGACGCTTCCGCCGCCTGAAAGAGAACCGCAGCGGCAATATTATTTTATAAAGAAATGCCGGGAAATCGTAAAAAAGAAGTCGGAGGAATTAGGACGTCCGTTATATGCGTGTTCGGTGTGCATGGGGTGCCAGATGAACGCCAGAGATTCCGAAAAGCTTTCCGGCATTTTGGAAGCTGCGGGTTATGTGCTTACGCAGGAGGAAGAGGCGGATTTTGTGATCTACAATACCTGTACGGTGAGGGACAACGCCAACCAGAGGGTATACGGCCGTCTCGGACATATCAATTCCCTGAAAAAGAAAAATCCCCGCATGAAGGTTGCCCTGTGCGGCTGTATGATGCAGGAGCAGTCTGTCATTGAAAAAATCAGAAAAAGCTACCGGTTTGTGGATCTGATTTTTGGCACCCACAATATTTTTAAATTTGCAGAGCTCTTGGTACATATGTTTGAGGCAGAAGGAATGATCGTGGATATCTGGAAGGATACCGACAAAATCGTGGAAGATTTGCCGGTGGAACGCAAATATCCCTTTAAATCCGGCATTAACATCATGTTCGGCTGCAACAACTTTTGCAGTTACTGTATTGTTCCCTATGTGAGGGGGCGGGAGCGCAGCCGGGAGCCGGAGGATATCTTAGACGAGATCAGAAAGCTGGTTGCTGACGGCGTGGTGGAGATCATGCTTCTGGGGCAGAATGTCAATTCCTACGGCAAAAATCTGCAAAATTCTATGAGCTTTGCCCAGCTCCTTCGGGAAGTGGAGGAGATTCCGGGGCTTAAGAGAATCCGGTTTATGACTTCTCATCCTAAGGATCTCTCAGAGGAACTGATTCAGGTGATGAAGGAGTCCTCCAAAATATGCAGGCATCTTCATCTGCCTTTGCAGTCCGGTTCCACCAGAATTTTAAAGGCCATGAACAGAAGGTATACGAAAGAGCAGTACCTTGCGCTTGCGGACAGGATCAGAAGAGAAATACCGGATATCTCCATCACCACGGATATTATTGTGGGATTTCCCGGCGAGACGCCTGAGGATGTGGATGAAACCATTGATGTGGTAAAGAAAGTGCAGTATGACAATGCTTTTACATTTATTTATTCCAAACGGACAGGAACCCCTGCCGCAGCCATGGAAAACCAGGTAAGTGACGAGGCGGTGAAGGAGGGGTTTGACAGACTCCTTAAGGTAGTTCAGGATACGGCCCGTGAAAGGGTTTCAAGGTTACAGGGAAAAGTAATGGATGCGCTGGTGGAGGATATAAATGAGCAGGATCCGGAGTTTTTGACCGGGCGGCTTTCCAATAATACGATTGTGCATTTTAAGGGAGATAAAAGCCTGATCGGAACGATTGTTCCCGTATGGCTTAAAGAGTGTCACGGATTTTATTACATAGGCGAAATGGAGGACAAGATTAAAAATCTATGGAAGAACTGACACCAATGATGCAGAAATATCTGGAGACCAAACAGGAGCACCCGGACTGTATTCTTTTTTACAGGCTGGGTGACTTCTATGAGATGTTTTTTGAGGATGCTCTGACGGCATCAAAGGAGCTGGAGATCACGCTGACCGGAAAAAGCTGCGGACTCAAAGAGCGGGCGCCCATGTGCGGGGTGCCCTATCATGCGGTGGACAATTATTTGAACAGGCTGGTTTCCAAGGGCTATAAGGTGGCGATCTGCGAACAGGTGGAAGACCCGAAGCTGGCCAAAGGGCTGGTAAAGAGAGAGGTTACGAGAATCGTTACGCCGGGCACCAATTTAAACGTGCAGGGAAGCGACGAGGAGCGCAACCATTTTATCATGAGCATCGCTTATTTTCAGGGAAAAATCGGTATTTCCATTGCGGATGTGACCACGGGAGATTACTATCTCACGGAGGTGGAGGACAACAAAAAGCTTCTGGACGAGATCAATAAATACTCGCCTAGAGAAATCATATGCAATGATGCTTTCATGGTAAGCGGAGTCGATATTGAAGATTTGAAGGGGCGGCTTCATATTGCCCTTTATGCCTTAGAGCCTCATTTCTTTGACGAGGAGAGATGCAGAAAGGGTTTACTGAAACATTTCCGCGTCAATACTCTGCAGGGGATGGGGATTGAGGACTTTCCCTCCGGGCTGATCGCCGCCGGAAGCCTTATGCTGTATCTAATGGATACCCAGAAAACTTCTCTGGAGCATTTCACTCATTTGTACCCTTACCTTACCAGTAAATATATGCTGCTGGACAGTTCCACCAGAAGAAATCTGGAGCTGACGGAAACCTTAAGGGAGAAGCAGAAGAGAGGTTCTCTTTTGTGGGTGCTTGATAAGACCAGGACTGCCATGGGGGCCAGAGCGCTCCGGCAGTTGATTGAACAGCCACTGCTTGATAAGGAAGAGATCACAAAGCGCCTTGACAGTATTGAGGCACTGGGAAATCAGGCCATCACAAGGGATGAACTGCGGGAATACTTAAATTCCATTTACGATCTGGAGCGGCTTCTGGGAAAGGTCAGCTACCGGACGGCCAATCCCAGGGATTTGATTGCATTCAGAAATTCCCTCAGGATGCTGCCCCATATCAAGCTGCTTTTGGAGGATTTTGACCAGGAACTGTTAAAAGAGATTAACGGAGATATTGACGCTCTCTCCGATATATGCAGCCTGATTGAAAAGGCAGTTTGTGAGGAACCTCCCATTGCCGTCAAAGAAGGGGGGATTATCAGAGAGGGCTATCATGAGGATATTGACAGACTGCGTCATGCCAAGACGGAGGGCAGGGACTGGCTGGCAAAATTGGAGGAGGAAGACCGGGAGAGAACCGGAATCAAGAATTTAAAGATTCGCTATAACAAGGTGTTTGGCTATTATTATGAGGTGACCAATTCCTTCAAAAATATGGTGCCGGAGGATTATATCCGCAAGCAGACCCTTGCCAATGCGGAGCGCTACACCAACGCCCGTTTAAAGGAGCTTGAGGATACCATCTTAAATGCGGAGGACAAGCTCATCACCCTGGAATATGATATGTTCTGTGAAGTCAGGGACGCTGTTGCAGGTGAGATGGAGCGCATTCAGAGAACGGCCAAGGCGGTGGCGAAGCTGGATGTGTTCTGCAGTCTTTCTCTTGTTGCGGAAAGAAATCACTATGTCCGGCCCGCAATCAATGAAAAGGGAGTCATTGATATTAAGGAGGGCAGGCATCCGGTGGTGGAGCAGATGCTGACCGGAGATATGTTTATCGCCAATGACACCCATTTAGATAACAAAAAGTACTGTGTCTCTGTGATTACCGGCCCGAATATGGCAGGAAAATCCACTTACATGCGGCAGGTGGCGCTGATCGTTTTGATGGCGCAGATCGGCAGCTTTGTACCTGCAGGCAGCGCCAATATCGGAATCGTGGATCGGATTTTCACCCGTGTAGGAGCTTCCGATGACCTGGCCAGCGGGCAGAGTACCTTTATGGTGGAGATGAATGAGGTGGCCAATATCCTGCGTAACGCCACCTCGGAGAGCCTTCTGATTCTGGATGAGATTGGAAGAGGGACGTCCACTTTTGACGGACTCAGCATTGCCTGGGCGGTGATCGAGCATATCAGCAATAAAAAGCTGCTGGGCGCCAAAACCCTTTTTGCCACCCACTATCATGAACTCACCGAGTTGGAGGGCAAAATGTCCAATGTGAACAATTACTGCATTGCCGTCAAGGAAAAGGGGGACGACATTGTTTTTCTCCGTAAAATCATCAAGGGCGGGGCGGATAAGAGTTACGGGATTCAGGTGGCAAAGCTGGCGGGCGTGCCGGATATTGTCATCGACAGGGCCAAGGAGATTGTGACCCAGCTCTGTGACAACGATATTCTGGAGAAGGTGCAGAGCATTGCGGCTCCTGTGAAGGAAAGCAGGCAAAAGCCTGTGATTTATGACGAAGTGGATTTAAGTCAGATGTCCCTGTTTGATACGGTGAAGGATGAGGATGTATTAAAGGAGTTGGAGGAAGTGGATATTTCCAATCTGACGCCTTTGGATGCGCTCAATACCCTCTACCGGCTTCAGAATAAGCTGAAAAACAGGTGGCATGGATAATTTGGTAATTCAGGTGGAGGACAGTTGTGGCAGTTATTCATGTATTGAGTCAGAGTACCATAGATAAGATTGCCGCCGGGGAGGTGGTGGAGCGTCCCTTAAGCGTAGTAAAGGAGCTTACGGAAAACGCTATCGACGCGGGCGCATCAGCCATCACGGTGGAAATTAAGGAGGGCGGAATTTCCTTTATCCGCGTCACGGACAATGGAAGCGGTATCGAGAAGGAGGAGGTAAAGAAAGCGTTTCTCCGACATGCCACCAGCAAGATCACTTCCATAGAGGATTTAAGCATTGTGGAAAGTCTGGGCTTTCGCGGGGAGGCGTTATCCAGTATTGCGGCGGTTGCCCAGGTGGAGGTTATCACCAAAACTCCAAAAGAACTGACAGGCGTACGCTTTGCCATTGCAGGAGGAGTGGAGGAAGAGATGGAGGAGATCGGCGCACCTGCCGGAACCACTTTTTTGATCCGCAATCTTTTTTTTAACACCCCGGTAAGGAAAAAATTTTTAAAACAGCCCCAGACGGAAGGGGGATATGTGGCGGATCTGATGGAGCGGCTGGCTCTTTCCCATCCGGAGATATCCGTGAAATTTATCCAGAATAATCATCTGAAATTTCATACTTCCGGCAATAATAATTTAAAAGAGATTATTTACCGGATTTACGGCAGAGATATGGCGGAGGCGGTGCTTCCTTTTGAAATGGAAGGAAAAGGCTTTTCAGTGAGGGGATTTCTGGGAAAGCCCGAGATTAACCGCTCCAACCGGAATTTTGAAACCTGTTTTGTGAATGGGCGTTATGTGCGCAATGATATTATCACCAAAGCCATGGAGGAGGGGTACAGGGCTTATCTGATGCAGCATAAATTCCCTTTTTATGTCCTGCATTTTACGATGGAGCCGGGAACCGTGGATGTCAATGTCCATCCGGCCAAGATGGAAATCCGGCTTATTTCCGGCAGTGAGCTTTACGCGCAGCTTTCGGCGGCCGTACAGGAATTTTTTCATGAGAGGGAGCTGATTCCTCAGGTAACATTGGAGGATGGACAATCTGATGCCCGCCGGAAGAGGGAGGCCGCGTTATCCCAAAGCAGACAGGAGTCCTTAAAAAGGCCGGAGCCCTTTGAGACAAGGCGGATGGCCATGCTGCAGGAGGAGAGCGGCGTCTATGGAGGCGGTCATCAGGAAGAGAATAAAGGAGAAGAAAATTCTGAAACCTCTGAGGTTCAGGACGACCTGCAAAAAATAAGGGGAAATAAGATTATTGGCGGCGAAAAGAGCGGGCAATCTTATGGAAATGCAGGAATTCATTCAAATATCATTAAGGCAGGACAGCACGTGATTGTGGAAAGGCCCGCCCAGTTAAACCTTTTTGAAGAAAAATTCTTAACCCCGCAGGCGAAAGAGGAATATCGGATTCTGGGGCAGATTTTTGATACCTACTGGCTGGTGGCTTTTAAGGACAGGCTTTTTATTATCGATCAGCATGCCGCTCACGAGAAGGTGAAATATGAGCGCTTTGTGAAAAAGCTCAAGGAGGATAAAAATGATTCTTCTTATGAGATCCCCGCTCAGATGCTCAATCCCCCTGTGATCATCAGCCTTACAGGAAAAGAGGAGGAAGTCTTAAGAAATTACATGAGCTTTTTTCATGAGCTGGGCTTTGAGATCGAGGAGTTTGGGGGAGGTTCCTTTGCCTGCCGCAGTATTCCCATGGATTTGTATGGCTGTAATGAAAAGGACTTTTTCATTGAGATTTTGGACGAGCTTGCTGAAGCACCTTTGCAGGGAGCGCCGTCAGTGGTTCTGCACAAGCTGGCATCCATGGCGTGCAAAGCGGCGGTAAAGGGAAACCATAAGCTTTCCATCCATGAGATGGAAGCGTTGATCGACGAGCTTTTGACCCTTGAGAATCCTTATCATTGTCCTCATGGCCGTCCCACCATCATTTCTATGAGTAAGTATGAGATTGAGAAGAAATTTAAGCGGATTGTATGAGAGTTAAGATTTACTCTCAGGAATGCGCACTGGCTGCGCATTTTGGGAGAACATGATTTAAGTGTAGGATGAAAGGCGGTGCATGTTGAACCGAAAAGAAAAAATGATAATTCTTGCAGGGCCTACGGCTGTAGGAAAGACCGCCTTGTCAATTGCGCTTGCAAAGAAGGTGGGGGGAGAGATTATCTCCGCAGATTCCATGCAGATTTATAAGTATATGGATATTGGCTCAGCCAAAATCACAAGAGAAGAGATGGAAGGAATACCCCATCATCTCATTGATGTGCTGGAGCCCTGGGAGGAATTTAATGTTTACCGCTTTCAGAGTATGGCAAAGGAGGCCATGAAAGGGATTTACCAGAGAGGCAAGATTCCCATTGTGGTGGGTGGAACCGGTTTTTATATTCAGGCGCTTTTATATGATATTGACTTTTCTGAGCAGGAGACAGGAGGAAAAATCCGCGCAGAGCTGGAGGAGACGGCCAGGAAAAAGGGATGTGAGTATCTGCATGAAAGGCTTTGTGAGGTGGATCCGGATTCCGCAGCTATTATCCATCCCAACAATCAAAAGCGTCTCATCAGGGCATTGGAGTATTATGAGTTAAAAGGAGAGCCTATTTCTCTGCATAACAGACGGGAGCGGGAGAAGGAAGCTGTCTATGATAGCCGCTATTTTGTGCTGAATGATGCCAGAGAGAGACTTTATGAAGGAATTGACAGACGGGTGGACGTTATGATGGAGGAAGGGCTTTTGGATGAGGTGGAAAGCCTTTGGAATATGGGCTGCAAAAGGGATATGGTGTCCATGCAGGGCCTGGGATATAAGGAGCTTCTCGCCTATCTGGAAGGAGACATTGGTTCCCTTGAGGAAGCGGTGAATGCGATTAAGCAGAATACCCGCCACTTTGCCAAGCGGCAGCTTACCTGGTTTCGCAGAGAGCGCGGAGTGATCTGGGTGAATAAGAATGAATTTCATTATAATAAAGAAGAAATTCTGAATGATCTGTTGGAAAAATATGGAAAGGAACATCTATCAGAATGAATGAAGCGTTAAGGCAGATGTATGAGAGTATGGGAATCAGCCAGAAGGTCTATGACTTTGGAGAGCGGATATGGGTGTCGTTAAAAGACAGGTGGCAGGAGATCGACGCCGTTTCAGAGTACAATCAGCTCAAGGTGATAGGGGCTATGCAGAAGAATAAGGTGAGTGAGGCCTGTCTTTTGGGAACCACCGGCTATGGTTACAATGATCTTGGCCGGGAAACATTGGAAAAAGTATATGCGGATATTTTTCATACGGAGGATGCTCTGGTGCGCCCTCAGATTACCTGCGGTACCCATGCTCTAGCCCTTGCTCTGATGAGTAATCTGCGTCCAGGAGATGAACTGCTCTCCCCTGTGGGGAAGCCCTATGATACTCTTGAGGAAGTAATTGGGATCCGGCCCTCTAGAGGGTCCTTAAAGGAATATGGCATTACTTACAGACAGGTAGATTTGCTTGCGGATGGGAGTTTTGACTATGAAAAAATTCGCAAGGCGATCCATGAAAAAACCAAACTGGTGACCATCCAGCGCTCCAAGGGCTACCAGACCAGACCGACTCTCTCAGTCAATAGAATTGGAGAGTTGATCTCCTTTGTGAAGGAAATCAAGCCCGATGTTATTTGTATGGTGGACAACTGTTACGGAGAGTTTACCGAGGTGAGGGAGCCCTCCGATGTGGGAGCCGATCTTGTAGTGGGGTCTCTGATCAAAAACCCTGGCGGCGGACTGGCTCCCATAGGTGGATATCTGGCCGGAAAAAAGGAATGCATCGAAAATGCAGCCTGCCGTCTGACTTCTCCGGGGCTTGGAAGAGAGGTAGGGGCTTCCCTGCAGGCACTGGGGCCTTTTTATCAGGGGCTGTTCCTGGCCCCTTCTGTGACGGCAAACGCGATGAAGGCAGCAATATTTGCGGCAAGTCTCTATGAAAGGCTTGGGTTTGCCGTGGTCCCAAACGGGACGGAGAGCAGACATGATATTATCCAGGCAGTCACCTTCGGAGACCCGAAGGGAGTGATCGCTTTCTGCGAGGGGATTCAGCAGGCCGCTCCGGTGGACGGACATGTCACACCTGAACCCTGGGATATGCCGGGGTATGACAGCCCGGTGATCATGGCGGCGGGGGCTTTTGTGTCCGGTTCCTCCATCGAACTGAGTGCCGATGGTCCTATTAAGCCCCCCTACGCCGTGTATTTCCAGGGGGGCTTGACCTGGCAGCATGGAAAGTTCGGAATTATGAAAACATTACAGAAATTAGTGGAAAAAGGGGTTATCATGGAGGATTTTGACAAACAAAACTTATAAAAAATCCATGAAATTGGTATACATAAATTTCCAACTGTGTTAATATAAATGATGGTTATGGTGAAAAACCGCCATACGAAAGAGAGGGCAAAGGTACGCAATGCGCAAAAATAAATGGGCTTGTTTTTTGCTGATCTTAGCGGGAATCGTTCTGGGAGGCTTTATAGGGAATCTTTTTCCGGGTACATGGCTGAATTATGGACAAACCTTTGGGCTTTCCGCTCCCATTGTATTTGATATAGGCATTTTGTGTATTACCTTTGGTCTTACGCTTAAGGTGACTATCGCCAGTATCTTGGGGATAGTGATCGCACTGGTGGTCTACCGCTTTATCAAATAAAAGTGGCGGAACCTTTTCCACTTCCGAATTGAGAGAAGGGATTGGAAAGGATTTTAATGACAACAGGTATTACAGTAAACTCGGAACTGCCCTATGAAAAGTTTTTATCTATGGGCCCCGATTCACTTACAGAGGCGGAACTGATCGCGATCATTTTAAGGACAGGCACCAGAGACTGTCCAGCCCTTAAGATGGCGCAGAAGGTACTTTCTCTTGCCAAGGGAAAGGAGCCGGGATTAAATGGGCTCCATCATATCTCGCTCAAGGAGCTGATGGAGATTCCAGGAATAGGGGAGGTCAAAGCGGTAAAGATTAAATGTATTGCAGAGCTGGCAGTGAGAATGGCCTGCCAGAGGGCAAAAGAATCCTTACGTTTTGATTATCCGGATACAGTGGCGGCTTATTATATGGAAAGGCTTCGCCATGAAGAGAAGGAAATCGTATTACTTTTATTGCTGGACAATAAATTGAATTTGATCGAAGAATATATGGTATCTTTGGGGACAGTGAGATCATCTCTTTTGTCCGCAAGGGAAGTGTTTATAGAGGCGCTTAAGTGCCGGGCGAGCAATCTTGTGCTTCTGCACAATCATCCTAGCGGCGATCCGCACCCGAGTAAACAGGATATCATAATTACCAGGAAGATAAAAGAAGCCGGAGAACTGATGGACATTCCTTTAGTGGATCATATTATTTTGGGGGATAACTGTTACATAAGTTTGAAGGAGGAAGACTTATTATAAGAAAGGGGTATTAGTTTTGTCTAATAACGCATTTGGTATTGATCTTGGAACCTGTAACATCAAAATTTACAATCGCTCGGATGATTCCGTTATGGTTGAAAAGAATATGATTGCCATTGAAAATAAGGACACCCTCTTTGCCTATGGGGATTCCGCTTTTGAGATGTATGAGAAGGCACCAGGAAATATCCATATTTCCTATCCGCTTTCCAATGGCGTTATTGCGGATATCAGAAACATGGAGCTTTTGATCAAATATTTCATCAGCAACATGAGCAGGAGTAATTTTAAGGCGGCCGATTACTATATTGCAGTTCCCACTGATGTGACAGGCGTGGAGAAGAGGGCATTCTATGACCTGATTCGTGATGCGGGAGTGAAGGCAAAGAAGATCATGGTGGTTGAAAAGGCTGTGGCTGATGGACTTGGCCTTGAAATTGATGTAAAAAATTCTCAAGGAGTTTTGATTGTCAATGTGGGTTTCGACACGACGGAAATTTCCATTCTTTCCTTGGGGGGTATTGTGCTGAGCCGCCTGATCAAGGTGGGTGGACAGAAATTTGATGATGCTATCCGAGCGGCAGTGAGAAGAGAATTCAGTCTGATCATCGGCGGTAAAACAGCCGAAAATATTAAAAAGGCACTCTGCGACCTTGAAAAGGAAGGAAAAGGCGCGGTAGTTTATGGAAGAGATATTGTAACCGGACTTCCGGTAGAGCGCGAGATTCCTACGAATCTGATCGATGATTCTTTGATTGAGCATTTTTATACGATTATCGACAATATCAAGGTTATTCTGGAAAGGACGCCTCCTGAACTTGCCGCTGATATTTATCGTCACGGGCTTTATCTGACCGGCGGGGCTTCCACGGTAAGTCACCTGGCGGAGCTGATTCAAGCAGGTACAGGACTTAAGGTAAATGTGTCCGAAAATCCCGTGACCAGCGTAGCGCTTGGCCTGTCAAAGATCATCAAGGATGACAATTACAAATCGGTTGCTTATTCAATTGAGGAACTTACCAAATGAGTCCAATCGTGAAAAAAAAAGGAGAGAAGTTTACATTACCCGGTAAATATCTCCTTTTTATTTTAACATTGTTATGTACGGGTCTTATAGTGATAACCTTTAACACCAATCTTCTGAGTGCCCCCATAAGCGCTGTAGGGGGAACATTGATCGTGCCCTTGCAGGAAGGCATCAGTAAGGCGGGAAGCTGGCTTTCCACCCGCTCGGAGGAGCTGGTGCAGATCAGATCTCTCCTGGAAGAGAATGAAAGGCTGCGTCAGGAAATCGATGATCTTACTATGGAAAATATCAGGCTTCAGCAGGATCGATATGAACTCACCAATTTAAGGGAGCTTTATGACTTAGATGCCCAGTATGACGAGTATGACAAGATCGGGGCGCGAATCATAGCCAAGGATGCCGGAAACTGGTTTCATTCCTTTGTGATCAATAAGGGGGCGGATGACGGGCTGGCCATTGATATGAATGTGATGGCGGGCAGCGGATTGGTGGGGCGTATTATAGACGTCGGTCCCAACTGGTCAAAGGTGATGTCCATTATAGATGACAATGCCAATACCAGCGGCATGGTGCTTTCCACCTCTGACAAGCTGATTGTAAGCGGTGATCTCGAGCTTTACGCGGAAGGGTTAATCCGTTTTGAAAAGCTGATCGACAGCGCGGACAGAGTGGTGGAGGGGGATAAGATTGTGACCTCCAATATCAGTGATAAATATCTGCCCGGTATATTGATTGGATATATTTCCAGCATTAATGTGGATTCCAACAATCTGACCAAATCAGGGATGATTACGCCGGCTGTGGATTTTGAACATCTGGAGGAGGTTTTGATTGTGACACAGTTAAAGCAACAGGTAGGAGATTCTTAAGTGAAACGGCTTATTGTATCCATTATACTGATTATTGCATGCTTTTTACTTCAGACTACCGTATTTAAAGGCCTTGCTTTCGGCGGGATTGTGCCGAATCTGCTGATTGTACTGACAGCTTCCTTTGGCTTTATGCGGGGGGAATGCACGGGACTTTTTGTGGGCTTTTTCTGCGGTCTGTTGTCGGATATCTTTTTTGGAAATGTGCTTGGCTTAAATGCCATGATCTACATGTACATAGGTTATACCAATGGGAAATTTAACCGGATATTCTTTCCCGATGACATTAAACTGCCGCTTTTGCTTATCTTTTTAAGCGATCTGGCCTACGGGTTTTTGTATTATATTACCCTGTTTCTGATGCGGAGCCGCTTTCAGGTTGTTTATTATTTTCTTCATATCATATTGCCTGAAATCGTCTATACCCTGTTTATGACGTTGCTGTTATATCCTCTGATCCTTAAAATAAACAAAAGGCTTGAGGATTCGGAACAAAGGAGAGCAAAAAAATTTGTTTGAGGAATTTTGGGAAAACTTAATAGATACCATTACCTCCCGGGCATTTATCATCATTGTGGCCTTGATCTGTGTGGGCGTCATTTTGATTAACCGGGTGTTTGACTTACAGATCGTGCATGGAGAGGAATATCTTGACTCCTTCAAAATGAGGATTATGAGAGAACGTACCATCAAGGGAAGCCGGGGCTGTATCTATGATCGGAATGGGAATTTGCTTGCATACAATGAACTGGCCCACTCTGTTACCATAGAGGATGTCTATGAAAGCGGGAGATATAAAAATCTGAATCTGAATACTACGATTTATAAGCTGATCAATATGATTGAGAGCAATGGAGATACGGTGGTTAGTGATTTCAAGATCATTTTGGACAGCAATGGACGTTATGCATACACTGTGGAAGGGACGCAGCTTTATCGTTTTCTGGCAGATGTGTATGGACATCTGACAATCGATCAACTTGAGGAGAAGGAGAGAACAGCTACGGCCAGCGAAGTGGTGGATTATCTCTGCAGCTGGAACCGGTTTCGGATTGGAAATTATACGGAGGATGATGATAAGGATTCTTTCGTACCCGGAAATGGCTATACCAAGGAGGAAGTCCTTAAGATACTTACGATCCGCTATGATATGAGCAACAACAGTTTTCAGAAATATATGCCGACCACGGTGGCTACCGATATCAGTGAGCAGACGATGGCTATTGTCATGGAAAACAGTATGGAGCTGGAGGGTGTTTCCATTGAGGAGGATACCATCCGCCGTTATGTGGACAGTATGTATTTTTCTCATATTTTAGGCTATACCGGGAAGGTTTCTCAGGATGAGCTTGCTCTCCTTCAGGAGGAAAATCCGGACAGCGACTATGATTCCAATGACACGGTAGGCAAGCTTGGCATTGAAAAGTCCATGGAATCTTATCTTCAGGGGGTTAAAGGAAGCGAGACTATTTTTGTGGATAATGTGGGGAAGGTGACAGATACCGCAAATTATGTGGAGCCTGTTGCTGGAAACAATATTTATCTCACCATTGACAAGGACCTGCAGATAGCTGTCTATAAAATTCTGGAGGAAAAGCTGGCGGGAATTCTCTATTCTAGTATTATTAATGCAAAAGAGTTTATTGTGACGGAGTCAAAGAATAGTGATATTAAGATACCGATCTATGATGTTTATTATGCGCTGATCAATAATAACGTGATTGATACGGACCATTTTTCTGATCCTCACGCCATGGCAAATGAAAAGGAGGTTTATGCCAGATACCTGGAGCGAAAAGCAGGTGTCTTTGACACTCTGCGTATGGAGCTTACAGATACCCGTACCCCCTATGACCAGCTTGATATGGAGTATAAGGTTTATGAGAGCTATATTGCGGAAATGCTTTATGATAACGGGATTATAGTAAGAAGTAGAGTGGATACCTCGGATGAAACTTATATCGCATGGACCAAAAACGAGGTGATCAGCCTTCATGAATTTATAAATTACTGTATCGCCATGAACTGGATTGATGTGACCAAACTTGAGATGGAGAGTCAGTATTCTGACTCCGATGAGATTTACTCCAGGATAGTGAATTATATTTTTGAGGAACTGGAGGGGGATTTAAGCTTTACCAAAAGCATTTATCGGTTTATGATCAAAAAGGATGTGATCTCCGGTACACAGATCTGTAATATCCTGTTGGAACAGGGGCTGGTGGATATTTCAGAGGAGGAGAGAGAACAGTTTGAGAGGGGAGCCGTATCTTCGTATAACTTCATGATGAACAGGATCAAGAATCTTGACATTACGCCGGCACAGCTTGCGCTTGACCCTTATTCCGCGTCTGCGGTCATCACAGACGTTGGTACAGGAGATGTGCTTGCCCTTGTGACCTATCCGGGCTATGATAACAATATGATGGCAAATGGTGTCAATGCAGAGTACTATTCCAAACTGTTAAATGACCAGTCCCGGCCACTTAACAATTATGCCACTACACAGCTTACGGCACCCGGTTCTGCTTTTAAGATGGTGAGCGCCACAGCCGGATTCATGGAGGGAGTGATTACACCCTTTACCACATTCCCCTGTACTGGAACCTTTGAAAAGATCAGTCCGCCGCCATCCTGCTGGAATCGTTCCGGACACGGGACTTTGAATGTGACTGGAGGAATTCGGCACTCCTGTAACATGTTCTTTTATGAGTTGGGGTACCGCCTTGGCACGGTGGGAGATACCTATTCTTCGGATGCAGGTCTTGAGAAGCTGACGGAATATGCGGATATGTACGGTCTTACGGAGACTTCCGGTATTGAGATTGAGGAATCTGCTCCCCAGTTATCCACGGAGGATGCAGTACGTTCTGCAATTGGACAGGGCTCCAATGGGTTTTCCACTGCAGCGCTTGCCAGATATGTGACTACCGTGGCAAACAGCGGAACCTGTTATGATCTGACGTTGATTGACAGGATAACCGACCACAGCGGCGTCCTGATAGAGGACCGCAGTGCAAATATCAGAAATATCATTGAGATGGACAGTGAAAACTGGGACGCTATCCATTTAGGGATGCGTCAGGTGATTGAGAATCGGTCGGATTACAGCGATCTGACCATTAATGTGGCAGGAAAAACCGGTACGGCGGAGGAAAATGCTAACCGTGCCAACCATGCACTGTTTGTGTGTTATGCTCCCTATGAAGAACCGGAAATTGCCATTGCAACCAGGATTGCCTTTGGTTATACTTCCAGCTATGCAGCCAAGACCACAAAGGATATTATCCGGTATTACTTTGATCTGGCAGATGATGATGAGCTGATCACCGGAGAAGCATCACCTATGAGCGGAAGCACAGCCAGGACAGATTAATGGAGCAAAGGAGTATGATTTTGAAAAATTCAGTTATCATTAAAAGTTTTCCTAACGGTCTTGTGTTATATCTGGATGAGGATCTTCCTTTTGAGGATCTTCTTACGGATATTGGGGATAAATTCCGGGATTCCAGCAGCTTTTTTAAGGATGCAAGGATGGCTCTTTCGATTCGCGGGAGAACTTTATCCGAAAAAGAGGAGAGGCAGGTCATTCATGCCATCTGCGATAACTCTCAGCTTCAGATCCTCTGTCTGGTAGGGGAAGATGACACTACAAACCGAAATTTTGTGAAAGCCCTACAGATGACAGCCTCTGCTCACGAGGCGGCGGCAGACAATGAAGGACAGTTTTATCGGGGGACTCTGAAAAATGGACAGGTCCTAGAGACGGAATCTAGTATTGTGGTTGTGGGGGATGTCTATCCCGGCTCCAAGGTCATATCAGCCAGAGATATTATTGTTTTGGGAGGGCTCTATGGCAAGGCCTATGCCGGAGCAGGAGGCAGGGAAGGACATTATATCGCAGCGCTTGAAATGTCACCTGAAAAGCTTCAGATTGGTGATTTCAAATACAGGGCAAAGGATAAAAAGCCAAAATGGTCTATTAAACCCAAGGTACAGCCGAAAATTGCATACATAAAGGACGAAACAGTGATCATCGATTCTCTCACAAAAGATTTACTGAGTGAATTGCCTGGTTAATAGGTTTTTCTCAGGGGACGATAATTCATTAACAGCAAGCCGCCATGCGGCAAGGAGGTAAGCATGAGTGAAGTAATTGTCGTCACGTCAGGGAAAGGCGGAGTGGGCAAGACCACCACTTCCGCAAACGTAGGAACAGGTCTTGCAGCAATGGGGAAGAGGGTAGTTCTGATTGACACAGACATTGGTTTGAGAAACCTGGATGTGGTCATGGGACTGGAAAACCGGATTGTATACAATCTTGTGGATGTGGTGGAAGGAAAATGCCGGATCAAGCAGGCACTCATAAAGGATAAGCGTTATCCCAGCCTTTATCTGATGCCTTCCGCTCAAACGAAAGATAAGTCAGCAGTGAATCCATCTCAGATGGTTCATATGATTAGCCAGCTTAAAGAGCAGTTCGACTATATCATATTGGATTGTCCCGCAGGAATCGAGCAGGGGTTTCGCAATGCCATTGCTGGCGCTGACAGGGCGCTTGTAGTGACTACACCGGAGGTATCCGCCATCAGAGATGCGGATCGCATTATAGGTCTCCTTGAGGCCAGCGATTTTTCAAAGATTGATTTGATCATCAACCGCCTGCGCTATGACATGGTTAAGCGAGGGGATATGATGAGTGCCACTGATGTCGTGGATATTTTGGCCATCAGTCTGATTGGAATTGTACCGGATGATGAAAATGTGGTAGTTGCCACCAACCAGGGGGAGCCTCTTGTTGGGAATAATACACTGGCAGGAAAAGCATACCAGAATATATGTTATCGGGTGACCGGAAAAGAGATCCCGTTTCTGGAATTTGAAAAGGGAGTTTCTTTCTGGACGAAAGTGTCAGGTATTTTTCACAAAAATTAGGAGGTGGGCAATATGGGGATCAAGAGCTTTTTTAGCAGAAGAAAATCAAGAGAAATCGCAAAAGACCGTTTGAAGATACTGCTCATTTCCGATCGGGTCAACTGTTCGCCGGAAATGATGGAGATGATCAAGACAGATATTGCCAAGGTTATCTCAAAATACATGAAGATTGATACGGAGAGCATGGAAATACAGATTGCCAAGACAGACAGTAAGGGACGTGACAAAACCCCTATCCTGTATGCCAATATACCAATCCTTGATTTACATAAGAATGTCAACTGATCTGGAAGCGGTATATACTACAAGCCTTCGGGCCAGAGACTTTGTTATAAAGGTGAAAAGATGCTGAAACAGTACAAAATACGTCATTATAATTTTAAACTTGTGTTTTATGTGATTGCGCTGGCGGTAATAGGAATCATTGCCGTGGGCAGTGCGGAACCAGAGCTGCAGAACAGACAGATCGCGGGCTTTGCCTTCGGTCTGTTTCTGATGCTGGTGATCTCCCTGTTTGATTATTCTGTGATACTGAACCTGTACTGGGTCATGTATATAGTGAATGTGGTGCTGCTGGTTCTGGTTATTGTCATGGGGAAAACTGCCAATAATGCCCAGCGCTGGCTTACCATAATGGGAATTCGGTTCCAGCCCTCTGAGCTTGCCAAAATACTGCTCATCCTGTTTTTTGCCCAGCTTATTTTAAGGCATCAGGAACAGCTCAACACCTTCAAGTATATTATTTTAAGTGTTGTGCTGTTCGCCATACCGGCGGCGCTGGTTTACGAGCAGCCCGATCTTTCCACAACGATCATCATCTGCCTGATTTTCTGTGTGGTCATGTTCGTAGGAGGACTTAGCTGGAAGGTCATAGGGGGAACTATTGCGGTGGTGGTTCCGGTTTTTCTGATTTTTATGTATCTGGTTCTGCAGCCGGATCAGAAGATTATAAGTGAGGATCATTTGTATCAGCTTAACAGAGTGATTTCCTTTTTTAATAAGGAGGATTTTGCCAATTCACTGGGCTATCAGCAGGAGTACTCCGTCATGGCTATTGGTTCCGGACAACTCCACGGAAAGGGCTACAAAAACAATCAGATCAGCTCCGTAAAAAATGCCAATTTTATTGCAGAGCAGCAGACGGATTTTATTTTTGCGGTGATCGGGGAGGAATTTGGCTTTGTAGGAACCTGCACGGTAATTGTACTTGTTCTGCTGATCAGTATAGAGTGTCTTTTGACGGCAAAGAGAGCCAAGGATATAGCCGGGACGATTATTGCGGCAGGGGTAGGTTCCATGATTGGCTTTCAGGCTTTTGTCAATATCGGGGTGGTGACCTATTTACTGCCTAATACTGGGCTTCCGCTTCCTTTTGTGAGTTATGGGCTTACCTCTCTTGTAAGTTCTTTCATAGGAATTGGATTTGTTTTAAATGTGGGGTTACAATGCAAAGAAAAATGATGTATAATAGTATCAGTTTTTTATATAAGGGTGAAAATACTATATTTAGGAGGGAACAATATGAATATTGCATTAATAGCACATGATGCGAAAAAAAAATTAATGCAGAACTTCTGTATTGCTTATCGGGGGATTTTAAGCAAGAATGAATTGTATGCGACCGGTACTACCGGCAGGCTGGTGGAGGAAGTGACAAACTTAAATATCCATAAGTTTCTGGCCGGACATCTTGGGGGAGAACAGCAGATAGGCGCTCAGATTGAGCACAATGAAATGGATTTGGTCATATTTCTTCGGGATCCTTTAACATCTAAGAATCACGAGCCGGACGTCAACAATGTGGTAAGGCTCTGTGATATGCACAATATTCCGCTGGCAACCAATCTTGCCACGGCGGAACTGCTGATCAAGTCTTTGGACAGAGGAGATTTAGAGTGGCGTGAAATGTACAAGTAAAAAGACAGTTCTTATGGCATTCTCCCTTGCCCTGCTCCTTACCGGATGCGGGCAGGCGCAGTTTGCCATGCCCTACACGGTAGATTCCGAGGTGAGTAGCTTTCGGATTGTAAATCAGGAGGAAAGAAGTGAGACGGCGCAGCCCTTTGCTTCCGGATTATGTGTGGTCAGCTCTGATATTACTCCTGAGAGCGTGGATATGTCGAATACCTCGGGAGCTGGATTGTTTGATGTGAACAGACATAATGTCCTGTATGCCAAAAATGTTCATGAAAGGCTTTATCCAGCAAGCCTTACCAAGGTTATGACGGCCCTTGTGGCATTGGAGAACGGTTCCGCAGACTCAGTGCTCACTGCATCCGCAAATGTAAAGAATCTGGAATCGGGAGCCACAATGTGCGGACTGAACGAAGGGGATCAGATGACTTTAGACCAGGCTCTGCATCTTCTGCTGATCAGCTCGGCCAACGATGCTGCGGTGATGATTGCGGAAGGAGTTGCCGGCTCGACGGAAGCGTTTGCAGAAATGATGAACGAAAAAGCCCTGTCTCTTGGAGCTACAAATACTCATTTTGTAAACCCGCACGGTCTTTCCGATGAAGAGCACTATACGACGGTGTATGATATGTATTTGATTATGGATGCTGCCCTGGATTACTCCCTGTTTAATGAGATCATCGGAATGGATTCCTATACCACCGTATATACGGATGCGGGCGGAGCGCCAAAAGAGGTTACGGTCAATAACTCGAATTACTACTTAAGGGGAGAAGCCCAGGCGCCTAGCGGGATAACTGTCCTAGGAGGTAAGACAGGCACTACCAGCGCGGCCGGCTCCTGTCTGATACTTCTGGCAAGGGATTCCGGAAGCAACCCTTATATTTCTGTGATTCTTCATGCAGAAAGCAGAGATGTACTGTATACGCAGATGACAGATTTATTGGAAGAAATAAATAAATGAGTTGTTTTTTATCCGGTTATCACTTATAATAAATTAAGACATATCGAATTTTACATATAGCAAATATACATCAGGAGGGATTACCAATGGTTCAATTAGTAGTAGGAAATAAGGGGAAAGGCAAGACCAAATATTTATTAGATAAAGTGAATACTGAGGTACAGACTGCATCCGGTAATATCGTATATCTGGACAAGAGCACGAAGCATATGTATGAGCTTAATAATAAGATTAGGCTTATTGATGTATCTTACTATATGATTTCAGATTCGGATGAATTTATAGGGTTTGTGTGTGGAATCATTTCACAGGATCATGATCTTGAGAAGATGTATTTTGACAGCTTTTTGAAGATTGCTTGTCTGGATGAGAGCGAGGTGGAGGCTGTTATCAAGAAACTTGAGAATATCAGCGAGAAATTTAAAGTGGATTTCGTAATCAGTATTTCTCTTGATGAGGACGAGCTCCCGGCTTCCGTGAAGGATAAAGTCGTAATGTCTCTCTAAATCAGAGTAGGATTTGTTTGAGTTGTTGTGAAGAACGATTGAATTTCATAAACGTCCCCGGAGTTTTCCGGGGCGTTTTGTTAGCAAAGGATGGACGGCGAAGCCTAGCATCCGTTGTTTACAATAAGCTGGCTCGCAAAGCGTCAGCGTTTGCTACAATAAGCTGACTCGCGAAGCGTGGCAGCGTTTGTTAACATAAGGATAGTCCGCGAAGCGTACTATCCGTTGTTTGGTATAGGAGTCGACAGATTTGGTAGGCAACAGTGATAATAAGATAGTCAAATACAAAAAGCCGCTGAACATCAACATTGGAATGGTGATTTTTGCGGTGATTTTTGTGTACATTGTTATCTGTGTATTTATGTATTTCACGCAAAAGCATATAGAAGGGCATCAGGTATTGATGGGTTCTCTATCTGCCAACAACATCTACAGAGGGATTGCATTGCGCGACGAGGAGATTGTTAACGCCACACAGGCAGGTTATGTGAATTATTATGCCCGTGAGGGTGAGAGAGTGGGAGTAGGAAATCTAGTCTATACTTTGGATGAATCCGGCAGACTGGCAGAATACATGAATGCGCAAGCCTCTGGAAGCACTCTTACTGGTAGTGATTTAACAGAGCTTAAAAGCGAAATTTTAGGCTTTGTCAACAATTTTGATCCCAGATACTTTTCTACGGTGTACGACTTTAAATATAATGTGAAGGGTACGGTACTAAAGCTTGCCAACGCAAGTATTCTAGAAAATATAGACAAAATTAACAGCTCTGGCCTCTCTGAGCTGGTTTCTTTCTGTAATGCCCCAGTTACGGGGATTTTGATTTATTCCGTGGATGGGTATGAGGATTTGACCCTGGAGCAATTTACGGGGGAGCTCTACGATACACAAAATTACGAGAAGAATCAGTTGATCAGTAATGAGTTAGTGGAGGTAGGGCAGCCAGTTTATAAGATATCTACCAATGAAGATTGGTCAATTGTGATTCAGACTGACCAGGAAAAAGCGGAGGAACTCTTAGAGGAAAAGGTTGTGAAAGTGAAGTTCTTGAAGAATCAGGACACTTCATGGGCAGAGGTAAGCAGTTATACGAATCCTGAGGGAGAAATTTTTGTAAAACTTACCTTTACCAATTCCATGGTAACCTTCTGTACTGATCGTTTCATTGATATCGAGCTGATTACGGAGGAGGAAAGCGGACTTAAGATCCCTAATTCCTCCATTGTGGAAAAAGAGTTTTTCATTGTGCCAAAGGAATATATTACCAAAGGCGGCAATAGCCTGAGTGATGGGGTAATGAGAGAGACCTATATGGAAGATGGTACTGCCACCACAGAATTTATAGAAACCGCGGTTTATGGTGAGACGGAAACAGAGTATTATTTGGATGATATGACGCTGCGCATTGGAGATTATATTGTGATGCCAGATTCTGAGGAAACCTTTGCTATTAGTAAGAGAGGGAGCCTGACAGGGGTATATAATATCAATAAGGGGTATGCTGATTTCAAACAGATCAATGTTTTGTATAATAATGAGGAATATTCCATTGTGAAATCCAATACACAATACGGATTAAATGTTTATGATTATATCGTGCTGGACGCCTCTATGGTGGTGGATGATGAATTGATTTATGAGTAGTTTTTCAGGAGGCAACAAAATTGATCAAAGCGAATCTTGTGCAGGTTAGTGAGAATATCAAGAAAATATGTGAAAAGGTAGGCCGAAACCCGGAAGAGGTGAGACTAATTGCTGTAAGCAAGACAAAGCCGATTGAGATGCTTTTGGAAGCTTATGAGTATGGCTGTCGTGAATTTGGAGAGAACAAGGTACAGGAGCTGGTAGATAAGTATGAGCAGATGCCAAAGGATGTGAAATGGCATATGATTGGCCATTTGCAGCGGAACAAAGTAAAGTATATTGTGGATAAGGTGGTATTGATTCATAGCGTTGATTCGCTAAAGCTTGCAGAAGAAATCAGCCGGGAAGCATTAAAGAAACAGGTGGAGGTATCAATACTGATAGAGATAAATATCGCAGGAGAAGAATCCAAATTTGGCATAAAACCTGATGAGGCGGTAGATATGGTCAAAGCGATTGCTCTATTGCCCAATATACAGATAGAGGGGCTTATGACCATAGCGCCTTATGTTGAAAACCCGGAAGAGAATCGACAATATTTTGCACAGCTAAAAGAATTATCTGTTGACATAAGCCTCAAAAACATTGATAATGTTAATATGAATGTCCTCTCAATGGGGATGTCGGGCGATTACATGGTTGCTGTGGAAGAGGGAGCTACCTGTGTCCGTGTGGGAACAGGCATCTTTGGAGAAAGACAGTATCCGGTAAAGTGAGGAGCATTTAAAAATGGGAGTAATGGATAAATTTCTCAATTACATGAAACTGAATGAAGAAGATGACGACTTCTATGATGATGACTATTATGATGAGCCTGTAGAAGAAAAGCCAAAAAAAGTACCTGCGGTGATGAGGGAAGAGCCCACACCCGAGGAGGATAAGAACCAGAGAAAGGTGCCAGCCAAGGTTACACCCATGCGGCAGACGAAAAAGAGTACTGCTGGAATGGAAGTGTGTGTCATCAAACCTACTTCTATTGAGGATGCGAGAGAAATTACCGAAACCCTGCTTGCCAACAGGACAGTGGTTCTCAACTTGGAAGGACTGGATGTGGATATTGCACAGCGCATTATAGATTTCACTTCCGGTTCTTGTTACGCCATCAATGGAAATCTACAAAAAATTTCCCATTACATATTTATTATTACACCTGCAATTGTGGACATATCGGGAGATTTTCAGGAGATTTTATCAGGAGCCGGTTCCTTTGATGTTCCCATCAATAATGGGATGTAAGACAATGGAGCATGTTCCATGCTATCAAAAAGAGTGCGAAGCACTCTTTTTTACCTTAGAGGAGTGACAGGAGTAGACTATTATGAACAGCCGATTAAATATTTCATACAACAGAAAGCCCTGCTATGATATTGTATTTTCTGTTGATTTCCAGGATTTAGCACAAGAGTTTGAGACTTTGAAAATTCAGGAGAAAAAAGTATGTGTTGTGACGGATTCTCACGTGGCATCCCTTTATGGAGATGAGATTATGGGGATTCTTAAGGGAATCTGTAAAAGAAATGTGCTGTTTTCCTTCCCGGCAGGAGAGGAGAGCAAGACATTGGATACGGTAAAAGATATTTATACCTTTCTGATCGGTGAAAAGTTTGACAGAAAGGATTTGTTGATTGCCCTTGGAGGCGGGGTTGTGGGGGATATCACAGGCTTTACCGCAGCAACTTATCTGCGGGGGATTGATTTTGTCCAGATTCCCACATCACTTCTGGCACAGGCGGATTCCAGCATTGGAGGTAAGACTGGTGTAGATTTTGATGGTTTCAAAAATATGGTGGGAGCCTTTTATATGCCGCGGCTGGTTTATATGAATGTGGGAGTGCTGAAAACTTTGGATGACCGCCAGTTTTTCAGTGGATTTGCTGAAATTATGAAGCATGGGCTCATCAAGGATGCTTGCTTTTATGAGTGGCTCTTAGATCACATGTATGAAATCTGCGACAGAGATACAGATACTTTGTTGGAGATGGTTAAGCAAAGCAGCAATATCAAAAAGCTTGTGGTAGAAAAGGATCCTACGGAGAAAGGAGAACGCGCACTTCTCAACTTTGGACATACGATAGGTCATGCAATTGAGAAGGCCAGGAATTTTTCGTTGGCACACGGGGAATGTGTGGCGCTGGGGGCTGTGGCTGCCGCGTTTATTTCCTGGAAACATGAGCTTTTGTCCATGGAAGAGTACTATGAGATCAGGGATATGTTTGTGCCCTTTAATCTACCGATTTCCATTGAGGATATTGAACCGAATGAAATTTTAAGTCTGACGAAATCGGATAAAAAGATGGAAGGAGACAGCCTTAAATTTATTCTTCTCAAAAAGGTAGGAAAGGCATTGATTGATAGGACCGTCACAGATGAAGACATATTAAACGCTATATCAGAAATTCATTACGTGGAGGATTGTGAATAGGATAATGGATAAACATAAAATTAGATTATTCATTTTTGATTTCCTTTTGTTGGCGATTCTTGTAACAATTGATCAGTTCACCAAGTATGCGGCAGTGCATGGTCTTAAGGATAAGCCGGCAATTCCACTGATTGATGGAATTCTTGAACTGAGTTATCTGGAGAACCGAGGAGCGGCGTTTGGTCTTTTGCAAAATCAGAAAATCTTTTTTGTGATAGTTGCAGTGGTGTTTTTGTGTGCGATTGCTTATGTGGTTATAAAGGCTCCGGGGGAAAAGAAATATGACAAGCTGAATTTATTGCTGATTATCATTGCATCTGGCGCGGTTGGAAATCTGATCGACCGGCTTAGAAATGATTTTGTGGTGGATTTTATTTATATTGTTTTGATTGATTTTCCTATATTTAATGTAGCGGATATGTATGTCACTTTTTCGGCAGCTCTCTTAGTGATTCAGGTACTTTTTGTTTATGAGGACAATGATTTTCAATTTTTAGGAAGAAGGCATGACGGATAATTTCAAAGAAAGAGTAATACCACAAGAGGATATTTTCAGTTTTGTGGCTACGGAGGAAAATGAGGACGAGAGAGTGGATAAGCTGCTGAGTGCACTTATGGGATCCTTGTCCCGTTCTCATATTCAGAAACTTTTAACCGATGGAAAAATTACGGTAAATGGCGAATGGATCAAAGCCAGTTACCGGGTCAGGTCAGAGGATCATATTCAGGTTAAGCTTCCTCCTGCAATTACTCCAGATATTGCTGCGGAGGACATCCCACTGGATATTCTGTATGAGGATGAGGATGTGATTGTGGTCAATAAACCTAAGGGCATGGTGGTACATCCCGCTCCTGGCCATTATAGTGGTACGCTAGTAAATGCGCTCTTGTTCCACTGTAAGGAGAACTTAAGCGGTATCAATGGAATTTTGCGCCCTGGCATTGTGCATCGAATAGACCGCGATACCACGGGTTCCGTGATAGCCTGCAAAAATGACAAGGCTCACAGTAGTATTGCAAGGCAGCTAAAAGAGCACACCATTGTGAGACGGTATCACGCTATTGTTCATGGTGTGATAAGTGAGGAAGAAGGGACCATACATGCCCTGATTGGAAGGCATCCTTCTGATCGGAAAAGAATGGCAGTTCGCATGGATGGGGGAAAGGATGCCATTACGCATTATAAGGTTTTGAGACATTTGAATAAATTTACTTATGTAGAATGTACACTTGAAACAGGGCGAACGCATCAGATCAGAGTCCATATGGCTCACATAGGACACCCTCTGTTGGGGGATACTGTATATGGTGCCAAAAGCAGAGCTTTTTCAGATGGAACCGATCTAAAAGGGCAGACACTTCATGCCAAAATTCTTGGTTTTGTACATCCTTCCACAAGAGAATATATAGAGACAGATGCGCCTTTGCCAGAATATTTTCAGAAATTACTGGATAAATTTAGTTGAGAAATTGTGAATAATGACGTCAAAGATTGAATTTTTTCGCTTTTTTATGTATAATAAGAAGAAACCAGCAGGTTTTTGTTAAACTTATAGACAGGAGGCGTTTATATGAATACAGTAGTTACTATTGGCCGCCAATTTGGTTCTGCAGGCCGTGAAATCGGAGAAAAGGTGGCAGAATACTTTGGGATTAAATGCTATGATAAGGAACTTTTGAGTAGAGCTGCAAAGGAAAGTGGTTTCTGTGAGGAAATGCTGGAGAACCATGATGAAAGACCGACCAGTTCATTCCTCTATAATCTAGTTATGGATACCTATTCTTTTGGTTACAATGCGTCACACTTTGTGGAGATGCCAATCAGCCACAAGGTTTTTTTGGCTCAGTTTGATGCCATCAAAAAAATTGCACATGAGGAGCCTTGTGTTATTGTGGGCAGATGCGCAGACTATGCACTCAGTGATATGAAAAATTGCGTGCATCTCTTTATTTATGCTGATGAAGAAAGCAAAACAAAACGTATCATGAAAAAATATGAACTTGACGCTGTTAAGGCTAAGGATATGTGCATTAAGAAGGACAAACAACGTCAGAGTTATTACAATTATTATTCTTCCAAAAAATGGGGACGCGCCGACAGTTATGATTTGTGTATCAACAGTGGCGTTCTCGGAGTGGAGGGAACGTCTAAGCTCATTATTCAGTATATTGAGGACTTCGAAACAAAGAACAGCTGATCAGGTATGAAGTTAATATCCTGTCAACTATGCGCAAAACGCAAGTTTAACGAATAGTTGACAGGGATGGATGGTATATCGCTCATTCAAACTTTTGATTGTGATAGCTTGATTTTGTTGTCTGCGCATCATTGACTTCCTTTAGGAAGTCTTTTTTTTCTACATAGTCAATTGGGCTGTTGTATTTGCTCAAATATCTGGTATAACCCTCGGGGATATTTTCACTTTCCGTTGATTTGTTTTTTAGATATTTATTTCTAAATTCTTTCACAGTGCTGGTCTGGCGGTTCTTTCTTTTCCTATGCTTAATAAAGGTATAGGCATATACTACAATAATAAATGCAACGACAGCAATCAGTGTATATTTCATGTCAAAAGCTCCTTTGGGATGTAAGTTTTTATCTACAAATTTCATTTGAATCAAGAATAACTGTAAAGGGGCCATCATTGATTAAGGAAATCTTCATATGTTCACCGAAAACTCCATGAGCAACATGTGGGATTTCCTTTGCACATTTTTCTAGGATATATTCATACATTTTGTTGGCAAAATCAGGTTTTCCTGCATTGATGAAGGATGGTCGATTTCCTTTTCTGCAATCTGCATATAAGGTGAATTGTGAAATAATTAACAATTCGCCGCCAATATTTTTAAGATCAAGGTTTGTTTTGCCATTTTCGTCCGAAAATATTCTGAGATTTAATAATTTGTGTATCATTTTATCTGCAATCTCAAAGGTATCTGTATCACAGACGCCTACGAGAACAACGAACCCTTCTGCAATTTCCCCGATTGTTTGGTCATCAACAGTTACCTTAGCCTCATTTACTCTTTGTATCACAAATCTCATGGTATCCTCCTGCTTTTAATCTTTTTTATGATTTTTATCATGGTCTTTTTTCGTAAAAAGCTTCTCTCTCACCTTAAAAACTTTCCGTTTGAAAAAAGTGGAAGCCTCAGCTTTTTCTTCAATAGGAACAAAGACATTATCATCAATATAATCCACCTTTAAATACTTATCTGTTTCTACTGGCAATCCTCTTCTCTCAAGCATACGATTGGTTACTCGACGAATCATAGCATAGAGTACCGCAAAGAAGGGAACACCAATGATCATGCCTGGGACGCCCAGGACACCGCCAAAAATAGTAATAGAAAAAATTACCCAAAAGCCGGACAGACCAGTAGATTGACCGAGAATCTTGGGACCTATCAAATTGCCGTCTATCTGTTGAAGGATTAGGATAAATATCACAAAATAAATAGCCTGTACAGGATTCACCATCAGGATGAGGATTGTGCTGGGAATTGCTCCAAGGTAGGGACCAAAAAAAGGGATTACATTGGTTACACCGATAATTACACTGATCAGCAAAGCGTAAGGCATCTCAAGAATAGTGGTTCCCGCGAAGCAGATAACACCAATGATAATGGAGTCAACAATTTTACCACTGATAAAGCCAATAAAGGTGTCGCTGGCAAACCGGACATCTTTGATAAACTGATTGGCGATTTTGGTATTAAGCAGGGCAAAAATGATTTTTTTTGCCTGACCAGCGTGCAATTCCTTGTTGTAAAGTACATAGATGGAAATGATCACACCGATAATAATATTCCACAGTGCTTTCAGCACACTGATCATACTCAAGGAAAGCTGCTTAACTAAGGTTTCCATCTGTGGAATAATGCTTCCATTTAAATATTTGGTAAATTCCTCCGAATATTCATCCAAAATACGGATAACCATTTTTTCAATATCCGGATTATCCTCAAGAAAACGGGTGGACCAATTTGTCAGATTTTCTACATAATCAGGAAACTGGCGGGCAATGCTCCGTATGCTTGTAAAGATGTTTGGAATTAAAATTGAGAAAAAGCCATAAATTAGCCAAATCACAATCAACACAGTGAGCATAATGGAACAAGCTCTAATATATTTTCTTTGTTTTAGGGTAACGGAGCCTTTATCCTTACTCAAGATGGGTATCAAAAGTTTTTTTTCAATCCCATTAACCATTGGGGTCATAAGATAAGCAAAAATGATACCTGACAATACAGGACTTATTATTTTGAAAAATGCATCTAGTTGGGCAGAAAAGCGGTCTCCATGAAAGATAAGATAATAAAAACAGATAGAGGCTGCGATAACAGTGAAGGCAGTAATGCCAATGCGAAAATATCTTTTGTTAAATGAAAGTTTCATAGGGTTACTCCTTTGCTACATGTATAACTTAGTATAGCATTTTTTGGGGAAAGATACTATGTTATTCGTCAGGAAATATGATATAATGAAGCGTGCTGATGCATGCGTAGATCGTAAGGAATCTAGCTGAAAGTGAAACTATGACATGACAAGCTGCGCTGATAGGGGTCTGTGGAATAATGACATTACAAAAGGTATTAAGTTTCATACGCCGTGCGGTGGATGACTACCATATGATAGAGGAAGGTGACCGTATTGCGGTGGGGATTTCCGGGGGGAAGGATAGCCTTACACTTCTCTATGGCCTTCATGGTCTGATGAGATTTTATCCGGAAAAATTTGAGATACATGCAGTTACAGTTGATCTGGGTTTCGGCAATCAGGATCTTAGGAAGATAGAGATGTTGTGCCGCAGTCTGAAGGTTCCATATACTATTGTAAAAACAGACATTGCAGATATTGTTTTTAAGGAAAGAAAAGAAAGCAATCCCTGTTCTCTTTGCGCAAAAATGCGTAAGGGAGCTTTAAATGAGGCAATCAAAAAGGCTGGCTGTAATAAAGTTGCATATGCGCACCATAAGGATGATGTAGTAGAAACCATGCTGATGTCGTTGATTTATGAAGGAAGATTTCATACTTTCCGTCCAGTTACCTATTTGGATCGTATGGATTTAACTGTAGTTAGACCACTGATCTATATGAATGAGGCGGATGTGATCGGCTTTGTCAATAAAGCGCAGCTTCCTGTTGTAAAAAGCCCATGCCCGGCGGATGGAAGTACAAAACGGGAATACGCAAAGGAACTGGTAAGGAAAATCAATCAGGAGAATCCTGGCGCTAAAATGAGAATGTTTACAGCGATTCAGAGCAGTCATACTGATGGATGGTAAGAAAGGTACAAAATATATATATGGAAAACAGCCAAAATTATCATGATGAACAGAATAATCTAAATACCTTGAAAATGCGGGAGGTTGCATCTACTCTCCCATCTTTCTGCAAACAGTTTTTCAGGGGCATCCAGGAGTATACCTCTTCTCGAACAAGGCTTGCTTATGCCTATGATATTCGTGTGTTTTTTGAGTTTATTCATACAAATAACAGTGCCTGTCATAATATCAATATTGTAGATTTCCCCTTATCTGTTTTAGATCAGATTACCAGGGAGGATATCGAGGAATATCTTGAATACATTACTTATTATGTGAAGGATGGTAAGGAGTACAGCAACAATGAGCGAGGTAAAAAGAGAAAACTTGCAGCATTGAAAAGCTTTTATAATTATTTCTTTTGTGAGGAGTTGATAAAGACAAATCCTGCAGCTCTTGTTCCTCTTCCGAAAGAACATGAAAAGGAGATTGTACGTCTGGATATTGACGAGGTTGCCATCTTACTGGATCAGGTGGAGGACGGGGAGGGACTCACCAAAAGCCAGCTTAAATACCATCAAAAGACAAAGCTGCGGGATGTGGCACTTCTCACGCTCCTGTTGGGTACAGGTATTCGTGTCTCAGAGTGCGTTGGACTTGATATCAATGATGTAGATTTCAACAATAATGGTATTAAAATAAGAAGAAAGGGCGGCTATGAGACGGTAGTTTACTTTGGGAAAGAGGTGGAGGATGCGCTTCAGGATTACTTAGAAAAAAGAGTACACATTATTCCACTTGATGGGCATGAGAATGCCTTGTTTCTTTCCATGCAAAATCGACGAATCAGTGTTCGAGCCGTAGAAAACTTGGTTAAAAAATATGCCTCTACCGTGACGAAGCTGAAGAAAATTACGCCTCACAAGCTGCGCAGCACTTACGGCACAGCTTTGTATCAGGAGACAGGAGATATCTATCTGGTGGCAGATGTGCTGGGACATAAGGATGTAAATACCACACGGAAGCATTATGCAGCACAGGAAGACCAGCGGCGCAGAATGGCCGCTAAAGCTGTCCAACTACGGGAAAAGTAGTGATCTTAGAGGGAGCAGAGCCCTCTTTGAGTGTGGCACTTGTATTTCCATGTGCAGGCCCGTAATAAGGAAGAATCAGATATTGTCCTGTGATGATGGTATCATTTCGCAGAGAATTGATCATCATGACCTCATTCACATATTCTTTACTATTTTTGTAATATTGACTGTTACCATATTGGTTGGCATAATGCCAGAGAGTGTCTCCTGATTTCACTTGGATGCTGGTATAGTACTTGGATAAAGTCTCATTATCAGGATTGCTTTCAGCTTTGATCCTGAGACTGAAAAAAGTAGATAAAAAGAATATTGTCATAAACAGGATTAGGATACCAACTCTCCTGTGACGTCTCAACTCTCTTCTGCGGCGTAATTTGTTATTCCGTATTCTCTGTTCACTTAAGGCTGCATTCATCTTCTGTACCTCCCTATCAGGAATAAATGGCTTAAAGAACCAAACATGTGTTGCGAACGTCTGTTTGATATTTCTGATTATACCGAACATACATTCCTATGTCAATAGGTTTAAAACAAAAAATCGAACAAATATTTGGAATATATGTTTGCCTTTTTGCAAGAGATATGGTATAATCTTCAAAACAAATAAATGATTTTTCAAGGGAGGTTTAACATGGGATATGGAAAGATAAGCAACAAACAGCAGGAAATCCTTGATTACATTAAGGATGAAATTTTAAAGCGAGGATACCCACCTTCAGTGAGGGAGATCTGTGAAGCTGTTCATTTAAAATCGACTTCGTCTGTTCATTCTCATCTTGAAACACTTGAAAAAAATGGTTATATTCACCGGGATCCCACGAAGCCTCGTGCCATTGAGATATGTGATGACAGCTTTCAGATGGTGCGTACAGAAATGGTTAATCTGCCTGTGATCGGCCAAGTTGCTGCTGGAGTGCCTATTCTTGCTGAAGAGAATGTTGAAAGTTACTTTCCTGTACCGGCTGAAATGGTTCCGCATGGGGAATCTTTCATCTTGAATGTAAAGGGAGATTCCATGATCAATGCTGGGATTTTAAGTGGTGATAGAATATTTGTTAATTCCTGTTCTTGTGCTGAAAATGGGGATATGGTGGTTGCCTTAATTGACGATTCGGCTACGGTCAAAACTTTTTACAAAGAAGAAGGACATATCCGACTTCAACCTGAGAATGATACTATGGATCCGATTATTGTAGATGATTGTCAGATTTTGGGAAAAGTATTTGGAGTGTTTCGTCTTTTCTCTTAAATTTATTTTTGAATAATATTTTCACTCCGGGAAAAAATAAAATTGACGGCCAAATAGCCTGAAAAAGTTTTTTATGGAGGTGCAAAATGAATAATAAATGCTTGGACTGTATTGCACTTACAATTGCCATTATTGGTGCGGTCAATTGGGGATTAATTGGCTTTTTCTCCTTTGACCTTGTGTCCTTTATCTTTGGTAATATGTCCTGGATAGCTAGAATAGTCTATGCGCTTGTGGGAATCAGTGGGCTTTATCTTCTTACTTTTTATATGTATGCAGGAGGAACGGCTCAGACCAGAGAACAGCATTAGTTAATTGCATAAAAGGAACCGTCTGTTTTGTGGACGATTCCTTTTATACATAGATGTCTATGAAATTTTTAATTCTTGTTTATGATTTTTGATTATGATTTAAGCGTTTCTATATCAATGGTTTTACCATCAAACCATAACCGTTCTAGGTCATAAAATAGTCTGTTTTCTTTATCAAAAATGTGGAATATGATATCTCCAAAATCGAGAAGTACCCAGTTGGCATTATGATAACCTTCTTTTTGTTTCAAAGGATATCCCGCTCTCTCAAGGGTTTCTTCCACAGTATCAGAGAGAGCCTGTATCTGGCTTCTGTTTCTTCCGTTTGCAATAATAAAATAATCGGCAATTACAGAGACCTGGCTGATATCAATTACCCGTATATCCTCCGCCTTCTTCTCTTCCATTGCATGAATTGCCAGCCGTGCCATCTCTTTTATCTTAGCTGAAGCTTCCATTTTTCCTCCTGTTTATTATATTTTGTCGCAAGCGTGTTACAATCGTTGTTATGATAAGCCGTTAGTTACATAGTAGTCATAAGTGGTTTGTGTCATAGGATCAAAAGGCATATCCATATCCTGAAGATATTCCAGGGTATCTTTTAGAATCTGTAAAAGTGCCTTGTCCAAATCCTGAAAAGCAAGCTTTCTTATAGCAGAAAGGCCGGGGGCCTGTTTACGTCCAGGTTCCATATAGTCAGCGATATATATGATTTTTTCAAGCTGTGACATTGCCGGACGGCCTGTGGTGTGGTTTGTGATTGCATTTAAGATATCATCATCCTGGACATGATATTCCTTTTTGGCCAGATAGCTTCCGACCTTGGCATGAAGTAAAAAGGGATTTTGCCTCTCAATATCAGAAATCGGAATATGATGTTTTTCACAGATAGCTATTTTCTTGTCATTACTCATGCATTTGGCACAGTCATGTAGCATTCCTGCAAGAAGTGCCTTTTCAGCATCAGCCTGATGACACATGGCAAGCGCTGAGGCTGTATAGGCAACTCCTAGGGTATGCTCATAGCGTTTGCTATCTAGTTCCTTTTCCAGTTTTTTTCTAATTTTTTTCAGCTCCATATCTTCATGTTCACTCCACTTCTACTCTTATATAGAAAACGTCATAAATCTTTTCTTCATAACCTTTACTATAACATTTTGTAATTTATCTGATTTTAGCTTTGGTATAATCTATTTTTCATGATATAGTCAAATACTCTTTCAGGGACCATATAACGGATAGATTGTCCACTGTTCAATCTTTCCCTGATATCGCTGGAAGAAATATCAATGCGCCTTGCGGGGAGTATCCTGATATCAGCCTGATACTCTTTCTTTAAGAGCTCTGCCGCCTCTTTGATTCGGGTATTGTCCTCACTTGCCCGGACTGCCCCTGTAATCACACAGTTTTGGAGAATAAATGCAGGATTTTTCCAGTATTTTATAGTAAGAAGATTATCTTCTCCCAAAATAAAATAATATTGTGTCTGCGGATTTTGGGCTTTTAGAATTGCAAGAGTATCACAGGTATAGGTGGCGCCCTCCCTTTTTAGCTCCAGATCAGAAAAAAGGAAATATGGATTTCCCAGGAGAGCCAGACGCACCATCTGCGCACGCGTATCTCCATCAAGAATCTGAGAAGTTTCCTTCATATAGGAATTGCCGCTTGGCATAAACAAAATCCGGTCTAAATTCAAGGACTCTCTGGCTGCCTGCGCAAGTAAAAGATGTCCGTTATGAATGGGATTAAAGGTTCCCCCCATGATGCCGATTTTTTCTTCTATTTGCTTATTAATTTCAATAGATTCTTTATCAGTCTTCACATTATTTCCCCGGAAGTTCTATTTTTAAGGCTTTGCTTTTGGGATCCTTGCTTTCCTTGTAAAGCACAATCTTTCTTCCGATCACCTGCACTACCAGGGAGCCGGTTCTGTCAGCGATGAAACCGGCGATCTGCTGTGGGTCTTCCATACAGTTTTTAAGTACGGACAGCTTGACCAGTTCTCTGGTATGAAAGGCCTCCCTGACTGCCTGTGTGACTTCCGGTGTCAGTCCGGATTTACCAATCTGAAACACCGGCTCTAAATTGGCGGCCAATCCCTTTAAATAAGCCCTCTGTTTTGTTGTCATTACGTCCTCCTACTTATAATAATCAAAGGATAAGCCATACATCCTGACAGTATCCCCCTCTTTAATTCCAAGGGCCTCAAGCTGTTCCAGAATTCCGTTTGTTTTCAGGAAATTCTGAAAAAACATAAAGCCTTTTTCTGACTCCAGATTGGTATAACCCAGCATTTTTTCGATTCTGGGCCCCTCCACTACATATTCGGAAGCCTTTTCATCATAGGTAACAGTATAAGGATCATCAGATACTGAAAACATGGCTTCAGGAAAGAATTCCTGCTCAAAGACCACCGGCTTTTCATTGATTTCATCCAACATGTGCCTTACATGGTAAAGAAGCTCCCGAATCCCCTTTCCACTGAGAGCGGAAATTGGATATACGGAGATGCCCATGGGTTCAAATTCATTTTTCAGCACAGAGACAGGGTCATATCCTTCTTCTGTAAAAATCATGTCCACCTTATTGGCGGCAATGACCTGAGGAAGTTTTGCCATTGCGGGATTGTAATTCTCAAGCTCCTTATTGATGGCATAAACATCTTTGACGGGATCACGGCCTTCCGTGCCTGCAGCATCCACAATGTGGATAATCACACGGGTTCTCTCAATATGCCGCAGAAATTCAAAGCCAAGTCCCACGCCTTCAGAAGCGCCCTCAATCAGACCGGGAATATCTGCAATCACAAAACCATCCGCGTCGGGCAGATCCACAACCCCCAGATGAGGATTTAAAGTTGTAAAATGATAATTGGCAATCTGCGGCCTGGCATTGGAAACTTTGGTGAGCAGGGTAGATTTGCCTACGTTGGGAAAACCTACCAGCCCCACGTCGGCAATCACCTTAAGCTCTAAGGCAAGCTCAAGCTCTCTGGCCGGCTGGCCGGGCTGGGCATATTTGGGCGCCTGCATGGTGCTTGTGGCATAATGCTGGTTTCCGCATCCGCCCCGTCCTCCGGCAAGCAGAAGAAAACGTTTATTATCCCCCGACATGTCCACAATCACTTTTCCGCTTTCCGCTTCCTTGACCACGGTTCCGGCAGGTACCTTCAAAATCAGATCCTCTCCGCTCTTACCTCTGCAATTGCGTGTTCCGCCGTTTTGACCGTCTCCGGCATGGTATTTCCGCACATGACGGTATTCGGAAAGGGTGTTAAGCCCTTCATCCACCTCCAGAAAAACGCTGCCGCCGTTTCCGCCGTCACCGCCGTCAGGTCCTCCGCTGGGAACATATTTTTCACGCCGGAAAGACACATGACCGTCACCGCCCTTCCCGCTCCGCACATAAATTTTTGCTCTGTCTGCAAACATACTGTTTCCTCTTAACTGTTTATACGACTTATTGTAAAAAGGCTTAAAATTAAAAACGTGTTTGAAAAAGGCTCCAAACAAAAAACGTGTTTGGAGCCTGCCAATCGCATTATTTTTCTACAGGATATACGGAAGCCTGTTTTTTGTCTCTTCCCTTTCTCTCGAATCTGAGTACTCCGTCAACCAATGCAAACAAAGTATCGTCTCCTCCGCGTCCTACATTTACGCCGGGATGAATCTTTGTTCCGCGCTGCCTGTATAAAATATTTCCTGCCTTTACAAACTGGCCGTCAGCTCTCTTCGCACCCAATCTTTTGGATTCGGAATCTCTACCATTCTTGGTAGAACCAACACCTTTTTTGTGAGCAAAAAATTGAAGGTTCAGCTTTAACATGATTTACACCTCCCTGAATTTAAGTTTTAAATACTTTTTACCGTATTCCTCTGCAATGCCCTGCAGTCCCAAAACCATGGAATCAAGAAGAAGTCTGCCTCCCGCGTCCGGAAATTCCGTGAATTGACAGATAATCACTCCCCGTTCTTCATCGCTGATCACTCTCATCTGAGAGTTTGTCAGTTTCTCAATGGAATTGAGGGTGTTAATGACCAGAATGGATACGGCACTGCAGACAATGTCACGGCCTGCCCTGGCAAATTCAGCATGACCTTTACAGGTCACTTCTCTGTATTCCCCGCTTTTGGATTTGGTTATTGTAATGATAGTCATAATGTATCCAGATACATTTATTAAGCATTGATCTTTTCAATCTTAACCTGAGTGTATGCTTGTCTATGACCGTTTTTCTTATGGTAACCGGTTTTTCTCTTATACTTGTAAACGATAACCTTGCGTCCTCTGCCCTGTGCTACGACAGATGCAGTTACGTTAGCGTTCGCTACGTCGCCGGCAACCTTAAGCCCGTTGTCACTGACAGCGACAACCTGATCAAATGTCACAGTATCTCCCGGCTGTGCGTCAAGCTTCTCAACCTTAAGCACATCGCCCTCGGAAACCTTATACTGCTTTCCACCTGTTGCAATGATTGCGTACATATGGCACCTCCTATACTAATCAGTCCAAACTGATTTTACTCGCTAACTGTGGCGGTCTCATAGTGAGACACTTAAGCCTCGTTATGCGGCATACTCATAAAATATAGCATATGTGGCAGTTGCTGTCAAGAAATTTACAGAATTTTCTCATTCTTCGGGCAGCCCTCTCACTACTGTTCACGGGTCTGACGCCCTTTTAAAGCAAAAACCGCCCCTCCAAAGCCAGGAACTGATCCAGGAGCATCCGGCTGACCCTGGCCCCAAAAACGGTGGCGGGATGATCCGGATAATACATGGCATCGCTGAAGTCCTTATTCAGCATCACGAGGACATAAGGCCCATAAGGAGTGAAGATAATGCCGCCGTCATTCCTGCAGGCGTCCATGCTGCCGCTTTTGGATGCCACGTGGATGAGAACTTCGTCGGCATTGTCGCTGTCCATGTAGACCGGAGGGAAATTGCGGGTGAGCATACTGTTGTAATGCTGCTTCTTTAAAATTTCAATCATTTTCTGATCTGCCCGGGGATTGATCAGTTCACCTTTGGCAAGGCGGATAAAGATGCCGGAATAATCCCGGGCCGTGGTAGTTCCAAGTCTCTCATACTGGTCAAAATGCAGCGGATTATAAAGCACTGTGTCCTTACAGCCTAATTCCTGAATGCAGGCGTTGATGGTATCTATTCCCAGATAGTCGATCATCATGTTGGTGGCAATATTGTCGCTGACGATAATCATTAAAGTGGCGGCATCCCTTACCCGAAGCACAGCGCCCGGCTCTAAGGCGCAAAGCACTCCGCTTCCGTCTACCACATGCTTTTCCTCATAAGTCAGCAGATCTTCCAGACTGGCTCTGCCCCGCTCTGTCTGCTGAAACAGGCAGGCCAGTATATAGACCTTCACCGTACTGGCAGTCTCCACTTTCTCATCCGCGTCAAGGGAAATCACATTCCCATGGAAATCATCCGCATAGATACACATCTGCCCATCGTAGCTTTTCAGTTCCGATTCAATCCGTTTCTCTAATGTAAATCTTGAATCCATTTTCTCCTCATTTCTATGAAAGCTTCTATGAAAAAATACTTCCCACCGCACAGAGCTTTTCTGCCAAATCCTCCCGGTACAGAGGGCTTTCGGAGTTTAAGCTGTTAATCACGACACCGGAGCTGCCAACCTTTCCGGTGGAGTGAATATACATTCCATCCCCGATATACATGGTAATATGCCCCGGAAAATACAGGAGATCTCCGGGCTTTTTGGCATCCTCTGAGATCTCATGCACCGGATATCCCTCCATGATCTTGGCATCCCGGTAGGTGAGAACTCCATTTAACATATAGCTGGCGGAGGTAAGGCCTGAACAGTCGATTCCGGCGGTGGAACGCCCGCCCCACCGGTATTGGACGCCCAGATAAGACCTGGCGGTCTCCACCACGCTCTTGCGAAACTGCGCTTCATCGGAAACAGGAATCTGTGCAATTCCTTCCCCCAGAGCGCCCCTCTGTGAAAAAAGCTTCTTTCTCAGATACTGGTTTCTTACATAGCCCACTCTCCCATCGGGAAGGCGTACCTTCGCCCAGCCCTTTTCCTCACAGTCCCAGGCAAGCACTTCCAGAAGGCTTCCCCTGAAAAGGCTGATCAGCCGGATACCCTGCACTTTGGGAAGAGATACCACATCCACACAAAAGCCGTCCGTCACCCACAGATTGGCATCCTCCCATTTTCCTGCTTCCTCAGGGGCAAGAAGAGAGATATCCTGACAGGAAATATAACCGGTATAGCCGTAAAAGGTTTTGACAGGCACAAAACCGGACTCTTGCTTTCCGGTTATCTCAAGAAGCATACCGCAGAGCCCCTCGTCAGAGATGGCGGAGATGGTTTTTCCGTCGGAAGTCATTTCCACGCAGGGCTGTTCATAGATTGTGCTGAGCGCTTTCGTGATCACTCCGCAGTCCATTCTTCTGCCTCCTTCTCATTTGCCAGCGCGAAATGTCCCGGACGAAGCTCCTTCCACTCCGGCGGATTTTGTGTATAATCATGCATCTCAGGATCATACACCAGCAGCTTTTTTTCCTTTTCATGTCTGGGATCCGGCATGGGAATGGCGGAGAGCAGCGCTCTGGTATAAGGATGGATGGCGTGGGTGATCAGCTCTTGCGTTTCTCCCATCTCCACGATCCTCCCTTTGTGTATCACGCCGATTCTGTCGGTGATAAAACGCATTACCGACAGGTCATGGGCGATGAAAAGGTAAGTGATCTGACGCTTCTTCTGCATATCGGAAAGAAGGTTTAACACCTGGGCCCGGACAGATACATCCAGCGCGGAAATCGGTTCATCCGCGATAATAAATTCAGGATTCATGATCAGCGCTCTTGCAATTCCGATTCTCTGCCGCTGCCCGCCGGAAAACTCATGGGGAAACCGGCTGGAGAATTCCGGGAGCAGCCCAACATCCAGGATTGCCTGTTCCACCCGCTTTTTGCGCTCCTGTTCGCTGATTCCCTTCTCAATATTCATAAGGCCCTCGCTGATGATATAGTCAACCTTTGCCCGCTCATTTAAGGAAGCCTGGGGATCCTGAAAAATCATCTGGATTTCCTTTAAGATCATCCGATCCAGCTCCGGGGAGATTTTTCCGTTAATCTTCTCTCCTTTGTAGAGAATTTCACCGCCTGCGGAAGGAACGATTCTCATGATTGCCCGGCCGATGGTGGTCTTGCCGGAGCCTGACTCCCCTACCAGGCCAAAGGTTTCTCCCTTATAGATTTTAAAGTTAACCTTCCTGACTGCCTTATATTTCTTTTTGCGCTCCCCGTAGGTCACATCCAGATCCTTTACTTCCAGCAAAACCTCTTTTTCCATTAAATCAGACCTCCGCTTTGAATTTTTTCCACCACAGCCGGTGTTTCCAGCTTCGGCGCCCTGGGATCCAGCAGCCAGGTTTTGGCCTTATGGGTGGGAGAAACCTGGAAATAAGGGGGTGTTTCCAGATAATCGATTTTCAGCGCCCGGGGATTTCTGGGGGCAAAGGCATCCCCCTTTATCTCCGTAAAAAGACTGGGCGGCGTGCCGGGAATCGAAAACAGATCAGTGCCTTTTACGCCTACCTGAGGCAGGGAGGATAAAAGTGCCTGGGTGTAGGGATGCTTCGGGTCATAGAAAATGTCCTCTCCGGTTCCTATTTCAATGATATCCCCGGCATACATGACAGCCACTCTGTCGGCAATATTAGCCACGACTCCCAGATCGTGAGTGATCAGGATAATGGAAAGCCTGTATTTGTGGCGCAGCTGCTTTAACAGGTCAAGAATCTGCGCCTGAATGGTCACGTCCAGAGCCGTGGTGGGTTCGTCGCAGATCAGAATCTGGGGGGCACAGGCGATGGCGATGGCAATCACCACTCTCTGGCGCATTCCCCCCGAAAATTCATGGGGATACTGGCCAAAACGCCTCTCCGGATGGGAGATTCCCACGTCCTCCAGGTACTGCAGAGTTTTCTTTTTGGCCTCCGCTCTGCTCAGCTTCTGGTGCAGGAGCACGGCCTCCATGATCTGTACACCTATGGTTTTCAGGGGATTTAAGCTGGTCATGGGATCCTGCATAATCATGGCGATCTCATGGCCGCGGATCTTATACCACTCCCGCTCTTTGCGGAGGGCGGTTAAATCAATGGCTTTTTTGTCATCTGCGCCATAGTACGTGATTTTGCCGCCGGTGACTTTTCCGTTTTGATCCAAAAGTCCCATAAAGGACTTGGTGAATACAGACTTTCCGCTTCCGGATTCCCCTACAATGGCCAGAATCTCTCCTTTATACAGATCCAGGGAAATGCCCCGGATGGCATTTAAGGTTTTTCCGCGGAGCGTAAATTTAATTTCCAGATTTTCGACTGTCAACATCTTATCAGGCATAGCTTACCTCATTTCCAAACTGTATTTCCGGACTTGTTTTTATCAGGTATGATTCCTGGGATCGGCGGCATCTGAAAATGCATTGCCGATGATATAAAAGGAAATCGTCACAAAAGAAAGGATAATGGTGGGATATACAAGCTGATAACGGAGCGCAGGGCTGGTGATCAGCGCACGTCCCTCATTGATCAGATTCCCAAGGCTGGGGGTATCCACCGGAAGTCCCAGGCCGATATAAGTGATGAAAACCTCATTTCCAATAGCCGCCGGGATGGTGAGGGCCATGCGCAGCATGATCACCGACACCAGATAGGGAAGCAGGTTTTTTACCATGATTTTCCAGGTAGGGGTGCCGAGACAACGGCTGGCCACATTGTAATCCCTGTCACGGATGATCAGAATCTGATTGCGGATAAACCGCGCCATCTGAATCCAGCCCGTAAGGCACATGGCGAAAATCAGAGTCTTGACGCTGGGCTTTAAGATATAGGAAATCAGGATCAGTATGATCGTGTTTGGAATATTGTCAATAATATTGTAAACTTCTGTCAGTATGAAATCCGCTTTCCGCACATATCCCCAGATCACCCCCACCGTAATCCCAATCAGAGCTTCCGCAAGGGCTACGGAAAGTCCGATCAGCAGGGAAGTTCTGGTTCCGGCCCATATTCTGGCCCAGAGATCCTGGCCGATGGAGTTGGTTCCAAGCAGGAACATATCTCCCGGAGAAACATTCCGGTACTGCATGCCGCTTTCATCATTGATGATCATGTTGGGGTCATACTGCCCCGGCAGATAAGGCTGGATGAATGTAAAGAGAAGAAGCAGCACAAGAAGCAGGAGAAGGAAAACCGCACCGCGGTTTTTCAGGAAAGCCTGAAAGGTGCTTCTCCAGTAGGAATAATTGCTGTAGCCGGTCCGCTCCACAGCCTCCGCATTAAATTCCGCAAAGGAAAACAGCTCTTCCTCAGAAAGGCCCGCAGCTTCCTTCATGGCTCTGTCCATACCGGACATCAGTTCAGCTTCCTTTGTATGGCGATAACTGAATTGTTTCATCATCTGTCACCTTCTTTCTTTCCGAGGCTGATTCTGGGATCCAGGAACACCATCAGGAGATCTCCAAGCAAAAGCCCGAGAACTCCCACGCAGGCATACAAAAGCACAATCCCCTGTACCATGGTATTGTCATGCTTTTTGATGACTGTCACAAGAAGTCCTCCCATTCCGGGAATGCTGTAGAGGGATTCTATGTAGATGGAACCGATTACGGTATTCAAAAATGCCGTAGGCACATACTGTGCAAGAGGGACAAAGGCATTTCGGAAAATATGCCTGAACATGACGCCGCTCTCTGAAATTCCCTTGGCTTTGGCGAGCTTTACATAATCCTTGTTGCTCTCATCCACCATGTAACGCCGCAGCCACATACCGTAAAAAGCGATATTGTTCAGCGACATGGAAAATACGGGAAGAATCCAGTACTTTGGATTATTGATATCAAACAAAAGCCCCACATTCAGAAGCTGTGTTCCGTAGAGCTGGATATAAAGATAATAAACCGCTGCCGGGATTGCCTGAATACAGACAATGAAGAGGGTCCCCAGCCTGTCAAAAAAGCGGAACTTATATCTTGCCATCAGCGCTCCCATGGGAAGTCCCACACACAGAGACACGATCATGGACAAAACTCCCAGCTTAATGGATACCGGAACCTTGTCAGAGAGCACTTCGCTTACCGGAACATTGGCCCGGTAGACGCGGGAGGTTCCCAAATCTCCGTGGAGAAGATCGTCAAAGAACCGGATGATCTGCACAGGCAGCGGATCCGTCAGTCCCATTTCCTGTAAGCCGACCTGAATCTGCTGCGGTGTCATCTTTTCAAAATTAGGGAAATATCCTTCAATTGGCATCAGACGCAGCAGACAGAACACAATGGTGAGAATGATCACCAGTGTCAGCAGAGAACGTCCGATTCGCTTCCCCAGATATTTTAACATGCGTTTTAACTCCTTTACTTCTTTCGTGGCTGCCCGTTGCCTGATCTATTATTTGGGACAGGAGCCGCCGCATTTTTACGGCAGCCCCGTGCCCTGCTGCTTTTACTGATAAATGTTATTTTTTGTTGGCCTCGTACTCTTCCATGGATACATAGTGGTCGAGCACTTTCTGTCCCTTAAATCTCAGCCTGGAAACGCCGAAAGGCGCATACTGAGCGTCAAATTCATTTAACTTTGTGGCAATATAAGGGCTTACCGTAATGCTGAAAGGTATCACCAGCGCATGGTCGATCAGCACGGCCTCCGCCTCCGCAAAAGCCTCAAAGCGGGCGTTGGTGTCAACGGTAATTGCCTTGGCGGCATCCACCTTGTCAAAATATTCCTGAATCACCGGCGCGGTGTCGGTTCCCTCTGTGATGGCATTGGCGATGAAAGCGTACTTATATCCCGGGTCATAACCGGATTCGCCCTTGCTCTGATAGAAAGGATCCGTCCAGGTTTCCGGATCGGCATAGTCAGCGCCCCAACCGCACTTCATGAATGCATACTGACCGCTGCGGCGTACCTCGGTGAGGAAATTGTCCGTAGGGCCGGCTTCGATGATGATATCAATAAAATCCGTGCCAAGGAGACCTTCCATCTGCTGCTCAACAACCTGGCATTCCTTATCCCAGTTTACTACGGAAGGATTGTAGGGCATCAGCACCTTAACCGGGAAGGTAACTCCCTGTGCGGAGAGCTCTGTCATTGCCGCTTCCTTATACTCAAGGGCTTTGGTCTCATCAAAGGTGTTTCCCATGGAAGCCATTGCGCCTATCGTGGTGTAATCCGCCCCGTCTGCGTTGAAGGCAAAGTCAAACGGCGTGATGGTGGAGAGCACATAATCCTCCGGCGCGCCCGGCTCCAATACGGCTACTTCCTTGGTCTTGTCAAGGCCTGCAAACAGCGCCTTACGGAAATTTTCGTTGTTGACTGCCATTCTCCAGTTGTCAGGCTCATATTCAGCGTCAAACTGAGGATCAAAGTTAAAGCAGTAGAAATAAGAATAGCTTGTGGAAGGACGTTCCCGGCTCACCAGGTTCTTGGTCTCCTCATTTCCAAGCCAGTCATCCAGAAGGTCGGCACTGATTTCCGCCCAGTCAACCTCTCCTCTTTTTACCATCTCAGGCCCCAGGGTGTCGGCTTCCGCATTGTAAATCCTCTGGATTTCGTCGATAAACACGTTGGCAGCATCATAGTTTGAGGGGTTCTTTTTGTAAACCTGCCTCTCCTGGGGAGAAAACTCTGCAAGATAGAAAGCCCCGTTATAGTACATCTTATCCGCGGCCGTTCCGAACTCCTTGCCCAGTTCCTCCAGCAAAGGGCCATAGGCAGGCATGTAAACCACATACACCAGGGATGAGATGAAATAAGGTACCTCTTTTGCCAGGGTATAAGTCAGTGTGTGTTCATCCACAGCCTTCACTCCAACCTCTGAAAAATCAATGGCAGGCCAGCTGACGCCATCCTCATCGGCGCCGCCGTTGTAAACCTGCCCGTTATAATATTCCTGGGCATTGGCGATCACTCCGAAAAGATTCTGGGCGTTGGCACTCTCATATTCCGGGGTCAGCTCATACTTCAGGGCATCCACAAAATCCTGTGCGGTCACATCCGCCACCTCTGCTCCGGTAGAGTCCACCCATTTGGCGTCTCTTAAGGTGAAGGTCCAGGTCATGGAAGCCTCGTCATAATTCCATTCGGTAGCCAGACCTTCCTTTAACTGTCCGGCACTGTCATACTCCATCAGGGTGTCGATACAGTTGGCTCCCACTCTCTGCTCCTCGATCGTGGATGTAACCAGGTAATTCAGTGTGGATGATTCGCTGGAATAAAGTCTTGTGTAAACGGCATTTCCCGCGCTCTCTGACGCATCTGCCTGCCCTGCAGATTCGGCGCTTTCGCTTCCCGTATCGTCGGCAGATGTCTGTGCTCCTGCGTTTCCTGCATTATCCCCACTGCCGCCGCAGCCCGTAAGAGCTGTTGAAAGGGCCATGGACATACATAAAAGCAGAGCCATGAGTTTTTTCTTTTTCATACATTCTCCTCCTTTTTTTACATGAGAACAGTTTGACTGTCCTATATTAACATAAGGATGACTGGCGAAGCCTGACATCCGTTATTGAAATCCGGGAACCCCTGTAATTCCAAGTCCCCAGCTTTCATTCATGGTAATGGTGCTGCCCGTAAAGAGAGGCCCTCCGATATAAGGATCTGTCCTGCACAGAGACGGGCCGTCTAAATCCGCCCGTGTGATGATTCCCTTTGCAGCGGCTAAGTGGGCGGCGGCGCTGACCGCGATCTTGCTCTCCAGCATACATCCGATCATACACTCCACGCCGTATTCCTCTGCCACTGCACAGAGCCTTAAGGCGTTGTAGATACCGCCGGTTTTCATCAGCTTGATGTTGATCAGATCTGCTCCCCGCTCTCTGATCAGACGAATGGCATCCTCCGCGGAAAATACACTTTCATCAGCCAGGATAGGAGTGTTTACTCTGGCAGTGACAAACTTCATTCCCTCGAAATCGTGGGCGCTTACCGGCTGCTCCACCAGATCCATTTCAATTCCCTTATCCTCTAAAGCAGTGATAATTCGGACAGCTTCTTTTGGAGTCCAGCCCTGGTTGGCGTCAATCCGCAGCCTGATATTTTTTCCTACTGCCTGATGAATGGCGTAAATTCGGTCAATGTCCTTTGTGCTCTCTTTCCCCACCTTGATTTTCAGGATTTGAAAGCCATCGGAGACGGCTTTGCGGCTGTCGGAAACCATTTCATCGATTTCATTGACACTGATTGTAAGATCTGTTTCAATCTGGGAACGGTTTCCTCCCAGCAATCGATACAGGGGCTTCTGGCAGCTTTTGGCAAACAGGTCATAGACCGCCATGTCCACTGCCGCTTTGGCTGATGTGTTTTTCAGAATACAGCCGTGGAGCTTTTTCATAATCCCATCCAGATTTTCAATGTCCATTCCGACCAGCGAGGGGGCAATAAATTCTTCGATGGCACATTTTATGGAGCCTTTCGTGTCTCCGGTGATAACAGCAGTAGGCGGAGCTTCCCCATATCCCATCTGTCCGTCGTCCGTGATTACGCGAACCACAATATCATTTACACTCTCCACCGTGCGAAGGGAGGTTTTAAAGGGAGTAACCAGAGGAATGTTTACCTCCCCGGTTTCAATCCTGACAATTTTCATTGATTTTCGCTCCATTGTAACATAAAGATAACAGGAAGTACTATTATTCGTTGTTTCTTCTAAAAAGCTCTAAGGAAATCTCCGCCATTACCCTCTCAAATTCCGGTGTATCTGTCTCATTTCCGCAGAAGCAGACGATAAAGGGCTCTTTGCCGAAAACAATTCCCACGTCATGGGTAATTCCGGTATCTTCCCCGGTTTTGTGGGCAATTTCAGGTTCCTCTTCAAGGGCTTTTAAATAGAAAGGAATTTTTCCGTTCAGCTGCTGGTTCTTTAGAATATCCAGCATTTTTTGGCTGGCTGTCTCGCTTACCAGCGTTTTTTCATAAAGCTTTTGAAAGAAAAGGCCGGTCTCCTCGGCTGTGATGAGGTTCTGGATTCCCTGACGGGATTTTTCAAGGTCAAACATTTTCCGGCGAAGATAAGCGTCATAAAAACCAAGACCTTGGATTCCTTCATTGATCTCATCGATTCCCATAAGATCAATCAGCACGTTGGTTGCCGTGTTATCGCTGAATATGATCATCAGCGTAATCAGGTCAAGTATCGTCACCTCAAGTCCCTCGTGGAGATAGGCAACAGCCCCGCAGGAGGGAACATAATCCTTTTCTTTCATGGAAATGAGCTGCTGCGGGTCAAGCGAGCCTGACTCTATTCTCCGAAATGCTTCCGCCATAATATAAAGCTTAATCACGCTGGCGGCCATCAGCTTTTCATGCGGATTGTAAGAAAATTCTTCCCCGGTTGTAAGGTTACGGTAATAGAAGCTGATTCGCCCCGGAAGACCTTTAAGCCGCTTTTGTATCAGCTCCGCCAGGTTTTTGTCCTTCCAATTATCTGATGCCATATCTTTTCCCTTATAAGCCCTTTCCAATGTCTGCAAAAAGGGGCACTGCCCCATTAAAAGCAGTACCCCTTTGTACTTATCTTAATAGTATATAAGATTTTTCAAAAAAATCAATCATTATTTCTGTTTCGCTTATGCGATTGCTTATGCGGTTGCTTACGCTGTCTTCTTCTTTCCAAACAGGGTCTGAACACCTTCAATTACCAGAAGGACTGCCAGGATGATCAGCAGAACAGCTAAAATGGTCTGTGCATAAGGACCCCAGTCAGCGCCGCCGGCAGAGATGATGCCAACCTGATTCTTCACTGTAATGATCAGGGAAGCAATGGTCACTACCATCATAAAGCCCATGGGGAATAAGAACATTTTATTGTTCTTTCCGATATTTCCAAGCCATGTGGCAACTGCCAGAAGGCCAAGGCCTGCAAGCAACTGGTTGGCGGAACCGAACAGTCCCCAGATTTTAGCGTAGCCTGTCATACCAAGGAGAATACCGATCACTACCGTGATGGCTGTAGCAAAATAAGGATTTACCAGGAGCTTTTTGTAACCTTCCTTTATATCTGCTACGGTCTGTCCCGGCTCAAGCCAGAACTCCTGGAACATGAAACGCGCAAGACGTGTTGCCGTATCCAGGGAGGTTAAGCAGAATGCGGAATATGTAAGGATCAACAGGGTGTAAAGAATGTTCTCAAGTCCTGCAAGTCCGGGGATTGCTGCTACCATGGCAGCGATACCGCCTGCAAAGATATCGGTAGCGCCTGCTGTGTGGCCGGTCTGCCTTGCGTAGGCAATCGCACATACGGTAAGGACTGCCAGTACACACTCAAGGAGCATGCCGCCGTAAGCGATGGGCTTTGCATCAGATTCCTTGTCAAGCTGTTTGGATGTGGTACCGGAAGAAACCAGTGAATGGAAACCGGAGATGGCGCCACAGGCTACCGTTGTAAACAGGATGGGGAACAGATACTGCACGCCGTTGCCGTTGTCTACGGCAAATCCTGTAAATGCGGGAAACAGCTCGGGATCAATATTGGGATGAGCTCCCACTACACCGATAAAGGCAATGGCAAGCATTGCATAAAGCAGGAAAGAGCTCAGATAATCTCTTGGCTGCAATAAAATCCACACGGGAGCCACGGATGCAATGGCGATATAGATACCTACAATGATCATCCAGGTATTGGTGGAGAGATAGAGCGGATGGAAATTCATACCAATTGCCATGATGGCGATGATTGCCACAATACCCAAAACAGTGGAAATTCCCATGGACATATTTCTGCGGTATACGGCAAATCCAAATACAATGGCAATCAGGATAAATAAGAGAGATACCATTGCAACAGATGCATTGGATGCGCTTGCCGCTCTGTCGAGAACTCCTGCCTCGTCAAATTTTGCCCCGAAGGTGGTGGCCACGATGGACGCAAAAGCCGCTACTACCAGTAAAAGTGTCAGATAAGCAAAAATAAGGAACAGCCTTTTTGCCCTTTTGCTCATATTTGCGGAAATTACTTCGCCGATGGACTGTCCTTTATGGCGAAGGGATGCAAACAAAGCGCCAAAGTCATGTACGCCTCCGAAGAAAATACCGCCCACCAGAATCCAGAGGACAACGGGAACCCAGCCGAACAATGCTGCATTGATGGGGCCTGTGATCGGGCCGGCTCCGGCAATGGATGAAAAATGGTGTCCCATAAGGACGGGCGCTTTGGCCGGAACATAGTCAACACCGTCTTCCATGGTATGGGCAGGCGTCTGCTCTTTGCTCTCACCTACGCCCCACTGCTTGCAGAGCCATCTTCCGTAGAAGATATATCCGCACGCTAAAACGGCGATGCAGATAAGAACCAGTACTAATGTGTTCATAAAAATCGTCTCCTTTTCTTTTTAGAGTTGAATAAAACATTTTTCAAAATTTTCTCCACACATCTTCCGCTGCGGTTTGTGGTGATTTTATTACTGTCCACCTCAAGAACTGCAGTATGGAAGTCCATCCATCCGTGCAGGGAAAATCGAAAACTTTTGTAAATGCGGCATTTTTTAACTGCCGACTTCGCATCCTCCAGGCAGGACTCACACACGAAAATGGGGGTAATGTAGGTGTACATATGGCCGGGGCCGATATGCGCCCTTTTCATCCCATCCTCATAGGCATAATCCACACACTGCTTAAATATCTCCCTGGTAAGCTGCCTGACATTGAATAAATATACAAATTCTTCACAATTGGCGGCCCAAAGGGAAGCCTGCCTGGAGAGAACATATTTTTCCGAGTGTTCAAAAAACTCACAGATTGCTGTGAGGTAAGGGTGTTCCTCATTGAACATCGTTATATCGAAATAAGCCCGGTAGCTCTCTAAGAGCCTGCTTATTGCTGATTCTCTTGTATATTGCATAAAAATACGAAATCCTTTCATAAATACGTATACTGCCCCAAACGTATTAAGCAATTATATCACCATAGAGAATCATTTTTCAATATTTTTTTAATAAACTTTTATATTTTTCTTAAATTTCTAAATTTTATTTAATATTTGGAGAAAAAAAGTCCGAAAGCGGACGATTGATTTTTTTGCGTGTGATCTCCACGATCCCCAGAGCGGTCATGTCCACCAGCCTCGTCTCCACCTTATCCATATGCAGGCAGCCGCCCAGCTTATCCATCAGAACTTTGTTATCCTTATCGGAGTCCATGTTGATAAAATCCACCATGATCATGCCGGATAAGTTCCTGAGACGGAGCTGCCTTGCGATTTCTTTCGCTGCTTCCAGATTGATTTGAAGATAAAGATTTTTCCGTGCAATGCTCTTATCAGCGCTGGCCTTTCCGGAATTCACATCGATCACCGTCATGGCTTCTGTGGGCTCGATCACCAGATAACCGCCGCAGGGGAGCCAGACTCTTTTTTCAAGCGCCCGGGATAAATGAGTGTTTAAGCTGTAGAGAGCAGTGAGAGATACCATATTGTCCTGGTAATACCGGACGGGAACCGTCAGAAACGGAGCGATAAGGTCACGGATCCGCTCATTGTCCGTTACGATATCATCATATTCCTCCAGAGGAATTCCCTTTATGACTCTCACAAGTTCCGGTTCTGAGCGGTAAAGGCAGGTATGACAGGTACGGGTTTTGTATTTTTGAAGGATAGTATCAAACGTGGCTGTGAAATTGGCCATTTCTTCAAATAAGGGAGTTTTGTCTTCCAAAGATCTGGCATTGGTTCTGATGATAAAACCATATTTTTTTCGCCCGGGAATTTCTTTCGCCTTTAGAGCCGCTTTCAGCTCCCTGACCATATCCTCAGAGAGTTTGCCGGAGTAGGTGGTTTTCAGGGAATCCATCCGGCAGACGCAGTAGGTTCCCGGCAGGGATAATCTGGCGGTAGCGCCGGGAAGCTTAGTTTTTACCGCTTTGCTGGTAATCTGCACCAAAATCTCGTCCCCCTGCTTTAAGCGGCCGTCATACTCCCTGTTCGTGAGCAGAGGATGATCACATTCCCCCAATGGCAGGAATACCTTTTCCTTCGGGGCAATGGAAACAAAAGCAGCCTGAATGCCAAAAACCACCTCTTCCACCCGTCCGATGTAAATATTTCCCAGCAGATCTTCCGCTCCCGGCCAGAAAGAAACCTGGATCATTTGAGGATGTCCCTGATCGTCCATCAAAAACAGCACAAGAACATTATCCCGTTCGGTAATAATTATTTTTCCCATATCAGCGGTACCAGCTTTCTTTCAGCATGGGGTTGACCGTCACAGCCGGGCATCCGCTGCTGATTTCCAATATCCTTATAGGTTTCCAGTCTGTGAATCATCAGTGCAAAAGGCGGAAGTTCATAGCCTAAGGTTTTAAAAAAGCTCTCCAGCACAAAACCCGGCTTGATATTTTCCCCGCTGCTTGCGTTTAGCAGCAGATAGACCTCATCTCCAAGAGTTTCTTCTCTGTCCATGAAAGCGTCGCTGCTTCCGGCTTTTCGGATTTCCAACTGATAAATGCTGTCCTTTAAATTGATCTGCTTTTCGCTTTTTTTGGTCTTTTTGAGGACGGGAATAGTTTCCTGCTCATAAAAGGCAAGGAGCTTTTCCTGCCATCCCCAGGGAAGCTGCGCGCTTTGCCGGAAAGCAATCAGATAGGAGGCGGCGGCAACGCTTGCCATTGCGTTTTTTTCACCTTCAGGAAGGAGCTGCACATCCAGAATGGAAATTCCCTCCACCATCACAGCCTGGAGCTGCTTTTCAAGCTCTTCCTTTCCTGGAAAAGAAGTTACTTCAATGTCCAAATATTCTCCCTGGCTGGTATGGCCCACGGATAAGGGAGCGGCAAAGGACATGATCTGATGGGGGCTGAAGCCCTCGGAGTAAGCGATTGCAATATCACAGCGGCGGATGGCTTTCTGGAAATAGCGCATGACATCCAGATGCCCGATAAACCTAAGAGCTCCGTACTTGGAAAAACGAATCCTTACCTTCATGAAGCCTCACCTCCTGCCTCTTTTGTTCTTTCCACGCACACGCCGCATCCATAGCGGGCAGCGCCGCAGCCATTGCACTGCGCCTGGCAGTTAGGCGTAATTTCTCCCTTTTGGGCTTTATGCCATTCCTTAAGAAGGAAGCTTTTGCTAACCCCGCAGTCTAAGAAATCCCATGGGAACACCTCATCATCCGCTCTTTCTCTGACCGTATAAAAATCCGGATCGATGCCGCATTCCTCAAAGGACAAAAACCATTTGTCATTTTGATAGTACTCGCTCCAGGCATCGTAAAGGCAGCCTTTTTCGTAGGCCTTTAAAATTACCTGGTTTAAGCGCCTGTCTCCTCTTGCCATAATCCCCTCAAGGACACTGGCGTCGGCCTCATGCCAGTTGTATTTGATACTCTTCTGGTTCAGTTCCCCTGCAATGGAGGTTCTGGTGAGGTATGCCTTTTCAAGAAACTGTTCTTTGGTACACTGACTGGCCCACTGGAAAGGGGTAAAGGGCTTGGGAATGAAGAAGGAGGTGCTTGCCACAATCTGCACCCGCCCGGTTCTCTTTTCCTTGGGAACCGTTTCGTAATAAAGGGCTGCAATCTTATTGCAAAGATGGGCAATTTCCTGGATATCCTCTTCTGTTTCCAGGGGAAGGCCCAACATGAAGTAGAGTTTTACCCTGTTCCATCCACCCTCAAAGGCAAGACGGGCTCCCTCCAGAATGACTTCTTCGGTCAATCCTTTGTTGATGATATTTCTCATCCTCTGGCTTCCCGCCTCAGGGGCAAAGGTAAGGCTGCTTTTCTTCACATCCTGAACCTTATTCATGACATCGAGGGAAAAGGCGTCGATCCTTAAGGAAGGCAGAGAAATATTGATCTTTTTCTCAGCACAGCTTTCAATCAGAAAGGAAAGCAGCTCTTCAAGGTCGGAGTAATCGCTGGAGCTTAAGGAGCTTAAGGAAATTTCCTCATGTCCGGTGTTTTTCAGCATCTCTACGGCATAGTGCTTAAGAATCTCAGGGTCCCTTTCTCTCACCGGACGGTACAACTGTCCTGCCTGACAGAAACGGCAGCCGCGGATGCATCCCCTCTGAATTTCGAGTACGACCCGATCCTGAGTGACCTGAAGAAAAGGGACTACCGGCTTTAAGGGATAATAGGTGTGGCTCATATCCTTTACCAGCTCCTTTTCAATGGTCATGGGGATGCCTTCCTCCAAAGCAATTCTTTCCCTGATGGCGCCGTCTTCATGATAAGTGACTCTGTACAGGGAAGGAACATAAATTCCCGGGAGCATTGCCGCCTTTTTCAGAAATTCCCGGCGCTCCCATCCGCCTTTTTTGTATTCCTTATATAAGTCCAACAGGTCGCGGTATCTGGTCTCTGCCTCCCCTACATAGATCAGGTCAAAAAAGTCGCAAAAGGGCTCCGGATTGTAGGTACAGGGGCCTCCTCCGATGACGATCGGATCCTTCTCTTTACGGTTGGCAGATAAAAGAGGGATGCCGGAAAGATCCAAAACCTGTAAAATGTTGGTATAGCACATTTCATACTGGATGGTGATGCCGAGAAAATCGAAGTCTTTCACAGGCTCCTGGGACTCTAAGGCAAATAAGGGTATCTTTTCCCGCCGCATGATGGCATCTAAATCCACCCAGGGGGAATATACCCTTTCACACCATACATCCTCAAACTGGTTCAGCATATCATAAATGATCTGAATTCCCAGATGGGACATTCCAATCTCGTATACATCCGGAAAGCACATGGCAAACCGCACATCCACACTGTTTTTGTCCTTCATCACAGCGTTAACCTCGCCTCCGATATAGCGGGCGGGCTTTTCTACCTGAAGCAGGATCTCATCCTTTAATGCCAGTTTTCTCATAATTTTAAATCCTTTGTTACTTATCCATAAATTCCAAAAGCTCCGAGACATCAGGGCTTTGGGTCATGCGCCCATAGATAGTATCAGTGTTTTCCCCCTGATAGCTGAGATGGTTCAAATCACATAATATAAAGAAAAGGAACAGCATCAGGGCAATCACAAATCGGATTCGTAAGCTCCCGGCTCCTGGTTTGTTCCCCTCCTGAGGCATGGCGCCCAAATCCTCCTCCAGTCCGTAGAGCTCTCCATGCTTTCCTGCCAGATCCGGGTACAGGATTCCCTCCCTTGCCCTGAAAAGCTGCCTGTTGTAGTGATTCTGCATCCGGACAGCTCTTACCAATTCCAGCTTTTTGTTTGCGGATACCTTTCCCATAAATCCATCCATACAGAAAATTTCTTTTATTTAAACTATGCAGAAAGTCACCGGTTTATGCTCTCTTCCGCTCTGTAGCAAAGAGAGACCTATCGCCTGGCCAGTTCCTGTGTGATTTCTTCCCAGCTCACGCCTTTCTCCACCATCAGAACCATCATATGGTAAAGAAAATCCGCAATTTCATATTTAATCTCATTGGCATTGGGATTCTTGGCGGCAATTACGATTTCTGTAGCCTCCTCTCCCAATTTTTTCAAGATCTTATCAATACCCTTGTCAAAGAGATAATTGGTGTAGGAGCCCTCCTTGGGATGAATTTTCCTGTCCTTGATCACACCAAGGACAGACTCAAATACGGTGAGAGGGTTGGTCTCATCCTCCCATTCCTTTCGCATAATCTCATTAAAAAAGCAACTGTAATTGCCGGTATGGCAGGCATTTCCTACCTGGGAAACACGGGCCAGAATCGTGTCCTTATCACAGTCGGCAATGAGCTCTTTTACATACTGGAAATGTCCACTGGTCTCTCCCTTGATCCATTGCTCCCTGCGGCTTCTGCTGTAATAGGTCATGCGACCGCTCTTTAGGGTGTGTAGGTAGGCTTCCTTGTTCATGTAGGCAACCATCAGAACCTCACGGGTTCTGTAATCCTGAACCACCACAGGAATGAGCCCGTCAGAACCTACCTTAAGCTTCTCCCAGGGAATGGCCGGAGTAAAGGTATGGACCAAAATGCCGTTGCCGGCGCACAGATCCTTGATGGAGTTTAACTCCCTTGCATTGGCATTGATGGCAGAACCTGTGATGCCATCAATATTTGTAAGGGATAAAAGCTCGATGATTTTGTCAAGAGATACCTCGGGGAGGGTTACAATAAGAGGTAGCTCAGACACCGCAAGACTCTGGCGGATATCCTTTTCGCTGATCAGGATGAGACCTTCCGCATACTCTGTGAGAGTGGCTTCATTTGCGGCGATTTCCGAAGCGTTTTCCACACAGGCCAGGATTTTGTCTTTGCCAAACTTTAGGGAGACCTCTCTGGTGAGAGCAATGTTGCTCTCCTTTGAGTAATTCAGAGCCGCCTTTTTACAGCCCGCATAGAGAAGCTTTTTCACATCCTCCATCCGGTGAATGTTCCCTGCGCCAATTACAGGAATCTGGGCTTCTGCGCAGATCAGCTTTAAGGTATCAAGGGCAGTCTCGTGAGAAATATCATCAGAGGATAAATCAAATACGATCAGCTCATCCGCATTGTTTTCCCCGTAAAATCTGGCAAGCCCTGCCGGATCCTCACTGACAACGGTACTATCCTTAAAACCGGCAACCGCCCTCTGGTTTAAAAGATAAATACATGGTATAAATTGTTTGTAATCGCTCATGCTGTTATTCTTCCTTCTTACGTATGTTTTTACAGGCTTCCCTTGGTGCTGAGAACATCTGTGATTCGATCATCCTTCCCCACTGCCTCATCTAGTGCTCTGGCAAATGCCTTGAAAATAGCCTCAATCATGTGATGGTTATTGACACCTGAGAGCATTTTGATATGTAAGTTCATTCCGGCGCTATAGGAAACCGCATAGAAAAACTCTCTTACCAGCTCCGTGTCAAGAGCACCCACCCGTTCTGCGGAAAATTCGCAATCAAAGGCAAAAAAGGGACGCCCACACAGATCCACGGCACATAAGGCCAGCGCATCGTCCATGGGCAGGATGCAGGAGCCATAGCGGCGGATTCCTTTTTTATCTCCTATGGCCTTTTTGATGGCACATCCAAGCACAATGCCGCAGTCCTCCACGCTGTGGTGGCCGTCCACCTGAAGATCACCCTTAATCTCCGCTTCAAGATCAAAAAAGCCATGCTTTGAAAATCCCTCCAGCATATGGTCAAAGAACCCAATCCCGGTGTTTACCTGACTTTTTCCGGCTCCGTCCAGATTGAGCGATAGTTTAATGTCCGTTTCCCTGGTCTTGCGGGTAAGCTCTGCAATCCGTTCCATTTCATTCCCCTGCCCTTTCCTCGAATCGAACCTTAACAGAGTTCGCGTGGGCGGTCAGGCCTTCCTTCTCTGCAAACAGTTCAATATCCTCATACACCTTTGACAAAGCCTCCCTTGAATAAGAGATAATGCTGGTCTTTTTCAGAAAATCATCCACATTCAGGGGAGAGAAAAACCTTGCCGTACCGTTGGTGGGGAGAATATGATTGGGCCCGGCAAAATAATCGCCTAAAGGCTCGGAGGAATACTCTCCCAAAAAAATGGCTCCGGCGTTTTTGATTTTGGTCATAACCTCGAATGGGTTACGGGTCAAAATTTCCAGATGCTCGGATGCAATCTCATTTGCAGCATCTACTGCCTCGTCCATATTTGGGGCAATCAGGATATAACCGTAGTTTTCAAGGGATTTCTCAATGATTGCCTTCCGGGAAAGGCGGGAGGTAAAATCATCCACCTGGGCAGAAACCTTTTCTGCCAGTTCAAGGCTTGTGGTGATTAAGATGGCACTTGCCATCTCGTCGTGCTCTGCCTGGGAGAGCAGATCCGCCGCCACATATCTGGGATTGGCAGCTTCGTCAGCAAGAACCAGGATTTCGCTGGGGCCTGCAATGGAATCGATGCTCACATAGCCGAAGCAGGCTTTTTTGGCCAGAGCCACGAAGATATTGCCGGGACCGGTGATTTTATCCACCTTGGGAATGCTTCCGGTTCCGAAGGCCATGGCGGCAATGGCCTGTGCGCCTCCTGCCTTGTAAATCTCGTGAACGCCTGCAATATCCGCGGCAGCCAGAATGCCGGGATTTACCTTCCCGTCCGCACCCGGCGGCGTACACATGACAATGCGGGAAACCCCTGCCACTTTAGCGGGAAGTACGTTCATGAGCACGCTGGAGGGATAGGGAGCCTTTCCACCCGGCACATAAACGCCGGAAATGGCGATGGGCGTAATCTTTTGCCCAAGAATCGTGCCGTTATCTTCCGGAAGAATCCAACTGTTGTGGAGTTGCTTTTCGTGAAAACGGGTGATGTTGGCGGCGGATTTTTTCATAACCTCCAAAAACTCGGGACTCACCTGTTCGTATGCTTCCCGGATTTCCTCTTCAGTCACCCTGATGCTTTCAGGAGTCAGATGGCATTTATCAAATTTCAGGGTATATTCAAACAAAGCTTCATCCCCTCTGGTCTTTACCTGATGGATGATCTCATTTACAGTCTCTTCATATTCGCCGTAGCTGTTGGGGCTTCGTTTCAGCAGGCTTTCAAGCAGGCCTTTTTTGTTCTGTTCATTCAGTTCTACAATTCTCATGATGGTACTCCTTTTGCATTCTGCAGTGCTTTTATCTGAGAGATCAGACTCCTGATCCGCTGCGTTTCCATTTGCATACTGACCTGATTGACGATCATCCTGGCCGATAAGGGGCAAATCGCCTCCAAAACCTTCAGGCCGTTTTCCTTCAGGGTGGAGCCAGTCTCCACAATGTCCACAATCACATCGGAAAGCCCCACGATAGGCCCTAACTCTACGGAACCGTTTAACTTGATGATGTCCACAGTCTGATGTTTTTTGTTATAGAAATAATCTCTGGCAATCACAGGGTACTTGCTCGCCACCCGAATCCGCTCGTGATGGAGCAAAAGCTCCCCTGCGCTTTCCGGGCCGCATACACACATTCTGCATTTCCCAAAGCCCAGATCCAAAACCTCATAGACTCTTCTGTTTTCTTCCAGAATGGTGTCCTTCCCTGTCACGCCGATATCCGCCGCACCGTATTCCACATAGGTGGGGACATCGCCGCCCTTGGCGAGAAAGAATTTCAGTTTCTTCTCTTCACTCACAAAAATCAACCTGCGGGAATGCTTATCCTTCATCTCTTCACAGGTGATGCCGATTCTTTCAAGGAGAGCAAGGGTCTGCTCTGCCAGACGTCCCTTTGTCAGGGCAAAGGTTAAATATCTATCCTCACACATGTTCTTCCCCTCCCCCGATATTTGGCCTTTCCGGCATCAGAACGGTTTTTTGCCCTTTTTCCCGAAGCCTTTTTGCCCTTGAAAGCATCTCTTCATAGTTGGAAGCGTTATAGGTAAGGCAGGTCAGGTGATTTTCCGTTTTTGGAGCTGCCTTTTGCCGTTCAAGGGCGGCCAGAAGGTCGTCGATTACCACCGCAAAGCCAATTGCGGGAGCGTTCTTTCCAAAATAGCCCAGAAGATTGTCGTATCGCCCGCCCTTGACAATGGGCTCTCCCACCCCATAGGTGTAAACCTTAAAAATCACTCCGGTATAATAGTGATATTTGCTGAGCATTCCCAGGTCAAAGGAGACATAGCGCTCCACTCCATATTCGCAGAGCACATGGTAGAGCTCATGAAGGCGGTCTATGGCGGCAAGGGAACGCTTATTTCCGGCTAGAGCCCTCGCTTCATCCAGAATCTGGACAGAACCAAAATGTTCTGTGACCTTTAAGAGCATTTCCGCACAGGAACTAGAGATTCCCTTTCCGGTGAGAAGCTCCTGTGCGCCAAAGAGATTTTTGCCTGAAATAAATTCCCGAAGGTCACTCTCTGTCTCGTCATCTAGTCCGGCCTGCTCACAGATTCCCTTGAAATACTCCATCTCTCCCACGCTTACCTGAAAGTTCTTAAGGCCTGCGGCAAGAAGGGATTCCACTACCATGGCGATCATTTCTCCATCCGCCTGAGGGCTACCGTCACCGATCAGCTCCGCTCCCATCTGAGTCACTTCCTTTAATTTACCCTGCAGGCTGCCGGTATTGGTAAAGGTGTTTCCGACATAACAGAAACGGATGGGAATATCCTCATCCATATAGTATTTAGCGGCGCACCTGGCCATGGAGGGAGTAAAATCCGGTCGCAGCACCAGGGTATTTCCCTCTTTATCAAAGAATTTGTAGAGCTCCCTTGAGGGGGTAGTCCCAATCTCACGGGAAAAAACATCGAAAAATTCAAAGGTAGGTGTCTGGATATCCTGATAGCCATACAGATTCAATTTCCGGTGAATAGTGTCCTCCACGCAGAGCTTTTCGGCATATTCCTTTCCATAAATATCCCTTACACCTTCTGGGGTATGTAATAATTGGTGATTAACATTTTTATGACTTACCTGTTTCATTTTTTTAAACATGCCGTGCGGCACGCCCTCCTTGCGTCGTCCCTGCCTTTCGGCACAAACAATGCATGAATCT